>Ga0180433_10001071_pt1 | contig 46274 bp, 31 predicted proteins | sample SS_ome_8_FD_132980 | JGI IMG/M metagenome (GOLD analysis project Ga0180433, IMG submission 132980) | Hypersaline lake sediment archaeal communities from the Salton Sea, California, USA - SS_1_D_1 metaG | ecosystem: Environmental > Aquatic > Non-marine Saline and Alkaline > Hypersaline >...
GGTCCGATCCAGTTGCCCGTTACCGTCGAGATCTTCGGTATCCTCCAACGCATTTCCTTCTGTTCCATTTATTCGCGTATAGTCCTGCGGCCGTGTCTCATCGTAATCATAGTCGTCGTTATTGGGATCATCACCGGAACCGCTTTCCTGCTCATTGAACAAGCCATCGAGGCCCGTATCCTCATCACGAACGATAAACGTACCATCTCGTGGATTTCTGTCTTCCTCATCTAAAATACCATTCGATTCAGTTGCACCACGAACCTGATCCTCGCTGACAGCTCCGAAATCGAAATGCAATACTCCGGTATCCCCTCGAATAAGAACCTCGAGAAACTCCCGTTCCGAGAAGTCAATTCCCCCTGATTGAACGAGCGATTGCAAAGACATCCACGTATCATGAGGGACTTGTTCATCAGGATGTATCTTGATATTAAGGACGTCGATGGGATCATCCCGCTCTCGAGTATCCTTGAGCAGACTGTCCGGGTAAATATCACCTTTTATCAATCGTTCGGGATCGTTATACCCGTAGTTATGCCAATAGAACGTCGAATCCTGTGATGCCGCGGTCATGCCTTCGGGGAGACTTCCCGTTACCCATCTTCTGAAGGCCAGGGGCAATGATGTCGCAACCCGCGTTCCCTCCATGTCATCAACATAGGCTGCACTCCGGGTATTCGGATTCGGTATGCTGTAGGCGATCTCCCCGCCGAAAGTCAAAACGGATGGTGCGTCTGTTTTCACCAGGGGAATAGCATTGACTGCATCCGTGAGCCAGTGAGGACGGAGCTCCATTCGTCCGTCGATATCCGCCACCATTGATCTCCGTGGCTCCTCTCCGAATCGCGGGAATCGTGTCGTCTTGGGTCCCCCCTCACCCTGATACATCCAGGTGGCTCCCAGGGATGTTGCCGACGAGAACGGCAACTCGACACGGGCACCGAGTAACGTTTTCTGGGAAGCCGCAAAAAGCGGCCTTATTTCGTAGGAAACACTGATTTGATCACTGGGACTTCCTATGACTCCGGGTCTGAATCGCAGTTCATAGAATTCGATATCGTAATCAGCTCCTTCCCTCATGCTTACTCCGTTTACTTTAACGTCAACGGAACCCTCGATCATAAAGGGACTGAGGCTGTAGGTGGATTGAAGTAACTCATAACTTGCTTCGAGGTAATACAGGTGATCATCGGCCCTGAGTTGGCTGTACCGCTTCGAATAGAGCGCCGTATTTACCGTATCAAGGAGATCGGAACGGTTGAAGGGTTCCGCATACGGAAACACCAGAATGCCACGAGATTCATCGATCCGGGACAAATCCTGATCGACCAGACCGTCATTATTATTGTCGAGGCCAAGGATATTCAGATACGACTTTCCGTTATACTCTTCAGCATCAAATCCCGACGGAACCTTTCGTTTGATCTTCAGGCGAAACCGATCCATGTTTATTTCCCGGGATCCGAGATAGTACACGTTTCGCAGTTCGTATGCCCAGGTCCTTGAATCCGGCGTCAAATTCGCTGGCTTAATGAGTTTCAGGATTCTGGTCGTGTCATCCACCACGGAACCAACCTGCCCCTTATTTACACTGGTATAGAGTACGCCGAGAACGTGGTTTTCCTGCAGAGGTTGATTCAACTCGAGTATGCCGGATGATCGATTAAATATGTAATCGTTCTCGATTCCTTCACTGAGTTTTTCGAAGATACCTTCGTAGAGCTCCTCGTCAGATGGATCGGACGGATCGAGATAACATGTTCCCGTAAAACCGGCCTGAAAATCAGTTGGAGCCTGAAACTGATCATCAAGAAAAACTTCAATGTTGAGTACCGAGTCCTGCGGATCATAGAACGACGGAGAACCCGGCTCCATAACAACCGAGTAGAACTGGTTGTGAACATACTGCGTGTCTCTGATTTCAATGGTGTCGAGCTTCGCCTGTCCCGTAAAACTGGTAGACTGTTTCTGGCTCTCCTCTTTGGATGCAATCATCGTTAATGTTGCGGGACCGATCTGTCCCCGACCACGAATACCGAACAATCCCTGATGGCTGAAACTCGGGGTTATGAACTCGGGACCGCTCCCCAGGGAAAGACTCGTATTACCGGCTTCGATCTCCTGGATGATCTCATCCTCGGTTCCTTCATACCTGATCCTGATGGTATTCTTCGCATCCAGTTGTCGCGAGCTGTCATGGTCAACGAGAACACTGATCTTGTCACCGACGTTGCCCTTGAGACTGACGCGGAGTTCCTGCTCCATCTGGAGTTGTGGAAATTTCGAATTACTTCTTCGGGGATCGGTGAGTTCTCCGACCTGATAATTCGATTCGCCGCCGAACTCGATTCTCTGTCGCCCGGATACTTTCAATCCCGCTGTGCCTTTCAGGAATTCGGGGAGAGCATTGGGAAGCTCTATTTCCTTATACAAGCCGGATTTATCACTGTCTTTCTGCCGTTTCGAGGGTTTCTTTATTTCTTTGTTCCAGACGTCCCGTAAAGATTGCATCCTGTATTTCTCTACCACGCGACTCAGTTGATCCGGTCTTAAAAGATTCAAGACACCGATATCCGAATCGACCAGCAGATGTTGTGGAGCATTCCCGTATTTCTTGAATTCATCAGCGCGAAATGTCAGACATGCAAGGCTATCCCTCGAAAAGAAATACCATGGATTATCCATTCCGGCAAGACGACCGGGGCCTGAGATTGATCCCAACTCAAGAGAGTGAACACCGACTGAGGGAATCAATTCAAACGATACTGCGGTTGAAATACCGAATATCAATTGTAAAACAATGACGAGAGATGAACGCTTCATAACTTTACGTATCACATGGTGTCGAACCGGGTCCTGGAAACCATCGAATCCGGTGTCGATTCACGTGGTAGGATTAATTGTATATAGTGGATCTCTGGAATCCCTCTGTCGGTGAATGTGAACGACTGACGCTACGTGAAGTGTTACCCCTCGTCTGTCTCCGGGGTTTCGTCTTCATCGTGTATGACGTAAACTTCGGGTTCCGATGGCGTATCATAGATAAGCTGTAATGCGCTTTTACCGACTTTTACGATATCAAGATTAGAGAGCGTGGCGCGTCCCTGAATCAACTCACCATTCACCGCCGTACCGTTCGTGGAACTGCGATCACGGATAAACAACTTGTTTTCCACCCATTCCACCACGGCATGCCGCCGGGAAACACTGGAATCCATGGATAGAGGAATGCTGTTATCCGATTCTCTTCCGATGGTAAGGAGTGTTTCCTCGATTCGAATGCGTAGTCCGGCATGCGGGCCCTCTATGACTATGAACTCCCCGCCGGGAAATGAGATATGGTCCCTCGGTTTTGGTCCCCGGAGATCTCGTGTCGCGCGATACGTCTGACGATCGCCTCGAACCATTATGACCCCTTATTCATTGCTCTCCGAGCGTGGCAGAATTCCAAACGGCACCTCTATGATGTCGCGATATATGCGTGATGAAACTACCCTGCCCCCTTTTGTGTGAATTCGATTGAGTGATTCTCCAAATGCTTCGGGAGTCTCAACTTCAAGAAGTGCATGAGTATCGACTCTTCCATCCTCTCGGGATTCCTGGGCTAAACTCATGAGATAAGCTCCCTGAAGTATCCCCGCATCCTCCAGAGAAGAGTCCGGTCCGTCTTCAACGATAACGATACATACGATACGGTGGCCCGATTCATATTCCGCTGCTTTTCTTAGAGTAACGGGACTCGTTTTCTGAGCCATGTAAAAAATCGGTAACCGACCACCCGGGGTAAGGATCGTGTTCACCGCCTGCAACAGACTTCGATTATCGAATGGCTTCGCCATGAATCCATCTGCGCCTTCGTCCATGGATTGTGCAATATCCCGTACGCGATTCATTGCCGTAAGCATAATAACCGGTATATGGGATGTTTCGGCATTCGATTTCAACCGCCTGCACACCTCGTGTCCATCCATTTCAGGCATCATGATATCAAGGAGAATGACACCCGGCCTTTCTTCTATAGCGCGATTCAAACCCATCTCACCATTCGCTGCGGTAACCACGGAAAATCCTTTTGTGGTAAATAGCGTATCAAGAAATTCGAGTATGTCTTCCTCGTCGTCGATCACCAATATTTTTCCTTTATCCATTCCGCTGTTTTCGAGCATGTTCGGCTCCTTCCTATCCTCGATCAGTAATAATATCTTTCACAACATCGAATGTTTTTCCGGTTTCAACCATAATGGGAAGATCAAATGTGAAGCATGATCCCTTCCCGACTTCGCTTTCCACGGCTATATCCACCCCATGCGCCTGGAGTATTCGACGAACGATCGCGAGACCAAGTCCGGTACCTCCGAACTTGCGTCTGACGGATCCGTCCGCCTGTCTATATCTGTCGAAAATATGTGGCTGGGCATCCTTGGGTATGCCGCACCCCGTATCGGTCACTGAAACCGGAACATATCCTCCGGTTGGTTGGTTCACATCGATTCGAATCGATCCTCCTCGGGGAGTGAACTTTGTCGCATTCGATATCAGATTCGTGAATACCCGTTCGATTCGTGATCGATCCCCTACAACCATAATCGGTCTGTCGGGGAGGTCAATCGCAAACGATATCTCTTTCTTGATGAAAGTCGGTCTGAAATTATCCTCAAGATCACGAAGAAGGTGCCTGAGTGGAAACGGTCTGAGCTGACGTGGGAGCGGAGCACTCCCCATTTTTCTGAACTGGAGAATCTGATCGATGAGTTCAATCAACCTCATGATATTCTTGTGGATGACGCGTATAGCCCTTCGTTGCGTATCGTCAATTTCACCGAGTTCACCGCTCAGAAGCATCTCGGTATATCCCCTCGTCGTGACGAGTGGTGTTCTCAACTCGTGTGTTATATTGCTGGTAAATTCATCACGGAGTCTATCCAGCTCCTTTAATTCTTCGTTGGCGGAACTCAACCGTCGGACATTTCCTTCAAGCTCTCTCAACAAAGCTCTGATATACCTGTCTCTGCGATGTTTTACTTGCCCCAGTGACGCGAGAAACAGTGTAAAGAACAACGAAAAACCGAGTAGTATGAGATATACGGGCTTATCATGGAGTAGTCTCAAAACTCCACTGGCATTCCGACCATACCCAAGATGCTCCGCGGAGATCACCCAAAAAACGAGTATTGCAGGCAGACTCCAGATTATACCCATTATGAAATATAGATTCCGATGGATCTGATATGTTTCCCATGATCCGAGGGATAAGATCAGCTCCCTGAAGGTTCTCCAGTGGTCCAACCAGGTGGGTCTGTTTATCTCCCGCTGTTTCTGTGCGGCTTCTTCAACAAGAACTTGTGTTTGTTCCATGGATCTAACGTCTTTGCTTCCATCATTGATGCTATTTGTGCAGTCAGCTGAATTATTATCCGTATGTCGGGAAATCTCGGAGTACACGGGCCATGAGTCAACGAAGATAACGAAGAATCCGAGGAACCTGCTTGACCGTGTCGTACTAATACTATGATTACAATCCATACCGGAAAGGAGTACTGTATGAAAATGACTATCGTGCTTATAGGAACGTTGATTTTTATAATAGGATGTGGCAGTGACAACTCTGACTCGTCTCTTTTGGAGCCCATAGATCTTATTCCCGATGACGGTGAGATCTCTGGATGGCAATGGGATGGTTCACCTGCACAAGCCACCGACCAATCATCCCTGTACGATCTTATCAATGGCGGAGCAGTGGAGTTCGTGGAGCGTGGTTTTGTATCAGGGGTCCTGGAACGATACTCGGGAACGATTGCCGGATCTTCCACCACGACAGAGGTCTTTATAGCTGATATGGGTGATCCTTCGAACGCCGGGGACATTTTTGAAAAACGATATGAACGACTCCTGTTTTCCGAGGAATATACAAACGGATTCGAGGACACGAATGATGCCCGGATAGATGAAGCAACTACTCTGGACAGCACCATTCTTGATTTCTGGCAATCGAGGTTCTATGTCCAGATCACTGTGAACAACAGGCAACTTGATACTGAATCGGTACGCCTCACCGCGGAACAATTCGCCCGGAATATAAGCCGGTCGATAGCTTCGGAGGAGTAGATAATAATGATAACCCGGCGCGGCTTTCTCGGCGCGATGATTACAGGAATGGCTATGGGGAGAAACACGGTGTTCGGAGAAAATAATTCGAACTCGATTGTTTACCTTGCCGAGAGTCCTACTGAAACGGCAATCAAGCGATTGATGGAGTCATCAGAAGACTTTTCCCGTCATGTAACAGATGGTTCGCGTGTATTGATCAAGCCGAATCTATCCTGGCCGAATCCTCCGGATTGGGCCACCACGACTAATCCGACAATCGTTCGATCCATGGTGGAGTACTGCGCGGAACGTAACGCTGCCTCAATTCTTATTGCAGATCATACCATCGGTCGAGCCGAGGTCTGTGAAAAACTGACGGAGGCGAAATCAGTCACGAAAGATGTGCCGCAAGCACGTCTGTTGTTTCTGGGAAGACCACGGGATTTCATCCCGAGAGAACTCCCCGAATCAAGCCAACTAAAAAGAATTGAAATAGCCAAAGAACTCCTGAGAGCTACGGTTGTGATCAATATTCCCGTTGCCAAGGCTCACTCGGCTACCTCGGTATCATTCGGCATGAAAAATCTTATGGGATTGGTTAAAGACAGGAGGGCTTTTCATACATCCGCGGATATTCATCGAGCAATCGCAGAGATTCTTCATGTGATAAAACCCGATATAACGATTCTCGACGCCACTCGTGTACTTGCATCAAAGGGGCCTCAAGGTCCCGGAACCGTTGAAACCCCCGGTATTATCGCCGCATCCACGGATCCTGTTGCTGTTGATGCATACGGGTGTTCATTGACCCGATGGGACGGGAGAGCATTGAATCCCGAAGATGTGGGACATATTGTCCACGCCCACGCCCTCGGCTTCGGACGGTTGGATTATCAAACCGTTGAGGTGTAGATCGCTCATCCAAGCATCCCCCATCGGCAGTCAACACTACAGAGTCTGGTTAAGCGGTAGCTAATCGATTTCCTCGGTGGATTATCTCGGGGTTCACGAGTATACTATTATGCCTCGTAGATTTGGAACGTACCCACAATTGAGGGATTGTTGTCTACTACGACATCGTGTAGGACTACGTGAAGCTACCGGGAATATTTCTGCCAGGCGGGAGCCACGTACCCAACACGCGAAGCACAAACGGGTATTGCCTCCAGAGTTACAAAAGAACGGTTTAACGGCAGTATTCTACTTCGTAAATAGGGTGCTGGTGGCACTATTCTAATGTTAGAATAGTGTTGAGAATTGAGCTCGAATTTTGCTATTGTATCCGTAGGCTATCTGGAAAAGAATTATCTTGTACTGAAAGCTGACGGCTGGCAGACCCGGCTCCCGAACACGATCAAAGGACTGATAGAATAGTGTCTGGCAGATCCTGTTTACGAAATGGGATAATGAAACCTCCCACGAGCACGCTTGTGCGCTTCCTGGCGAAGACGGGTGAATGATCTTCATGCTGAATAGGTGTTATCATATCCGTCAATCATTCCTCTGAAAGGAGTTTCCTGAATTGAGCGATTGTTATTGTAGCGACTTATCACGGCATAGCTGTACAGCGAAGCCGGAGTGGATGAGAATCGCTCAGTTTAGGAATGTATGAACGGCTCACGAACGAATACGTGGATAGGTGCAGACCCTGAACGCAAAGTCGGATATATCTGTCGAAAAGCCGGGTTTTTAGTACGCCCCACGTGCCAGAAACACGATTGGTATGGTTCTTAGAAGAATAAGGAGATCAAGCCAGATCGACCAGTTTTCAATATAGTATACATCGAGATTCATCATTTCCTCGAAACTGAGGAGACTTCGACCGCTTACCTGCCAAAGGCCCGTCATCCCCTGGTGAACGGTCAGACGACGATGCTGCCATGTTTCATATGAAGCAACTTCGGATGGAAGCGGGGGACGCGGCCCCACAAGGCTCATCTCACCCGAAAGAACATTGTAGAGTTGCGGCAATTCATCCAGACTCGTACGTCGAAGCAACCTTCCGATTCGCGTTACGCGTGGATCTTCCTTGATCTTGAATATGGGCCCGGACGCTTCATTCATGTCACGGATCTCATCGATCTTTTCCTCGGCGCCGATAGACATGGATCTGAATTTAAACATCCGAAATCGTCTGCCGTTCTTCCCTACGCGAACCTGCGAATAGAAAATAGGTCCACGGGAATCAAGTTTGATCGCCACTCCCAGGATTATGGCTGCCGGAATCGCGATCGTAGAGAGCACGAGCGCAAGAACGATATCCATTCCACGTTTGATCATCTCCTGACGTTTTCGTAACGAAACATCACGAAGACTGACCATGGGAACGCCGGAAACCTGTTCCACGGTAGTACGACCATGAATAAGTTCATAAAGATCAGAGAGCATATGAACCTGAGCGCGTCTCGCACTGCAATGATCCAGTATTTCGAGAATGGCACTCTCTTCAATATCTTTACTTGCGATATAAACTTCATCTACATGCCGATGCTGAATTACGGATCCAAGGTCAGCTATCGTACCGAGTATCTGTGTGGGACCGATTGAGGTATATGCTTGTGCGCTTATGTATCCCACAAATTCCTTCCCGAGTTCCGCATCAGCTTCCAACCGTCGCTTGAATGCCTGTGCAGTTTCGGAAAGCCCTATAATAACAAAGCGGGTTACTGCCAAACCCTTTCTGACGAGTATACGCTGAATTCGCCCGAGTATCCAGATCGTTACATAAAACAGGACGATTGAATTCCCCCAGGACAATGCGAAGATAAGACGGGAATAATGAGTTGATTTTGTGAAAAAGGAAAGCGCGACTTCAAGTACCATACCGATTGTACAGGCACGGATCGCTGTTGTGTAGTCTGCGTCGCGAACGAATCGCCTTCTATGTCGGTAGGCGCCCAAATACGAGAAGACCGCGAGAACTATCGCTGCTCCTCCCAATGCACCATTCCAGTACAACTGGAAGCCCGGTGGATCTATTTCAGGAAGCATCCCCAAGTGCACCGCAGCATAGAATCGCTGCCAATATGAGAGCAACATGGATAAAATGACCGTCAGACCATGTGCAAAGAGAAGAAGTGGTATAATGAATTTCCGGAAACGATCTACATCAGCTCGTGAGGAATGCGGAGAATCATATGATGTGTCGGAGGTGGTGATTTCGTCCATGTGATTACCGTCCGGATTCTCCAGGGCAGGTCCGCGGGCTAAGGATTCTTTTTTGTCCATCATTCGGCTCCGAGTTCAATTCTCGAACGACTCACATGGTAAAGTACTCCGTGAAGTACACATATACGAGTATGATCAGAACAAATCCTATTGTATACAGTGCTGATTGCCCCACAAGCCTGAACTGACTACCAACCCACCGACGTACATTCAAACGTCTGGACTGACTACTCTTCTTGCGGCGTTTCTTGACTCGACGTCCCCTTCGGCGTTCCGCTTCATCCCTGGGAATCCACATGGTCTTCCCTGTGGAAGAAACATAGCGTACTAACCCCCGTTCGCTATAAAATCGCTCTGTTTCCTCTTGGATTATATTCCATCGCTGAAGCTCTAAATCCGTTTTGCGCTTTCTTTCCTCCTGGAGTACTTCGCGCTGATGCTCTTTTTCTCGCTCTCGGGCCAGAATTCTTTCCCGGGCTTTCTTCCTGTATTCCGCCTCTTCTTCGGGCGTCAGGACATGGTGATCAGAATCAGTCACTCTTATTTACCTCAGTATATTCGGGTCGCGAAGCCACACGGTCATAGCATGGAAAGTGATGAAATCACTCAGAAGACTCAGAGTATTTGATGAATGAAAACATCAATGCGGCAAAAAGATAACAAACTGCTGCAAGAATAAAAGTAATCTTGAACCCTGCGTTCATGGCAATCGCGAAGGCAAGTATGGAACCCAGAACAGAGGCTGCTCCGTTCACTCCCCATAACCACGGTGTAATACGGGAACGCCATGCACTGGCCACGCGTATTCCCAACGGCAACGGCATTCCCATGATCAGCCCGGCCGGTGATAGCAGTATCAGAGCCAGTAAAAAACGGATACCTCTTGGCGCGCCGAGGAATCGTGTCAGTGGAATATCGAGCCCCCAGAGGGCTGTTATGAAGATAACCGCCAGCCCAACACATGCGGCGATAATCCACAGCCGCTCTCTCCCTACGGCAATGAGTCTGCTCAGGAAACTCCCTATCCCGCCGAATACAAGCACGCCAAACAAAACGATAGTCAGGGAATACACGGGATGACCAAGAAACAGTACGAGCTTCTGTAACAATGTGACTTCCGCCAACATGAATCCCAGACCGATAAAAACATAGTACAAAGCGAAAACAATACCCCTGCCGTGGATCGAACTCGACTGCGACTGAAGTGGCAGGAAAATCAATATCACCGTCATGACGAATGAGATTCCGAGAACCGCCACGAGTATGAATACTGCGTCATAGCTGTGAGTTTGTCCCTGTAAATCATTCAAACGAAAAACTTTGAGGAAATCTACCGGTTTTACCATATTGAAGAAAAAGGGACGATCATCCGTTGTCGGAGACACGTCGAATGGATAACTCCGGTAGAACTCATCATCTTTAAATCGCGTTGACAGCTCAACGAAGCGATCATGTCCTCCCTCCAGAGGGAGATAGACAACGTCGAATTTGAGGCTGTCGGAAATTGCCGTCAGATGACGAATATCATGTTGCCCGAGAGGTTTTTTTCCCACAATGACGGTGGCAACACCCTTACATGAGAGTACCGCGATATGATCCGAAGGTCGTTTAGCGCCACTGTTATGCAGGGCGGTAAGGGCAACGGCAAAGAGCCGGAGAGATTCGCGGGGCGGTTCGAAAATAAATCGGGAAATCGATACAAGACCATCGTCATTTAGACGATGAAAGTAATCCGTCATTGCTTCAACGGTGTATAGTGTGTTTTCGCTCAGCGTATATGCCCCCGCTGCGGTGGCCGCCCACGTATCCACCAATGATGCCTGAATAATATCAAAACTTCTGGAATCTCTGCGCAGAAAGGATCTAGCCTCTGCAACAACACCCTCAACGCCCGGGAGAGAATACGGTTTTCCGGAGAAAGATCCGAACACTTCATTGACCGCACGATACACCTCGTGATTTACTTCAACGGCAACAACCGAATCGGCACCTAGTTCGAGTGCCGCAAGAATATCCCTGCCGCCTCCGGGACCGACTACAAGATGCATACCATGCGGACGGAGATGATACCCAAGAGCGGTAATGTCATATCGGAGGTGTTTCAGTTCACCGGGAATACCGCGATATTCAGATATCGGAGTGCCGGCATAAGAATCGATGTGCATTCCCAATTGACGCGGCAACGGTCCATCATATACGGGACTCATACCCCAACCGAAAAATTGCGTATTCCATTCTTCTTCAGTGGAGAACACCGTTATACGGGAATAGGAATTCCAGGCTTCGTGCAACAGACCACGTTCAGTTCGCTGTTTGGCCCAGATCACCCGGAGTAGACCCGTTGTCTCATTCACACCGAATAACAGCGCCAACACGATGATAGGTATTCCGTAGATTCGTTTTTTACCCGGGAGTGCAAAAAAGACTCCCGCTGCGGAGAAGAGAATCGTCGCTACATATATTGTTTCGGGACCGCCAAACAGACGGAGAATCGGGATAACGAGTAAACATCCAAGACCTGCTCCGATCAGATCGGCGGAGTATAGACTACTCATGGACGCCCCGTATACTCTCACGGCTATGGCTATCACAGATCCGCCTGCAATGAACGGAATAGTCGTGAGTATGTAGATGAGTCCCAGCTGAACAATTCCGGCTACTCCCAGGGTCTGACTGAAGTGAAGTCGGAGGACAACGGCGTTTCCTGCTAAGGCGGAGATACTAAAAACAATACAGAGTGGCGGTATCAAAGCCACGAGTCGTTCATCGTTGACATCCCGACCGTACCTATGAACCAACGCGGCGGCTGCCGAAAGTCCGAGCATGGCAATGGAAATGACCATGAATGCGAAATGATACCACATGGTAACGCTGAAGATTCGAGTCAGGGTAAGCTCCAGCACGATAAGACCGCTGGAAGCGAATAACATCCCTGCAATTGTTGACGTATTGATTCTTTTCATGAACTCTCCCGGATCTCCCGAGCCAATGACGGTACTCTCAGCTTGATCCGCCAAATCACCCACAAAGCTTCAACTAAAATCGACCGGGATATCTTCGATCTGCCTCGTGTCCTTTCGGTGAAAATAATCGGTGTTTCATTTAGCTTGAACCCGAGACAGGCGGCCCAGTACTTCATCTCCATCAGAAATGAATAACCCTCCGATCGAACGAGGTCTAATGGGATTCGTTTCAGGACCTCGGTACGATATCCAATATATCCCGCACTCAAATCGGAGATCCCTATTCGAAGGACCGAACGCGCGTAAAGATTTCCGAAGCGGCTTAAAAGTCTTCTCCAAATATTCCAGTTTCTCGTCCCGCCATCCCGTATATATCGTGACCCGATCACCACGTCATACTCGTCAAGACGTTTGATAATTGAGCTGAGATATATGGGATCATGTGACAGGTCTCCATCCATGCTTATAATAGTATCGAACTCCTCGTCTATAGCATATTTGAACGCATGGACATATGCACGCCCCAATCCATCTTTAGCCGGTCTCACGAGGAGATGAATCCGATCGAGGTTATCTTTAAGCGCCTTGACTTCCTCGGCCGTTCCATCGGGAGATGAATCATCAACCACCAGTACGTGTATGGATTCATCAACATCGAGAATAAGACGGATGAGCTTCCCAATGTTATGCCGCTCATTAAACGTAGGTATAACAACGAGGACTCGGGATCTCATAATTCGCGTGCCCTTCGAAACTTCACAGTTTCAAGTTGCGTGCTTTCCACTCGATGAATCTCTCGATCGACCATTCGATATCTCCTTTTCCGGGAGTATGATCACTCATATCGGCGCGACACGACGCCGAACCCGGTCGACTCTCGGAGTGGAACCATCCAGCCAAAAAGGCAGAGTGAGGTGAAATAGCCGATGAAAGTACTGCACCTCGCATGTCGGTCAAGACGCGTTTGGCGCTTTTCTTCCGCCGAAGATAGACAACGAGATCCATGTTCGAAGCCAGGTTCCCTCCAATAACCGGTGATTCAGCCTCCTGCACCTTCGAACGCGACTCCGCGCTTGATATATGGCTCTCAGACTGAGCAGAAAGGCGCATTTGCCAGCCAGGAAGGGAAATAACCCTCCACCGACGGCACGAGAGCAGAGTGAGAGAAACGAATAAAACATCAGGAAAGGGATCATAGTGAGTATGGTGGATAGCGGGTAGTTCTTCGCAATGACGATTGACTCGTTTCGACTCGTCAGGAAAGCCCGGGAAGCTGGGACGCGATCCCCCGTTCTACCCTGCTCATGGAGGACAACCGAATCCGGAACAAAGGCAATATCCCAATCACTCATCCAGAGCCGCAATGAAATATCCACATCTTCGAGATACGAATGGAATCCCCGGTCCCATCCTCCTATATCCCGTAGCGCCTCCACGCGGTAAAGGGCACCAACCCCCGATGCCAAAACAAGGGTTGTTGCCTCCCGTATTAACCATCCGTGGTCGACTGTGCGACGAAAACCTCTTTTATAGAAGAATCCGGCGCGGGTCGGTATATCTCCCGCCGAATCTATTCGGCCGAGAGCATCCACCGACAATGGAAATGCCACGGCGATATCGGGATCGGACCGGAGACCGGAGTCAAGGGATTCAAGCCAATTTTCATGAGGCTGTGTGTCGTTGTTTAGAACCGCCAGCAGTCTTGTTGTCGTCAGTTCCAGCGCAACGCTCGAGGCTCCCGCATAGCCGATATTATCGGGTAGTACGATATGCTCGACACCCGGATGATTGAGGAGCACCCGTTTCGTATCATCCGTTGATGCATTGTCGATAACCAGAATGCGGTCGGGCTTCAAGGTCTGAGTGTATATGCGGTCAAGACACCCGTCAAGAAGATGGGCACCGTTCCATGTGGGAATAGCCACCGTAATGCCGTCAACCGCATCACCAACGGTCGGATCACCACTGCATCGAACTCGATACCGACCCTGCCAACCTGAACATCTTTTCATCCAAGATAGTGAGTTCATTACGCACTCTGTGCTGCATTATGCATTGGTATAACCATTCCCATTCCGCCCGGTAGAAACAGCAATCATACTATCAGGAAAAGCATTCATAACCGTCAGTCATACCGGCATGTTTTTTGCGAGTTACGACTATTGAATGATGCAGCTTACGAATATTTTCGACAGGATCAAGAAACATTGATACGATTTATCACCGCAGCTTTCGTATTATGGATATGTTCATATACACACGCTGACACCTTAGGCGAGTGGATTGAACCGGACGGGGTGGGAGTCGGCGACTATGCGACGGACCGTCTCGGAACGGCCTGGGATATGAGTGACACCGCCGGTATTGAATTGCATCAGATCGATCAGGTATCCATTCAAAATGGAATACTGAAAGGAACAACCGGCGGCAACGACCCCTGGATCGCTTTCGAACTCGATCCCCTCGATCTGCCCGATACCCGCCGGTACGGGACGGTAGGATTCCGATTCCTGCGTTCACCCGGAGGTCCGGTGGGGATCTATTGGAAAGATGAATCAAATCAATGGCGCCATACTTCATTGATGTGTCCGGATAATGAGTGGATCACCGCGGTGACTGAACTCTGGCAGCTGCCGGAATGGACCGGTCACTGTACAGCGCTCCGTATTGATCCGGCAACTTCTTCCGGTGTTGAAATCCGCCTGGATCAGGTTACGCTCACCGAGGGGGATGTCGCCTCAGATAGCTTCACTTTCGAAATGGATGTATCTGAGCCGATGGTCATATCTCTGCAGTACCGGGAATTTCAGACATCATCATGGACGCCGCTCCCCTCGGCGCAACAGATCGAAGCCGGAAATGGAAATATCAGCTTTTCATGCGATGTTTCTTCGCTCCAGGGCGGGCGGTACTATGAATTCCGTTCAATCTGCGAATGTTCGGCACGAACAGACACTGTCGACTGCCCGGGATTTCTTCGGGCGGACCGGACTCCGAGTCTGACCATGACCGATCCCGCGGAGGATATCGTCATCCTCGAAGCACCCGATTTCGCGACTCTCCGTGGAGATCCGTGGGATATGAACGGCATCAGTGACATCGGATCCTGCGGTGGAATGGTGGATATACAATGCCAGAACGGTCTATTCAGCGCGCGGACCGTGAACAACGATCCATGGGTCGTTTTCTCGGGAAATGATATCGATGCTTCGCAGTATACCGTCATCGGCTGGTATATGAAGGTGAGTCGTTCGGGAAGATATGCCTTTCACTGGATGGACGACCAGGGAATCTGGCATCATTCCGGTCTCCTCTCCACTGCCCGGGCGAATACCTGGCAATTCTACACATATGATCTTTCCTGCGAACCATCATGGTCGGGCATCATATCCAAGATCAGGATAGATCCCGTCACATGCGGGGATGTCTGGGTGGAATTCGACTGGGTGAGGCTGGTGGATCCGACGGATACCGGAATCCAGGCGGCATGGAACGTGTGGGATGAGGAAGGCATGTCGACGCTGGATCTGTTCTGTCGCGAATCGGAGTCCGGTAGCGGGGCATTGTTCAGGGTTACATCATTACAGGCAGACAACGGACCGGGAGCGGTGAACCTCGACATTTCCGCTTTGCCGCCCGGAACATACTCCGTTGTTTCCGTGCTGGATGACGGGGCGCACCCCCTCATGGAAGACGGAGCCGAAGGATCATTGATGATCCAGAACAGATATAATCTACCTCCTACAGTGACAATTTTATCACCCGGCGCCGAAACTCCCCGTATTCCCGATGTCAGCGAATTCTCCAGGGATGTATTGGAGGATCCATGGGATTTCAATGAACTCTCGGACGGATGCCTTTTCCATAATCTCACTGATCTCATAGTTGACGATGGAATTCTCACCGCCACAAGCGAGACCGCTGATCCCTATTTCTGGCTCCTGTTTCAAGGGTATTACAGCGCTCAGAATGCAGGGAAGACCGGCCAACGATTTCCTATTGATCCGTCTACGTATTCTCTGCTATCATTTCGAATGTACATCGATGAACCTTCATGCATGAGGCTCTTCTGGTATCGTGGATCGAACGGAGCACCCGCGGAATGCGATACATTGAATCAAACAATATCAGAATCCATTCAGTTGTTTCAGGGCTGGAATACATATCGTATTGATCTCCGAACACTCGGCGTAGATCAGACCACGGGAACCGGCTTATGGTCCAACCATGACATCATAAACGGTCTGAGGGTTGATCCCGCTTCCCATGCTGGACGCACGATTCGTATAGATTGGTTCCGCTTATCCGGACAGGGTAACGAGGACACGTATATTGATATCTCATGGCAGGTGGAGGACGATCTTCAGGAGGCTGAGGTCGGTCTCTTCATCGATGACGACGGTTCGGGATTCGATGGAACACGTATTTACGGACCTTCCCCGGCGACTCAGGATATCGAATATATAACATTTTGTACCGCTCATCTTCCGTATCCGGGTTATCATGTGTATGCAGAGGTATCCGACGGCGTCAATGAACCGGTGCGCTCATATGCCCCGGCTCCCATGAAAATAAATGCGCCTCCCCTGATCCTGGTACGTGAACCGAATGAAATCGGTTCTACGGCATTCACCGCCACGCCACAGGGAGACACGTGGGATATGGATTCCTGGGAAGAGATCGACATGCTTGTCAACATAGACAATCCTCAGTTGGAGGGAGGTATGTTGTCCGGTGTATCCACCAACAGCAATCCCGTTGATCCTCTTGCGGATTCGCAGGTTCACCTCGCATTTACCGAGCCTATTAATACACGTCGTTTTTCAGCAGTCAGATTCCGACAGTGGAGCGATCAATGGAGTGTTCTCCGCCTCATATGGCGCCATACCAATGACTCTCAGTACCAGGCGACAGAGGATTTCGTGGTGTATCCCGGCTGGAACGAATTCGTCATTCCCGACATCAACAATCTGATCATGGAGTATCCTTCCGCACAGGACTGGTCAGGGTATATTACGGATATATTCAGGATCGATCCGAGCGAGTTGAGAAATTCAACGTTCCAGCTTGACTATGTAGAGTTGTATACCAAAGACATGACTGAAGACAGTTTCGATCTTAAAGCCGAAATCGTTGATCCGGATGATGACGTATCTCTGGAATGGTATTGGCATAGCACTCCCGAAAGTCCCGATAGCCACCTGATATGTATGAACAATGACTGTGGAGAGGGGCTTCTCACCACCACATGGGATCTTTCAAATCTTCCGGGAGGAGAATACCATGTGTACTGCATTGCTGACGACGGTATGAACCGCACAAAACATCATGCAAAGGGTATTCTCGTTCTCAACCGCACACCGGCGTTTCAATTCATAGAACCCGACGGAAATCACGATACCGTTGAACCCGGTAATGACTACTCTACGGAGGAACGCGGCGACGCATGGGATATGAACGCACCGACCGACATCGATGTTCACATCGGTTTTGATGATGTACAGTGGCCGAACGGATCCTTTGCAGCGGTCACATCATGTAATGATGCCTACTGGTTATGGAACTGCATGAATCATCCAATTGATACCGACCGGTATTCCACTGTATCGTTTCAGATCTTCGTCGATCATCCACAGAACAGTCCCACCAAAGCCATGATCTACTGGAAGCATACCACTGACGGCCCATGGTATCATTCAAATTTCCTCTCACTGCAGGAGGGGTGGAATACCGCTATCGTCTCACTGGAGGAGGATTATCCTGAAACGTGGACGAACGCAGTCTCCATATTGCGCATTGATCCCGTTGCCGCTGCCGATGTTGCGATTGAACTCGACTGGGTCAGGCTCTCTGAACCGGGCTCGGCGGAATATACTATCCAGTGGACGGCATCGGATCCCGATGATGACGCTTCAGTCCTGCTTTCATGCACATCTCCATCAGTCGGCGATGAAGATATTCTGATTGCGGACGCAATATCCGAGGATGCGGGAATCACGTCTTTCTCATGGGACCTGTCGCCATTCCCACCTGATGAATACTCGATAACAGCCACCATCGATGACTTCATCAATGCGCCACACATCGTACATTCACTCCATCCTGTAGTAATTTCAAGTTCACAGGAAGCCCTCAACCTCACCGGATATGTGGTGGATATCGATACGCTCAGGCTTTCATGGAACGAACCGGCGGATGGGTATGAGGTATTCAGAGTATACCGGGATTCCACGGCATACTTCGAACCGGCGATTGAGTGTTTGATCGCGGAAACAGGTGGCACCGTGGTCTACGCGGATATTACCGATGCGACGATGAATCCAGACCTTGAATATTACTATTTGGTCACCTTTTTAAATTCCCAACAAATTGAATCCCCACCGAGTAACATCATCGGTATCGCGAATTATTCTTATTAATCGGCATCCATATACTACATAAATGCTACTGCGTACGCTTGATAACCATTGCCGTCAGGTCGTCGAGTAGAGACGGATCTGCGGAAAAGTTTAGAACTTCAGCATAGATCCTGTCTCTGATCTCGATGGCCGGATCAGTACGATGGGCACGGATTATGTCTATCAAACGATCGATGCCGAACTCTTCTCCGCTGGAACCCATGGCTTCCACCACGCCGTCTGTATAAAGAACAAGTATTTCGCCCACGGAGAGCCTTACTCTTCTGAGCTCATAGTTGGCATGAGAAAATGATCCGAGAATAAGATCACTCCCCTGGAGAGTTCTCGGTTCACCATCGGCCGAAAGTATGATTGGCTCTACGTGCCCCGCATTGCAATACGTGAACAGCCCTGATTTAAGTTCAAGTGTCCCATACACCGAGGTGACAAATACTCCCCTATCGGTGCTTCTGATGAGAAGCTGATTCACCTTTCTCATTATGATTTCGATTGAATATTCGTTGAGAACTTCGGCGAGAAGACTCGCCCTGAATGTTGCCATGACCAGTCCTGCAGGAACACCTTTCCCGGAAACATCTGCTATGCAGATACCAATCACGTCATCGTTGATCCAGATGAAATCGTAGTAATCCCCACCGACTCGTGCGGCGGGCATATTCAGGCCCGCCATTTCCCATCCGTCCAGCCGCGGAGCTTTATCAGGCAGTAGTTTCCGCTGTATCTCCTGGGCAAGGGATAGCTCCGCATCTAATCTTCGTTTTTCGAGCACATCACGATACAATAATGCATTGTCGACCGCTATCGCGGCTTGTCCGGCAAGAGCGTGCAATAATACCATATCACTTCGGGTATATGCATTGACAGTGTTGCTTTCCACGTTGAATGCCCCTACGATTCTATTTCCCCGTCGGAGAAGCGCCACCATTTCCGACCGGGTTTCCTCCCGTGCAGGGATATATCGATCATCGTTCTCAACGTCCTCCACCAACAAATCAGTGCCTTCTTTCGCCGCCCATCCGATAAGACCATGACCGATTTTCGCACGCGCAACATGTTCCATCTCGGATTTGTAGCCTCGTAATGTCGCCGCCGTTAGTCGTTCGCCATCACGATCCAGGATGTAGATCCCCGCGGCGTCGTATGCCAATACGTCCCTGAGTGTTGAAAGAATAAGGTTGAGAAGGTATCGAAGATCTAATGATGAACTAATGGTGGTGCCGACTTTCCATAGAGCTGATATCCCTTTAATCCTTGCACGCAATCGTTCATAAATCCGGGCGTTACGGAGTGCTCGCACCGATATCGTATGGAATGCGTTTTGAAGTGAGTCGTGATCTTTTTCGGCTGCGGGCGAGAAAACGAGGAGTGTCGCCCGTAACGTTCTTCTATATGAGAGATCGATTGTTCGCTGTGCTTCGAATATCATTTTCGCCGAAACATCCACGGACTCCGGCTTTGATTCCCATGTACGCTCAACGCTACTCCCGGACCGGACCGAATATATGCCAAGACCTCCCCGTTCGGGGATCAGAAGCGACGACGAGGCCGCCTGGTAGATTTTACACGCCGCATCAAGAACGGCTTGAATAGTATCGATACGAGGACGAAGGAGAATAAGATCGTCCAGGAGATGGCGCATTTCATCTATAGTATGGATCATAGTCATGTCCGCCTTCCTAGAAAGAAGCCAAATCATGGAAGGGGACATGCAGTGTCAAGCGGACGGTATAACTTCGGCGTATTCCTTCATGACGTAAGTTTTATCGTGCGGTCGGTTCATCGTATATACGGCAAATCTGTGTCTGATTTCGCCCGCAAACAGTTATTTTCCACAAAAATCGGCATAAATACTTGACGTTTCTTCTGATCAAGCGCCTAGTTATGCAGCTCAATGTAATGAATGTATGCGTCAGACCCGACGCATACACCTACACATCTTTCACTTCGGAGGAAGCCGAAACTATGGCAGCAGTCGTTGACGTTGAAAAATGTACCGGTTGCGAATCTTGCGTACCTGTATGTCCCGTGGAAGCGATAGTAATGGAGAACGGAAAAGCAGTCATCAGCGAGGATGATTGCATCGAATGTGGCGTCTGTGTTGATGAGTGCCCCGAAGGCGCAATATCAATGCCAGGCTGAGTCTGTTAGGACACCTGGACGTAACGATCTATTTCCGTAATCGTAAGCCAATCAATACAATTCAACAGACCGGATGTTTGAAAGGGATGGTTCAGGGAATCGTATGAACCGCGGAATTTTTCCGGTCTGCAAGTTGGTCTACGTACGTCGCTTCGTATAACGGAGCCGTTTCATTTTTGACTGGTCTGCCGTTCGATCTTTTGATATCCGGGAGACCAGTCTCAATTTTTATCATGGATGGATTTTATTGCCCACGCCGTCTTAAAACGGGCTAGTAACACAATGATCAGAGAAATCGGCACACCGCGATTCCTAATTCATTTGAGCAACAAACCGAAACGCGGAGCCATCCGATGATAGAAGGCCGCAAAGAAACAATTCGAGGTTCCGCAATGGCGGTCAGTCGCAGTACTCCTCACCAGTGGTGGTATAATACCGCGTTTCAGATTCTTCCATTTGTATTCAGATGAATAGCAAATGCAATCCCAATCGTCGTTCAATCTTTCAGGTTCTGTCACGGCCACGGCAATCAATAATCAATACCCGTTTGCTGTAAATTGAGGATCGATGAAAATTCTTGATATCCGTGCTATTCAGGGTGCGAATTATTTCAGCCTGCGCCCTGTTATCGTCATGAGATTGGATCTTGAAGAATACGATGAGGTATTTACGTCTGAATTCCCCGGCTTTGCCGAAAGACTTCTGTCGATAATACCTTCCATCCAAGAACACAAATGCAGCAAAGGCGTGCCCGGTGGATTAATAGAACGCATACGGGAAGGCACGCTCCTCGGTCATGTTATCGAGCATATAGCCATCGAACTACAGTATATCACATATATGGAAGTGGGATTCGGGAAGACCCGTTGGTCAGGAGAGCCCCGTGTTTACAATATCGTGTACAGCTACTGGGTAGAAAAGGCCGGAATATTCGCGGGAAAAGAAGCATATAACATCGTAACTGCTATCCTGAACAATGAACCGTATGACATCGATTCCTGCCTGAATGCACTCATGACACTATTGAATGAGAATCGTCTCGTTCCCTCAACCGCGTCAATCGTAGATGAGGCGGAAAAAAGACACATTACGGTCATACGATTGGATGGATACAACGTCATTCAACTAGGAGAAGGAAAATTTCAGAAACGATTGATGGGTACGATAACATCAAACACATCATTCATCGGTGTTGAAACCGCAGATGATAAAATCCTGAGTAATCGCATTCTGAAGGATGCAGGAGTCCCCGTACCAATTCAGTATAATGGTACAACCATTGAGGAGATTTTTTTAGGTTGCAAGACCCTGGGATTTCCCGTTGTGATCAAACCCGCCGAAGGATCGCACGGACGAGGCGTAACAGTAGGTGTCGGATCCGAAGACGAACTCCAGAGCGCGTTCGCGTATGCCCTCCCTGTATGCTCTCGAATCATTATCGAGCAAATGATACAGGGAAACGACTATCGAATCCTTGTGGTAAACGGATCTTTTGTCGCTGCCGTCCGACGTATACCCGCTCATGTAATAGGGGATGGCGACCATAGTATCACGGAGCTTATCGAAATCGAAAATAAAAATCCCGAACGCGGCTTCGGTCACGAGAAACCCATGACAAGGTTGTCCGTCACCAGTGCCACTGAATCGCTGCTTCGCCGATTCGGATACTCGCTGGATACCATTCTTGGAAAAGGGGAAAGATTTGATCTCGAACTGAGATCCAATCTAAGCACCGGTGGAACGGCAAAGGATGTAACGGATACCGTACATCCGGTTAACCGTCGAATTGCGGAACGGGTATCCAAAATTGTTGGACTCGATGTTGCCGGCGTGGATATCATAGCTCCAACGCTCGACGATCCCATCATTGATAATGGCGGCGTCGTTCTTGAAATCAATGCATCACCGGCATTGCGATCACATATCTCCCCATCGATCGGTTCCCCGAGAAATGTATCAACAGCGATTGTGGACATGCTGTTCCCGAACCATATTCAGCACGACATACCCATCATAGCAATCGCCGGTACTCTGGGAAAATCAACCACGGCACGACTCCTATCTTCTATCATGAAATCCGCAGGATACGCAGTCGGTCTTGCCTGCAGTGATGGTATGTATATCAAGGAAAAAAAGATGAACTACGGCGATCAGGGAAACCACGGATCGGCGAAGATAGTCCTACAGGATCCCACGATAGACTGCGCAATATTCGAAGTGGGCAGGAACGATCTTTATGATTACGGTCTCGGGTATAAATGCGCCGATGCCGGAATTGTTCTTAATGTCATAGACGGACCGAGCCACTACAAAACTCTGGATAATCTGGAGGATATCTCTTACCTCCAGTCTATCATCGCAGAAGCGGTTCGTCCCGGTGGATACTCGATATTGAATGCAGACGATCAATATTGTGTTGATATGAAACGCCGATGCTATGAGCACATCGTATATTTTTCTACGCAAAGTAACAATCCGCTTATCCTGAATCACATCGCTCGTGAGGGTACGGCCGTATTCATACAGAACAACCATCTTACCGTTGCCGAAAACGGCACATTTGCCACGATCGCAGAAGTATCCGAAATCCCCCTACTCTACAACGGAGCAGCGCCCATGAACAAAGTAAATGCTTTGGCCGCCATCGCTGCATCTTTCTCATTGGGAGTATCGATCCCGACGATTTCTGCTTCCCTGAAATCGTTTTTCCCCTCAATGAATCAAAATCCCGGCAGGTTGAACATGATTACTGGGAACGATTTCACCATACTCATAGACTCGGGAAAATATGCGGCCGCGCATACCGAGCTCTCCGACTTCGTCCGACGTATGGAGTATTCAAAAACCATTCTTCTTCTGTCGACATCCTCGGATCAAAGTCCCGAAGATGTGATAAAATCCGGAAAGATCCTTTCATCTTTGGCTGATGAGACGTTACTTTTTGATGAATCACCAGACACGACTGTGCATGATACAATATCGCTACATACGGTATTGAAGGCTTTTCAGTCAGAGGATTCAGGGTATTCGGTGCGCAGTATGAGGAGTTTTTCTGAAGCGCTGGATATCGCCCGTAAAAAAGTCAGATCTGAAGATCTCGTACTCATTATCATGCGAAATCTGGAGACAATCACTAAATTTGTAGGCTTAGATGGAATTTATATACCGTAATCTAGTTTTTAAAGCAGCCGATAGGAGTGCATCCACGTGAGTATGAAGAGTCATACTGATTCACCGAAAAGAACTCGTAAACCGCGACCTCCGGTCTTATTATCCCGTATCTTGGATGCGAGCCCCGCTTTGGTCGAGCATATGGCGGAACATCTCGGATTGGGTTTGACGAGGGGGGATCACTTTCGTGGACTGCAGCTTGAGGATAAACTCTTCAAGTTTCTCGGCCGAAAAGAATGGGTGCTGCAGCAGCTTCGTCAGCTTTCCGATGACGATAGAAAAGCATATCGAGAGATTCTGAGAAAACTTCTCACCGATCTTTCGACCCCCTCGGTTCCCGCTGCGCTTTCGGAGCGACTTCTGGAACTAGGGCTTGCCTTCATGATAGAAAATCGGAGAGGAGTGCTAGTTCCTCTTGAATTCGCCTTCTTATCAGATGCCGCATGGACGACACATGGCAGTCTCGCTCAAGCTCTCGTTGCATACCTTGCTCAAGGCGTGATTCCTCGTCAGGCTATTCGGAGTTCCGCATCCACGTCCAGAGCGCTGCAAAATGTTGCTTCGATATATCTGAACCTTCGCCAAACCTGGAAAAATCAAATTCCCGGGCTCTCTCTTCGACAGCTCCTTGCTATAGAGACGATGAAAATTTCCGGCTCCTCTCAACCCGCTTCTCGTCTGGCATCCCTGCTTGGAGCCGGATCTCCCGAGGTTTTTTCGTGGCCGCGGTATATGCGGTATCATGGAACGGGCAGCCATAATCCACTCCAAGAGCTGCTCTTCCTTGGACTTGTCCGGCCCAAAACACTCGATCCCGGAGCAGCGCTTAAAGAATTGATTATTTCGCTGGAAGCAGAAAAACCGGTGGAGAAGGCGCTCCCGACGCTATTTCGTCGCTATACAAAAGGCATACGAAAAATAAAGGATACCACATTGGTCCCCATGCCTCCTCCGGGAAGCTTGGGGCTTGATCTTCAGAGATTCATCATTGCCCTGGGAATCATTCCCCCACCGGCAACCAAAGACGGTACCCCAAGTATGATTCATGTAGATCGATTGGCCCGACTTCTAGGCATTCCCCAACAGTATCAACGGTTCCTTCTTTCCATAGCCTGGGATAGCGGTTGGTTGGTGAGGGTTGATGATGATGATACCGGAAGAATAGAACCGGCACCGGAAGTACAATCATTGATTTCGGCAGGTCCGGATGCGCTTCGCAAGGAAGCGATACAGATGCTCAGTTCATTGCCATCATGGGATGAAACAAGGGCTTCTCACTGTAGATTGGGCAATCCCGGACCAATGACTCATCTTGTGGGGAGATTGAGAAACTTCCTTCTGGAGTTGAGCCCAAACCTGAACAGGTGGACGCCGGTGTCTGGACTAACCAGTCTTTTGATCGGTTCAAACGGTTTCAGACGACTTCTGGCCACGGCTCCCGATCTAGCACCCGTTACTGAAATACTCAACACACCACAAGAAACGACATCGCCCCTGTTCGAAGCACTGGCACAAACCCTGTGGTGGGCGCAACTACTCGACATGTCTAAAGATCAGGCGGGAAATGTCTATGTACGAGTCCCATCGCAAGAAGCAGAAACTGAAATTGAGCCGCTTCCCTCTGTCGAGAAACCGATACCGGTCGCGGCAAATGGAGAATTCTATTTACCCCTGAACTCTCCGCTTTCAACGCTCAAACAGGCAGAGGAATTCGCCGATATTCACGGTGTCGATAGAGCATGTCGTTTTCGTATTTCGCGGCAATCGCTGGCGCGTGGAGTTCAAAAGACCTGGTCTCTCGAATCTATTGAATCGTTTCTTGCCAGTCCACTTCCTCAAAACATCCGTCATCTCGCAGAGGAAGTTTTCAGCGGAGAGTAATTCCAGATCTCATTCGGTTGGAGAAACAGACGATAAGAGGGTGAAGACCTGCATCCGGTCATCCCTGAGGGATGTAGACTATCGGCCGTTCAACGCATGTTCTGCGGTCTTGAGATGAGAAATAAACTCATCAGGAGTCGACGCCGATATAAGTTTTTCCCGAAGATCGTTACTGCGGAGAATACGGGCCAGTTTCCCCAGAATATGAAGATGATGTCTGCGGTCTTCGGCCCCCACCAGGAAGAAAAGTCTCACTGGTAATCGGTCGGGTGCGTCCAGGTCGAGCCCATCCTTAACCGTTACAGCACTTACTGCTACGCCCTGAAAAGCGCCGGGGATCCCATCACGCGGGTGAGGGATTGCCACCTCTTTCCCGATGGCCGTACTGCACACCTCTTCTCTCTCGATGAGTGATTTTAGAACGGTCGATCGATCACGAATCGAATCAGCGTTCTCCGCTAATTCAACCAGCCGTTCAAAAACGAGGGCTTTCGAATCAAGCTGAGTTTGAACATCTACAACTCGTTCGGAAATCAGATCACTGATGAGCATGATGCTTCCTTCACATGAGACAACGAAATGGGAAAAGACGCGACAGTCTGTTGTAATCCACCTTCGCTGTCAATAGACACCGAGATAGAATAGCTAGCGTCACAACAGACGCAAATCATTTCACGAGGAAGGCTCCGTGTTCTTGCCGTAGTCATCAATCTGTGGTATTTTCAGTAAAATGCATACTCGAATTTAAGACATTTTCAGGGAGCCTCAGTACTTATGGAATGCTTCAGACTACCTGAGCACCTCACCGGATTTTTCATATTTGTCATTGTTTTCCTTCTCATCTGGACCAGCGATGCTAACTCCGCAGAAAGATGGTACAATCACTATAAGAACGGCTTGAATCTGATAAAAGAAGAAAAATTCGCCCAAGCGATTTTAGAATTCGAGATGGCAACGGAAGGCGTCTATGAAGACCAACCGAAAAAAATCCAAACGTATGGCATGCATTTTATTCGCTACTACCCTCATCGGGAGATCGGTATCGCGGCATATCATATCGGCGATTATTCAAGGGCGCGCTACGAACTTGAACTATCAATCGTCTATGCTCCATCAGATAGAGCTCGGGAGTATCTGGATAAACTGGCCGGTGTGAAGACCCAACCCATGAGAGAGTCGCGTTCACACATCCCGGAAGGTATGAGTCTTACTATAGATCAGCGCAGAGAAGTGCAGAGAAAACTCGCCCATCTGGGTCTATACAGCGGGACAATAGACGGGATATTGGGTACGGGCAGTAAACGGGCAATTTCGGAATTTCAAAAGCGGAATGAACTCCCATCCACCGGTATCGTTAACGAAAAAACATATGCAAAACTCGAGAACGTGGAAGTTCCCGTAGAAAGACATGCTCGCGTGGAAAGCCAGGAACAGAGGAGCAGTGAACCGAAACCACCTGCCCCACACAGCATTGAACCACCCGCGACCATGGATTATTCAACAATACGCAGGGTCGGACCGCGGTTGACTCTATCCGTACTGCCAATGTCCGATAAGGGCGGTGCCGGACAATTATCGGAGATCATCGCGGACAAACTCGTTACATCTCTGGTTGGTTTTCAGCGATATCGCATCATTGAACGCAGTCAAATGGATAAAGTCTTGAAAGAACAGAAGTTCGGTCTCAGCGATCTCGTCGATCCATCGAGCGCTGCAAAACTCGGGCGCCTGGCAGGCGTTGACTGTCTGGTTATTGGAAGCGCGTGGGTTTCCAATGCAATCATGGACCTGAATACACGTCTGGTGGATACCGAAACGGGGGAGGTACTCGCCACGAGAGCCGGTCATTGCTCTTCATCAAATCCCATTGAGATGCGCACGATCGCCGACGAAATAGCCACTTACTATGCAAACGCCCTACCCCTGGCAGAAGGATCGGTTGTGAAAACAGATCCTGATGGAACTGTTTTCATCGACGTTGGATCCGATTATGGTATGAGAAAAGGTATGAAACTTGTGGTATTCGAAGAAGGGGAAACCATCACTCATCCTGTATCCGGGGATGTAATAGGAAGCAGGAGGAGTAAGAAGGCAGAGATTGTCCTGACTGAAATCATGCAGAAATTATCGATTGCCAGATTTGTAGAAGGGGAGGAAGGTACTGTAGCGGTTCATGATCCGGTCGTTACGAAATGAATAGACGATTCTTTTTGAGAAGTCTACCCCTGTTATCATCCTCCATTCCTCATCGATTATGGGGTGATGAAAATGAACTCATCCCCATGATCCATGATATTCACAGTCTATTGCTCCCCGATCAAACGCGCCTTGTCATTACTCTTGATGGCCCCTGTAACACGGCTGTTTCTGATTCGAATAACGGACGAATCGTCCTGCCGGGAACGCTGTATCTGCCTATCGAAGATACCATGAAGTTCAATAAAGGTCCGCTTCGGCAAATGCACATTGCAACTCCGCCGGATGAACTCTTTACCACATATATTCAGTTGGATACGACCCCGGGTTCTATATTCAGTGTTACTACTCCCTCGCTATCCAACAGGGTGATTATAGATATCTATGGTTCAATCGGCGCACAACCTGACAATGCATTCGAGAAAAAGTACTCCGATCTACAGGAGCGCGCGGATCAGGAGCTGAAAAACCATTCTTTACATGATCGAGCCCATGACCTGAATCTCCGATTGAAACGGATAGTCATCGATCCGGGACATGGCGGACATGATCCGGGCGCCGTAGGATTACAGGGGACAAAAGAGAAAGATATCACGCTCATTCTGGGCCGTCGCCTCGCCGACTCTCTAAAAGCGAAGGCGGGGCTCGATGTTCATCTTACAAGAACCGCGGATTATTATCTCAATTTATCAGATCGAACAGCAACGGCGAACCAATACCGTGCAGATCTTTTTATATCCATACACTGTAATGCGGCGGAAAACCGCAAAGCTCGTGGATCAGAAACGTACTTCTGTTCGGAAAACGCGTCCGATGCCGAGGCAGCGCGTGTGGCGCAATATGAAAACAGCTTCGCCGATGATGAAGATCATACATTTTCCGAGAGTCTGGTGGATGTCGAATACGCATTATTCAAACTCCGACGGAACCTGCTTTGGAATGATTCGGGTCGTCTCGCTCAATTCGTTCAGGAAGAATTCGCGCGGTCCCTTCCGGTGAAAGATCGTGGGGTTCGGAGCGCCAATTTCTTCGTTCTCAGAAAAGTGGCTATGCCTTCCATGCTTCTGGAGACGGCGTTCATCAGTAATCCCGATGAAGAGAAGCTCCTCACGAAGGATTCTTTTCAACAACTGGTCGTCGATTCAGTTGTACGACGTCTCGATCCTTTCCTGTCATGATACGGCTCACACTAATACTTTTGTTACTCCTCCTCGGTGGAGTTGATAACACGACATCGGTATCTCTTATCCTTGAGGCCGACCTTCTCCACATTTCCGGTGATCTGCAGGGTGCTCGCGAGAAGCTTCTCGAGGCACTGGAGCATGATCCATCGGATATCTATGGAAGAAATCTTCTTGGTATGGTGCTTCTCAAACTCGACCAGCCGAAGGCAGCGGCGGATCAATTCTCCTATGTTCAGGTATTGGATCCATCCAATGAGACGGCCGCCACCTGGCTCGGTATTCTCGCCATGCACAAAAAGGACATCGAGGGGGCGCTCGCGGAGTTTAATGGAATACTGGAGAGAGATCCATCCAATGCCAATGCACATTATTTCATGGGAAGCCTCTATCTCTTGCGGGGCCGATATGAAACGGCACTTTCTCACCTTTTACATTCGCGCGATATCGACAGCGGTGAATCGGAGACTCACTATCGGCTGGGAATGGTATTCCACAGCCTTGATCTGCTTGCGAATGCGGAACTCTCCTACCGACGCGCACTTGATATCGATTCACGTCACCAGGGAGCACGATGCGGTCTCGGTTGGATACTGTATTCAAATGGTGATACGGAAAACGCACTCAGTGAATGGCAGCGCGTACTTCAAATCAATGAGTCAAACCAGGAAGCTCGTTCAAATATGGCAAAGGTTCTTCACGAACAGGCTCTATCAGCATACACGGGGGGTGATCAGGAAAAAGCCCGATCGCTCTGGCATCGGCTGCAACGCCTTGATCCACGTAACAAAGCTGCACGGTATTATCTCAATGAAATGGGTCAATGAGAGGAGTATGCGTATGTTTCATCGCAGATTACTCATTCTATTGTGTTTCATCATATTCCCATCGATAGCTTTTCCCGGAGAGGATAACTGGTGGGCGAAAGAGGATGCGGGAGACACATCGCCACTCATCCAGAAGATTCGCGGTGATGATTATGCGGTTTTAGTCAACTGGGCCGACGGTTACATTGAGGTCGTCGGTGAAGCCAGTTGCGATCCCGACCTCGCAGTGAATAAATCCCACTGCTATTCCATGGCCGTCAAAGCCGCTCGAGCACTTGCATACGAAAAACTCGCGGAAAGTATTCATGGTGTACGGATCAATTCCAGGAACACCTTTCAGGACGAGGTCATTCAGAATACATCACTGAAAACAGCAGTGAAAGGACTCGTCCAGGGCGCGCGGATCATAGAGGAATCCTCGACCACCATGGCCGATGGTTCCTTACTCGTACGAGTACGTCTCGGGTTATTACTCCAGAGCCCGAAAGGTCTCAGCGGAGCGGTGGTTCAACATATACGTTCCACTGATTCTTCTGCCGAACTGGCAAAACTTTCCGCGGACGTGGCCAGACTCTCATCCGAACTCATGGACGCCCGAACACGCGCTGATCAAATGGAAGAACTCGTACAAAACATCATTATTGCCTCTGAACCATCGAACACAGATACTCCTCAAATGGACATGCAGGATGTTCAAGAAGCCCTGCAGAGAGCATCCGCCGCCATTAGAATCGCCGAAGATGCACAGAATTCCGCAAAAGAAATCTCCGAACACCTTCGCGAGCTTGAGAATTCAACAACCGCGATGATCTCAGTCGACTCTCTTAGAACGGAGATAGATGATCTTCGTTCCGCTATGGAGAGCGCCACTGCGCTTGCGACCCGCTTGGAAGGCATAGCCGATGATGCCCGAAACGCGGCGGACGAAGCACGCCGGGCCGGCTCCGAGGTTTCTGAACAGGGTCTGAGATTCGCGTCCTACCTGGAACATGCGGATAGTCTATCACTGCAATTGAAACATGCCAGGATGATTGCGGACGAATCACAAAGAAAAACTGAGGATGCATTGAATCGTCTGCTCGAGGCCAATACCGCTTTGGCTCAATCATCTCCATCAACCAGAAAATCAATTGAGGAAGCGCAAAGCGCGCTCAACGAAGCGCGTCTGGCGAGGCAGGAATCAGCAGAAATTCTCCAGCGACTTGATGCTGTGGAAGCAAGCCTCGAGAATGTACATACGGAAGATACGGGTGAGACTGCTACGGTACGATTCGCGGAACTCACCAGTGAACTGGAAGAACTCCGGACGCAGCTTGCGAACTCGGAGAAAAGACAGACTGCCTATCAATCAGAGGGAGCTGCAGCACTGGAAAAAGTCACGCAGTCTATTTCCTCATTTGCGAACGTGGAAAAAACCACTGAATTGGAACAAGCGATCAGTGATCTCCAGATCAGACTTGAAGAATCCCGTGCTCTTACAGACCGGATCGCGACTTTGGAGGAGCGCTCTCGACTCCTGGAACAACGGAATGAGGAGATCCTCAATCGATCGGCAACGGTTTTCAGGGAACAATCAACTGCCGATGAAGCCATGGCTGAAGCCAGACAAACGGCACATATGATCCAATCTCTCCTGGATTCTCTTCAAATGGTTCGAGGGGAAGCGGATCATATTGTAGCAGCCACGAGAATTACGACGACAGACGTACAGGATGACGTGGCTGAATCGTACACCGGACTGATCATCGATGCGGCGTATCTCAGTGCGCGGGCCGCGTTGAAACCCAGAATTCTTTCCGAAGACGGTGATTTCGTCTACGGCGATCATATCGCTTCGAGAGAGACGGCCTTGCGACTCGGATACGCGACGTGGTCTGAAACACCCGGTACGGCGCGTGAGAAAGCGATCAAACGAATCGGCACGCGACCGCTGGTTGTCCGTGCGGTGGACGCGACGGGTAAATACAGGTCAGATCTTGTTGTATCCCGTGAGGATGCTGTATTGATTGAACGGGCTAATCAGGCGAGCGGATTTTTAAAAGAATGCAAGGTGGCTATTGCTATCATGCCACAGGCATGATTCCACAGTATGTCGCATTTTATCGCCTAATGGAAAAGGAGGGACGTATGTTGTTCCGGAGTGGAGTTATAATCGCGATTTTGATCTCGATCTGCGTGGCCGAAGATGCAAAATGGTGGGAAGAGGAATCCAGTGCACAGGCGGCACTTGAAGAACGCAGTATGGGGGCAGATTATAAAGGAAGAATTAACTGGGAAGACGGATATATCGAAGTAACTGCCGGTGGAACCTGCAACATGGAAAAAGCGCAGAGTCAGGCTCATTGCAAGTCAATGGCGCTAAAAACAGCCAGAATGCTCGCCCTGGAGAAACTCGCGGAAATCATTTACGGCGTTCGTATCGATTCGGATAATCTGTTCGTCAATGAAGTCGAAGAGGATGTCCGATTGAAGAGCGAGACATCGGGCCTGATTCAGGGCGCCCGGGAGCTCGCGCTGGAAGAGACTGTATTCGATGATGGATCGATATGGGTGGAGAGTACAATAGGAATCACTTTGAATGGAGGAAAGGGTCTCAGTTCCGTGGTGGTTCCGTGGATGCAGAGGAAGATCCAATCCTCGCCGCCCTCGCTTTTCACCGCTTCAAAGATATCGAATGAGGACGATAGTGGTGCTACCGGCCTCATTGTGGACGGATCAGGTCTATCGCTGAAACCCGCCCTCGCTCCCCGCATCCTTGTGCAAGGGAAAGATGAGGAGTTGTACGGACGAGTGACCATAGATCGACAGGCAGCTATAAAATTCGGCGTGGTCGGCTATACGGACTCCGTAGAGAAGGCCCGGGCATTAACGGAACGGGTGGGAGCGCATCCCCTCCTTGTACCTGCGCTTGAAACCGCAGGCACCCACGGATCGGACGTCGTGATTTCGGTGGATGACGGAGCCAGGATTCTTTCAGCTGATATGAAAAACGGATTTATGAAAGAATGCCGGGTCGTTTTCGTGATCGGATAGCTTCATGAATCGCATAGCAAAGGTATTCTTCGGATATCTCCTCATTGCGCTTAGCCCACCGCTGCTCAATGCGGAGATCATCGAATCCGAGGGCGTCGGTACGATTTTATCGGGCGATATCGCTCAGGCGCGGGATGAGGCCATTATTGACGCTCGCGTTCGGGCCCTGGAAAAGGCCGTGGGCGTACTTGTTGATGCCGAGACACTTGTTCAAAATGAACTCCTTCTTTCCGCCACGGTACGGAATACATCTTCGGGAATGATCACGGATTATGACGTTATCGAGGAAATCGAGGATGGAGATCTATACCGAGTTAAAATACAGGCAACCGTTGAAGAAGCGGCTCTGGCGGATCAGATCCGAACTGATCTCACCAGAAATCTGACCCTGGTAGTCCAGATAGATGAAGAGATGGCTGGAGAGTCGATTTATGATTCTCTCATAGAAAGCGATCTCGTCGAGGCACTGATAAACGAAGGTTTCGACGTACGGGATCGGGAGCAGATTGAAGCACTCAGGAGCAGGGATTCGGAACTGGCACGTATACATGGCGATATCGAAGAAGCCCAGACTATCGGTCTGCGTTTTCTTTCGAATCTTGTAGTAAAAGGAACGGCACAAACATCGATTCATGAGAACAAAACCGAGTATGCACCCGATATTTCCATACCCTCTGCGCATGCCCGGGTTACGTGTAGAATGGTAGACGTGGAGACAGGTAAAATCATTGGCCAGAAACAGATCCGACGTGTGAAGGAATTCGGCCAGGACTCGTACGATGCCAGCGAAAAGGCCATGGAAAAAGCTTCGCCTCAGATTGTCCAGCATGTACTGGCATGGATGAAATCCGAGTATCTGGTTGATAAGATGAAAACCGTTACCGTTGAAGCCCGCGACTTTCCGGATATGGCCGCCTTCAGACGTCTCTCGAATTTACTGGGAAAAATGCGCTGGGTCGAATCCATAGAAACCGGTTCATTCGATGAGGGCAACGGAACGATAACGCTTCGCTATCCAGAAAAGCTCGTGTATCTCGCGACGCGAATCGACCGGGACAATATGTTCAAATTGCTTACAATGGATGACAGATCGATCATAGTAACTATGGAATCTTAGGGAGAGGATACGTATTATGAATATTCGAATAGTGTGCCTGGTGGCACCTGTAGTTCTTGTTTTTTCATGTGGCGGTCCACAGCAGGAGTTACAGCCTCTCAGCGTTCTCGACACCCCGGAAGGTGCATATAATCAGGGGATGGTTTCCTACATGGAAGGGGACATGGATAAAGCCTGGAACATGTTCACCAGATCCAGGGAACTCGCGGAAACGGACAAAACTCCCTACGCACCCGCATACGAGGGACTCGGTCTGGTTCACCTCGCCTGGAACGATCTCGATGCAGCCGAAGAAGAAATGAAGAGATCCATAGATATTGATGGCAGTTATGCCAATGCCCGCGTCGGATTGGGACGAATTCGAACGGCTCAATCCCGGTACGAGGAGGCTATTAAAGAATTTGATAGAGCCCTAAAAACCAGTACAAAGGGCGGCGAAGAACAACCCTACGCTTATAAGCATGCCCATTTATACAAGGGTAAAACGCTTGAACTCATGAATGAATTCGATCTGGCCGAGGAGTCATACAAGAACGCCATTGACGTCGATCCGAATTTCATGGAGGCTCAATCGAATTGGGAACGGCTTCAGACTCTCAGGCGGGCGTCTGCGGGACAAACCGACGTCATGAAACAGATCGCCGCATCATCGGCAATTACCCGTGCTGAACTTGCCGCAATTCTTGTTGAACAGCTCCCCCTTGATAGGATTTATCGACATAGACAGGCCGAAATTACTACTCCCATGGATGTCAAATCCTCGTGGGCCCGTGGCTATTGCGACAAGGTTCTCTCATGCGGTATTTTAGAACTCTATCCTTCAGGAGAGTTTCTCCCCGAGGAATATGTGGCACGAGCGGATCTTGCGTTCACTATGCAGAAAATATTGGTAGCTGCCTTCCAGGATCCGTCACTGGAAACAAAATACGTCGGTGAAATGAAGGCGGACTATACCGATCTATCACCGCAATCGCCGTTCTATAATGCGGTCCGGCTCATGTCGTCGCGCGGAATAATGAAGGGCAGGATGGATGGTTCATTTGGTGTCGGGGATACGGTTCCCGGCTCAGAAGCACTTGAAATCATCGGTCGTTTTCGCGCCGAACTCCAGTAGATCTACAGGCGGATAAACAGGAAAGAGGGCTGCGATGCATATCTTGATGATTGCGCCGCAACCCTTTTTCCAGTACAGAGGAACTCCTTTCAGCGTCAGAGAACGCCTCAAGTCATTCTCTGATCTCGGCCATTCCATTGATCTTATAACGTATCATATAGGAGACGATGTCGATATTCCGGGTGTACGTATTCGACGATGTCCGGGTATTCCGTTTATCCGGACTATTCCCATAGGTCCTTCCTGGGTCAAGTTCCCATTGGATTTTGCTCTGATGCTTTGGATAATGGTCTTATTACCTTTTTTAAAACGTCCTGACTTCATTCATTCCCATGAAGAGGGCGCCGTCTTCGGTATCCTCTGTTCAAAATTCATGAGAAGACCGCATGTGTACGACATGCACTCTAGTCTACCTCAGCAACTCATCAACTACGACTTCACTCATTCTAGTTTCATTCTTCACTTGGTGAAGCGACTTGAGCGGTGGATAATACGATCCAGTTCGCATGTCATCGTGGTCTGTCCATGGCTTGAAGATCTGGTAAAGAATCTTGATCCCGACAAGACCGTCTATCTCATCGAAAATCCTCCTGTATGTGAATCAGCCGACGAGAATACTGACCGTCGTGCCGCTGAATTACGTCACACGTACGGATTGCGGGATGACCAACTCGTCGTATATACAGGCACACTGGAAATCAACCAGGGTATGGACATTCTCCTCTCCGCGATACCAGCGGTTGTCAAACAAATTCCCCGTATTCGGTTCGTTCTGGTAGGTGGGGAACCTCATCAGGTGGAAACACTTCGTTCACGGGCGAAAGAACTGGGAATCGAACGGTGGATACTTCTTACCGGGCAACGCCCCACAAACGAGATGCCCGCGTTTATGGATATGGCTGACATACTTATATCACCACGGAAATTCGGTCAAAATACTCCTCTGAAGATTTATTCGTATCTACAGTCTGGAAAACCTATCGTAGCCACGGACCTGGAAACGCATACGCAGGTATTGGATACATCCATCGCATGTCTGGTGAATCCCGATCCGGAGGATTTCGCACGGGGTTTGCTCAGAGTTCTCCGGGATCCGGAGTATGCACATCAGCTGGGTCAAGCCGCGAAGGAACGCCTCGAATCAAAATATTCATGGACTCAGTATATGGATAATATGAGAACGTTCTGCGATCATGTGAACAAGCATATTCAACGGAAATATTGACACGATCCTCATTTCACCCTCCTTTCCTCTCCACAAGGCCTGATTTCGCATCTATTCCGACAGGAACTATACGCGAGAATCGTAACTCCTGATAGAGCAGAGTGGAATAGTGCCAATTCGCAGTCGGAACCCGGTTCGGAATTCAGAGACCAATCAATAGGAGGCTACACATGCTTAGAAGGACCTTGATACTCATACTGCCCGCCGTGCTACTCCTGCCGGCTTTTGCCGGGGAAGAAGTATCGGAATCTGAAACTCAACCCGAGAAAACAGACGAATCGCTCGTAAAGATAATCACGGTTGAAGAGACATTGGTGCTTTCTTTGTCCATGAAAGGTTCATACGATCAACATCAGGAGGCCATCGGACGTCTCATGGCATATGCGGATACCACGGATGTTCAACCGGACGGCATGCCGTATGGTCGCTATTTCAACAGCCCGATGGAAGTCGCGGCTGATGAATTACTCTGGGAAGTGGGGATTCCGGTAGCGGCGGAAGTGGCAGTAGAAGAACCATTTCAGATAGCGACACTCCCCGGAGGATTGATAGCTTCAGCAACTCATGTAGGCCCGTATGAACAAAGCGCTATGATGTTTCCGATGATCATGGGGTATATGAACGCTAATGGCTATCAATTCGCGGGTGCGCCATATGAGACCTGGTACGGAGATCCAAACCAGACCGGAGAAAACGGACCACGAACGGAGATCAGGATTCCGGTCACGAAGATTGGAGAGTAGATTCCAACACGAGCAGTCTTCGGATCGACACGGGGAGACAAAGCCGCCTTCGGGTTACCCGGTGACGGCTTTGTAGATATACAACCTGTTCTGAGATTCCAGTTCAGTTGACCCGATGAAATAGTTTCGTCCCCACTGCGAGAAAGTAATCCATGGGTTCAGGAGCAATTCCTCCCCTGAGTAACCACGCCTGAAGACGCTCAAATTCCTCCCTGTTTATCTGCGTGGGTATACCGTGCTGATCCGTGCACGGCTGAATAGTATAGGTATATCCTCGGAGCTTTGGATCGATCTCAATACAGATACCCTCAGATGCCGCGTTCCTCGCGATACTATATCCGTATATACAGTACCCAACCGGTATCATGATCGCAGCCGCAAATACAAGAAACGCCAGTACTTCGATGAACCGTCCCCTTCTGCGGCTTCGGTTTTCTTCCACGGTCTTTTCCAATTCCTCGTCCATCACAACTCCACCATGAATCTAAAGGGTAAGGTACACAAATCTCCACCTTCACTCGGATAGCGGGAAATTCAAGCCTGTAGTCCTTGTCTTCTGATATCTCAGGAGCATCGCATATGCTTCACCAGGTGCGAAGTCATCATGATATACGCATCGGTATTTAAAACGCTCTGTTGAGGATTCACAATGAAATCATTTACGGTTCGATTCCGTAAACAGTCGGACCAAGCACTATTCCGCAATGTACACAGGTCGTATCCGACACTATTCTAACATTAGAATAGTGCTCTGAATATGTTTATCAACTCAGCTGGGACAATCACGGGACGAGGCAGCAATCCACTCCAACGCAATCGGTACGCGATCAAGCGCCACTCCAACTTTCAGCAATCAGCGATTCTTCACCGTTCCTCCATCATCTGTCCCTCACCCGTATTTCTCACCAGGTTGTGTTGCGAATCCGTCGAGAGGTATGTGATTTCAAGGCATGTGACACCCTCGACTCTTCTCGGGGACTGTATTACGGCCAGATCAGGGGAAGCCTCTTTCCCGGACAGAGAAGATCTTCTTTTCTGGTCCTCTCCGAAACTGACGGACGAAGTTCATGAGTGTTGCTGAATGGATAAAAGCTTCTTCGCGATACGCCGAGAAGGCCGACGAAGTATAACGCCGATACTGCATGCCTATTCGACGAATGCGGTAGAAATGTGTTGAGAAATGCGGGCTAATGTTTTCCTCACACTTTTCTCATACTGGAATAATTCGTGTTTATTACATTCTTCGCTGAACACTGTAATTGATTACTGGTATTTTTTCTTACATATGGAATAGAGATAATGTACACACTAAAGAAACCAGTTCGCTATTTGGTCTCGGATCCATACTTCATCGCTAAAAACCTCCTACACATCATAGTTAATTCCCTCGTTACCATAACGATTTCAACAGCATTACTCTCATGTATTTTTGTCTTTCCAGGGTGCAATAACACCACATACATACAGAAATCCCCGGTTTCATTGATTGTGTTTATCACCATCGATCAGCTCCGGGGAGATCTTCTCCTGCGATACGCTGACCGGTTTTGTGAATCCGGATTCCAGCGTATATTGAAAAACGGCACATATTATACAAATGCGTATTTCGATCACACGCCTACACAGACGGCTGTAGGGCATGCAGTACTTCACACCGGTGCGGATATACGGGATCACGGAATCGCTGCTAATGAATGGCGGGATCCTTTCACCGGCCGATTTATATATGCTGTAGAGGATACCGGGGAGACGATACCGGGGGAGCCCATCGATATCCATAGTGGGACAAGTCCAAGGAATCTCTGTGCGGAAACACTGTCTGACGTTATCTACAAATCATGGCCGAAAAGCAGATCGTTCGCTGTTTCATTGAAAGATAGAGCCGCGATAATTCCTGCCGGCAAATCCGGAAAGGCATTCTGGCATTCTTCTCATACCGGTCGATTTGTTACCAGCACCTACTACTATAGGGAATGGCCTGCATGGCTCAGCAACTGGAACCATGAAGGATTGAACAACGAGTATGCTGATAGTTCATGGCGTCTTCTACTCCAGCGACATCAATACGATCATGCCGATGTGGACGATCGTCCCTACGAAATCGATTACTACGGTATGGGTCGAATATTTCCGCACAAACTGACTGGTTCAAAGCCTGAGGACGTGTATCGAGTCATACGCTATACACCATATGGTGATTATCTCACCATGTGCTTCGTAAAAGAGTTGATGAAAAACGAAAAGGTCGGACAGGGTGATACACCCGACATGTTGTCCATCAGTTTTTCATCGACGGATTATATTCAACATGTGTTCGGACCCAACAGCCTTGAATCCGAAGATAATCTGCTGCGACTCGATCGTACACTTTCCGAGTTATTGGCTTTTATCGATGAAACCGTTGGCCTGAAAAAAACTATCGTCATCCTGACGGCCGATCATGGAGTTGATGCGATTCCTGAATACCGCCAAACAGTACCCAAAAGGGGCAAGACAAAGGAGGAGGGATGGGATCTGGATCCTGCGTTATCGATGTATCATGAAAAACCTACAGAAATTGAAAACAAGGTTTCGGCCGGCCGTCATTTTCCCGAACGGTTTATCAGTGAGGTGAATACCGCACTTCGTAATGAAACCGGTACCGATGAAGACATTGTGGTGGATTTTCTTCCTCCGTACCTGTATCTCAATACCATTACACTATCCAAGAACGGCATAGACTTTCCTCGGGCGGAACGTATCGCAGCAGACGTTCTTGAGCAATTCCCGGGTATCGCCCATGCAATACCACGATCAGATCTCCTCAATGAAACATTCGCCCAATCTCATCTCTTGCATCGGGTATGGAAGAGTTTTCATCCCGAACGATCCGGGCATGTGTATGTTCTTCCTTCACCGTACTGGTTCATGAGCGACAAACCGCTGAAATATGCCGCTATGCACGGATCACCATGGGAATACGACCTGCACGTCCCCATTGTTCTGAGCGCCCACGGTAATAAAGCGTCCAGGGTAAGCAGAAAAGTCAATCCGTGTTCAATTGTACCGACACTATGCTCATGGCTTTCAGTTCGCCCGCCTGACAAATCCACATCAGAACTTCTCCATGAATTTCTTGATTGATTCCGGGTGGACACCAGGCATGGATTCTATCTTCTATCTCAAAACCTAATTGAGATGACATCTGATTGATTCGTATGAAATTCCAAGCAGCATGCCGTGCGATCCAGCGTTTGGTCATGGGACATGTTCCCGGATTGGTGGTAATACGTCTACCTGATTACACACTTCCACCTCGAAGAAACCATGGTACGGAAACATGCGAGATGGATGAATGCGAGCAGCGAACATTTCTGAAAATCAAGCGTATAATAGACGCTGCGTCGAAACAAGGAGTTATGACGATTTCCTTTTTCGGGGGCGAGTTATTAAACTCACTCACTTTGATTCAAAAAGCAGCATCATATGCGGTGAAAGCTGGCATTCCTTTCATACAGATTGATACCACGGGTCGTTCTTTATTGCCCCCCTATACGTCTAATTATGATGATCTAACTGTAGTGGCCGAGCGGCTCGCGATTTCGGAGATTCGGAATATATGGTTCACCCTATATGGTGATGTAAAATCTGCCGGAAACTCACAATGGAACGATTCCCCGATGAGAAAAACCATGGAGCGTTTCATTCCATTACTGCATTCCTACGGAATATACCCGTCCGTCCGGCTGAGACTCACAACTAATATCAGCTCCGGCTATGAAACAAAGAGCTGTTTTTCGCTAATCCCACTCTCACGCGAGCGGTATCTGGAGATACTCCAATATGACTATCGGGTCGGCATTTCAAACCTGCTTCGCCATATATCAGACCTGGGATTTACCACTATGGGATATGCTTATCCCATCAGCACATTTCCTGCTGATAGCGAAAATGGCCATTCCGGAGATCTCGATCTTGATTTCAGTTATGGTCTTCAGAGGGACCAGAAACGGGTAATCGTACAAACGCTTATTCAAATAGTACAGGAACTCCGATGGAAGATTCGAACAACTACCCCTCTCAGTTCGCTATTCTTGTTAGATCGTCAATTGGAGAATACGGATCGACGGGTTTCAACATGTAGAGGGGGAATAGATTACTTTTATGTCGATTCACGGAATGGTCGAACACATCCGTGCCCCCAACGAAGTAATGAAAACCTGGGGATTTACTGGCATCACAATCATGGTAATTCCGCCTCTATTAAAAAGGAATGTTCATACTGTGACTGGGCGCAGTTCACAAATCCATCGGCGCTATTCCATCCTCTTATTGAATTGTGTTCCAATCCCCTGCAAATGTATCCATCAGTAAAAAGCGATATCGAATTTTATAGACTCTGGTTCGAAGACATCCGGTATTTCAATGTATGTGATTGGTTCAATGGCCGCAAACCGCCCGATATGACACGGTTGGCTCGATACAGCCCGATTCCGACATTAAAGGGGTGGCGAAGCCCCCTGCTAAAAAGGGTGGGTAATGCATATAACGGAATCAATGCTGTACCTACTCCGGAAACCATGCTTTCACCGCTACTGGATCCCAATCACAGAAACAACACATTCTGAGATCCCGGATTATTTAATTCTCCTCTTTTCACATCTTCGAAAACACACCCCTTCTATCTTTCAATCCTTGCAGGCCACGGATTCGCGGATCATCTTACGACGCTGATCGAAGCAGTTTTCATTTATAGGGTAAACGATGAATTACGATCCTTGTTCGAACAGAATCCCCATAGGAAAGGCTTTCTACCGTATCCATGATAAGGAGAAATCTGAATGACCTCGGGAAATCCATTCATTTTGTTCGCTTTTTTATTGTACCTCGCCGGTATGCTTGCTATAGGTCTATTTTTCTTCAGACGAACGGTCAATCTGCCGGACTACATCCTCGGTGGAAGACGACTCAACTCGTGGGTGACCGCCATGAGTGCTCAAGCATCCGATATGAGCGGATGGCTGCTTCTCGGTCTGCCCGGCTATGCGTATCTTGTCGGTCTGGAATCCGTGTGGATCGCCCTGGGACTGGCCGTGGGGACCTATCTCAATTGGCGCTTTGTGGCCCGACCACTCCGAATGAAGACGGAAGAGGCGAATAATTCGATAACCATTCCCGATTATCTTGAGAACCGATTCGGGGATTCGACGCGATCCCTTCGCATCGTATCTGCTCTATTCATACTCGTATTTTTCCTTATTTACACGGCATCCGGGTTTGTCGCGGGTGCGAAATTATTCAGCACGGTATTCGGTCTTTCGTATATGACTGGTCTAATGATTGGAATGACCGTCATAATCTCATATACGTTTCTGGGCGGATTCATGGCGGTCAGCTGGACTGACTTTTTCCAGGCCCTGATCATGGTAATCGCGATCATCATTGTCCCCGTCCTGGGTATTATCAAAGCGGGAGGTATCATCCCCGCTTTGGAAACTCTTGCCTCCATCAATACCGAATTGACTGATGCGTTCACCGCTGTAGACGGTTCATCTCTTTCACTCATATCGGTTGTTTCACTGTGTGCCTGGGGTTTGGGATATTTCGGTCAGCCTCATATCCTCGCGCGTTTCATGGCGATCAGGACAACGGCGCATATCCCCAGAGCACGGAAGATAGCCATGATTTGGGTGATCTTCAGCCTTACGTTCGCGGTTCTCGTTGGCATGGTCGGTCGTATACTCTTGGGAGATTCTCTGGTTCAGGGCACATCCGAGACCGTATTCATGGTCATGGTGGAATCACTCGTACCATCGCTCTTGGCCGGATTCCTGCTGGCTGCTATCCTGGCTGCCATAATGAGTACAGCTGATTCTCAACTGCTGGTAACCTCTTCAGCAATCACGGAGGATTTCTACCGTGTTTTTCTTCGTCGAAAAGCAGGCGATCGGGAATTGGTCTGGGTGGGCCGTGGGACCGTTATCGCAGTTGCAATTGCAGCATGTATACTTGCATATAATCCGGAGAGCAGTGTTCTGAAGTTGGTCGCCTACGCATGGGGAGGTTTCGGTGCGACATTCGGACCCGTCATCATTCTGTCCCTATACTGGCGTGGTATCACACGACTGGGCGCTCTGGCTGGCCTGATAACCGGAGGTATCACGGTTTTAGTCTGGAAACATCTTTCCGGCGGTATCTTCGAATTATACGAAATCGTACCGGGATTTGTATTATCTTTCGCGGCAATAGTTGCCATTAGTCTTTTGGAAACGTTCCAGGAGAATTAATCAGGCTAAAGCATCAAATCATACCACGCGATGGACAGTGTACAGGCATCAATGCCAAATCGTACGGTGCCTATTTGCCTGTAGATCCAAGTCAGCAATATTTGATTGGAGACTCTACCGGCTCTTCAATCAGTATATACAATATGCCGGCACGGTGAAGAACGGCACGAAGAACTGATTAATGACGGATGCGGCCATGAGGTAAAACGATTCATCCAATCAAATCCGAGGGAGAATACAATGGAGTCCATTCCTGAGTTTTGCGATCTTGGCAGAGTCGGTACACTTTTTTATCCCGATGTATCCGGAATCGCCAATGATGCGACCAGAAGAAGTATAGCCCCATCAGCCGAGGACGCCTATCATATCCATCTCCTCATCATCGACATGCAGGTTGATTTCTGTCATACTCAAGGATCCCTACATGTTCCCGGTGCGGTAGATGATATCAAACGGTTGATCAGGTTCATCTACACGCATGCTTCGAAGATAAGTCACATAACCTGTTCCCTGGATTCCCACTACCCTTTTCAAATCTTCCATCCCGCCTGGTGGGTCAATGCCGGGGGTGACCATCCGTCACCATTTACGGTGATTACGTCGGAAGATGTTATGAAAAAACGCTGGATACCTGTGATTGAGACCGAATGGTCCCGTCGGTATGTGATCGAACTAAACGCACAGGCAAAGAAAGACCTGGTGATCTGGCCATACCATGTTCCGATTGGATCGGTGGGAAATGCTCTGGATCCGGAACTCTGGTCCGCCGTTTTCTGGCATTCCCTCGCTCGGCGTTATCAGCCAACCCTTTGGACCAAGGGCAGTATCCCGAAAACCGAACACTATTCCATACTAAAACCGGAGATTGAAGTACCGGAACATCCTCATGGAGGTGTAAGTCGGGAGTTCCTCGACCTGCTGGGGAAGGCTGATCACATTTTCATCGCGGGGGAGGCGGAGACACATTGCGTCCTGGAAACAGTTGAAGATCTTGTGGAAGCATTTGGCACGGATCCGGAAAGTCTTTCGAAGATCACCATATTACGGGACTGCATGTCTCCTGTCATACATCCTGATGTAGACTTTCATGCCCTGGCCGTGAAACAGTTTCGGACGTATGAAGAAGCGGGCATTCGATTTATGAACAGCACGGATCCCCTCCCGGTTTGACGACATGGTGGGTACAAGAAGAAAAGCATTGCCCGTGGTGAAACGCGAAGCTCTCGGTGACTCAAGAAATCCCGCTACAACGGTATCAATAGTATTCCTTTGTATTTCGATGGTGTTCAGCTTACATGTCATTCCATCATACTCCGATACAATAGAGAGAGACATTCATCCGGATAATCGCCAGATTGCTATTACCATTGATGATCTCCCGTCTCCCTATGACGATATGGAGACCATAGTCTATGTGCGGGACAATCTGATTCCCAGAATAGTCAGAGATTCAATCCCTGCAGTCGGTTTTGTGAACGAATATAAACTGTATGTCAGGGGAGAAATTGATGAACGGGTAGCAATACTGGAGCAGTGGCTGAATGCCGGTATTGAATTGGGTAACCATACGTTTTCTCACATCAGAATCGATGATGCAACGGTAGAAGCATATACATCAGATGTGATTCGTGGAGAGACCGTTACAGCATGGCTTATGCGGCGTTCGGGTAAAAAGCTAAGATACTTCCGGCATCCGCAATTGAGAACAGGCCCGACGCCGGATTTCAAGGCTTCGGTAGACGAATTCCTTCATTCCAGAGGATATACGGTAGCTCCTGTTACCATGGACAATGATGAATACGTCTTTGCAGCGGTCTATCATATGGCGAAATGCAACGGCGATTCTCTTGTAATGTCACGGATAGCGTCGGCATATCTTACGTACATGTCCGGAATAGTGGATCATTTCGAGGAAATCTCCATGGGATTCCTCGGGCGTAATATCAACCACATCCTCCTTCTCCACGCCAATGAACTGAACGCTGATCACTTCGGTGAACTCATCGGGATGCTCAGAAAAAAGAGCTACTCTTTCATCACGCTTGAAAAAGCGCTTTCAGATCCGGCGTACAGTCTTCCCGAAGCCGGTTCAACACGCGGAATATCATGGATCTATCGCTGGATGATCGCGGAGGGAAAAACGCCCCCTGAACAGCCGCGACCCAAAGAAGCGGTCATGGAACTTTTCAATACATATTACCGGTAACCGGATGAATTGCCGTCAACACTGTGGCGCGTGCTGTATAGCTCCATCGATCTCCTCTTGCATACCAGGAATGCCCAACGGGAAACCTGCGGGTATTCGATGTATCCATCTGGACGACGGATACAGATGCTTGCTGTTTGATCAACCGGACCGACCCGAAGTCTGCAGAGTGCTGCGACCGCATCCTGATATTTGTGGTGATTCACGCGAGGAGGCTTTACGTAATCTGCGGATTCTTGAAGAGTCGACATCCCCGAGAAGAACTATTCCATGAACAGGAGGTCTCACTTGTGCGGCGGATCAAGCCGTTTTTCGACATTTCCGGAAATACCGGCCCTGATCCTCGTCGGTTATCTCTGTATTTCAATCGGTACCTCGCCAGCATCCTCATATACAAACGTGCCTCAGCCCGATCCATCGAAAGATACCGTACATCACATCACTGAAAATCTGACCATACGTAAACTCCTGCCGGAGATATATCTTGTTACTCATTCGTTTCCATGGCCTGCGAATTCGCTTTTCATACGAGCAA
>Ga0180433_10001072_pt1 | contig 46247 bp, 55 predicted proteins | sample SS_ome_8_FD_132980 | JGI IMG/M metagenome (GOLD analysis project Ga0180433, IMG submission 132980) | Hypersaline lake sediment archaeal communities from the Salton Sea, California, USA - SS_1_D_1 metaG | ecosystem: Environmental > Aquatic > Non-marine Saline and Alkaline > Hypersaline >...
ACTGTAAGATATACTGCCCATCCTCCAAGTATGCATATGGGCTCTTCAAGTATTTTTATTATTTTTTCAAGATAATCAAATGAAGTATCTGTTTCGTATTTAGCGTATAAGGCCATTATATTCTTTCTCCATTAACATATGAGCAGCTTCTACTGCAACACCTTCTTCTCTTAAAAGATCAAGTATTAACTGTGGTTTTGATACTATTCTTAATCCATCTTTTTTTATATTTGAGTAGAAGACATGTTCATCTTCAATTAGTAAACGCATATTTCCTTTTCCAACTAGTCCATGTTTTTTAAGAAGTGTATTCCATTTTTCTGAATCTTGTTTTTTTATATAAATGTCGACTCTTGATGGAAATAAGTATTTTTGTACATATTTTTCTGCGTAATATGTTGTAAGTGCAAATTTAAGTTTTGTTTTTTTGAGTAGTTCTATTGGGTTTTGAATGTTATATTCTCTGTAGAGCGGGTATTTGTTTATTTCTTTCCAATAGTAAAATAACCCTTTGATATCCTTAACTTTTGTTTTTTCTACAAGGTTTTTTTGTTCTAATCTTCTTAGATATTTTAATACCCATACGTGTGTGCAGTCTGCTTCTTTTGCAATTCTATATATTGATAAGGTTCCATCTGGTTGTTTTAGTAATACTCGTAGTATTCTTTCTTTTTTTGTCCCTCGCATAGTATATGTAACTAAAAAAACTGCTATATAAACTTTACTTACATGTAACTAAAAATTCTGTTATATAACTATTACTTACATATTAAAGAGATTTTGATGTGTTTTCTACGCTATACTGGTTTTTTGCCAGTATGTTGTAGAATCTACTTAAAAAACCTTCAATTGAAACTTGTTTCAAAATATCGCCTCAAAAGAAAAGGGTTGAGTTAGATAGTATTATACGCCTTATTAACTAATAAGAAAAAGAACGAAAATATTTGTTGGAATTCTCTACTATTGAAGAGTTTGAGTACTGCCACGTCCGTCAGTTTTTTTGAAAATCATATCATTTTTAAATTAATCTCAAACTGTTTTTAAGTTATACTTTAATATATAATTTAAAATTCCTTAATATTGAGGTAAAAACGAAATGATGTTTGAAAACAATCTATATAATTTAATGGAACAAGCAGTAGAGGAAAGTCAAAGCCTATGGAGAATTAAAAATAAATACAAAAAAGATGCAAAAGACTGTGATGAATGTATTGAATTCTGGAAAAAACTCGAAAAAGACAAAGAACAGCACTGTAAAGATTTACATGAACTTATATCAAAACATATAGGTGACAAAAAGAAAGCATATTACTATGAAGAAGGAGAAAAAAAAGTAGAAGCGTAATATTCTCTCTTTTTATTCTATAAAAGTAGGTAATGCATCTTTTTCGGGATCAAAAAATTGAATTTCATTTTTTGTCAGTGGTTTTACTATTCTAGAAGATATTCCATTTAAGGTATAAGGCATCCTTATTAATCTCATCTCGCCTGAGGTAACCCATTTATCTATGCCATATTCATTATATTTTTCTGCTATCTTTTTTCTTTGTTTTTGACTTAGTTTAACTACTTCTTTGTCAAAGACATGAATATGAAATCCTCTACCTGAAAAAACAGCTCTAATATCTTCATATGTCTCTTCTAATTTTTCATATAATTTTAATGTGTTTTCTTTAGATATCCCAAATGCTTTTTCACAAAATGAAAGCCCTTCGCCTTTATTCATCCTTTCTTTTAACGTTCCATGTATTGGACAGTTAACATTTTCTGGATCAATATCAAAAGCTAGTTCTTGACCTTCGAAATTATCCCAATCCCACGCATTTCTAAGATTATAATCATGACAAAGGGAGATATCTTTGTAATAATTTCGATCATAGTAAAAACCCTCTGGTAAGAATTTTATAATTAATGACTTTACTTTCTCTAATGAATCGTATTTATCGATTATGAGCGGTATGCTTTTATCGTCTGAATATTTTTTTTTATATATATCTGAGTGGCTGCCAATTATCACTGCATAAACCAGTTTTCTTTCAACCCATCTTTTTGTTTTATCTATATTAAAATTTGAGTAAAAATGTTTTCTTTCTTTGAGAGTTGATGGTCTCATGTTATACGGAAGCTTCATTGTAATGGTAACTGCTTGGCTATTAATTAATTATAGGGATAGCGTATATTTTTTTAAGAAAATAACCATTTTTCATTCGTTTTATAACTGATATTTAGTTATAATTTTAATAGAGTAACAAAATTTATTTAGATAAACTGCAAATTAGAAAAAGAAATTTATATATTAGAGTTGAAAACATGATTGATATAGAGAGAGCTGATAAAATATACGACAAGAGTATAGAAGTTTTAAAAGAAGTACAACTTGGTAATGGAGGATGCTTAGCAACCTATAAGGATGAAAGATATCCTTTTGTTTATCCTCGTGATCACTCAATGATAATTCAGGGTTTTTTATCAGCAGAATTATTTGATGAAGCAAAAAAAGGTTTAGAGTTTATATTAAACACCCGGTCTGATAACGGAGCATTTCCTCAAAGAGTAGATACCAATGGAAAAGACGCATCGTATAAACCTATACAGATTGATGGGACTGGATTAGTGTTATATACACTTTCTAAATATGTTGAAAAAACAAAAAATTATGATTTTGCATCTAAATATTTTGATAGAATAAAAGACGCAGTTGAATACATTATTCAGAATAGTTATGAAAACATAGAGGGGACCTATGAAAAAAAGAAACATAATCTTGTTACTCCATTAATTTTTACTCCCAATTCAGTACATGAATATCCCCCTACTGAAAAAGGTCTAGAAATTTGGGCTAATTCTATATGTTGTGCGGCTTTAGAAAATATTTTTAGATTAAGTGAAGAACTTAACGAAAAAAAAATTGAATGTAAAGAATATGCAGATAAAGTGAAGAAAGGAATTTTTAAATATATGTGGAATGAAAGAAAAAAGACTTTTGTTAAAACAATAAGGGTAAGAGAGTCAAGTTCAGTTCTAGTTGATTCTGATGTAGCAAAATATGCAGTTGCTGATTATGGTTTATTAGAGGATAGTGATGATAGAGTTATAAATACGGTAACTGACATTGAGAATAATCTTTGGAATCAAGATCTTGGTGGACTTTGTAGATATCCAAAATATGAGGGAAGAAACAATGGTGGCTGGGGACCCTGGCCAAATTACACCCTAATGGTTGCTAGACATCATATAAGAGTCAGTAATAAACAAAAAGCAGATCAATATATGAGATGGATACTTGATATATCCTATGAAAATAAGCTTCCAGAGCATGTTTCAACAGTAGATGAATTTGAAGAATATGTAAAAGATTTTAAACAGGCGGGTCTTCTCAGAAAAGATAGGAAAAAAATGATTGAAAACGCTAGGAATCATCCTAAATTTAAAGATGGAATAGCATATGTAACCCTTCCTCTAGCATGGTCTCATGCTGAATATATTAGAACATATAATCTTTATAAGAAAAATTTCGATTAGAATGTTGTTGATCAAATGAAAAAAATTGTGACTCTTACTACAAATCCCGCTGTAGATATGAATTCTAGAACAAATTTTGTAACAGATGAAACTAAACTCTCTTGTAAAGAACCATTATATAACCCTGGAGGAGGAGGAATAAATGTTTCAAGAGCAATAAAAATCCTAGGTGGAGAATCAACTGCTATATATCCTTCTGGTGGTCATACGGGTAGATTACTTGAAAGTTTGTTAGAACAAGAAAACATCAATCAAATACCAATTAATATTCAAGAAGCAACAAGAATAAATTTTAGTATTATAGAAGAAAAAACAAACAAACAATATCGGTTCAATATGCCCGGAGCAAAAATAAACAATAAAGAAAGTGAAACCATAATAGAAAAAATTCAGTCAATTGATCCATCACCAGATTATCTAGTTATAAGTGGAAGTCTTGCACCAGGTCTACCTGATAATTTTCCTAGGAAGATAGCAAAGATATGTAGAGATATAAATTGTAAAATGATAATTGATACTTCACCCAGAGCTTTTAGAAAAGCAATTGAGGGAGGAGTATTTTTAATAAAACCTAATCTACGAGAATTTTTAGAAATAAGTGGTATAAAACTAGAAAGTGAAGAACAAATAGCAAAAAAGGCACAGGAATTAATATATGAAGGTAAAACACAAGTTGTAATTGTTTCTCTTGGAGCCGCAGGATCCTTATTTGTCACAAAAGATTATTTTGAGCATATATGCTCACCGATCACCCCTATAAAGAGCCGGGTTGGTGCAGGTGACTCGATGGTTGGGGGCTTTACATTAAAATTAGCTGAAGGTAAAGATCTTAAAGAAGCAATTTATTATGGTGTAGCATCTGGAGCTGCTGCTGTTATGACACCTGGAACTGAGCTATGCAGAAAAGAAGATACAGATAGATTATTTAAAATAGTAAAAAAAGAACAAGAATAAAGATCATAATTTTTCTTGATGTTTAGGACAAAAATAGGTCTCTCTGCCATTTACTCTTATTTTTTTTAGAGCCACTCCATCAATTGGACATTTTCCATCTTTTTTTCTTTGAGGTATCACAAAATTTTTAGGAAAATTATCTGGATTTGCATTTTTTTCGATCGCAGTATTTAATACATTTTTCATTTTTGTATACAGCTCTTTAATTAAAATTTCATCAAAATTATTCACTTTTGCTTTAGGATGGATACCAGTTTGAAAAAGAATTTCGTCGGAATAGATATTTCCTATACCTGCGATATTTTTTTGATTCATAAGAGCGGATTTGATACCTCCTCTTTTATTTTCGAAGATATCTTTGAAAAAATGTATATCAATACTAAGTGCATCTGGACCTAAATTTTTTTCTTTTATAATATCAGAGATATTTTCTATTAATCTAACTTTACCAAGAAGCCTTTGACAATCATATGATAGATAATAACCATTATCAAAAGTAAAAAGAATACGCGAATGACCAGATTCATCATCCATATTTTTGAAATATTTTAGAAAACCTGTCATACCGAAATGAAGCATTAGTGATAACTTCTTTTCAAGATTTATAAACAAATATTTTCCATGTCTTTTTGAATCATTAAATTTTTTTCCTTCGATTTTTGATTTTATTTTTTTAGCGGTAGTTTTTTCTAGAATTTTTTTATCCTTTACTTCTACTTTTTTAATAGTTTTATGTAAAGATGTTGAATCAAGATATCTTTTAAATACTTCTACATCTGGCAGTTCTGGCATAAATTTATTTTCTCCTATTTTCATGTAATTTTTAACTATTTTTAAACTTAAGTTAAATATATATTAAATATGATAAGAATATAGTTAAAAAATAGTATAAAACCATGATATATTTAGGTACATCTGGATGGTCTTATGATCATTGGGTGGATAATTTCTATCCTAAGAAAATAGATAAAAGAGATTGGCTTAATTTTTATTCTAAAAAATTTAATACTGTAGAAGTTAACGCATCTTTTTACAGGTTGCCTTTTAAAAATATGGTTAAAGGTTGGAAAAATAAAACTCCTGATGAATTTCATTTGACATTTAAAGGTAGTAATCTTATAACGCATAAAAAAAAATTAAAAGATGTTGAAGAATATCTAGATAAGTTTAACTCTCGTTTTAAAATGCTTGGAAACAAAAAGGGCGCTATTTTATGGCAACTACCTCCAAGTCTTAGTCGTAATGATGATCTATTAGAGAAATTTCTAAGTAACCTAAATTCGAAATTTGATCAAGCAATTGAATTTCGCCATAAATCATGGTTCACAAAAAAGATATATGGTTTACTTGAAAAATATGAAATAGGTTTTTGTATAATAAGCTCGCCTGATTTTAAAACAGATCTGAAAGTTACAACTGATTTTGCATATTTTAGGTGGCACGGTAAGAATAACTGGTATAGATATAATTACTCAGAAGATGAACTTAAAAAATGGGCGAAGAAAATTAAAAAACTAGATTTAGAAAATGTCTATGGATATTTCAATAACGATTTTAAAGGGTACGCACCTAAGAATTGTTTGCAATTGAAAGAAATAATTGAACAATAAGGATCGATATGAAAAATAAAGAAATAGCTCAAATATTTAATGAAATCGCAGATTTATATGAAATGCAGGATGTTGATTTTAAACCAAGAGCTTATAGAAAAGCAGCACAAAACATCGAAAGCCTTGGTAAAGACATTGAAGAAGTCTATGAAAATGATGAACTAGAGAATATACCAGGTGTAGGAGAAAGTACTGCTGAAGAAATTGAAGAATATCTTAAAACAGGTAAAGTAAAAAGACTTGAAAAACTGAAAAAAGATTTTCCAGTTGATCTCCGTAGTTTATCGGGTGTTGAAACTCTAGGTCCAAAAAAAATTAAAGTTCTTTATCAAGAGTTAGGTATCAAAAATTTAGATGATTTAGAAAAAAAAGCAAAGGAAGGAAAAATAAGAGAATTAGAAGGTTTTGGGAAAAAAACTGAAGAAAATATTCTTGAAAATATTTCCTTTGCTAGAAAAAAAGGAAACCGCTTTTTACTTGGATATGTCGAGCCAGAAGCAAATGAAATTTTAGAAATTTTAAAAGAACATGTTGACAAAATTGAGCTTGCAGGTTCACTGCGGCGTAAAAAAGAAACAATTGGTGATGTTGATATTCTTGTTGTTTCATTAGATCCAAAAGAAATAATGGATATTTTTACAGATATGGATAAGGTTGATAAGGTTATTTCAAAAGGAAAAACAAAATCTACAGTACGATTATATGGTGGAATACAGGTTGATTTAAGAGTTGTTGAAAAAAAAAGTTTTGGTTCAGCTCTTCAATATTTTACAGGTAGTAAAGACCATAATGTTGCTCTTAGAAAAATTGCACAAAAAAAAGGATACAAATTAAATGAATACGGTCTATTTAAAAACGATAATAGAAAAGCAGGTAAAACAGAAAAAGAAGTTTATGAGGCATTAGGTTTAAAGTGGATTCCTCCTGAACTTAGAGAAAACAATGGTGAAGTTGATGCTGCAAAAAATAACAAACTGCCAGATCTAGTTAAATATGATGATGTAAAAGGTGATCTTCAGATGCATACCAAATGGAGCGATGGAAGTAACACAATTGAAGAAATGGTCGAGGAATCCAAAAACTTAGGTCATAAATATATTGCATTTACTGATCATGTTGGTTCTTTGAAAGTAGCAGGCGGAATGAACAAAAAAGAATGGGGAAAACAAGGGAAAAAAATCGATAAAATTAGAAAAAAATATGATGATATTCATATCTTTCATGGCCTTGAAGCAAATATCAAAAAAAAATGGAGAATTTGATGTTAAAGATAGTTTTTTAAAAGAAGCTGACGTGGTCCTTGCTAGTGTTCATTCTTCTTTTAGAATGAGCAAAAAAGATATGACAAAACGCGTGGTAAAAGCAATTGAAAATAAACATACAAATATTTTATCACATCCAACTGGTAGAAAAATCCAGAAAAAAGAACCAATCAACCTTGATTTAGAAAAGGTTATAGATGTAGCAAAAGAAAATAATGTTTCTTTAGAAATAAATGCTTACCCTGAACGTCTTGATTTAAACGATGTAAATGTTAAACTTGCAGTAAATAATGGTGCTAAGGTATCTATTGGAACAGATGCTCATAGAAAGGATCATTTGAGATATTACAAGCTTGGTATTGCAGTTGCAAGAAGAGGGTGGGCAGAAAAAAAAGATACAATCAACACATATAGTCTTAAAAGATTAGAAAAATTTTTTGATAAATAGATTTATAATTATTTCGAATAAATCTTCCCTTGCTTGGTATTGTAAAAAAGAAATATTAGAAACAGGACTTTATCAGCTAAATTTTGAATTCGACTTTATGTGGTAGCCAACAAAACTAGTTAAAGAGTAAGGTTTACTAACCACAAATGATTAAACATATTAGATTCACAAACCTCTAAAAGTTTTAATGCCCATATTTTCCCACCAAAGGGACAAACGCACAACCACCAAGATTCTTAGTAGAATCCCTTCCGTTCTTCTTTTCAAATTTTTTTAATTCACAAAACATTCTACCAACAGGTATTAAAAGTATACCCGGATCATTTAGCTGATCTATTAATGGTCGGGGAATCTCTGGCGCAGCACAAGTAACATATATACGATCATAGGGTTGGTATTTTTTTAAACCTTCTGACCCATCTCCAACCTCAACAGTTACATTTTCAATATTAACTTTTTTTAGATTAGATCTTGCTTTATTTGCAAGAGTTTCATATCTCTCAATTGAATACACATGACCAGAATCTCCAATTATTTTTGATACAATTGCTGCATGATAGCCAGAACCGGTACCGATTTCCAAAACTTTTTGACCGTTTTTAAGATGTAATTCTTCACACATTATTGCAATCATATGAGGCGCAGAAATAGTTTGTCCGCTACCGATCTCCAAAGGAGAATCAACATAAGCACTATTTTTTAGATTCTCTGGAACAAACTCTTCTCTAGGTATTTGTAGAAATGCTTTTTTAACAATATCACTCTTTATATATCCTAATTGCTCTAATTTATTAACCAAATATTCTATTTTCTCGCTATTCATAGTAATACAGTAAATTCTAATGATTATGAGTATAATCAAAATCAAACTAATAAATATTTATGAGATTTAATCAAAATAAATATTAAGAATGGTTTAAATTTATTTTATTTTCAATTATATCTATACTTGATTTAACCATATAATTAAATATTGTTGGTTTTAAAAAGTAAGAAAAATTATATTTACTCAAATCGTTTTTTATACAAATTTTAATCGTTTTTTAGTTATTTTATTATATCTAATAAAAAATTTTTAATATACAATTGCTGAGGTTGTAGAGTCATAAAATGTTTTTATAGTTTTTATGCTCTTCTTAAACATCCCATCCCCTCATCCCAAACAAAATATATTTAATATGGCTCTACAATGTCTAACATTTTGTTACAAAACCGATAACGTAAAATATATTATATGAATCTTAAAATATAGTAAAGGGATCATCTATTTTTTAACTATATTTTAGTTATTTTTGAGTCATTTTTTTATATACATCACGTTATCAATCTGACTAATAGATCAGAATGTGATAAAAATGGAAGAAAAACAAGATGAATTATATTGTTGTGTATGTGGAGAAAAACATTCCCAAGACACTATCAAAGAAATAGAAATTAAAGGAGAAGCAAAGAAAATTTGTAGGGAATGTGTCGACACAATACATGGTTTAGTATAAAATGGAGGAAAAAAATGTTATCTAAAATACCAATAAATATTGAAAAAATAAAGCAAGAGAATATCGACAAAGAAATATTAAGAGCAGCTTTAATTGCAGAGCTAGATGCCATAAATCTATATGAAGAAATGGCTGCAATGACAAATGATAACCATATAAAAATGGTCTTATTAGATGTTGCAAAGGAAGAAAAAGAACATGTAGGTGAATTTGAAACAATGCTTTTAAAATATGATAAACAACAAGTAGAAGAGATGAAAGAAGGAAAAGAAGAAGTTGAAGAACTAACTGCTTAGTAACCAGAGGTATTTGTTGTGGCTAAAATAGCAGTTATATTAGACGACTGGTTTGAAGATTCTGAATATTTTGAACCAGTTGGTGCTTTTTCTACTGCAGGCCATAAAATCATAAATGTAGGTTTAAGAAAAGGTAAGATCGTAAAAAGTAAAAAACAAGGGAAACAGGTTGATATCGACAAATCGATAGATGACTCATCTATAAATGATTTTGATGCATTATTGATACCTGGTGGTTACTCACCAGACAAACTCCGTGCTCATAAAAAACCAGTTGAGTTTGTAAAAAAATTTGTGGAAAGTGGAAAACCTGTTTTTTCTATTTGTCATGCTCCTCAGCTTTTAATATCTGCCCAGATTATCAAAGGTAGAAAAATCACTGGCTGGAAATCAATCATTCAGGATATTAAGAATGCGGGAGGAGAATTTTTAGATGAAGAAGTAGTGGTTGATGATAATCTTGTTTCAAGCAGGAGTCCACAGGATCTGTCTGCTTTTATTAAAACAAGTATGAAAAAGTTAAAAAATTAAGAACACAGGAGGTAAATGAATTATGGAGACAAAAATGAAAGAAGATATAGGCAAGTTATTGCAAACAGATGACTGGAAAAAGGAAAAACATGTACCAGTCATCGAATGCCCAGAAGAAATAAAAAAAGATGAAATGTTTGATGTAAAAGTAGGTCTTGGTAAAGAAGTTGCACACCCAAATAAAACAGATCATCATATAAGATGGATAGATCTTTATTTCCATCCTGAAGGAGAAAAATTTCCTTATCATATCGGTCGTTATGAATTTAACGCACATGGTGCATCAACAGATGGAGCAGATACGAGTACGGTATATACTCATCATGCAGTAACGACATCTTTTAAAACTAGTAAACCAGGCATGATTCTTGCCATGGCCCTTTGTAATATACATGGTCTTTGGCAATCATCTAAAGAGATAAATCTAAAATAGAAGTATGGATGGTTAAATTAAAAGATGATAAGAGAATTATATAGTTTAGATGAAAAAGTGGCTATTGTTACTGGAGCAAGTCAAGGACTTGGCCGTGAAATTGCCATAGGTCTTTCAAAAGTAGGAGCAAAAGTTGTAGCTACTGACATTAAGGATACCTCTGATACTATAAAAGAAATCAAGAAACAAAATCAGAATGCAATTGGTATGAAGGCAGATATCAGCAATAAATCAGATGTTGAATCGTTAGTTGATAAAACTATAGATAATTTCGGTCAAATTGATATACTAGTCAATAACGCAGGTATATTAAGGATGGGAAAAGCCGAAGAAATGGATAAAAAAGACTGGGATAAAGTAATAGATGTAAATCTCACTGGACAGTTTTTATGCGCACAATCAGTTGGAAAACAGATGATAAAACAAGGACATGGAAAAATCATTAATATCTCGAGTATTGCAGCATTAAGTGGTTATGCTAATTCAGCTGTTTATAGTGCTAGTAAAGCAGGTGTTTTACTGATGACAAAAACTCTTGCCGTTGAATGGGGAAAATACAATATAAATGTAAATGCAATATGTCCAGGTGTATTTGAGACTGGTATGACTGACGATTTATTAGAAGATGAAAGTTTTCAAAAGATGATAAAGGAAAATGTACCCTTAGAACGCCATGCGAAACCAAAAGAACTTGTTGGAACTGTTGTATATCTTGCTTCAAAAGCATCTGATTATGTGACAGGTAGTGCACTAGTTATTGACGGCGGATGGACTGCTGGTTTATAGATATGGAATAATCAGATTCTTATGAAAAAAGATGTTTTTACCTATATAATAGGTGGTAAGGCAGGGCAAGGGACTAAAAAAGCAGGTATTGTCGCAGCTAATTTTTTTGCTGATAAAAAACGAGAAGTCTTTCAGATGAATGATTATCCTAGTCTAATTAGAGGCGGCCATAACTTCTCTGTGGTTAGTACATCAACTGAGAAAATCTTCAGCCATTATATGAAGGCAGATCTAGTAGTTGCTCTTGATGAGCGTAGTTATCATATTCACAAAGATCACGTTAATAAAAACGGATTGATGGTTTTTAATTCTGATAAAATAAAAGGTAAAGGCATAGGGATATCTATTTCTTCTGAATCAAAAAAATATGATAATTCCAATCAAATTGAAGGTGTTTCTGGCATTTCTATAATTGTCTCTATGCTTGGTTCAAATAAAGAAAAACTAGATGAAGTCATAGAAAAGGAATATAGTCGGAATCTCAAAGATAACAAAAATTTTGCTCATGCAATATTTGATGTCGCAGATAAAAAAATAAGAGATAAATTAGATTTAAGGGAAGGTAAAGAAAAAAAAGTATCACTTTCAGGTAGTGAAGCGATAGGTCTTGGTGCAGCTGCATCAGGTTTGGATATTTATTTTGCTTACCCCATGACACCTTCTACACCTGTATTACATTTTTTTGCAAACAATGGTAAAAAAATTGGTGTCACCTCAGTTCAACCAGAAAATGAAATAGCAGTAGCAAATATGGCAATAGGTGCTAGTGTTACTGGTGCAAGATCTATGGTTGGAACAAGTGGTGGAGGTTTTTGTTTGATGCAGGAAGCCTTTTCTCTAGCTGGTATGTCAGAATGTCCTGTTTTATTTTATTTAGGGCAAAGACCTGGGCCATCTACCGGTGTTCCAACCTATACAGCGCAAGCTGATCTAATGATGGCTCTTAACCCGGGTCAAGGTGAATTCCCTCGTATTGTAGCATCACCCGGAAGTATAGAAGAATCTTTCTACTTAACCAGTGAACTAATGGATTTGATTTGGCGTTTTCAAACACCAGGGATTCTACTATCTGAAAAACATCTAGGTGAAAGCAGCATGACTGTTAATCTTAATTTAAACAGGGTTAAATGGGCTAAACCAAAAAAATCTAAAAGCAATAAATATAAACGATATAAAATTACAAAAACAGGTATCTCTCCTTTATTGTTTCCTCCATCAAATCAATTAATTAAGTGGAATAGTTACGAACATGATGAAGAAGGTATAACAACTGAAGATGCAGATGAAATATCAAAAATGCATTTAAAGAGACTAAATAAACTTCATTCTCTTGTTGACTATTTGAAAGAAAAAGTAAAAACAGTTAATGTTTTTGGTAGAGGGTCACCTTGTGTTTTTACATTTGGGTCTACTACCATGAGTGTTCTTGAAGCGCTTGATTACGGTAATATAAAAGCCACGGTTGTTCAACCCATTTATCTTCAGCCCTTTCCAACTTGGGAGATTGAAAAATATAAAAATAAAAAAATTGTAGTTGTCGAGCAAAATAGTACAGGTCAGCTTGAGCAGCTCTTAAAGGATAAATGTGGTATTGAACATGTTCTATCAATTCGCCAGTTCAATGGCCGCCCCTTTGATCCAATTAATCTAAGTAAAAAGTTAGAGGAGGCAAAATAAAAAATGACTAAGGATCTTTCTATGGATACAGAGATTACGTGGTGTCCAGGATGTGGTAATTTTGGTATTTTAAATGCATTCAAAAAAGCAGTTGAAAAACTTGGAAAAAAAGGTATTAGAAATAAAAATATTCTTATTTCTAGTGGGATAGGCTGTCATGGAAAAATTTTTGATTATGTTGGTTTAAATGGCCTTTATTCTATACACGGTCGAAGTATGGCAACAGTTCAGGGAATGAAAATTGGAAATCCTTCACTTAAAGTCGTTGCTTTTGCTGGAGATGGAGATGCTTATGGGGAAGGTATTTCCCATATGATTTTTGCGGCGAAAAGAAACTCAGATATAACTGTGATAGTCCATAATAATGGTACATACGCACTTACTACCGGTCAATTTTCACCTACTAGCAAGAAAGGTTTCAAGGGACCATCCATGCCAAAAGGAAATATAGAGGAACCTTTGAATCCACTTAGTTTACTATTGGAATCTGGTGCTAGCTTTGTAGCCAGAGGTTATGCTGGAGAAATTGATCATCTTTCAGATATAATAACTAAAGCAGTGTTACATGAGGGTTTTTCTATTATTGATGTTTTGCAACCTAGTGTAGTATTCAATAATACATATAAGGTATATAACAAGCTAACTGAAAAAAATTCTAAACCTGCAAAAAAATTAAACGAAGCTATAAAACTTTCTAAAAAGTTAGAAGATAAAATTCCAATTGGTGTATTATACAAGACAAAAAAGCCTGTTTTTAATGAGAAGCTATATGGTAAACAAAATCCAGTTCGAGACAGATTAAATAGAAAAAATCGTTTGAAAAAAATAAAAGAATTTTTATAAAAAATGTAGGAGGCGAGATAATATATGAAAGTAGAAATTAATCAAGATGGTTGTACAGAATGTGGAGGTTGCGAAGAGGCATGTTCTGAGGTCTTTGTCGTTGAATCTGGTGAAAAAGCAAAAATTGTTGAAAAATATCAGACAGATGGCTCTGATAAAGGAGAAGTCGGTGAAGAGCTAAGCGATTGTGTCAAAGAAGCAGAAGATGTTTGTCCTGTTGATGTGATAACTACATCCTAAAAAGGAAATGTGATTTATATGAAGGAGATAAAAAAAACAAAAGAAGAATGGAAAAAAATTCTTAGTCCAAACCAATTTGAAATATTAAGGAATAAAGGAACTGAACCACCATTTTCGGGTAAATATCTCAATAATACAAATGAAGGATTATACGTATGTGGTGCCTGTGGCAATCCTCTTTTTTCTTCGAATACAAAGTTTAATTCGGGTAGTGGTTGGCCTAGTTTTTATGATGTTAATAATAAAGATTCTGTTGAATTAAAGAAGGATTTAAGTCTTGGTATGAATCGTATTGAAGTATTATGTAAAAAATGTGGAAGTCACCTTGGACATGTTTTTAATGATGGGCCTAAACCTACTAGAAAACGTTATTGTATAAATTCATTAAGTCTTGATTTTAAGGAGGAATAAAAAATTATGAATGATATTTCGATTTTAAATTTAATGATAAAAGACCATAATTCTCTAATGCAGAATTTAAAAGATATTGAAGAAAATGTAAATAAAGATAAATCATATATAACCCGATCCTTCAATAATTTTAAATGGAATCTTGAAAAACATTTTTTTGTAGAAGAAAGAGCTATTTTTACTTTTTACAATCCAGAGAAGATAGACGAAGGGTATAATACTTTTTTAAAACTAACAAAAGAACACACAAAAATTCTAGCAAAAGTAAAAGAAGTAGAGAAAAAAATAAAGGAACAAAATGAAATTGATTTCGAAGAGTTAAAAGATTTATTAATAAATCATAAAACACTTGAAGAAAATAAGATGTATCCCATTTTAGATGAAGAGATTGCTGAAGGAGAAAAACGTTTTATTATTCAACGTATAAAAGATATAAAAATTTAGGTGGTATAAATGACTAAATCAAAGATAAAAATAAATTATTCAATTGTATTATTGATATGCTTTCTTTTTTTAGATATATTATTTGCATTTAATGTATCTGCTCATCCTGCATCCAACATGGAACTCAGTTATGATTACGATAATCAAAAACTCGAGGTATTAATCACCCATAATGTAGGTGACCCAGAAACTCATTATATCGATAATATCACAATTAAAAAAAATGGAGACATATATAAAATATATGAATACACAAGTCAACCAACTGATTCGAGTTTTTCATATACTTATAATGTTAATACTTCTTCAGGTGATGAAATTGAAGTATACACTCATTGCAATAAAGGAGGGGAACTGACAAAAAAATTGACAGTATCAACTACTAGTGAATCAAAAACTGAAGATTCATTAACAGTTCAGGATATTGTATATTATTCAATTTTTGGAATACCATTTATTGTACACATTGGAATTTTTACATTGTTAATATTTATTGCAACAGCAACTTTGCCATTACTAAAAAAATGGGATATTAACATACACGTAAAATGGCATATACGTTTAGCAATTTTGGCAATTATTTTAGGTATAATACATGGATTTCTTGGAATTTTGATATATTTGTAAAGAGTTAAGATAAGTTGATAAAATGAAAAAAGAAGAAATATACAGTTTATCTAAAATTGTTAATTACCAAAATGATGCTATTGTTAGTAAAACAATTATTGATAATAAATCTGGGTCGCTCACATTATTTGCTTTCGATAAAGGACAAAGTCTGAGCGAACATACCTCTCCTTTTGATGCAATAGTTAATATTTTTGAAGGTGAAGCAAAAATAATTATCTCTGGTGAATCCTACAGATTAAAAAAAGGGAATATGATTATAATGCCAAAAAACAAACCTCATTCAGTTAAAGCAGAAGAGCAATTTAAAATGTTATTGATAATGATCCGTGAATAAAGATTAAAAATAGTTTTTAAAAGATGAAATTATGAATAAAGATCTACAATCTAACCAAAAGAAGCATGAAAACCACTCCATGCATCACAAAAAGATGATGAAAGATTTCAAAAAAAGATTTATTGTATCAATAATTCTAACAATTCCTGTTCTTATTTTATCTCCTTTAATACAACAAATTATAGGGTTTTCTATTACTTTTAACGGTAGTAATTATATATTATTTGTTTTATCCTCTATCATATTTTTTTATGGTGGTTGGCCTTTTTTAAAAGGTTTATATAAAGAATTAAAAGAAAAATCACCTGGGATGATGACTTTAATTGCAGTAGCTATATCTGTTGCTTATTTTTATAGCTCAGCTGTTGTATTTGGTTTACCTGGTAAATTTTTTTTCTGGGAGCTTGCAACTTTAATTGATGTGATGCTACTGGGTCATTACATTGAAATGAAATCAGTAATGGGAGCTTCAAATGCTCTTAAAAAACTTGCAGAGTTAATGCCGGATACAGCTCATAGAAAAAAAGATGGAAAAACAGAAGATGTTAAAATCAATGAGATTGAAAAAGATGATATTTTGCTTATAAAACCTGGGGAAAAAATACCAGCAGATGGTAAGATTGTAAAAGGTAAAAGCAATGTTAATGAATCGATGCTTACTGGTGAATCAAAACCAGTTCAAAAAAAGAAAGGAGATAAAGTAATTGGAGGATCAATTAATGGTGATGGCTCACTTGAAATAAAAGTTGAAAAAACTGGCGAGGATTCTTATTTATCAAAAGTTATAGATATGGTAAGTAAAGCTCAAGAATCAAAATCTAAAACACAAAACATGGCTGATAAAGCTGCTTTTTATTTAACAATAATTGCTCTTTCTGTGGGAATAACTACACTTGTTTCATGGATAGTATTTGGTAAAAGCTTTGTTTTTTCAATTGAAAGAATGGCAACTGTTATGGTAATTACTTGTCCTCATGCATTAGGTCTTGCAATTCCTCTTGTTGTCGCTATATCGACTACTATTTCTGCAAAAAATGGGTTATTAATTCGTAATCGCACACCATTTGAAAACTCAAGAAAAATTACTACAGTTGTTTTCGATAAAACAGGTACACTTACAAAAGGAACATTTGGTGTTTCAAAGATAAAAACTGCAGATAAAAATTTTGATACAGAGAAGATAATACAAATTGCCGCATCACTTGAACAAGATTCCGAACATCCAATTGGCAAAGGAATCCTTAAAAAAGCAAAAGAAATGGATCTAAAATTATTAAAAACAACAAATTTTGAAAATATTAAAGGAGAAGGCGTAAAAGGAAAAGTACAAAAAAAAGATGTGAAAATAGTAAGTCCAGGATTTCTAAAAAATAAAGATATTAAGATACCAGAAAAATTACAATCTAAAGAAAAAGACGAGACAACTATATATGTATTAATAGATGATAAACCAAAAGGATTGATAATTCTATCTGATGAAATTCGAAAAGATTCATTTGAAGCTATCAAGCAATTAAAAAAACAAGATATAAAATGCTGGATGCTAACCGGGGATAATGAGGCGGTGGCAAAAAAAGTCTCAAATAAGTTGGGATTAGACGGTTTTTTTGCAGAGGTATTACCGGATAAAAAACAAGAAAAAATAAAAGAATTACAAAATAAAGGAGAATTTGTAGCAATGGCTGGTGATGGAGTCAATGATGCACCTGCTCTTGCTCAAGCTGACGTAGGGATTGCAATTGGCTCGGGTACAGATGTTGCAGCAGAAACTGCAGATATTATTTTAGTAGAAAGTAATCCAAATGATGTCAATAATTTAATAAAATTTGGGAAGAAAACTAATAAAAAAATGATTCAAAATCTTTTTTGGGCTACTGGATACAACGCTATTGCAATACCACTAGCAGCAGGAGTTTTATATAATCAAGGGATAGTAATATCCCCAGCAATTGGAGCAGCATTGATGTCAGTTAGTACGGTCATAGTAGCTATCAACGCAAAATTGTTAAGATTTTGAAATATAAATCAATCAAAAATCCCTATAAACTATTAATTTCTAATTTTCAGCTCTACCTAATCTTATAGTTATTTTTAATTCACCTTTAGCACTTTCCCATACATTAAATAATTCTAAATCCCATTTCTCAACTTTATTTATTGCATCTTGAATTTTGCTTATTTCTTCAGGATCAATTTTCAAAATTTATCATACCTCCTAATAAATTTATATTTTGGGATTCATAAACAAATTCAGAATTATTCTTTCCATTTTATCTCAATTTCAATTTCATTCTTACTATTTTCTGATTTAAATTCATACTCAACATCCATCTTTTCAGGAATATTGATCTCTTCACCTTCAATAGTCAATTTTCCTTTAGCAATTTCTGAACCGATTCTTGCTAAAAAGTTAGCAAGTTTTTCTTTATCAAAAGAATAAGTTTTTTCCATTTTTTTATTATCTATATTAACACCCCCTACTTTTTAGAAATATATTCAGCTAATTCCAACAATTTTTTAGCATATCCTGATTCATTATCATACCAAACAAGTACTTTTGTCATCTTATTATCTACTACTCTAGTTGATCCAGCATCAACAATACCAGAATGCGTATCACCAATTATATCCTGAGATACTAGATCTTCCTCACTATATCCAAGAATTCCCTTTAACTTTCCTTCTGAAGCTTTTTTAAATGCATTATTTACTTTTTCAACATTAATATCAGTTTTTAATTCCGCAACAATATCTGTTACAGCACCATCTGGAATAGGGGCTCTTATAGCTATTGCATCCATTTTATCTTTTAATTTTGGAAGTACTAATCCAGTTGCCTTTGCTGCACCTGTGGTGGTAGGAATTAAAGATACAGCAGCTGCTCTTCCCCTTCTTCTTTTTCTCATAGCCTTATCGACAAGCGCCTGGCTTGCTGTATATGCATGGACAGTAGTAACTAGTAAATGTTCCACACCAAATTCATCATCTAATACTTTTACTGCTGGGGCAAGAGAATTAGTTGTACAAGAAGCGTTTGAGATAATCACATGTTTTTCTGGATTGTATTCTTGCTCATTAACACCTAGAACTATTGTTAAATCAGCGCTTTTTGAAGGAGCGCTTATTATTACTCTTGAAGGTCCTGCTTTCAAGTGTCTTGCTGAATCCTTTCTTCTTCTAAATACACCCGTACATTCCAATACAATATCTACATTTTCTTTTTTCCATGGGATATTTTCTGGTTTTTTTTCATTAAAAAATTTTATTTTTTTAGAATCGACCTGCAAATAATCATTTCCATGGTTTACTTTAAATGAAGCTCTACCAAAAACAGAATCATGTTTTAACAGATAAGCGAGATCTTCAATATCTGTTAAATCATTAGCAGCAACAATATCAATATTTTTTGACTTTTTTTCCATAAAATGTCTTAATACTAATCTTCCAATTCTTCCAAGTCCATTTATACCTACTTTTTTCATATTAGCCACATTATGTTAAGAAAAATTTATTTATTAAATAATGACTCAAAAACAAATAAAAAATAGATTAAAGACAAGTAAATCATTGTTTTTATTATTCTATATTTACTTGATGTCCTGGATCTTTTTTATTTTTGTTTTTTTTCTCAATTGAAACATCAAGTATTCCATTTACATAAGTTGCTTTAGTTTTTTTAGGTTTTACTTCACAGGGCAAGTCTATTTTTTTATGATAATTATATTGAGGAATATTTAACTTTATATCAAGAGTGTTATCTACTACTTTTAAATCGATATCTTCTTTTTGTACACCTGGAATGACACAGGTCACAGATACATCTTCTCTATTTTCTAAAACATCAACAGGTGGTTTTTTTTCTTTTGGTTGTTTTTTTCTTCTGTATCTTTTTCGGGGATAGTTACCAAATTCTCTAACTTTTGCATCGCCGTCAGGTCCGATATTAATGTTAAAACCATGAACAAAAGAGTTACCTGGTTTCATATTTTTTTTAGCAACATCTCTCAAGGATTCTCTCATCATCTGTTCTATATCTCTAATCATCCTTTCAAATTCTTTGTTTTTGTGATTATCAAATGGATTATCTCGTTTGTTATCGTCTTCATCATCATTATTTGAAACCATAAATTTCACTCTTATTTGTTTTAAGAAATAGGTATTATTAAATACTTACTCAAAAAAAACTAAATAATTGTTAGTTTTTGATTTAAATTTACTCACTAGGATACAGAATTAATTGGATGCTGATTGATTTTTATCCAGTACTCCCCTATCTTATGCATTGCTTCTATAAATTCTGTTAAATCAATTGGTTTTTGAATATAACCATTTGCACCAAAATCATATGATTTAATCATATCCTCCTTCTCTCTTGAAGAAGTAAGAACAACTATTGGTATAAACTTTAGTTTATCATCGTTCTTAATTTTTTTTAGTACTTGAAAACCATTAATTTTTGGGATATTAAGATCTAATAATATCAAATATGGATCATCACCATCATGTTTTTTTTCTTTACTATAAAAATATTCAAGTGCCTCTGCTCCATCAGTTACAATATCCATTTTTATATCATTTGAATATTTACATTTTCTAAAGGCTCTTTTTGTAAGTTCAATATCATTCTGGTTGTCTTCGACAAGTAAAATTTTTTTCATATTCATTTTTTTATTATCCTTTGCTTAGAATTTATTATAGCAATTAACTAAAAAATGTATGCAGTACATATAGATTTAACTAAAAAATAAATAAAATTAATGTAAAAAATAATTAAAGATTATGCAGTTTCTCTCTTATGAAGAAGAGTTTTTCCTTTATCTGAAACAAAAACTGTTCTAAGCTTACCCTGTCTTTTGGTAAATATCAAACCTTTATTTCCAAGTTCTTCAAGTCTTTTTGCAGCAGTGGAATATGCAATGTTGAATTTCTCCATAATTTTTTTGTAGGGAACTAATGAATTTTTCTCATTTTGCTGATAGATAAATTTTAACATGTCATATAAATTATCTTGAATTATTATTCCCTCAACTTTTTGACTAGGTAGCATCTGAAGTTCATTTTCAAGTACTGACATCTCGGTTTTATCCACAACAGAAGGATCAAAACGTAGGAAAAGAATTGATCTATTTTTTATTATCAACTCATTAATTTTATATAAGAATTCTAAAAATTTTTCAAAAGAAAAACGAGTAACAAGATAATGAACTCCATCAAGTAGGACCACTGCATTCTTGTTTTTTTTAGTAAAATTTTCAATTTCTTTTAACAGATTATCTATATCGGAAATATTTTTGAAATCACCTAATTTTTTTTCACTAAGAAGTAAAATTTCAGCATTTTTTGAAGTGATACTTTTTACAATTTCTGGGTTAGATCGAGTTATAAATAAACCGTCGTATTCAGAGTTTGACAAATCATTGAATAAATCTAGCGCAGAATCATTTTTACTTTCTGGAATTAAATAACTGTTACCACTGATTAGTTTACCATGTACTTCAATATCTTTAGTTATATCTTCACCTACAAATAAGATACCAGCATTTTTCTTGTTTTTTGATTTTATCTCTGAGGGTCTAAAACGAAGTATCTTTTTAGCTCTATCTTTTGTTATAACCGTAACATCTTCAGGTCCTGGGTTTTTATTTCGATGAACAGTTTTCATTATATCTGAAATACTCTGAGAATTATCAAAAAGAGGTAGTTTTGCTATGGTTCTATTATATACTTCATCTTTCTTATAACCAGTCACATCTTCAGCAGTTTCATTCCAAAAAGAAACTCTATTATTAGCATCTACAGAAATCATTATTTCCTTGGTGCTATTAAAAACATTCTGTAAATGTTTCTTTGCCTCAACTGCCTCTCTTTCCAGTTTTTTTCGTTCATCAATTTCTTTTTTCAATTTATTATTAGCTCTTTCTAATTCTTCATATGACTCTTTTAAATCTTTTTTTACTTTTTTTCTTTCTTTTCTTATTTTATAATCTTTTAATTCTCTTTTTATTGCAGGAACTAGTCTTTGAAGATTTTTTTTCATAATATAATCATGAGCACCAGTTTTCATTGCTTCAACTGCGGTATCCTCACCTATTTTACCTGAAACGATAATAAATGGAAGATCTTTTTTAGATTTTTCAATAGTTTTTAAAGCATCTAGTCCACTAAATTCAGGCATTACATAATCAGATATTACAATATCCCATTTTTCTTCATTTAATTTTTTTTCCATATCATTTTTTGTTTCCACTCTTGTAATATTCGGGTTGAAATTACCTTTTTTAAGTTCTCTTTTAATTAGAACCGCATCATCTTCTGAATCTTCTACTAATAACACATTTATTTTTTTACTCATATTATTTATTCACCTACTATAAAATAAAAGGTGGATCCCGTTCCCTTTTTTCCTTCAGCCCATATTTTTCCATCATGTCTTTTTATTATTCTTTTAACAATACTAAGGCCAATACCAGTACCAGAAAACTCTTTCTCTTTGTGTAATCTCTGAAATGGAATGAACAATTTATCCGAATATTGCATATCAAAACCTACGCCATTATCCTTTACATAAAAAACTTCTCTTTGAGAATCATCTTTTTTTACACCAACTGTTATCTCTGCCTTTGGTTTTTTTTCAGTAAATTTCAATGAATTACCTATCAAGTTTTCAAAAAGTATTTTAAAAAGATTTGGATCGCCTTTAACATACATATTTTCTTTGTTGATTATGTTAAATTTTACTTTTCTATCTTTTATATTTTTCTTTAAATCATTTATAACTGTTTCAGCAATTTCCCCAAGGTTAATTGTTTCAAAATTGATTTCTTTTCTTATCAACCTTGAAAGTTTTAATAACCCATCCATTAACTCAGCCATTCTATCTGCTGACTTTTTAATTCTCAGAAGATAATCCTTTCCTTCCTTATCTAGTATATCTTCATAATCTTCAATTAAAGCCTGGCTGAAACCATTAATACTTCTTAAAGGTGCACGTAAATCATGGGATACAGAATAACTAAAAGCCTCAAGCTCTTTATTTGCCTCCGATAACATTTTTGCCTGAAACATATATTTTCTTGTAATATCCCTAATTTTATCTTCAGATCTTTTCCGTTCAGTGATATCTTGTACAATTCCAAGCATTCTAACTGGTTCATTATTTTCGTTTCTAACAACATCTCCTTTCTCTCTTAACCAACAAACAGTACCATCAGGTTTTATAATCCTGTGTTCAACATCATATTCTTCATTTTTATTAAGGCAATCATCTATTTTCTTTTGTAAAAACTCACGGTCATCAGGATAAACTAGTTTCAAAAAATCTTCATAAGTGCCTTTAAATTCATCTTTTTTCAAACCAAAAATAGATTCTATTTCATCAGACCAAACCAATTTACCGGTTTTAATATCCCAATCCCAGCTACCAATGTCAGCAGCTTTTTGGGCCATTTTAAATCTTTCTTCACTTTCTTTGATTTTTTTTTCACTTTTTTTTATATTTGTGATATCTATTGCAAACTCAAATCTGACATCTCGACCATCATGCCATCTAATGATCTGGTCAGTGACCAAAAAATCTTTATCAAGAACAGAATTATGGTATTCCCACTCGTAAGGTTTTCCCTTATCTTTTAATATTATTTTGTTAGTACAAAAATCACAAGGATGACTAAGATTCTGAAATACTTCATAACATTTTTTTCCAATAGGATTTTGTCCTAATAATTCCTGAAAAAAATTATTTACATACAAAACTTTGTGGGTTTTAGGATCTGCTACATATGCAATTTGATTTATATTATCAAAAAGAGATATATGTGGTAGAGGTTCGTGATCTAAGATATTATTTTTCTCTTTAGCAATTTTTTGATTCATAGAATTCCTCCCTTATCATATTAAACAGCATTAATTTCATATTAACCTTTTCCTATAGATTATAGCTATTATTAAATTATTATTCGTTCAAAACGATCTTTTTTTGCTTTACAAACCGGACAAAGCTCTGGTGGTTTATCACGAGAACAAAGATAACCACAAACCCGACATCGCCAAATAGGATATTCTAACTTATCATCTTTATTAATGGATTTAGGGTTTTTTGATTTAAACTGAGCTCTTTCTTTTTTATTTTTAGGTCGTCTTTCAGGGATTGACTCTGCTTTCTTATCTTCTTTTTTTATCTTATTTGAAATATAAAGAGCACAATAACAGGCACCATGCTCAAGTATATCAGCATCACGATAATCACAAGGACAAATTATATCCAAATCCTCTATTTTATCTCCAGAGGCAAGTCTACATGGACAGGACCAATAACCATAACGATTCTCGTTGATAAGTAAACCTTCCACAAGACCTTTTGTGAACTCAACATCCGGATTTAGATGATATCCAACCTGTTCTGCCTCCCTATCAAGTCTTTTATATAATTTATCGACTTCTTTTTTAGTTATATCTTCCCCCATTAGTCCAAAGCCTCCTTTATTTTATCTTCTTTATAACCTAAGATGCATTCACCATCTATTTTCAAAGTAGGATAAGTGAGTTTTGGATTGCATTTTTTAACCTCTTTTTCTAATTCTTTTTTTTTATCTTCATCTAATAAATCCATATCCACAAAATCATAAGAAACTCCCAAATCTTTCAATAACCTCTTTGTTTTTTTACACCATTGACAGGTGCTAATCGCATATAACTTAATATCTCCTTTATCCTCACCTTCAACATGCTCCATTTCTATTTTACCTCCTTTAAATTATTTAATGTGCGAAGGATTAATTCAGGCAGAGCTGGATGAATATGCATACCATGGCTGATATGACCCACTTGCCCACCTATCGCCATAATGGTAATTACCTCTTGAATTACTATTGGTGCATAAGGACCAATAATATGAAAACCAAGTATTTTCATAGTTTTTTTATCAACAATTGCTTTAGCAAAACCCTCAGCCTCTATCATAACCTCACCTTTGGCAATATCACTATATTTAGCCTTTCCAACTAAATAATCATAATCACTTTTTTCAGCTTCTTTTTCAGTGATGCCTACACCTGCAATCTGAGGATGTGAAAACACAGCATGTGGTGTGGCATGATATTTCATTTTTACTTTTTCATCATGAAAAGCATTATTCCATGCAATCATTGATTCATCATTAGCAACATGCTTGAACATCTGTTTGCCAATAATATCACCTAGAGCCCAAATGTTTTTCTTTGTTGTTTCAAGATACTCATTAACCTTTATATAACCACGATCATCAGTTTCAATACCCGTTTTTACTACTTTTAAAATATCAGCATTAGATTTTCTACCAGCAGCCACAAGTATTTTTTCAGCGTTAAATGTTTTTTCTTCTCCAGACTCAATATTTTTAGCTATAACCTGAATTTTACCGTTATTATTCTTCACCTCAATTGCTTCAGTATCTGTATGTATATCCATTCGTTTTTTCAATTCTTTTTTTAATAAATCAGAAATTTCTGGTTCTTCATTAGGAACTAACCTTTTACTTCTCTGTAGAATTGTTAATTTAGTCCCCATAGCAGAAAAAAAATGACCATACTCTACAGCAATATAACCTCCTCCTATAATAATAAGACTATCTGGTTTTTCTTTTAATTCCAATAGTGATTCATTAGTTAAATATTCAATTTCATCAATTCCCTTGATAGGAGGAATCAAAGGCCGGGCGCCAGCTACAATAAATATTTTTTCTCCTTTTATTTGTTCATTATTCACTTCAAGTGTGTAATCATCAATAAAATGTGTTTCACCTTCATAATATTTAAAATTTTCAATGTTGTTTATCCGATTTTTTTGCTGTTTTTGCCTTTCCACCCTAGTTTTTCTCATCCTTTCCATTATCTCTTTAAAACTAACTTTTTTTATCTCTATATCAATTCCTAATTTTTTTGCATCTTTAACTTGGGCGATAACATCTGCCGGAAAAATCAGTGTTTTACTAGGAATACAACCAAAGTTCTGACACGTCCCACCTATAGGTGGTTTATTTATCAAGGCAACACTAGCCCCATGCATTAATGACTGTTCAACTATGTTTGAACCAGAACCTCCGCCGATTATTATTACATCAAACTTTTTCATATGTACAATCTCCTAGATTTTATTTAACCCTGAAATTTGAATATCTTTTAGTATATCATCGCGAGAGATGACACCTAAAGATTTATCTGCATCTTTTACAATTAATAAATCAATATGTTTTCTAATCAACTTTTTAAAAGCAGAGAAAGCATCTTCATCAGAAGAAACTGTAGAAAAATTATTATTCATTACATCTTCAACTAAAGCATTATCCCATTTATCCCGATCAACTTTTTTAATATCATCAATAGATACTACTCCCACAACTTTTTCATCTTTAAGAACAGGAAGACTAAGATACCTTTTATTTTGAATTATATCATATAATTTTTGAATAGTTATATCTGGAGAAACAGATTCAAAATCCTTTCTCATAACATCTTTTACTTTTTTATTTTCAAGTGCTGAAGAAATTTGTAACGATTTTTCTTCTTGTGATGCTCCAAAAAATATAAAGATTGCAATTAGAATCAACCAGATATTAAAAAATATGCCAAATACAGCCATAATAATCGCGACACCTTTAGCAATATTTGATGCGATCTTAGTTGCCCTTTGATAATTCATTTTTAATGCAAATGTTGCTCTTAGAACTCTTCCTCCATCTATTGGAAATGCTGGTATAAGATTAAAACCTGCTAAAATTAAATTATAGAAGGAAAGACTCCCAAGAAGAATGATAATAGCATTAATTGGAATAGTTCCATAATAAGGCTTTATTAAAACATAAAATACATATAAGATACTACCAATCAATAAACTAACAGCTGGTCCCACTATTGCTATTTTTATTTCTTCTTTTGGATTACGAGGTATCTCCTCTGAATTGGATATACCTCCAAAAATAAAAAGAGTGATACTGTTAATTTTATAACCCAATTTTTGAGTTACATAAGAGTGGCCCAATTCATGTAATAATACGCATATAAAAAGTAAAACAGCAATAAGAGCTCCAAGTAAAAGTTGAGCTAAAGTAGATATAGGTAATCCACCAAAACCTATTAAAAAACCAAAAACAGAAAAGGTATCAACCGAAAAAGCCCATGCAAACAAACCAAGAATTATGATAAGACTAAAATGTATCTTAATTGGTATGCCTATTAATGTAGCAATTTTAAACGATGTTTTCATGATAGTTTTGAACATAAAATTATTATTTAATAATAACTTAAAAACATATTAAATATAATTGAATAATACATTTATATTCAAAATAATATAAACTACAATATAAGATGTTATCCAATTGTTTTTAATATAATCTTTAATTAAAGTTAAGTCAAAATTATATATACTACTAGAGCTACAAAATTTAAGATTTAAAAAAGGTGAAAAAATGAAAAATTATCCATATCCGGAAAACAAAGAAAACAAGGTAAAGTGGGTATCAACAGATTGGTTAAAAAAACATTTAGAAGACCCAAATCTAATGGTTTTAGATACACAACCAAATATACATGATTACATAACAGAACATATCCCTGGCGCTGTTTATTTCAATCAGAATCTGTTAAGAATACCATTCGAAGGAAGGCCCGGAGTATATGTATCTGAAAATGTTATTCAAAGACTGTTTAGTAGAATAGGTCTAAAAAAAGATGAACCAGTGGTTGTATACACTGGAAAAGGAGTATTTCGGGGTTGGGGAGACGGATTAGAGCAAACTATGGTAGCATATACCCTGGCAAGATTTGGACATAATAATGTTTATGTTCTTGATGGTGGACTTAACAAATGGAAAAAAGAAAAAAAGGATTTAACAAAAGAATTTCCAGATATAAATGAATCAAATTTTAAGGTGAACGTGCAAGAAGAATATTATGTAAATATGGAAGAAGTAAAGGAACTAAAAGATAAAGATGATACAATACTATTAGATGCAAGACCAGGAAAAATCTATGAAGGACAAGGACCATGGATTCTACCAGGTCATATTCCTGGAGCAGTAAATATTCCGTGGAAAAAACTAATGAATGATAACAATCCAACATTACTAAAAAAAGACGAAAAAATACGAAAAATAGTAGAAAACGTAGGGGCAACAAGAGATAAGCTTATAATATGTTCATGTGGAACAGGTAGAGAAGCTACAAATGAGTTTTTGTTGTTCAAATGGTATCTTGGTTATCCTAGAGTGAAAATATATGAAGGATCATATACAGAATGGACATCATATCCAGAAAATCCAACAGTTGTGGGTAAAAAACCAAGATTAAAAAAAGAAGAAATACTTGAGTAAAACTACTTATTATATTTTCATTACCAATATTAGTTCAAGGGGTTAAAACAAAAAATGATATTTGAAAAAATTGTATCTGAAGGATTAGCTCATAATTCATATATAGTAGGTTCAAGTGGAATAGCAGCAGTAATCGATCCAAAAAGAGATATCGAAGAATACCTAGGTATCGCTCAAAAAAATAATTTTAATATAAAATATATTTTTGAAACACATAGAAACGAAGATTATGTGATAGGTTCTAAGGAACTTAAAAATAGAACTGATGCAGAAATATATCATGGTTCAAAACTTGATTTCAAATACGGTAAAACCGTTAAAGAAAAAGACACTTTTGAGCTAGGTCTTCTTGAATTAGGGATACTTGAAACACCTGGTCACACTGATGAAAGTATATCTATAACTGTCAAAGATAAAAAAATCTCAGATGATATTTTTATGGTATTCACAGGTGATGCTCTTTTTGCAGGAGAAACAGGACGTATTGATTTATACGGAAAAAAACAAAGAAAAAAACTTTCAGAAAAACTTTATGATTCTCTTCATGATAAATTACTTCCATTAGGCAATGGAGTAATCATTTGTCCTGCACATGGACAAGGTTCGGTATGTGGAGGAGAGATAAGCGACCATGAATATACAACTATAGGCTATGAGAAAAAAACAAATAAATTATTAAGTAAATCAAAAAAAGATTTTGTTGAACATAAGGCAAATGAGAATCATTACATCCCACCTTATTTTAAACAAATGGAAAAATACAATAAAAATGGACCACCAATACTAAATAATCTTCCAAATCTTAAAGTGTTAACAGCTGATGAAGTAAAACGATCATTATCAAAAAAAGCTCAGATTATAGATATAAGATCACCTATTTGTTTTTCTGGTGGACACATTCCAGGAAGCCTTAATATCTGGAGAAATGGAATACCAATGTTTTCAGGTTATTTTCTAGATTATACTCATCCTATAATTTTAATCGATGATTTTAATATAAAAATTAAAGAAGTTGTTAAAAAATTGATTCGTTTAGGATATGACAATATAAATGGTTACCTGAAAAAAGGATTTTCTAATTGGACAAACTCAAACAAAGAAATAGAAACTATTGATAACTGGAAACCAAAGAAGTTAAATAATAATATTGATAGTAAAGATATATACATATTAGATGTAAGAAACATATCAAATTGGAAAAAAACAGGTCATATTAGAAATGCAAACCAAATATATATAGGGGAGTTTGAAAAAAATCTAAAAAAAATCCCTAGAGATAAAAATATTGTAGTTTATTGTGACAGTGGATTTAAAACAAGTATAGCTACAAGCTACCTAAAAAAGAACAATTATCCCAAAGTAACAAATCTATTAGGTGGAATCTTAGCTTGGAAAAAAGCTGGATATGAACTAAAAAATAGATAATAATGGAGGAATTATAGATATGGATTCAATAAAAGACATAATTAAAACAGATTACCCAAAAATAGATGGAAATAAATCTTTATCCAAGGCAATATCTTTGATGAAAGATAAAGCCGCTATAGTCGTATTAAAAGATGGAAAATATGAAGGAATGCTAAATAAAAAAGATATTTCAAGGGCAAAGATATCGCCAGATGCAAAAGCAAGGACATTTTTGAAAAATGTTGCTAAAATAACACCAGAAGAAACCGTAGAAAATACAGCAGGATTAATGCTAGAAAGTGATTCATATATATTACCTGTTTTTAGAAATGATAAAATTTTTGGTATTATAACTGCAGAGAATTTACTAAAAAAAGCAGTGGAAAATGAATTTGGTGAAGAAACTATAAATAAATATATTTCTAAACCAGTAATAAAAATTAGATCTGAAGATTCGGTGGGTAAAGCCATAAAAATATTCAAAGAAGAGGATATATCAAGATTACCTGTTTATGAAAACAACAAATTATCTGGTATAATCACAATAGATGATGCTCTATCCAGGTTTATTCATCCGGAACATAGACAAGGTGGATCTGGTCAATATCAAGATTCATCAAAATATGGAGCATATATGGCAGATAAAAAAGAATACTTTGACATTCCTGTAAAAGGTTTGATGTCTGAAACAGTTTTAATGATGAAATCAAATGAAAAAGTAAGAGACATCGTAAATACTATGTTTAAACATGAATATAGAGGTATGTTAATAGGTAAAAATGAAGAATTAGAGGGAATAGTTACTAAGAGAGACTTATTAGAACCATTAGCAACATCTACAATCACTGAACCAATAGTTATACAGTTTTCCGGTAAACTAGATAAAATAAAAGGTTTTAACAAAAAAAGACCTAAAGAAATAATATACTCAAATTTTAAAAAGTACTTAGACTATTTGGATAATGCACATATTTATGTACGGTTAAAACAACATGAGGAACAAAGTAGGGGAAAACATATTATATATTGTAAAATGCGTCTATCCTCACCTAGAGGTATGTTTGTTGCATCAGAAGAAGGATGGGGATATCTAGACGCCATTAATAAAACATCCGAAGCAATAGAAAAACAAATAAAGAAAAATAAAAGGAGGTAGATAAATGGCTGAATATTGGATTAGTCATGTAGAAAAAGGAGATAAACAAGTAAAAAAAGTAAAAGCTTTTTTAAATACAGTTGAAGGAATTAAAAACCCTAATATATATAACAAAGACGATGTAGTAAAAAGTATTGAAGAAAATAATGATAATTGGTATACCTGTGTTCTAAAAGACAAAATAGGTGGTAAAAGAGTATGGGAAAAAGGTGCGAAGATACACACAGTTGATATCGAAGGAACAAAATATATTAGAACAGATGGTAACCAAAGAGATTCAGACAATCTAGGTGAATTACTAAATTTAGAAGAAGAAACAAAAGATAATGAATCTTATAAAAAAACAAACAAAAATATCCTAGATGTCTAATAAAAGATTTAAATAAATATTATCTTCCCAATCCTAATTATCTTCGGGTTAGAAAGGTGGATATTTAATTGAACTTTAATTTACAAGAACAGTTATCTCCTGAAAATAAAAAAAGATGGTTTTTTTTAATTCTATCCTTAGTTATATTTTTAATAATTTATCTTTTACCAAATCCAGCAGGACTCTCAGCTCATGGACAAAGTGCAATAGCGGTGTTTGCAGCAACTGTAATTTTGTGGATCACACGGCCTGTTTCTTTTCCAATGACTTTTTTCTTTATAGCAGTGATGCTAGTTGTAACAGGTGTTTTTACTCCAGAAAGTGCGTTTCAGGGTGCTGGATCTACTACTATTTTTTTTCTTGTAGGTGCAATAATTCTAGCATTATCGCTTAGTAAATATAATCTTGACAAAAGAATAGCTCTTACTTTTCTTAAAAGATTTGGTTCTTCACCGCGTACATTTCTATTTGGTATCATAATTATTGCCGCATTACTTTCAATGACAATGCCTGCACATGGTGTAGTTGCATTATTAATACCTATAACCCTTAGCATTTTGCGTTCTAGTAAAAGAGATATGGAAAGAACTAATTTTTCAAAAGCAGTACTATTATCTCTTGCTTACGGCTCATCAGTCGGTAGTATGGGCACACTTCTTGGAGGTGCCAGAAACCCACTAGCGTTATCTATATATCATCAACAATTTCCAGATAAATCCGTAAGTTTTGTAGATTGGTTTATCGCTGCAGCACCTATTGTATTTGTGATGATATTTTTTGTATTTATTGTTATGATGATCTTTTACCGACCTGAAAAAATTGATATGAAATATCTTAGAAATTATCTGCAAGAAGAAGTTAAAAAAATGGGAGGTCTTTCATTTGGTGAAATAAAAGTTCTTTTCTTTTTAATACTTGCTTTTGTTTTATGGGCCACCTTTGGAACAATTCTTGGTATGGCTACAGTTGCTGTGTTCATAGCCGGTCTTCTGGGTGTAACTAAAACTTTAAGTTGGGAAGATGTAGAAAGTAAACTTCCCTGGGGTATAATTTTTCTTTATGCAGGAGCAATAACACTTGCCTTTGCACTCTCCCAAGAGACAAATGCCGCAGATTTTATTGCAAGTAAAGTTATATATTTATTTGCATCACATCCTTATCTTGTTATTTTTGCAGTTGTAACTCTCACCATATTTTTATCTGAGGTTATGAGCAACAGTGCTGCAACAGGTACAATTCTACCTATAACACTTACTATTTTTACTGCTTCTGCCCTTAATTTAAATCCAAAACTTGCTATGTTTGTTGTCGCTCTTCCGTCTGCATTTGCCTTCATGTTTATTATTGGTACACCTGGCTCAGCTATGGTGTATGATACAGGTCTTCTTCGAACAAGAGATTTTTTAAAGCCAGGTCTAACTCTTAATCTTATTGGAATTACAATATTTATGACCATAGGTCTTGGGTGGTGGAAAATAATTGGTTTATGGTGAAAAAATGGATAAAGAAGAAGATAAGAAAATATTAATAGCTTGTTATAGAAGTCCATATAATAAAGAGAGTATAGATATAATTGAAAAGGTTATAATTAAAAAAAAACCAGAGAAAATAATTGTGTTGAGTATTTCTGAGACAAAAAAATCAAGTGGAACAATAGAAAGCTATCTTGGAAGACACGATGTAAAAAAACTTAAAGGCCAATATGAAAAAGACCAGGAAATACGTTCTTCAAGTTATTCAGATAAAATACTTGATATAGGTAGAAAATTTAATATTCCTTCTGAAAAAATAATTAAAAAAGGAAAAGCTTCAAAAATTATCCTTGAAGCTGTTGAAAAATACAATCCTTCACATGTTGTAATTCACCCGTCTGATAAGTCAGGTGTGGACAAACTGTTATCTGGCTCTGTTGAAGATGAGGTTTGTAAAGATAGCAGATGTGAAGTAACAATTTTAGAATAAACTAAATTGGGGTTTCCTCAACACAAGGTGTCTTAATATCTTGATATCTAATGAGAAGTACAGTAAGTATAATTGTTGCACCAATAAAAGCATAAACACTAATAAACCATAATATTACGACTATAGCAAAAAATATACCTCGCATACCATAAGTGAACCTATTCATCGCTTTTAAAAAAACCTCTGTTCTTAAAGCTCTGGCATCTATTTTGTTACATACCTTATTATTCTTTTTATTATCTTCAACGTGTTTTGTTGCATGTGTTTCAATTTCTTTTATGGGAATACCTATTAAAACACTAAATCTTACCATTTGTCTAAGAGACAAGAGAAACATAATTATTGAAAAAACAATAGCTGAAATTAACATTAAAAGCTTATATTGAGCAATAATTTCGGTTGATGTAGCTGACAAATTAATAAGTTCACCTAAACCATTTCCGGGTATTCGAATTAATAAACCTAGAAGAACAAGTATTGACGAGGAAATAAAAGTAGTAGCCATAATTAAATTTCTCATGGTTTGAACTGCAACAATAGTTTCTTTTGAATCTATCATTCTATTAACCCACAGGCCATAAAAAATATTTAAAAGACCTCTCTTTGCGGTCTCTGGTTTTTTCATACCTACCCTAAGTTTTATAGAATAAATTGCTACACATAATAGAAATATAACTAATGCTGATAAATTAATTATTTCGTTTGTTAACATAAATTAGAGTCATTATTTTGTTATTCTTACTTAAATTTTTTTGTAGAATAGTTGTATTGACAATTAATTAATATAGTAAAAGATACATTATGAGTTTTAATAAGCTGAGAAAACTGATTCGTACTAAGGGATGAGAGATGGGATGCAAAAAGACTCTTGATCTATTAGCAGAGCCTTTAGTTAATAATATATTTTTTCTGAGGAGTAAATATGAATAAAGAACCTGATATAGTAAAACAACTCAGAAAAGAAGAAAAACAAGGTAAACTAAAGAGTTGTTCAAACTTAGAGGGTTTAAATTCATCTATTAAAGAAAACAGCCAGTACAACAAACCTGAGACTACATCAAAAGAAAATGAAAAAACCTTAGAATTAATCCAATTAAAAGAATTTGAACATGGTTATAAGAAAATATTTGAAAATTATTTTGTTGGTATAACTATAGCAGACAAAAACGAGAAAATAATTTCGTGGAATAAATACGCTGAAAAAATACTAGGTATGAACGAAGAAGATCTATTTTTAAGAAATGTAAACAGTCTATATCCACCTGATGAATGGGACAAGATACGTGCAGAAAATATAAGACAAAAAGGCATGAAATACAAAATGGAAACAAAGATGATAAACAAAAACGGTGAAATCTTTGATGTTGAAATATCATTATGTATATTAAAAGGAGCTGAAGGAAAAACAATTGGATCGATAGGAATTATTAATGATATAACTACAAAAAAGAAAATCGAAGATGAACTGGTTGTAAAACAGAATCTTTTAGAGGCGCTCTTAGAAAACATTCCAGATTCAATTTATTTTAAAGATATAAAAGGAAGATATGTTAGAGTAAATAAGGAAAAAGCATCAAAATTAAATAAAACTCCTGAACAGATAATTGGAAAAACAGATCATGATATTTACCCAAAAGAAGAAGCAGAAAGAAATATACAAGACGACAAAAAAGTTTTGGAAAAAGGAGAAAAAATCGTTAGTAAAATCTGTTACATGACTGATCATAAAGGAGAAAAACACTGGATTTCTGTAACAAAAGTACCACGATACAACAAAAAAAATGAAATAATAGGTTTAATAGGAATTGACAGAGATATAACAACAATCAAAGAATCTGAAGAAAAATATAAAAACTTGTTTGAAACAGCTATTGACCCGATATTGCTCTTAGATAAAAACGGTAGATTCATCGAAATAAATAACCAGGTAACAGAAACACTAGGATACAGTAAAAAAGATCTTGTCGATAAAAAATTTTATGAAACAAATATTTTAGATGAAGAATCGCAAAAAAAAGCAATAAATAACTTTAAAAAAAGGATACAGGGTAAAAATGTTGATCCCTATGAAGTTACGGTAATATCAAAAGATAATAAACTAATACCTGCAGAGATAAATGCAAGTATAATTACAAAAAAAGGAGAGATTACAGGAGAACTTGTAATAATAAGAGATTTAAGAGAGAGGCGCAGAAATAAACAAATTGAAAAAGAACTAACTGAATCAGAGAAAAAATTTAGAGATATTTTTGATGCGACAAGTGATTTTTTAATTTACCTTGAAAAAGATATCATTTTAGACGTAAATGAAGCAGCTTTAGAAAAATTGGAATTAAAAAAACAAGAAGTAGTCGGTAAAAAAATATCTTCTCTAAAAGAACAGTTTACCGAAGAAGGAATCAAAAAACATACTGAAGCAATAAAAAAAGCAATAAAAGGGAAAAAATTTAGCGAATACAAAACAGTTATTAAATCTGAAAAAGACATAACATATGAATATCTTTTTTCTGTGGATTCAATAAGATACGATGATAAGATCAAAGGCATAATTATCAGAGGAAGAGATGTTACTCAAAGGCAACATGCCTGGAATGAACTTGTAAGACTCGAAGAAAAATATAGGATACTTGCAGAAACTTCTGCAGATGGTGTGATCACAATAGATCCTCTTGGAAGGTTGACTTATATTAATCCTTCGTTTGAAAAAATGATAAAAAGACGTAAAGGAAAAGTTTTAGCAACTCTATTTAGAGATCTTCTATCGGAAGACTCAGTATATTTTTTCCAACAGTTAATTGTTGATGCCAGAAAGAAACAAGAAAAAATTGAAAATGTAGAATTAGAAATAGTTCTACCTGAGGGAGATACCATCCCGATAGAAATGAATATTTCACCTGTAGAAAAAAACAAAGAATTTTCAGGGATGGTATGTACAATCAGAGATATAACAGAAAGAAGAAAAATTGAGGGTGAACTTAAAAAATCTGAAAGACTTAAAACAGAGTTCATGAACATAGCAGCTCATGAATTAAAATCACCGGTAACACCAATAAAAGGATATCTAGACCTTATAATATCAGATGAAAAAACAAGTAAGCAAATAAAGGATTGGGCTAAAGTGAGCCTAAGAAATGCTGAAAGGTTACTTAGGATAGTAAACGATATATTAGATGTTTCTAGACTCGATACAGATACCATGAGATTTGACATGGAAAAAATTAATACCAACGAGATTTTAGATGAAATAGTTGAAGATATGGAAGCAGTAATAAAGAATAAAGGATTAAAATTCATTACAGAAATTTCAAAAGATTTACCAAATATAATGGGAGATAGATACAGGCTTTCACAAGTATTTAAAAATCTACTTGTAAACGCAGTCAAATTTACAGATAACGGACATATAAGTATAAAAGCTGAAAAAGAAGAGGAAAATATTCACATACAGGTAGAAGACACAGGTATAGGAATCTCCAAAGATGAAGAAAAAAAAGTGTTTAACAAGTTCTATCAAGCATACACCGGCGATGACAGGAAAAACGAAGGAACAGGATTAGGACTTTTTATATGTAAAGAAATAATTAAAAAACATAATGGAAAAATATGGTTGGAAAGTAAAATTAGTAAAGGAAGTACTTTTCATATAGAACTACCATATATCCATAAAATGGTATTGGATCTCAAAAAATAATATATGGTTTGGTGGTATAAATTAAAAAGAAATGCCCTGAATGCGGCTCAAAAGCAGTTAAATTATATCAAAACAAAAGCATTAACGGAAAGAGAAGATGGATACCAACCGCATGGCTTTGTACAAAATGTGGTTATACATATAATGTTGCTGCTGAAACTCTGATGTATAAAATTGGTCATGAAACATATAATAAAGATTTAGAACAAAAATGCTCTAAATGTGGACAAAAATTAGTTAGATTATATAGACATATAAATCCAAAAAAAGGTAAACAAAAATGGGTTTCGAAATCCTGGTATTGTAGCCGCTGTAAATATATATGGATGGATGAAAAAGAGGAATAATTATTTAGAAATATTTTCAGTTAATTGGGTTTTATTTTCTCGTTCAGCAATGTAGCTAATACCAATCTCAGTGAGTTCTATTACATTAAAAGAGCTATATTGAAGCAGTTCAAACTCAAGAAGTCTTCTGACCATTGATTCAAATCTTTCTCTGTCGACATGTAAAAGATTTATTGCAGTTTCTGCATCCATATCCCTTGAATGAAGCATTTTTAAAAGGTTATATTCTTTATCGTCAATATCAATTTTTTCTTCAAGCTCTTCAGGTATTTCCTCAGTACCTTTTGATAAACTTTCAACATAATTTTCGATAATATTTTCCAAATGTAAGTTATCTAAAACTTCACCATTTTCACCGTATAAAACACATACTTTTTTACTAGGATCATATTTCCAAGATGAAACATTCTTCCAGGTATAACCTAAAAGACTTACCTCATTTGATACCTTACGTCTCTTCTTCTCCCTATTTCTGTATATATAATTTTGTTCAATCTGAAGAGAAGCAAGATCTACACCATAATCCTTTAAATAAAATATGAGTTTTTCACCCGCACGTTTTTTAATTTCAGATATAAAAAATAAGCCAGCCTTTCCAATAATATCCATATAAACTATTCTAACTATTGCTTCAATTGATTTACCGACCCTTCTTTTTGGAATAGTATTAATATCAGGCGATATCGCAATAACTTCATTTCCGTTTAAAAACCCTCGGTCATTTATGGTAACATATTTCAAAAAATCATACTGAGTTTGAAGGTTTTTTATTATGGAACCAATTACTTTTGCTGCAAAAGAGTTAGTTGTTCTTCTACCTGCTACTTGATATATACTGCGAAGAATTTCCCCGAGTACATAAGAATTTTTATTTTCTCCCATCAAAAAGGTATAATATAACATTTGTTTAATTATTTTTGCATTTTTAAATTTTGTAGAAAATTTTCCTAAACCATTATATATAAGGATTCATTTAGGGGCATCCAATAAAAACTAGAGGAAAAATTAAAATGAAGCGAAGTTCTAGAAAGTGGAAAAAAAGACATAAAATGCGTTGGAAATGGCGAAAAAAAAGAATGAGACGGGAAAAGAGAAGCAGAAGGAAATAATGAATATCCTATGGGGGCATGGTGTAACCCGGCATCATTGTGGGCTCCAGTTAGGTATGATTAAAATTGGGTCATCTGATTTGTGATGAATAACTGGAGCGATGACCTATAGAAGAGACCCGCCGATCTGGGTTCAAATCCCAGTGCCCCCATCTTAAAGACTGATTTGGATTTAAAAGAATATTATAAACAAAAAAATTAAAGAACAATTAGAAATTATCAATAAAAAAATAAAATAAATAAAAAATCTTTGAACGGTGAAATAAAATGATAAAATTAGATTTAAAAAATTTCAATATTTACACTTTAATATCCGTACTTATGTTACTTGGAGGAGTCTTTTTTTATATTTATTGGGGGCTTAGATATAATGTATGGTACGATATTGGGCCATACGCTCTGTCTATAGTTCTAATTATCCCAGGTATAATAGGAATAATTTTTACATTAATGGAAAAAGAAACTCAAGATTAAATCATATCCCAAGTAAGGATTGGATTTTTTGTTGCAGATACCTCATCCACTCTTTTTATAGGAGTATTAACTGGTGCATTTTTTAATATCTCTTGTTTTTCATCTGCAATTTTTAGTAGTATCTCAATATATTTATCAAGATCTTTTTTTGATTCAGTTTCAGTTGGTTCTATCATCAATGCTTCTTTAACTATCAACGGAAAGTAGACTGTTGGGGGATGAAGACCATAATCAAGCAGTCTTTTTGCAACGTCCATTGCTCTAACATTTTTTTCCTTTCTAAGTTTCTCACAACTTATGACAAATTCGTGTTTTCTAATATCTTTATAAGGCATTTCATACTTACCGGTTTCAACAATTTTTTTCTTCAAATAATTAGAATTAAGCACAGCTATTTCAGATGCCTGTTTTAAACCTTCTTTTCCCATCAAAGAAATATATACATATGCTTTAAGAAGAACGCTGAAATTTCCATAAGAACCTTTTATTTTTCCGATAGAATCAGGTGCATCATAATCAAAGGTATATGTTCCATCTTGTTTTTTTCCAATTCTTGGAACTGGTAAAAATTTTTCAAGTTTTATGTTAACGCCAACTGGTCCACTACCAGGACCTCCACCACCATGAGGAGTTGAAAAGGTCTTATGTAGATTTAAATGAACTATATCAAACCCCATATCCCCAGGTTTTGCCTTTCCCATTATTGCATTCATATTTGCTCCGTCATAATATAACAATGCTCCTGCATTATGAACCATTTTAGAGATCCCAAGAATATCTGATTCAAAGATTCCTAGAGTATTTGGATTTGTAAGCATGAAACAAGCAGTTTTGTCTGATAGTGTCTTTTCTAAAATATCTAAATCAACAGTTCCATTTTTGTTAGATGGGATTTCGGTTAGATTATATCCAGCCATTGTAGCACTGGCAGGATTTGTACCATGTGCAGTATCAGGTATTATTATTTCATTACGTTTTTCTTCATTATTTTTCTCATGAAACGCTCTTGTTAAAAGCATACCTAGAAATTCACCATGAGCACCAGCTGCAGGCTGTAAACAAAAATAATCCATACCAGTTATTTCACATAACATACGTTCAAGTTCAAACATAATTTTTAAATTACCCTGTACAGTTGAAAGATCCTGATTAGGATGAGTATTTGCAAATTTATCCCAATTAGCAATCTCCTCACAAATCCTAGGGTTATATTTCATCGTACATGATCCAAGGGGATATATTCCATTATCTATACCATAATTCATCTGGCTTAATCTATGAAAATGACGAACTACCTGAGTTTCATCTAAATTAGGAAGGTTCAACTTTTTTTTCCTCTTAAGAGATTTAGGAACCTTATCAAAAAATTTGATTTTTTCCTTACTTGATTCTAAATCTTTTAGGAGGGGTTCTTCATATTTTGCAGATCGGTACATGTTTTTATACCTCCTTTAAAGAATTAATAAATTTTTCAATATCTTCTTTCAAATGAAGCTCGGTAACACCAAAAAGCATACAATTTTTTAGATCAGGAAAAATCTTTTCTAAGGGTAAACCACCCTGAACATTATTTTTTATAAGTTTATTATTAATTTTTAATGAATCGGAAGGGCATTCTATTACAAATTCATTAAAATAATCACCTTTAAAAACTGGTTCAAAACCTTTGATTGAACAAATTTTTTCAAAAAGATTATGTGCATTTTCAAAATTTTTTTTAGAAAGATTTGAAAGATTTTTTTCTCCAAGCCAAGAAAGATATACACAGGCAGCAAGAGCACATAAACCTTCATTTGTACAAATATTACTAGTGGCTCTTCCACGTCTTATATGTTGCTCTCTAGTTTGTAAAGCCATACAAAATGCTTTTTTTCCTGCAGAATCATTTGTAAGACCAATAATACGACCTGGCATTCTACGTAAAAATTCTTTTTTACAGGCGAAAATACCTAAGGTTGATCCCCCAAAATCCATCGGCAATCCAAGGGATTTTCCTTCACCGATAACAATATCTGCACCATATTCACCAGGTGTCCTAACGATGCCTGTAGAAAATGGATCAATTGATACCACAAAAAGAGCACCAGCCTTTTTTACAATTTTATTTATCTCATCAACATCATCTTCAAATATTCCAAAGAAATTGGGATTTTCAATATAAACCCCTGAAACATCTGAAGTTAATTTCTTTTTTAAATCACCCGTATCAATTTTTCCAGTCTTTCTATCATAAGAAACTTCGGTTATTTTTATATCTGGACCTTTTAGATAATTTTTTAAAACAGATTTTTTTTCCCAAGAAATATTTTCAGGAATTAAAAACTCTTTTTTTCTATTTACACGACTACACATAAGAGCTGCTTCAGAGAGGGCAGTCACTCCATCATATAAAGAACAGTTAGCTACATCCATACCGGTGATTTCGGCTATCATACTTTGATATTCAAACATTGTTTGGAGAAAACCCTGACTAGCCTCAGATTGATAGGGAGTATAAGCAGTAAAAAACTCTGCTCTTGAAATAATTGATTTTACAACACTTGGTATGTAATGGGGTTTTATACCCCCTCCTGTAAAACAAGATAATTCATTACAAGTTTTATTTTCTTGAGCAATTTTTCTCATTTTTTGTTCAATTTCTTGTTGAGATAAACCCTCATTAAGTGCTAATTCATCTATTTTTATTTTTTTTGGTATATCAGAAAAAAGAGCATCAATATTTTCGAGATTTATTTCTTTTAATAACCCTTTTTTGATACTTGAATTTGGAATGAATTTCATTAAAAGCCCCAACCAGATAACAACAAGATATTAAAGAAATTTTTTGTAAAAAAAATAATTGAAACGTTTAAAATGTATAATATATTCTGTTATTTTATTATGAAATATTATAGATTTCAAGAAAAAACAAAAAATAATCTACAAATTGGGAAAATAATTTGTCTAGCTAGAACCTATAGAAACCATGCAAGAGAAATGAAAACAGATATTACCAAAAAACCTCTTCTTTTTTTAAAACCTGCTAGTTCAATTATTTTTGACAAACAATCAGTAATAATACCTAATACGTCAAAAAAAGTGCACCATGAGGTAGAGTTAGGTGTTGTAATTGGAAAAAAAGGTAACAATATTATAAAAAATAAAGCTGGAGATTATATTCTTGGTTATTGTCTGGGACTTGATATAACAGCAAGAGATATCCAATTCGAGGCAAAAAAGAATGGTTGGCCATGGACAATTGCTAAAGGTTTTGATACATTTGCACCAATTAGCAATGTTATTTTAAAAGATAAAGTTACAAATCCCCATAATCTTGATATATTCTTAAAGGTGAATGATAAAATACGCCAATATTCGAATACTAAATTTATGATATATTCAATTGAAGAAATTATTGAATTTATATCAAAAATTATGACGCTTGAACCAGGAGATCTGATATTAACAGGTACGCCTGAAGGAGTAAAAGAAATAAAAAAAGGAGATCGTATTGAAGCAGGTCTTGGAAATATATGCAGTCTAAAAGTTAATGTTAAGTAAGTTTTCTGGTAACGAATGTAAACAAATTTGGATAGACTTGTACAACAATTCTTTATAAGTAGAAAATCATATTTTTAATTGAGGAGATAGAGAAAATGTCTGAAATTGAAAAGGTAAGATACACCGAAATAATTTTTGAACTAGGAGTCTCTCTGATACTTTTTGCTTATAGCGTTGCTATAATTAGTTTTTGTGCGTAAGAAAACGTTTGTAATTTTATTTTTATGACGTTTTTACAGATTACTTTTATATAGAATAAATTTCAGAAATTATATTGTCATGGCATAACATGGTGAAGATGAAAGGAGGATGATAAATATGAAACATAAACATAGCAAAATTGGTGAATATGGAATTAAATATAAGCCAGTGGAAGGTTATAAAACAAAAGATGGAAGATATATTCCACCACACTACGTTAAAGTAGAATTTAAGTGGAATATGAATAACTAAAAATTAAATAATAATTTTAATTTTTGTGCTTCTTTTTTGAGTTTAGAAACAATAAACTATTTAACAGTTAGAGTTGCTTGACGAAAGTTTTTAGGATATTTTGATAAAATAAAAGTAAATTTATAAAATAAAAAAAACCAAAATTTTAAAAAGAGTAGATCTATCTTTAATCAAAAAATATTAATTAGAAAAAGGGGTAAAATTTGAAAAGAGAGAATTGTCCGTTTTGTGGACATAGATGGGTCAGAAGTTCAAAGGAATCACCAATAACTTGTCCAAATTGTAAGAGAAAATACTACAGCAGGGAAGAATTAGCACAAAGACAAAAGATGAATACAGGAAAAAAATAGATATATAGATAGAAAATCATCTTTCATTTTTTAAAGATTCTATTACCTCTCTACCAAAAGAAGTTAAACCATATAATTTTATGTTTTTACCACCCTTTGTTTCTTCAACAATACCAAGATTTAGAAGTGATTCCTCTTCTTTATATCTTGACTCCATGCCTCTTAGGGCACCAATAACATTAGTGGGAGTTGTTTTAACATTATAAGCAATTTCAGAAGTATAACTACTACTGGGACTAATATCAAAAAGATACTCTGTTATTTTTTTTCTAACATTACTTCTTCTAAGAGCTCTGATAACCAAAGGTCTTTTTATGTCGATAGAATTATCTACATTATCGTTGTAAGTTTCTTCTCGCATCCCGTCCAAAATATGGATGTAATTCATTATTTATAAAACTATTCTTCGATGTATAAATACCTGCACAAATACCTGCACAAATACCTGCATAAGTCAAGAAAATTGATATGCTAAATATTTTTTAATAATACAAAATAGAATTATAGGATAAAATATCAGGTTATTTTATAGATTAAATAAGTATATTTTCATCGATTAATTTTTATATGATTTTTTAATTGTATAAAATATGAATTTTCCAAAAGGAACTGTTTTCAAACAGGATATAGATCCCGAAACAGGGAAAAAAATAAAAATTGCTATTCTCCCAGATGGAACCGAACTTAAATTCTTTACTGAAGAAGATCTGGAATCAATATAACAATATACATAAAAATAAATTAAATGAAAAAAATTTTAAAAAATATCATATAATTTTTAAAGAAAAGATTCATTACCTTTTTAGTTGAGGATGCCAAAGATGGGAGAAGAACCAAGATATATATTTACCAGACCAAAACAGATACCATTATTTGAAGAAAAAGACGACGGAACATTAAAACAATACGAAAGAGAAAAATAGTAAGAAAAAAGTTATCAAACAAATTTTTTAAATTATTTATCTAACTTTTTGTTTTTCTTAATTTTTGATTTCAAAAGTTGCATATAATAAACTATTTAAATCAATATTATATTAACAATTGTTAACAAAAGGGGAGAAAATATGAATTACAAGAAAAAAATAATAATTATAGGTTTAGTAACAACAATTGCTCTAATTGTCACATCAATAAATACTATTGGTGTAAATACCGATATGATAAAATCTGAAAACACAAACCAAGGAATATATACTGGCCATTTACGAGTATATATAGCTGAACCAGAATCAAGATGGGATAATTATGATAGAGATCCCTACCACTTTGGATTTTTAGATTTTGCAATAGATGAATCTTTATCAATTGAGTATTTAGAAACATACACAACAGAAACAACATGGGATGCCCAAGAAGCGGGATTCAACAATGTTGATGAAAAAAATATTATTGCTATAGCTACAGTTTTTAACCCTAAAATAGAAAAAGGATATTCATATCCTCCATTTCAAAACCCATTTGATGCCCATTATGTTGATGCAACAGCAGGTGCAAAACCAGGCGAAACAGGTGAAAATGAAGTAAATGAAGATTTCACTCATACTGTTTTTATAGAAGAAGGAACTGCTGGATGGTGCCCTTATTGTCCAGAAATGGCTAATACTTTAAATAGTGTGTATGAATCGGGAGATTATCCTTTTTATTTTGTGGCCTTAATTACTGAAGATCGGCAAGGAAATATTTTAAATCAAGTAGCAAAGAACCGTCTAAAAGACGACTATAATCTCTATGGTTACCCCACATCATATTTTGACGGAGGTAAAAAAGTATTAGTCGGAGGATATGATGAAGAATCATATTATCGTAGTAGAATAGAATCATGTGGTGCAAGAGATGTTCACGAACTTAACTTAAGTGTTTCTTTAGACTGGGCTGGTGACGGAGTACTTGATATATCAGTTACTATTACAAATAATGAAGAAATTGATAACACTCCACCAGGTATACCATCAATAGAAGGACCAGTTAAAGGAAAGGCAGGTGTTGAGCAAGAATATACTATATCCTCTGTAGACCCTGATGGAGACGACGTCTATTTTTGGGTCCAATGGTACGATGGATGCCCAGGTATATCTTGGGATGGTCCTTATAAGTCTGGTGAAGAAGTCGTTTATAAACACACCTATGAAGAGAAAGGAAATTATCAAATCAGAGTACAAGCAAAAGATGTTAACGATGAATTAAGTGATTGGGCTACATTAGATGTTAGCATGCCAAAAACAATTCAAAAATCAAAATACATATATATTAGGCTCCTAGAAAGGTTTCCATTTCTTTCTGATATTATAAACAGAATTTTCTAAGGGAAAAGACAGCAATAAATACTTATTAAAACCCCTTTTTTTATTTTCTATCTGAATGAAAGGTGCTGTTTTATTCTCCGGTGGTAAAGATTCCTGTTATGCAGCATATCTGATGAAAAAAGAAGGGGTTGATTTATCTTGTTTAATATCTATTTTTTCTGAAAACAAAGAAAGCTACATGTTTCATACTCCGTCTATCTCTAAAGTTAAAATTCAATCAGAAGTCATGGATATACCCATAATAATAAAAAAGACATTAGGTAAAAAAGAAAAAGAGCTGAAAGATCTGAAAATCGCAGTTGAAAAAGGAATTTCTGATTTTGGAATCGATTGCGTTATCACCGGAGCAGTTGAATCAATTTATCAGAAATCAAGAATTCAGAAGATATGTGATGATTTGAAAATCAAATGTTTCAATCCTCTTTGGAAAATCGATCAAATAAAACTACTGAATCAAATTATAGAGAATAATTTTGATACAATAATTACCGGGGTTTTTGCATATCCTTTAGATAAATCATGGCTTGGAAGAAAAATTGATAAAAAATTTATTGAAGAGGTAAATATTCTTTTTAATAAGTATAAAATCAATCCTGCTGGCGAAGGAGGAGAATTCGAAAGTTATGTTCTTGATTGCCCTCTTTTTTCGCGTAAAATAAAAATCATTGATAGAAATATTTTTGGAAGTAAAAACTCTTGGCATCTAGAACTTGAGGTAAAATAATACCAATTATAGAAATTCCTTAAATCTATCTCTATTTAATCTGTAATATTTCCAGTTTGAAAGATGTATGGCTTTATTTTTTTCATAAAAGTCTATTC
>Ga0180433_10001073_pt1 | contig 46231 bp, 35 predicted proteins | sample SS_ome_8_FD_132980 | JGI IMG/M metagenome (GOLD analysis project Ga0180433, IMG submission 132980) | Hypersaline lake sediment archaeal communities from the Salton Sea, California, USA - SS_1_D_1 metaG | ecosystem: Environmental > Aquatic > Non-marine Saline and Alkaline > Hypersaline >...
AATCACGGGCGGCTGGGCATCGAGCGCCTCCAGAAGGTGCTGCTGGACGCGCACCGGCATTTCTACCGGTGGAGCGGCTTGGGCGCGCATCGGCTCCGGAAATGCTTCGAGCAGAAGATCGGCATGGGCGACAAACTCGCCCTCCTCTGGAAGCACGCCCAAATCGCCCGCAACACCCTGAAGGCCTGGAAGACGGAGACGGCGGCGTTCCTGGAGACGTGCCAGGCCAGGACGCTCGGGGCCGCTGACCCGTGAAAGGGTGATACCCGATTGCGAAGGAGGCATGTACCATGGATACCACGCCCGGGAACTTTCGCGAACGGTTGGCCTACCTGGCACTCTCGGCGGCGGTGAAAGGGGCGGACCTGGGCCTCCAGGTCCCGCCCGTCCGCGACTTCTTCCTGGGCCGCCTTCTGCATCGGCTGGCCGAATCCCACGAAGAATGCGAGGACGACCCGGAGAAACTGCGGCACGACCGGTGGTTCGCCCGGCACCTGAAGGCGTTCCTGGACCGCCTGCTCGAGGAAAGGCCGGCGGCGGCCCGGGCCATCCTCCGCTTCATCGCCGCCTGGAGCCTGGACGTCCGCCGCCGCAGCGAGGCCTACGCCGGCGGCGCCGCCACCCCCTGCACCGTCGTCCTCGAACCCACCGACCGGTGCAACCTCAACTGCCCCGGCTGCTACGCCAAGAGCACCCGCGACGGGTGCGATATCCCGTACGAGCAGATGGCCCAGATCGTCGAGCAGGTCATCGACATGGGCGTGACGCTCGTGACCATCTCGGGCGGCGAGCCGTTCCTCCGCGAGAAGGCCGACCGCACCCTCACGCGCCTCGGCGAACGGTTCCCCGACCGCGGCTTTCTGGTCTACACGAACGGGACGCTCATCGACGAGGAGGTCGCCGACCGCCTGGCGCAGGTGGGGAACATCTTCCCGGCCATCAGCGTGGAAGGGTTCGGGCACCAGACCGACGCCCGCCGCGGCCGAGGCATCTACGACCGCGACCGCCAAGCCCGCCGGCTGCTCGCCGAGCGGGGCGTCATGTGCGGGTTCTCCGCCACCGTCACGCGCGAGAACTGCGAGGCCATCTGCTCGGATTCGTTTATCGAGATGCGCATCGACGAGGGCGACATGTTCGGCTGGTTCTTCCTGATGATGCCCATCGGCCGATCGCCGCGCGTCGACCTTATGGTCACCGCCGAGCAGCGAGCCCTGTTGCGCGAGACGGTGTACCGGTGGCGAGAGGAGGACCGGCCCATCTTCCTCGGCGATTTCTGGAACGACGGGCCGCTCGTCGGAGGATGCATCGCCGGCGGTCGATACTATTTCCACATCTACGCCACCGGCGACATCAGCCCGTGCGTCTTCTCGCCGGTGGCCTGCGGCAACGTGTTCGACATCATCCACGGCCGGAGCGAGTACGCCAGCCTGAACGATTTCGTGCAGCGGCACCCGGTGTTCCGCGGCTTCCGGGAGGAGCAGCAGAAGATCACGGACCGGGCCCGCCCGTGCGTGCTCGTTGACCATCCGGAGGCGTTTCGCCGCATCGCCCGCCTGCCGGGATGCCGGCCGGCCAAGAACATGGCCGACGGGTACCTGGACGGGGAGATCGCCCGGCACATCGACGCCACGGCGGAGGCGTGGGCGGACCTGGTGCCTCGCCTGCCGCCGCTGCCCGCCGAACGCGAAGCCGCCTCCTGCCGCCGGGAGGAGCGCGCCGTGGTCTCGGCCTAGGTTCTCTGCCTGGTGGACCCGTCCTCGGCCCGAGAGCGGGCGAATGTGCCCCGGGCAAGGAGGCCGAACCAGGCGATTCGTCGCTGAATCGGCGATGCGGCCAAGGATAAATGCCGCCGATCGAAGCCGGATCGGATTCGTCAGACATGCCCTGACGCTGAAGTTCCGCTTGCTGCTGTCTTCTGCTCGCCGCTCATGGTTTTTGCAAGGAGTGCCCCGTGCTCCTCGGGCTTCACTATGCCATCTGGCTGGTGTTGGCGGTGTACTTCGCGGGGATGCTCCTGCTGGGCTGGTGGAGCAAACGCCAGGCCCGGGACTCGGAAGGCTACCTGCTGGGGGGTCGGCGTTTCGGCACGGCCATGATGGTGATGCATTCCTTCGGAGCGGGCACGAATCCCACCGATACGACCGGGACGATCAGCAAGACGATGACGGCGGGCGGGGCGGGCATCTGGGTCTCGTGGATGTGGATGTTCGGCACGCCGTTCTACTGGCTCATCGCGCCGGTGGTCCGGCGGATGCGGTACCTGACCCTGGCCGACTACTTCCGCGAGCGGTTCGGCCGGGCCTCCGCCGTCCTGTACACGGTGGTGGCAAGCGTCGGGATGACGGTCTTCTTCGGCGGCGTGCTGCTCGCCACCACCCGCACCGTCCAGGGGATGATGGGCCCCGCCGCCGCCCCGGACGAGGGCCAGGCCGTCGACTGGTGGTTCTTCGGCATCCTGCTGGTGACCACGGCCGTCTTTGTCCTGTACGGGTACTGGGGCGGGATCGTGGCGGCCATCCGGACCGACATGATCCAGGGCCTGATGATCATCGCCCTGTCGTTCCTGGCGATCCCGCTGGTCCTGCGGATGCAGGAAGTGGGCGGCCTGGACGGGATGTGCGCTACCCTCCGGGAGGCCGACGCCAACTACGTCCGCCTCTTCCATCCCGAGCAGTTCGACCTGGCGGCCGTCATCGTCATGTGCATCCAGGCGCCGCTGACGGCCCTGGCCCTGCCGCACCTGATGACCGTGACCTCGGCCGGCCGGACCGAGTGGGAAGGCCGGATGGGCTTCGCGGGCGGCAACCTGTTGAAGCGCATCTGCACCATCGGCTGGAGCGTCCTGGGGCTGGCGTGGCTGGCGTATCTGATCCAGACCGATACCGTCGTCGTGCCGGACGAGGCGTTCGGCGACTGCATCCGGAAACTGCTGCACCCCGTGCTCCAGGGGCTGATGCTCGCCTGCGTCATGGCCGCCTCCATGTCCTCCGGCGATGCCGTCCAGGTGACCGTGGCGGGCCTGTTCACCCAGAGCGTGTATGGGGAATACATCCGGCCGGGGGCGACGGACCACCAGCGGTATCGCGTCACGCGGACAATGGGGGTGGTCGTTATCCTCGTCTCGCTCGCCTTCGCCGTCCTCATGCGGAACGACCTGGTGAAGATGATTCTGGACTACTTCAACATCCTGGCGCTGGTGGGGATTTCGACGGCCATGGGAATCCTGTGGCGGCGGATGAATCAGGCGGGGGTCTTCGCCAGCGCCCTGTCGGCCAGTGCGGTCTTTCTGGGCTTGCGTCTGGCCGAGCGTGTGGAGATACTTTCAGCGGTGCCGATGGGGTTGAAGTTCGGCCTGCCCATCGCCACGGGCATCCTGGCCGGCGTCGTCGGGAGCCTCGTGACCCGGCCGCCGGACACCGAGCGTGTGGAGCGTTTCTTCGCGCGTATCTACACGCCCGTGGGTCGGGAGGATCGGCTCGAGCGGCCGCTCAGCGAGGCCGTGCCCCATGCCGACCGCCTCCTGACCGCCGGCGGGCTGTTCCTGGTCAAGCCCTCCCGCCAATCGTGGGTGGGGTTCGTGGTGATCCTGGCCATCTGCCTGGCCTGCCTGGCCGTGATGCTCTGGATCCTGGCGTGAAGGTGCGATGCCGGCCGGAGGTGCCATGAAACCCATCGAACGGCTGGAAGCGGCGCTGGCCGGCCGCACCCCCGACCGCTGGCCGTTCGTCCCCTCCATCTACGAGCACGGGCCCGCCCTGCTCGGGCGGGGGCCTTCCGAGGTCAGCCGCGACGCCGGCCTCATGGCCGACGCCGCCCTGGCCGGCTACCGCACTTACGCCCACGACCTGGTGACCGTCGGCATCGACATCTACAACGTCGAGGCGGAGGCGATGGGATGCCGGCTGAAGTATCACGGCGCCTCGGCCGGCATTCCGGGGATCGTCACGCATCCGCTGGCGGGGCCCGAACCGCCCGACGCCGAGGCCGTCTCCATTCCCCGGCCGGGCCCGGAGAACCGCCTCGGTCTCGTCGCCGAGGCCTGCGGGCGGGTCGTCGACGCCGTCGGCGAGGAGGTCTGGGTCTACGGGTGCATGGGCGGGCCGTTCTCCCAGGCAGTCGAACTCCGCAGTTATGATGATTTCATCATGGATATCGTCCATCGGCCGGAGGCGGCTCACGCCCTCATGGAACGCACCACCACCCTGGCACGGGAGCAGGCGGAGCGGCTGTCCCGCGCCGGCGCCGGCGTCTACCTGTACGAGTCGTGGGGGACGATTCCTCTCATCGACCCGCCCATCTTCCGCCACTACGTGGTGCCGTATAACCGGCGGGTCATCCGGGCGGTACGGCAGGGGTTCGACACCCCGCCGCCGGCGGTCATCATGGGCGGCGACATCTCGCTCCTCATCGATTTCCTCCTGGAGGCCGAGAGTGGCCTGGTGGCCTGCGATTACCGGGCCGACTTCGGCCTCGTCCAGTCCCGGTGCGCCGGGCGGCCGGTCATCCTTCGCGGCTCCATCGACCCGAAACGCCTGGAGGCCGGCGACTGGGCGTACCTCGAGGACGCCGTCGCCACCATGGCCCGCAAGGCGCACGGCATGCCGAACTTCGTGTGGGGCACCGGCTGCGTCTCGTACCACACGCCGCCGGAGTCCGTCCTGCGTTTCAAGGACCTGTGCCTGGCTGCGGGTCCGACGGCGGGGGAAGGATGAGGACAGGGCGGATGCCCGCCCCAAGCGCCGTGTCCTGGTCGCGGCCACGAGGTGCCTGTGCCTTTGGCTTGCGCCTCAGGTCAGTTTCGTCTTGCCGGGGATGCGGACGGGCCGGACGGGCAGGTCGCCGTTGATGTCGAGGGGTTTCTCGGGGCTCAGGTCCTCCTTGGAGCCTTCCATCGCCCACTTCCAGGAGAGGGCCCGGCCCGTGTAGGCGCCCATGCGGACCATGATGGCGACCAGGGTGCTCTCGGCAATCTGGCGGGCCTCGTTGACGGGTTCGCCGGTGCGGATGGCGTGGCAGAGGTCCTGGAACTGCTTCTGGCCGCCGTCGTGCCGGGGGCCCTCGTAGGTCCATTCGTTCTCGCCCTTGATGATGCATCGTCCGCGGTCGGACCAGGTCTGGCCCTTGGTGCCGACGAGTCGTTCGCCCACCAGCCCGGTGGCGCCGGCGATCTGGCTGGAGAAACTGGCCAGTCGCACGCCGCCCGGATAGGTCAGTTCTCCGGAGAAGTGGTCGTAGATGTTGCCGTAGTGCTCCCCGGTGCGGGCCTGCCGGCCGCCGCGCGCCATGCACTTCTCGGGATGCGTGCCGACCGCCCAGTTGATGATGTCGAGGTTATGGCAGTGCTGCTCGACGACGTGGTCGCCGGAGAGCCAGGTGAAGTACGGCCAGCAGCGGATTTGCCACTCCACGTCGGACCACTTCGGGTCGCGCGGGCTGAAGTGCCAGTTCTGGTAGCCCCAGTGCCAGTAGGCCTGGGCGGCGACGATGTCGCCGATCTGGCCGGCGTGGACGCGGCGGATGAGTTCCACGTAGTGCGGCATGCGTCGCTGCTGGGTGCCGACGACGATCGAGAGGCCCTTCCGCTTTGCCTTCTCGCCGGCCGCGATGATCCGGCGGACGCCGGGCGCGTCCACGGCCGCCGGTTTCTCGAAGAAGAGGTGTTTGCCGGCGTCGACGGCGGCCTCGACCATCTGGGGGCGGAAGCCCGGCGGCGTGGTCAGGATCACCAGGTCGATGTCCTCCCGCTCCATGACCTTCTTGTAGGCGTCGAAGCCGAGGTAGCAGTCGTCCTCGCCGGCGGTCACCTTGCCCTTGGCGTTCTTGACGTTTCGGGCGTGTCGGCGGGCACCCTGGACGCGTTCGGGCAGGACATCGGCGAGGGCGGCGAGTTCGACGTTCTCGCATCCCTGGAGGAAGTTGCGGATGTCGTGCCCGCCCTGGGCGCCCGTGCCGATCCACCCGGCCCGGAGGGGTTTCGAGGATGCGGCCGAACTGCGGCCGGCCGCGGCCAGCGCCGCCGAGGCGCCCACCACCGCCCGGTTGAATTGACGACGCGTCAGGTGTTTCATCTTCCCTTCTCCTTATGCTCGGATGCACATGGCCTGAGGCCGGGCCGCCGCCCCGCGCCTCCACGCCCGTCACGAGCCGCTGGCGGCTACTTCCAGGTGGCCTTCGGGGGCTTGCCGAAGTCCACCCACCGCTCGGCCACGTTTGCTTCCTTCTCGTCGCCGCGGTGGAAGTAGAGGCGATACCGCTGGCGCAGGGTCTTGCCCTCGGCGAGCGTCCAGTCGCCGTTCTGCTTCCCGCGGGTGAAGTGCGACAGGCCGAACGGGTTCGCCGTCAGGAGCCCGTATGTCCGCGCGTGCCAGGTCGTCGGGTGCCGAAGGTTCCCCGGATGGTCGAAGATGGCGAAGCCGAACCGCTCCCCGCCCACGGGCCCGTTGGCGTCGACCCATGCGGCCTTCTTGCCCCAGGCGCCGCCGCCGGTCTGGCCCTCGGCGTTGACTAGCCGGCCTTTGCGGTCGTGGCGGAACTCGGGGCGCATCCGCGTTGCGCACAGGCCGCCCTCTTTCGTGTCGCCGAACTCGACCTTCCCGTACTTGGCCTCGAAGGCAAGGTCCAGGTCGAGCGTGCGATAGTCGGGCGGGAGGTTCCAGACGCGGACGGTGCGGGTCTCGGCCATGACGGGCGTCTTATCGTGCGTGGTCCAGTCGAGCCGCTCGCGGAACCATCCGAGCACCGGCCCGGACTCGACCGTCTCGAACGCCCGGTGGACGATCCAGCCCGCCTTGCCGCCCGTGTGCCAGTTGTTCGCACCGCCCACGTCGCCGTGGGCCACCCACAGGCTGGTGTGGTGCGGATGGTCCTTGGCGACGTTGTCGGGAATCGGCCCGTCGGTGAGCGGGTACGGGCGGGTCATCGGCGTCTGCTCCGGGCCGTAGACGGGCCAGAAGTACGGCCGGCGCAACTGGTGGCCGGCCGGTTTCGGGTTCGTGAAGTGGTAGACCGTGAACGGTTTGCCGGCAATCGTGATCTCGACCGTCTTGTCGGCCTGTTTCATCTGGACCGCATCCGCAGGCATGGTGCTCTTGCCGAACATGAGCGTGAACGTGCGGCTCTTGCCGGCCGCCAGTTCGTCCAGAATGAAGCACAGATGACCGTCCACGACCTGGCACGGCACCTGCTTGCTCCCGTCCGACAGCCACGATGGGACGGGGCCGTCCGGCGCCTTGACCATCATCGGTACGCAGAGGCGGTCTTGGTCGCCGGCCTCGACGACGAGCGTTTTCTCGGCGGCCCCGGCGGCGGGACAGGGGCAGGCGAGTGCCAGAACGGCCGCAGCGAACAGGACGAACGGCACGAAACGCGAGGCAGGGCAGGTGTGCATGATTCTCTTTCTCAAGACAAGCGCGCGACCGTATCAGCCGGAAGCGTTCACCATAGGACTCTCCCTTGGCGCTGTCAAGAAAACCCTGTAGCCTTGAGGTAGCCTGACGGGCACCGGGCCACCCTGCAACCGACAAAGGAGCCACGCAATGCATCCCACGACCACCCGCCGACGGTTTCTCGGGCAGGCCGCCCTCGCGGGGACGGCCGTCATCCTCGGGGCCGCCGCGCGCCGGACGGGCGCGGAGCAGCCGCCGAACCGGGACATCTGGCCGATGTATACGTTCGACTACGGCCTGCGCTCCGTCCCGGCGATTGAAGACAAGGTCAAGTTGCTGAAGGACCTCGGCTACGCGGGCGTGGCGTTGCACCTGCACCACGTTCCCCTGGAGACATGGTTGGCGGCCCTGGACAAGCACGGCCTTGCCCTGAACGGCGTGTACACGATGCCGTGGATCGAGAAGCCGATGGAGCCGAAACTGCCTGCGTCGGTGCGCCGGATGAAGGGCCGGCCCACGCGGATTGAACTGGGCCTCCGCAGCAAGACCCACAAGCCCTCCGACCCGGCGGGCGATGCGAAGGCCCTGGACCTCTTGAGGCGCGCCGCGGACCTCTGCGCCGACACGGGGCCCGTCGTTTCCGTCTACCCGCACACCGGCTTCTGGACCGAGCGGGTGGAGGACGGCGTGCGCCTGGCGAAGAAGTGCGGGCGCAAGAACGTCGGCACGAGTTTCAACCTCGTCCACTGGCACTGGGTCCGGCAGAGGCGGCCGATGGCCGCCTCCCTGAAGGAGGCCGCGCCGCACCTCTTGAGCGTGACCATCAACAACGGCGACCGCGCCAAGCACACCATCACCCCGCTGGATGAAGGCGACTACCGTCTAGTCGGTTTCCTGCGGACGGTCCGGGACGTGGGGTACAGGGGCCAGATGGGACTCCAGTGCTGGGGCATCAAGGCGCCGGCCGAGAAGCACCTGGCCCGCTCGATGGGGCGGTGGCGCGAGATTCGGCGGGAAGTCTTGGGCGGAGGGTAGGGCGTCGGCGCTTCATGGGTCAGCCTTTCCCTGCTTCGCCTTGCCTGTCGCATCGACCGTCTCGCGGACGGTCACCGACCGCGGAGCGATAGCCCGGACGAGGTCCGGCAGGTCGTACCGCTCCAGCGCGCCCGGCACGATGCCTTCCAGTTGGTGCCGGCACAAGGGCGTGGCCACCACGTCCATCCAGGAGGCGATGCTCCGTCGGATGAGGACCTCGCCGAACCGCTCCTCGAGGGCCGCTGCGTGCAGGACCACGGGGCCCGCCCGGCCGATGCCCACCAGCCGGACCTCGTCCGGCTCTATCTCCTCCCGCGCGAGCAGCACCTCCAGGGCCGCCAGCACGTCCTCGGCCCGCTGGCCGAGGAGCGGCCGCCACAGATGAATGCCCAGGTACGAAATCTTATACTCATTGTGCCAGTACCGCTTGGGCCTGGCGGGCGCGGTCTCGCCGAAGCCGCGGGCGTCGATGGCCAGGACCGCTCGCCCCTCCTTGATCAGCGCTTCGATGGGCCCGCCGGGGGCGGCATCGTGAGCCTTGCCCCGGCCGTCGACGTACAGAACCGCCGGTGCCTTGCCGTTGCGCTCGGCCGGCAGGAAGAGGAGGGCGGGGACGGGCGGCTCGCCCTCGCGCTCGATCCGCATCTTCTCAATCGAATAGCCGTCGCGCTCGAGGGTGCCGACGGCCTTCGCGGACGGCTTTTTCTTGATCTTGCGGATGCCCGCGAGCCGGCGGACCTCTGCCAGGCACGCCTGCTTCGGGTGGTCTTTCCAGAACGCCTCGCGGTCGGTCGCCAGGGCCTTCGCGCGCCGCAGGTTCAGGTCCCAGACGGTCACGCCGCCGAGGTCCTTCACCACCTGGCCGGAGTCGGTGACCTGGAGGTCGGCGTCCTTCTGGAGGGTGAGGTCCGGCTCGGTGGCGTCGTCGTCGATGCCCTGGAGCCAGCGGCGCATCCACCTGAGGGCGGCCACCCGCCGCGGCCGGCTGAAGCCGTGCTTATCGGGATACTCGAACAGGTCCACCCGTTTGCCGAACCCGAGAATCGAATACAGCCGCTTGGCCTCGCGGAAACTGGTCCACGTGCCGTCGATGTCGAAGAAGTCGTGCGTGGCCGTCAGGACCAGCGTCGGCCGGGGCGCCCGCATGGTGATGTAGTCGGCGTGGTCGATGCCAAGGGCGACCTGGGCGGTGATGTTCTGCTCGCCGTCCTGCGGGCCGATGGTGTGGAAGAGGCGCCGGAGCGACGTGAGGTAGCACGAGGGCGCGGCCGCCAGGATCCGCTCGTCGGTCGCCATCAGGTACGAGGTCATCGTCCCGCCGCCGGAGTTGCCCGTGCAGCCGATGCGCTGCGGGTCCACCTCCGGCCGCGAGACGAGGTAGTCGATGGACCGGATGCCGTCCCACGTGCGGTAGGTGGCGGCCGAGGCGCCCGTGAGCCGCGCGCCGATGTCGGTCAGCGTGTGCTCGGTGGTGCCCCAGACCTTCGGCTTGCCCCTGGAATCGAGCAGTTGGCACCGCTCGCCCTGGCCGATGGGATCGTAGCAGAGGGCCACGAACCCGTGCTTTGCCAGCAGGACGCTCATGCTCTGGTAGAGGCGTGACGCCTTCCCGTTCTTCGAGTGGCCGCACGGCACCAGGACGCCGGGCAGGGTCGGCTCGCCGCCGGTCGGCACGTAGAGGTTGGCCGTCACGTGGTGGTCCGGCCGGCTCTCGTACAGGACCTTTTCGATGCGGTAGCCGTCGGCCTCGATCGTGCCGACGGTCTTCGCCTTCAGCGGTGTGCGCTTGGGGAACGGGCCGACCGCCTCCATCCAGTCCTTGCGGACGCGGGCGATGCGCTTCCGGACGGCGTCGGCGGTCTCCAGGGCCTGGACCTCCTTGCGGCGGGCGTCGAGGCGCGCGTCGCAGGCGTCCAGCAGATAGGCGCGGAGCATCTCGCCGGGATGCTCGTCCTTCCGGAGCACCGCCAGGGCGTTGCCGGGCGCCTCCTTCTCCGCCGCACCGGCGCCGGCGGTGAGGGCGAGAAGGCACGTGACGACGAGCAGGCGGCGGGCGGGTCGGTCCATGGCAAATCCCCCACTGAAGCGGTGCTGGAAACGGGGCCGTCCGACGCCTCATGCTACCGCGCGCGGCCGGCCGGGGGAATGAAAAACGTCTGATCCCGGCGCCTGGCCGTCGACTGCAGGTCGACGCGGCGGCCTGCGGCCGCCGGCCGGGCGGGCGCGCGAGCGGCGGGTGGCATGGCCACGCTTGCGTGGCCATGGTATTCCGGCTTTGCGCGGCAGGCGTCCCTCGGCGCCGCTCGGGATAGGCTCCGACGCGCCGCGCTCCGCTGTTCGCTGTTTCATGGCCACCCAACAACAGGTGGCCATGCCATCCTGCTTCCCGGAGCCTTTTCTGCGGAAACGCTTGACCCGCCCGCTCGCCGACGGTACCTCAGTAGTTAATCGCGAGGTCCGCTTCCTGAACCCGGAGCACGCATGATCCGGACGGACTATCACATGCACTCGACGCACAGCGCGGACGGGCACGGCTCGGTCCGCCGGATGTGCGAGGCCGCCGTCGAGGCCGGCCTCTCGGAGATCGGCTTCGCCGAGCACCTCGACTTCGACCGCGACGACCCGCATTACGGCTACCTGGACGATGCCGCCTACACCGGGGCCGTCACCGGGGCGCAGGCGGCGTTCGCGGACCGGCTCGCGGTGCGCAAAGGCGTGGAGTTCGATTTCCGCACCGCCTACGGCGAGGAGGTCGGCGAGGTGCTCGCTTCGATGGAGTTCGATTTCCTCGTCGGCGCCGTCCACACGGCCGGCGGCCGGCAGATCTGGCGGCTGCACGAGGACCCGCCGGCCGAGGCCGAACTCCGCCACGTGCTCGATGCCTACTTGGCGGAGGTCGAGGCCCTGGCCGCCTCCGGTTGGTGCCACGTCCTCGCCCACTTCGATTACGTGTACAAGCAGATGCCCGACCGGGCGGTCGTCCTCCGGGATGCGCGGTACTGGGAGCGGGTGGAGCAAATCCTGGCACGCTGCATCGCGGGCGGCGTGGCCGTCGAGGTCAACACGCACCACATCCTGGACCGCGGCCTGGGCCTGGCAGTCGACGGCGAAATTCTCGCGCGCTACGCGGCGCTCGGCGGCCGGCGGGTCGTCGTGGGTTCCGACGCCCACCGCCCCGGCGACGTGGCCCACGGTTTCGAGGAGGCCGAGGCGGTCCTGCGCCGCGCCGGCTTTACGGAGGTCACGGGCTTCGAGAACGGACGGCCGTACGGCGTGCCAGTCACAAATGACCAATGACCAAGCCCCAATGACCAAGGTGGCGTGCGATGCCCACAGCCGCCGCAGGCGGCTCCTTGGTCATTGGGATTTGGTCATTGGTCATTCAAGCATGATCCTACGGCACGTAGAAGGAGACGGTGTAGGTGAACTCGGCGGTCTCGCCCGGTTTCAGTGTCAGGTCCCACACCACTTCGCTGTGGTTATTCTGCCAGAAGCCCCCGTTCTGCCAGTCGCCGGGGTGAAAATCGTCGATGCGGACCTTCCCGTCGCTGGAGGCTTTCTCGGCCTTGCCCGGCAGCGAGACGGCGACGCGGACGTCCGAGTCGGCGTCGCGGTAACTGGTCAGTGTCACGATGCCCCTTTTTCGGATGAGGGAGTAGGCGTGTCCGCCCCAGTTCAGGACGTTCGGCTTCCGCTCGATTTCCTCTTCCTTCAGCGTGCCGCGAAGGTTCACCGCGACGGTCATCGGCAGGAGGCTGGTGCCGCGGGGAGGCGTGTAGGTCAGCAGGTCCTGGCCCATCGGGAGTGAGTCGCGGAGGATGATGGCCGCCCCGGTCGTCCACGGCACCTTGGAGCGGTTGGTCAACTCCAGTTGATGCCAGACCTGCGTCTTCAGCAGGCGGAGCGGCGAGCCCGCGGGGTACTTCGCATCGTCCGACTCGCCCCGGACCATGCTGCCGTGCCGGGCGTTCCGCACGACGTTCAGGTCCAGCGTGTAGAGGTGATGCAGAGGCGCCTCGGCCTGCCAGAGGGGGACGGTGGCGCGGCCGCCGGCACGCAGGGAGAACTTCGGCACGTTGTAGACGTAGAGGTCCTGCTCGCCGGTGGCGCCGAGTTCGGGAGGCAACTGGATGTCGCCTGGTGCCGCGGCTTCCGGCGCCCCCGGTCGGCCCGCCTGCCGCCGCCATTCGCCTGCGCGTTGCGTGAACATCGCGTTGGACATCTGGCCCATCAGTTGGGGCGCGGCCTGGGCCAGGGCGTTCCGCAGTTTCGCCTCCAGCACCATTGGCGAGACCACGTCGCGGAAGCGGAAATGCGGCACGCCGACCACCAGGTCGAGCGCCACGTCGCGGAGGTCTTTGCTCTGGTTCAGGATTTCCGCCTGGAGCGCCATCGCCGCCGTATCCTTCAGGTCGCCGGTCACGCGATAGGTGGGAATCCAGCGGATGCCCGGGGCGAAGTACATCAGCGTCAGGGCGACCGGCCGGCCCGCCGACTCGGCCCCGAGGTCGAAACTCAGCCGTTTCGCCCGCGCGAACGACTGGTTGCCGTCCCCCTTGTCGGCGAGCGCGGGGCTGCGAACCGCCGCGATCTTCGACAAAGCAATCGGCGTCGGCGGCGCCTCGGCCTCGTCCTCTCGCCCTTCCGGCTCGACCAGGACGAACGGCCGGCCCTCGATGACGGTGCGCCCCAGCAGCGTGCCGCGCACGGACTCGTCGTCGTCGGCCGTCAGTGTCACCGTCTTTCCGGTCACCTGCTTCAGCAGGTTGTCGAGCGTCTGGGTCGCGGGCCCGGGCGGCGTGTCCACGCGCTTCCAGTCGTCGGTGTACTCGGCGCGCATGGCGAGGATCTCGTTGTTCTGACTCGCGGCCCAGAAACTGCCCAGGACGGCGGCGTCCGGCACCTGGAGGGTGAAGACGCAGCCGTCGGCGTCGGCCACGCCCTTCGCCTCCTTAATCAGCAGGGCGTACCCGTCCTTGAAGACGACGGCCTTCTGCGTGGTCAGCGTGAGCCGGCCGGGTTCCGGCTCGGCCGCTCCGGCCGCCGACAACGCCAGGGCCCACAGCGCCCCGGCCGAGACGATGAGGTGCGACCACCCCGTCCGGGTCTTTTGGGATGCGAACATGACCGTCTCCTTTCTGATGGTTGGTGCCTGATGCGTTCCGCAGCGCAGACCGCCTGCGGGCCTGCACCCCTTTGGACGCATCCCTCTCGGCGCGGTTCCCGGGAAACCGTTGGCTCATCCGCGCGACACCAACGCAATGGATTCACAGATGGATGGCGGTGACGTCGAGTTCCACGCACGCGGCTTCGACGCCGAGCACCTCGGCCGCGCTCGGCCGGGTCCGGCCGCCGTCGCCGCTGATGAGTTCCTTGACGTACGTGCCGGCCTGGGCGCGGACGGTCAGTTGCAGGCGCCGCGGCCCGAGGCGTTTCCATTCGAGGTGCAGCACGCGACGCCGGCGCATCCGGTTCGGCCGGCGCCGCAGCACGCGGGTCGGCGTCCGCTGGCGGACCAGGCCCACCAGGTCCGCCAGGCGGGCGAGGTCGCCGTCCGGCAACTCGCGGTCCAGTTCCGCGACGGCGCGGTACGTCTTCTCGGGCCTCAAGGCCTTGAGGCGTGCCACCTCCGCGCGGGGGCAGGGCACGAGGCCGTCCACCTCCACCCGGCCGGAGGCGTTGATCTCGGCCACGAGCGCCGGCCAGTCGAGGTGCCGCCGGCGGGGCCGGCGGACCTCCAGGACGAACGGCCGCCGGCCGAGGCACCGGACGTCGGTGTCTTCCCGGCCGCAGCCGTGCAGGCGGTGGTCCTCGCCCTCGGCCGCCCGCAGCACCGGGTCGCCGACGATTTCCTGGATACTCGTCGGCCACGCCTTCCATCGGCACTGGGGCAGGCCGCGCGCCAGTTTCCGGTACCTGCCGCGGAGATACAGCGGTTCGATGCGCAGGCTGATGCGGCCTGTCCGGTGGTGGGCCAGGACCTGGACCTCCGGCCGAACCAGGTCGACCTGGCGTCCCGTGGCCTCGGCCAGCCGGGTGCCGAGCAGGCGGTTGAATTCCTGCTTGTACGGCTCGGCGGTTTCGCCGCCGACCTCGTCCCAGAGGGCCTGCTCGGCCTCGGCGATGCGGCGGTCCGGGCGGGAGGCGACGGCAAAGGTGTCCGCTTCGACCGTCCGGAGCGAGCGCTCGGCGCGGGCCGCCCAGTGGGCTATCCCCTCGAAGAGGTTGCGACAGAGGCGGCAGGGGGCGGTGGTCGGCGGGGCACCCAGGGCCTGGCGGACCATCCGACCGCGGTCGGCGTTCGTCAGGCCCGTATCGACCTGGGCAAACAGCCGGCCGAGGCAGTGGTCGCAGAGCGGGCCGGTCTCCAGGCTCCGGCGGGCCCGTCGGCGAAGGTCCGCCCGGCCGAGGGCGTCGGGGAACCGCATTTTCCGCCATGCGTGTTCGGCCATGTGGAGCGTCCCACAGGGAGACCTGGAGCACCCGGAAGCGGTTCGCTGCTTGTCACCGTTCCCGGGTGCCGATATGATACTATGCTTGGCCGGGCGCTGCGCAGGAGAAAGACGTGTCGTGAATCCGAGCACGAGCCGGAATCCCGCGACCCACGCTGACCTGCCCCGTGAGAGGATGCTGCGCGAATGGCTGGGGGTGGAGGAGCCGGAGCCCTCCTTTTACGCCCTGCTCGGCGTGCCGGAACTGGAGAGCGACGAAAAGGCCATCCTCGAGGCGGGCCGGCGGGTCAAACGCAAGGTCCGCGCCTACCAGATCGGCCGGTATCGGAAGCAGGCGCTCGCTCTGCTGGCCGAGATCGGCCAGGCCGTCTCCACCCTGACCAATGCCGAGAAGAGACGCGCCTACGACAATCGTCTGATGGGCCGATGGCGGCGGGAGGCCGAGAATCTGGCCCGCCAGCACCTCGGTCAGGGCGAGCGGACGCCGGCGGCCCTGGAGGCCTGGCTCACGGCGTGCCGGGCTCGCGGCATCCCGGTCGCCCGCCTCATGCCGTACCTGATGCGGCGCGTGATGGCGCGGGCCTCGGGGTGGCCGAAGGTCGGCGTCCACGATCTTCGGCTGCCCGTAGCCGTGTGGATCTATCGCGACGTGGCCGTCCTGGGACAGTGCCTGGAGATCGGGCCGCTCGAGAAACGCATCGAATCGGTCAAGAAGGCCCAGCGGATGCTGGGCACTCCCCTGGGGATCGCACGGATGGTGGCCGAGGAGGTCGGCCGGGGCGTCCACATCTTCGGCAAGTTACGCCTCGTCCGGCAGGCGAGGGATGCCCCCAAGTTGACGCTGCTTCGGCTGGTCCGACGCATCCGCCGCTACGGCGGCCGGGTGGGCAAGGGCAAGGTGCTGGCGGCCGTGGCGCGGGTGCTCGGCAAGTCGAAGGCGGACCTGGACCGGGCGCTGGCGCGCCTCGACGAATCGCCCCTGGCGGTTCCACGCGGCCGGAAGGCGGTGCGGGCGGCCCGGGAGACCCGGGACGGCGTCCGCTCTCTGGGCGACCGCCTGGGCCCCGGGCCGGCCGCCCTCCTCGCCTGGGCCGGTCAGCGGCCGCAGGTCCTCGTCGTGGTGCCGGTGGTGGCGGTCATCGTTTCCCTTCTCGTCGCCGTGCTCGTTCTCTTCGGCGTCCTTCCCCTCTACGGGCCGGAGGGCGGAGCCCCGGTGGGGCAAGAGCAGTCCGCGCCGGGGGAGGAGGCCTGGCCCGGGCTCCGGCCGGCGACGGCCGGCGGCACGGGGGAGGCCGAATCCGCGGCCGGCCCCCCCGAAACGGGTCCGTCCGAGGCGGCGCCCGAAGCGGCCGCGGGCGAGCGGCCGGAGTGGTTGAAGCGATTCCGCGAGAAGTACCCCGCCGAGCGTCCGCCTGCCCACAAGGAGAAGGATGAGGACCCTCCGACCTCGGAGGTGCGATTCTTCGGCGTCAGGGGCGAGGGCCGCAAGGAGGGGTCGGCGGCGCCGCAGGGGTCGGACGGGTCCGCTCCCTGACGGTCGCGGCGCGGATAGGTGCGGTTCCGGGCGCGGATACGGTGAGCGGCGGAGGGGCCGGTTTACCCACGGAAGGCGGACCTGCCGCCCTATTCCTTTTTAGCCTCCGCGTGATTGGGCTTCTCGGCGAACGGCCGAGAGGCGCCGCGAGACGTTCCTGTAGATGATGTTCCCGTGTTCGGGAACGTAGTGGAGGATCTTGTCATAGGCGGCGATGGCCTTGCCGTAGGCGCCCGCCTTGGAGGCCCGTACGGCTTGCCGGTAGAGGTCGTGGACGCGGTTGACGAGTTTCCTGGTGGCCTGCTGGCGGATTTTATCCTTGGCCGGGTCCGGCAGGAACCGCATGCCGTAATGGGCCAACGCCTTCTGGAAGAAGCGGACGGTATCGTAGAGTTTCCTTTCGTTGCCGGGCACGTCGCAGATGAGCCAGGCCTGGACGGCTTCGCGGGTGAGGCGTTTGGCCTCGGTTCGGCTGCGGTCTTGGTCGAGGACGTAGGGGTAGTCGGGGTCGATCTCGCCCCTCCGCTTGAGCCGTTTGAACTCCCGCTGGGTGTAGAACTCGACGTCGATGGCCTGGCGGATGCCCGGCACGAGACGTGCGCGGCCGGTCTTGAGGTCCTCCTGCGAGACGAGGATCTGGTCCCCCCGGTTGTTGACGCACCAGATGCCGGAGAGGGACCTCTGAACGATGCGAAGGGGCGCCGAACCGCCCGGCGGAATGATCCGCTCCTCCATCGCCAGTTGCGGAATGCCCCTGGCGCGGGGCCCGCCGTCCCCCTTCAGATAGACGGCGGCCACGATCCCCCCGACCAGGAGGACGCCGAGGTAGGCCGCCAGGCCGATGAACAGGCCCCGGCGTCGCTGAAAAAGAGAGGGCGTCTCTTCCTGTTCGGACGTTTCGTTCTCTTCCGCCTCCTCCTCTTCGGCGGCGCCGATGGCTTCGCCCTCGGCCGTCCGCGGCCGGAACTGGGGACGGGCGCCGGCCGGAAGGGCCCGTTCCTCCAGCACGAAGACCAGGCGGGTCTTGGCCCCCACGCGGATCTCGTCGCCGTCGGAGAGGACGTGCTCCTGGATCTCCTCGCGCTTGATGCGGGTCCCGTTGGCGCTCAGGTTCCGCAGCACCCACTGGTCCTCGACGTGGTCGATGCGGCAGTGCTGGCGGGAAATGGGGGATTCGGATAGCCGGATGTCGCAGGAAGGGTCCCGGCCGATGAGCGTCGCCTCCGGGGCGAGGCGGAAGGTCTCGCCCTTCTCCGGCCCGGCCCGGGCCTCCAGGTAGGCCCGTGGCCCCCCGCCCGTCCGGCGGGCGGGCAGTTGGCTGCCGGCGGTCGGATCGTCGCTCACCGTGTCCTCCGTCCGTTTATACGGGGTGGCACCGGCTCGGACGCCCCGCCTGGGGGGCGGTCACTCGAGACGGCACGCGGCGGAGAAATCCTGCGGCTATCTGTTTTCCGCGAGATGCTCCGCCGCAGGGAGAGCACCCCACAGAATCCTAGCCGATGCCGACCGCCCCGTCAACCGTTGCCGCCGCTTGACAAGCGGGCGGGCGGGTTTAGAATGCGTACCATCTCGTGGCGGCTTGAGGAACCTTCATGACCCTCCCCCAAGAGGCGCGCGAAGAGCGGACCGTCGGCATCGACCTCGGCACCACCCTGACGAAAGTGGCGTACATCGATGCGTCCGGCCGGCCGGTCATCGTCCCCAACGCCGAGGGGGAGTTGCTGACGCCCTCGGTGGTGGTCTTCACGAAGGGGGGCGTGCTCGTCGGCCGCGACGCCCGCCGGGAGGCGCTGGCCAACCCCGCCCGGGCGGTCCTCAACGTCAAACGCCAGATGGGCAACCCCCGGTGGCGGTTCAAGGTGGCCGGCGAGACGTACACGCCGGAATCGATCTCGGCCCTGATTCTGAAGAAGGTGATCAAGGATGCCGAGATGCACATCGGCCCCATCCGGCGTGCGGTCATCACCGTGCCCGCCTATTTCGACGACGCCCGCCGAAAGGCCACCGAAGACGCCGGCGCCATCGCCGGCATCGAGGTCCTCGACATCGTCAACGAGCCCACCGCCAGCGCCCTGGCCTACGGACTGGCCGAGCAGGGCGAGGACGGCATCATCCTGGTCTACGACCTCGGCGGCGGCACGTTCGACGGCACCGTCATCGAGAAGCGCGGCAACGAGTTCATCACCCTGGCGACCGACGGCGATGTGGAACTGGGCGGCAAGGATTGGGACGAACGGCTCCTTAATCATCTGGCCGACGCCTTCCGCGAGGAGTTCGGCGCCGACCCCCGGGAGGATTCCCAGGCCCTCTCGTATCTGTGGCTGAGCGCCGAGGAGGCCAAGAAGACCCTCAGCCGACGCGAGTGGGCACGCGTGCCCGTCAGTTACAAGGGCCATTGGGGCAATTACGACGTCTCCCGGGAGACCTTCGAGTCGCTCACCGAGGACCTCCTCGCCGTCACCCAACTTACGACCGAGATGGTCCTGGAGGAAGCCGGCGTCACGTGGGAGAGCGTGGACCGGGTCATCCCCACGGGCGGGTCCACCCGCATGCCCATGGTCCAACGCCTCCTGGCGCGGATGAGCGGCAAAGAGGTAAAGCCCGAGGTGCCGGTCGACGAGGCGGTGGCGTTCGGGGCGGCCATTCACGCGGCCGTCTGCATGCTGGAAGGCGGCGAACCCATCTCGGAACTCAGCGCCGAGGCCGCCGAGCGTCTCGGCAAGGTCAAGACCGCCGACGTCGCCGCTCACGCCCTCGGCCTCATCATCAAGGATGCCCGCACCCTCCAGTACCGCAACGACGTCGTCATCCCCAAGAACAGCCCCCTGCCGACCAGCGTGACCAAGACGTACCAGACGGCCGTGGAGGGGCAGCGGAAGATCATTCTCCAGGTGGTCCAGGGCGATGCGCCTGACCCGGAGGCGAACATCGTCATCGGCACGGCGGAGGTCACGGGCCTGCCTGCCGGCCGGCCCGCCGGCAGCCTCGTCCGGGTCACCTACTCCTACGACCGCAAGGGCCGCATCCACCTGACCGCCGAGGACCAGGAGACCGGCAAACGGATCACCACCGAGATCACCCGCGAGGCCGGCCTGAAGGCTGAAGAGGTCGCCGAAGAGGCCAAGCGCCTGGGGCTGAAGAGTATCGAGTAGGGCTCAAGACATCCTACCCTTTTTGCTGGTCGGCACCGAAAAGTTCGCTTACAAGTGGTCTCAGCTGCTGCTCGAGTTCAGCCACGTTGTCCAAGGCATCCTTTGACTTAAGCCGATGCAATTCTTCTGAAACCTCGGCAAGGCGAAGGTGCAACTTGCTCTTGGTGTCGAACTTCGGAATGCCCACGTTCTGCATGACGGAAGGAGCGCCGAAACCCCTACCGGGCGAGGAGTACGACTTGATGAAGTCGCGCACAGGTTTGGCGTTCAGAATGCCACAAAGATAATGTGCTTCTTCTTTGCGGGTGCAGGCGATCAAGGATGTGGTGTCGGTTGCTATGACCTTCTTGAAGCCAAACGGTGTCTTGACTTCCGAGATGACCGCGGCGGTCAAATCCGAGGCCATGCGTTTCCACACCACCCTGTATGGCGCTACCGTATAGGGCCCGATGCCGAACATGGCATAAAAGGATGTGCGTTCGGCAAACTGGCGGACTGTTTTTGAGCCGCGGGTCAGAAGCACTTCCTTGAATTGCGTCAGGTAGTCGTATGTCCTGGGCCACTTTTGCTTCATGACCGATTCGGGAAACGGCTTGGAAGTATCAGGGTCCTGAACCATCAGGACATATACCCCAGGGGTTGCGCCCCAGCGCTCAATGTCTGCTCCGCCGACGGCTGGAAACACGAGATCGGCTTCGATCTTCGCGTGCTGGACCTCCGGAACTTCGCGCTTCCCTCGTTCGGGCATGTTTGAAACAAGAATAAGGCCTTGTGAAAGTACCTGATTGATCTGAAGCCAGAAGACACCGTAAGGTTCAACGCGGGCGCCTAAGCGGGCCTTATAGGCGTTTCGTCCGCTGATTTTGGCGAGGTTACCTACTCCCTTCGGCACCGTCTGCCAAGCGCCGGTCTTGTTGCCGATGGGTCTCGCCTCCAGCCGAGTTCTTTTTAGCAGACGCTTCGCATCGGCAAGAGGTAAGTCAGTTGGAATCCGTCCGACTTTCTTCTTTCGCTCCCACAGGGTGTATGGGACCGGATATCGCGTGGCGGTGCCTTTGCGCAATACGATCATGGCGGTCTTGTTAGCCGCCCCCTCAAAGGGCTTGACTGGAACGAGGTCGTGTGCCTTGAGCACGCGCAGGGGCATCTTGTCGTTCAGTCGGAATCGGCGGAACCCCTCGCCGGCCCCTTTGGACTTGAATACCTCTTGCGTTATAAGGAAGCCGAGCGTCCCGCCTTTACGGAGATAAAAATCCGCCGAGGCGTACATGAAGAGCATGGAGAAATCCTTTTCCCCGCCTCCCAGTCTTGACGCCGGCCCCTTGAGCGAAAACAGGCCGTAATCCTTCCACATTTGGACGGTGGCGTTTCGGTATTCGGCGGAAAGGTAGCCCCAGCGTATCCAGGGCGGGTTTCCCGCCACATAGTCGAACTTGCCCGCCGCCATGGGAGCGAATACGTTTTTGAGAAACCGGGCCCATATCCCGTTTTTACGCTGTTCCTCCAATTGCCTGAGGTGTTGATAGAAACTCTCCACCACCCGCTCATGCGGGGGAAAGACGAGGCCTTCATTCTGCAGGCGCTCCACGGCCTCCTTTGCGCCGTAGCCGTTCTTCACCATCTGCTGAACGATTGGCGCAGCACGCTTCATCCGAAAACCGTTTTGCTTGACCCATATTGCGGGAACATGGAATTCGCCGACGGAGGTGGGGATGGAGACGTGTTCTCCGCCAGAGAGATCCAGTTGCAACTGACCGGCCTTGGGCGGCCATAAGACGGAGTCTGCGAGATAAACGGGCAGTTCGAATTCCTCTAATTCATTGACCAAGTCGCCCATGGCAAAAAGGTAGTTGGTCCGGGCGGCAATGACCGCGAGAGGGTTCAGGTCGAAACCCCATATGTTTGCCACGGTTCGCTTGGCGACTTGGAGCGTACTCTCTTTGTTTTTGCGGGCGCGCTCTCTGGCCTTCTGAATCGCCAGGACGAGGAAGGTGCCGGAACCGCAAGCGGGGTCCAGAAGGCGTTTCCTGGAATCGCCTCTGTAGTTGATTTGCTGTAAGACGAGTTCTGCCAGCCAGTCCGGGGTGTAGTACTCTCCCAGATCGTGCCGGATTTGCTGGGGAACCAGGTACTGATACAACTTCTTGAGCAAGTCGCGATGATAGCCGGGTGCAATGGTTGTGGTTGCCGGCTCGAATTCCGAGAGCGCTCTCGCCAATTCGCGAATTGCATCGTCAAGCCGCGGAGAGGGCGCATCCAGGTACCATCGGAAAAAATCGCCTTCGAGGAAGTTCGTGATACCGCGCCTGGCGTAGACTCCTCCATCCTCTACGTCTCGCAGTTTTGCTAGGAGGTCCTTGCTGCTGCTGTGCGCCAGGTCTTCCGAGAAGGACGATTTGAAGGACGTGGTTTCGACGGCCAGGAGTTCGGCTGCAATCAGCTTCATCAGAAGGGCGAAGTAGGTGTGAATGGCGAAGAGCATTTCCTGCAGGTCCATGCGCCTGTCCACCCCGTAGCGGTGGCACAATTGGGTGACATCGGCTTCGCGCCGCGCGCCAAAGTGTTCCCCATAAATGATTCCAAAAAGGCGCTGCCATTCCTCGAAGAAGGCACGGACCCGCGGTGCAGCGTCCCAGTTTTTCAGGGCATCTACCAAAGCGGATACCAGTGACTTGGCCACCGTCGTGCCGGGGCCAAATGCTTCTGTCAGTTCGTCCGCCGTCAGCAGTCGCCGAGAAGAAGCCCGCATCCATGCGAGCAGCGTACGCGCCGTCTCTGGACCGAACATATACGGGCCCAGGAGCGTGAAGTCGCGCTTCTTCAGTTCGGTCTTGGGTCTGCTCTTCTCCCCGCGATACCGAACGAAGAACGCCCGCTCCCCGTCAAATCCGACACCGACGACCTTGGGGTCGAAGAGAAAAAGGGCGTCCTTTCGTCGTTCGGCCTCGCCCTTCATGTAACCCACGAGTTGAGCATACGCATGGGCTATGGCGCTTTGGGAACGGAAGGCCCGAGGCGCCTCGTACTCGATGATGACAGGCCCGTGTATCGCATCGGCTCTGCCCACGTTGGTAATGGCCCTCTCGTACTCTGGATGGGCTGCAACCCCGATGCTCGTGAGCAGGGGTTCCAGCAGTTTCTCAAAACCGATTCGCAGGTCTTCCTCGGTTTTGGCGCTCGCGAGGACCTGCCTGGTGGCATGAGCAAGTCGCTCGGCTGCCTGGATGAGGGAATTGCCCGGTTCCGGAAGCAAGCCCCCCGTGGATTCTCTCGACTTCATGGCCCTTCCCTTTTCCGGCCTCCATCTTGTTTCTGGAGCGTCGTCTGCATTATATCTGGTATCCCTGGAAGAAGACGACGATTTTCCGGGTCGCCTCAAGGATAGGCCCGAACGTTAGGGCCTCGAAAAGGTCCTTGGCTCTGGCCAAAGGTCAGGGCATAATGGGATCCTTCTCTGTGACCGCAGACAGCCCTCTGGGCGTCAGGCCTTGGCCCGGCTTTTGCCGCGACGAAAAGCCCAGAGGCGGGTTTGAATCGTTGGGGGAGACGTTCGCATAGGATTCTGAGACCGTTCAGTGGAAAGGAGTTTTCTCATGAGGTGCTCGAAGCGCATGACACGACGTACATTCCTGGCCGGCACGGCCGCCGGCGGGGCAACCCTGCTCGTTGCCGGCCCCCGCGTCTTCGGCGCGAACGAACGCATCAGCGTCGGCGTCATCGGGTGCGGCGGCCGGGGCACGGGGCACGTCGGCTGGGTCAAGGGCAGCGGCGGCGAGGTCGTGGCTGTCTCCGACCCCGACGTCGGCCACATGGCCAGGGCCGCCAAAAAGGCCGGCGGCGACGTCAAGCAGTACCAGGATTTGCGGAAACTGCTCGACGACAAGCGCGTCGACGCCGTGGCCATCGCCACCCCCAACCACTGGCACGCCCTGAGCACCATCATGGCCTGCGAGGCCGGCAAGGACGTCTACTGCGAGAAGCCGGCCAGCCACTCCATCTGGGAAGGCCGAATGATGGTCAAAGCCGCACGCAAGTACAAGCGCATCGTCCAGATCGGGACGCAGCAGCGGTCGGACCCGGCCTTCATCACGCTGCGCGAGAAGATCCGCAAGAAGGAACTCGGCAAGATCCAGTGGGTCCACTCGCTGTGGTACGCCCACCGCGGTCCGATCGGCAAGGTCGACGGTCCCCAGAAGGTGCCCGACGGCGTGGACTACAGCCTGTGGTGCGGCCCGCGCAAGGTCGTGCCGCTGATGCGCAAACGCTTCCACTACGACTGGCACTGGTTCTGGCCGTACGGCAACGGCGACATGGGGAACCGCGTCATCCACACCATTGACGACGTGCACCACGTCTTCGACATCGGCGAGGACGTGCCCACGCGGATGATAGGCGTCGGCGGGCGGTTCCAGTACAACGATGACGCCACCACGCCCAACACCGAGTTCATCGTCATGAAGTGGAAGGTGCCGATCATCTTCGGCTCCCGCAACCTGCCCTACGTGGACGAGAAAGGCAACAAGAAGGGCACCTCGGTGTACCGGCGGTTCGGCCGGGGGTTCCGCTTCTCCAACATCGTCAAGTGCGAAGGCGGGTTCTTCGCCGTCTCCCGCGGCGGCGGCGCCGTCTACGACAACGACGGCAAGCAGACCGAGAAAATCAAGGGCGACGGCGGCGCCGGCCACATGCGCAATTGGCTCGAGGCCGTCAAGTCACGCAAGGTCGAGCACCTGCGCGCCGACGTCCTGGGAGGCCATCTCTCCTCCGTCATGCTCCACACCGGCAACATCAGTTACCGGGTCGGTGAGCGCGTCGGCGTGGAACAGGTCTCCAAGGCCGTCGAGGGCATCGAGGAAGCCGAGGAAACCTGGAAGCAGACACGCGACCACCTCAAGCGCAACGGCGTGGACCTGGGGAAGGAACGGCCGATCCTCGGCCCGTGGCTGACGTTCGACCCCAAGAGCGAACGCTTTACCGGCGAGGGGGCGGACGCGGCCAACGCCCTGGTGAAGGAATCGTACCGGCCGCCGTTCACCATCGAGGACCGGGTCTGAGACCCCCAGGTCTTTCCGCGCGGTGGGCCCCGGGGCCCACCGCGCCGCAGGTGCCGGTCCTGCCTTAGGGCGGCGGGTCGGGAGGGCCGCCGCGCGGAAAGCCAACCGATGCCGCGCGGTGTATCTCCTGACCCACCGCGCAAAAAGCGCGCCGAGCGCGCTGCGAACGCCCGGCCGTGAACGCAGCGAATGGCCGGGACCCTTGGCCGACCGAGCCCCCATGGACCTCGCCCTGGGCATCGCGGGAATCGTGGTCGGCCTGTCGGCCCTCGTGGTGGGGTTTGCGGGATGCATTCTGCCCGTCCTGCCGGGGCCGCCGATTGCGTTCCTCGCGCTGCTCTGCCTCCAGGTGACGGGGGTGCACGATTTCGGCCTCGTGGCGCTGGTCGTGCTCGGCAGCCTTGCGGTGCTCGTCGCGGTGCTGGACAACCTTGTGCCGGTGTGGGGCGTGGAGCGGATCGGCGGCTCGAAGGCGGGTATCGCCGGCGGGGCCGTCGGCGTCCTCGTCGGCCTGTTCGTGTTCCCGCCTTTCGGCATCATCCTGGGACCGCTCGTCGGGGCCGTCCTGGGCGAACTGCTGGCCGGGAGCACGACCGGGAAGGCGTTCACGTCCGGGGCGGGGACCCTGCTGGGCTTCCTCTGCGGCGCGCTGGCCAAGACTGCCCTCACCTCGGTCATCGCGGGGTACTTTCTGTGGGGGGCGATCCACATAGTCTGGAGCGCGCCGGGCTGAGAGCCCCTCCCGCGAGGTGGCCCCCCGGGCCGCCGCGTCCGGCGGGAGATGGCGCGGCTGGCCGGGCCTCGCCCCGGCGAAGCCGGAAGACCCGCCGCGCGAAAATATTGCCGGATTTCCATAGGAACCAGGGGCCTGGCATGCTGATTCTGCCGGCTATCGACCTGCGCGGCGGCCGGTGCGTCCGCCTCCGCCAAGGCGACTACGGACGCGAAACGGTCTTCGACGCGGACCCCGTGGCCGTCGCCCGCCGCTTCGAGGCCGCCGGCGCCCGCTGGCTCCACGTGGTGGACCTGGACGGCGCCCGCGAGGGCCGGCCGCTGAACCTCGACGCCGTGGCCCGCGTGGTCCGGGCGGTCGGGATGCAGGTCGAAGTGGGCGGCGGCATCCGGACCACCGAGACCGCCAAGGATCTGCTCGACGTGGGCGCATCGCGCGTGATCGTCGGCACGCGGGCGGTGCGGGAGCCGGCCTGGCTGGCCGAGGTCGCCCGGACCTGTCCCGGCCGGGTGGCCCTCGCCTTGGACGCCCGCGGCGGAGAGGTCGCCGTCGAGGGCTGGCAGCAGGGGACCGGGCGGTCCGCCTCGGACGTGCTGGCCGAGGCCGAGCAACTGCCCCTGGCAACGATTATCTACACGGACATCGCCAAAGATGGTATGATGGCGGGGCCGGCCGTGGAGGCCACGGCCGACCTGGCCCGTCGGACCCGGTTGCCCGTCATCGCCTCGGGCGGCGTGACGACGGCCGAGGACGTAGCGCGGCTGGCGGCCACGGGCGCCATCCACGGCGCCGTCATCGGCCGGGCCCTGTACGAAGGGACCCTGGCGGTCGAGGACGCCATCGCCGCCGCCGGCCCACAACACGGAAACGAAGCGTGAAGGCTGCAACCCCCTGGAGGCAGGCATGACAGAGGTAGCCACCGAATCGATCCGGAACGTCGCCCTCATCGGCAGCACCGGCGCAGGCAAAACGCAGTTGGCCGAGGCCCTGCTTCACCAGGCGGGGGCGATCCCCCACCTGGGCACGCCGGACGAAGGCAACACCGTCAGCGACTTCGAGCCGGAAGAGAAGGAGCGGGCCTCGAGCATCGCCACCGCCGTCCTGCACGCCCGCGCCGGCGGCGCCCATATCAACCTGCTGGACACGCCGGGCTACGCCGACTTCATCGGCGGGGCGCTGCGGGGCGTGTCGGCGTGCGATACGGCGGTGCTGGTGGTGAGCGCGGCCGAGGGGGTGGACATCCACTCGCGGCGTCTCTTCAAGGCGGCGTCGGAGGCGGGCCTGGCACGCATGGTGGTGGTCAACAAGGCGGACGGCGAGAACGTCGAGTTGGCCCCGCTCCTCGACCCGATCCAAGAGGCCCTCGGCCCGCACTGCCGGCCGCTGACCCTGCCGGTCGGCCAGGGACCCGCCTTCGAGGGCGTCGTCGACGCCTTCGCCCGCGACTCGGGCGAGGCCCTGATGGACGTGGCGTCGGCTCACGGCGAACTCGTCGAGTCGATCGTCGAGGCCGACGATGCCCTCATGGAACGCTACCTCGGCGACGAAGAGATCGGCGGGGAAGAACTGGCGGCCGCCTTCACCCGGGCGCTGACCAGCGGCACGCTAATCCCGATCTTCTTCACCAGCGCCCGCCGCGAAATCGGCGTGGCGGAACTGCTCGACCACCTGGCCCGCTACGCCCCCAGCCCGGCCCAGGGACCCCGGCGGACCGCCCGCAAGGAGACCGACGAGACGGCCGAGGAGGTGGCCCTGGAGCCCGACCCGGCCGGCCCGCTCTGCGCGCAGGTGTTCAAGATCGTGAGCGACCCGTTCGTGGGGAAGATCTCGTACCTGCGTCTGTACTCCGGCCGGCTGGAGGGCGACGACTCCGCCCGCATCAACGCCGACCGCCGGGAGACGAAGTTCGGCCAGGTGCTCCGGTGCCAGGGCAAGGAGACCGAGCCCCTCGCTGCCGCGGTGGCGGGCGACATCGTGGGCGTCTCCAAGATGGAGGCCCTCGGCATCGGCGACAGCGTTTCCTCGGGCGGCCAGCCGCTTATCCTGCCGCCCATCGACGTGCCCGTGCCCATGTTCTCGCTGGCCCTGGCGCCGAAGAGCCGCGGCGACGAGCAGAAGATCTCCGAGGCCCTTTCGAAGATGCTCGACGAGGACAACACCCTCGCCACCGGCCGCGACCCCCAGACGAAGGAACTGGTGGTCAGCGGCCTCGGCGACATCCACATCCAGGTGTTGCTGGAGCGGATGAAGCGGCGGTACCAGGTCCAGGTGGACACCAAGCCGCCCAAGATCCCCTACCGCGAGACGCTGACCGCCCAGGCCGAAGGCCATTACCGCCACAAGAAGCAGACCGGCGGGGCGGGCCAGTTCGGCGAGGTCTACCTGCGGGTCGAACCGCTCCAGCGCGACGAGGGCTTCGAGTTCGTCGACGACATCTTCGGCGGCGCCATCCCCAAACAGTTCCTCCCCGCCGTCGAGAAGGGCATCCGCGAGGCCATGGACGACGGCGTCATCTCGGGCTACCCCTTTCAGGACGTGCGAGTGACCGTCTATGACGGGAAACACCACGAGGTGGACTCCAAGGAGGTCGCGTTCAAGATCGCCGGCCGCAACGCCTTCCGCGACGCCGTCGAGAAGGCCAAGCCCGCCATCCTGGAACCGTACGTCAACCTGGAGATTACCGTGCCGGACGAGTTCCTCGGTTCTATCACGGGCGACCTGAACAGCCGCCGCGGCCGCATCATGGGCATGGAGGCCGGGCCGGGGGGCACGCAGACCATCCGCGTCCAGGTCCCCCTGGCCGAGGTCGCCCAGTACAACACCCAGTTGCGGAGCATGACGGGCGGGCAGGGCAGTTACCTGATGGAGTTCTCCCACTACGAGCCCGTGCCCTCGCAGGTCCAGCAGCAGATCATCGAGAAGGCCGCCCGGGCCCGCCAGGAGGCCTCGTAGCCGACCGGGGCCGGGGGCGGGGGCCCTTCCGCGTCGCCGGGCCTGGCGGGGGAGCGCGCGGCGGGTCGGGCGTTCGCCCCGCCGGAGGCGAACCCGCCCCGAGACAAGCCGTGTCGCAGGACGCCGCCCCGGCAACGGGGCACTTCCCGTGCCGTCCCGGCAACCCATTTGCCCTGGGCACGCTCTTGGGCTATAATGGAGCACGTCTTCGCATATCCCAGGACGACGGCCGATGGATACACCAAGCAGCCAGGACGGCGACATTCCCGAGATCATCGACCGGATCGTCGGCACGTACGAGGCGATCTCGCGGATTAACCATCTCGGCCGGCGGGCCTTGCCCTCGCGCGAGACCGTGGCGGACATCCTCGCCGGACTGAAGGAAATCCTGTACCCGGGCTACTTCGGCCGGCGCAACTTCACCCGCGAGAACATCCGCTACCACATCGGCGACCGGGTCTGGCAGGTGCACCGCCTCCTGCTGGAGCAGATCCGGCTGAGCCTTTTGCACGGCCGACCCGAGACCGAGGAGGAGCGCCACACGTGCAGCCGGAGGGCCTCCGACGTGGCGGTCGAGTTCCTGCGGCGCATTCCCCGCCTCCGCGAATTCCTGGAAGAGGACGTCCAGGCCCTCTATGACGGGGATCCGGCGGCCAAGAGCCTGGAGGAGATCATCTTCTCCTACCCGGGCCTGGAGGCGGTCACGGTGTACCGCATCGCCCACGAACTCTGGCAGATGGAGGTCCCCCTGCTGCCCCGCATCATGACCGAGATGGCCCACAGCGCTACGGGCATCGACATCCATCCCGGCGCCCGCATCGGCCGGCGCTTCTTCATCGACCACGGCACGGGGGTGGTCATCGGCGAGACGACCGAGATCGGCGACAACGTCAAGATCTACCAGGGCGTGACCCTGGGGGCCCTCAGTTTCCCCAAGGACGAGAAGGGCGAGGTGGTCCGCGGACGCAAACGTCACCCCACCCTCGGCGACCACGTCACCATCTACTCCGGCGCCACCCTGCTGGGCGGCGAGACGGTCGTCGGCGAGGGCAGCACGATCGGCGGCAACGTGTGGCTGACGCATTCCGTGCCGCCGGGCTCGGTCGTCATGATCGAGGAACCCGCCCTGGTGGTGGCGGGCAAAAAGGGCTCTCCGAAGCCGGCGACCGGCGGCGAGGCCCCATCCCGGGACCAAACCTAGCCCGGAGTTTTTTCTTGCGGACCCCGGAGGGGCCCCCTATTATGCGAGGGACGATTTCACGTCCGCGGAATGCCGTCCCCTCGAACGCAACTTCGGACGGTTGCGGGGCTTGCGGGTGCGACGGGGCCGCGGACTCCTTGTCGGCTGATACGGGCGGTTTCTAATCGGACCGGGCAGCGATTATACGAACCCTCTACCGCCGAGAGGGGCCATCTATGGCGACTGTCACCAAGAAGGACCTGACCGATCGCATCGCCGACGCTACCGGCGCCAAACGCACCCTCGTCAAGAACGTGGTTCAGCAGTTCCTGGACGAGATCATCGCTGAACTGGCCCATGGCAACCGGCTGGAGTTCCGCGACTTCGGCGTCTTCGAGGTTCGCACCCGCAAACCGCGCATGGCCCAGAATCCCCGGACCCTCGAACGGGTCCCGGTCCCCCATAAGTCCACGGTAAAGTTCAAGGTCGGCCGGCGGATGAAACACTCGGTCCAGAACACCGGTCCCGCCAAGAAGGCCCGCAAGTCCCGGAAGGCCGGGGCCGAGGCCCAATCCGCCGCCCGCGACGCCGCCAGCCCCGACGCCTGACGGAGGGGGCGGCGCCCGGGGCGGGGTCCCGCCGTCGGCCTGCGGAGGCGGGCGTGAAACAGCGCGACCACGCCATTAAGCAACTGGCACTCCAGATCTTCGACCTCACCCGCCGAACCTGGTTCGAATCCCAGCCCGAGAAGTTCAAGGGCGGCTTCGATCTGTCGGAGTCGGAGTTCCTCGCCCTCGACGCCCTCGAGGACCTCGAGTCGATGACCGTCGGCCAGTTGCGAAAGCACGTCGGCGTCCTACCGGCACAGATGTCCCGCATCCTCAAGGCCCTCGAACAGCGCTACGAGGAGAAACTCGTCATCTGCTCCATCAATCCCCAGGACAAACGCAAGATCGACGTCTCCATCACCCCCAAGGGACGCCGCGCCGTGGACGCCTACCGCCGCAGCAAGATCAAGGCCAGCGTCGACGCCCTCGATTCGCTCACCGACCGCGACCTGGCGAACCTGTCGGCCATTCTGACCAAGATCGGACGCGCCTTTGACGAGGCGGACGCGCGGGAGCACGGCAAGCGGAAATAGCCGACCGCATGCTGCGCAGGGGCCTCCGTACACGCCGCGCAGTCTTTGAAAACGCCCTTTCGCGCGGCGGGGGTGGAGACGGCCCACGCACGGTTTTCCGGCACGCCGCCCTCGATGCCGCCGACCGCCGATGGAGGCACCTGTGACCATCGCCCTCGCCGGTTTGCCCCTGGCCGGGAAGACCTGCCTCTTCGACGCCCTCTCGGAGGGCGCCGTCGATTCGGCCGCCCATCCCGCACGCCCCGACCGTCCGAGCACCGCCTCCGTCGCCGTCCCGGACGAGCGGCTCGACTGGCTCCACGCCCACTACGCGACGCCCCGCAAGGTGCCGGTGCACCTGGAATGGCTCGACCTGCCGGGCCTGGCCCCCGGCCGGAGCGACCTGGCGGCGCAGAACACGGCCATCCTGGAGCACCTCCGCCGGGCCGACGCCCTCGGCTACGTTCTCCGCGCCTTCGCGTCCGGCGTGGTCCCCGGCCGCGTTGACCCGGCGGCCGACCGCCAGGCCCTGGCCGGCGAGTTCCTGCTCGCCGACCTCGGCGTCGTCGAACGCCGCATCGAGAAGGTCGAGGCCCAGATGGCCAAGCCCGTCCCCCACCGCGACGCCCTCCAGGCCGAGCACGCCTTCCTTCAGCGCTGCCGCGCGGCCCTGGAGGCCGAGCAGCCCCTCCAGGGCGTGCCGGAGACGGAAGCCGAGCGGAACATCCTCCGCAACTTCGCCGCCCTGACACTGAAGCCCGCCGTCACGGTCCTGAACGTCGACGAGGAGGACGCCGGCCGGCCCGAGGCGGTGGCGGCCTCCTATGCCGACCTGCCGCCGCCCGTCTACGGCCTTTGCGCCTCGCTGGAGGCCGAAATCCGCAGCCTCCCGCCTGAGGAACGGGCCGCGTTCCAGGAAGAGATGGGCCTCGACCGGCTCCACACGCCGGGGCTGCTCTCGGCCGTCCACGAGGCGCTCGACCGCATCACCTTCTATACCACGGGCGAGAAGGAAGTGGCCGCCCGAAGCCTGCCCCGAGGCGCCACCGCCCTCGACGCCGCCGGCAGCGTTCACACCGACATGGCCCAAGGATTCATCCGGGCCGAAGTCGTCGCCTTCGAGGACCTCAAGGCCGCCGGCGACCTCAAGCGGGCCAAGGCCGACGGCCATGTTCGCCTCGAAGGCCGCGACTTCACCGTCCGGGACGGCGACGTCATCTTCTTCCACTTCAGCCGATGACGTGGTATGCGCGTTGGGTCTCCGCACCCACCGCGCATGAATTGGGAATGCAGCGTTTGCGCGGCGGGTGTGGAGACCCGCCGCGCACAAAGTAGCGGTTTCATGTTGGGAGTCTCCGTGAACGCCGTCATCCTCAGCATCGGCACTGAACTCGTCCGCGGCCTTCGCCGGGACACCCATGCCGCCGACATCGCCCGGGCCGTGGGGGCCCTCGGCATCGACGTGGTCCGCCACGAGACGGTGGACGACGCCGCGAGGGCCGTCGCCGCCGCCGTCCGCCGGGCCGCCGGGGAAGCCGACGTCGTCATCGCCACCGGCGGCCTGGGGCCCACCCGCGACGACTGCACCCGTCACGGCCTGGCCGAGGCCATGGACGCCGCGCTGGCGGAGCACCCCGACGCCATGGCCCACCTGGAGGCGTGGGCCGAGTCGCGCGGCAAACGCATCAGCGAATCGAATCGCGTCCAGGCCCTTCTGCCGGAAGGGGCCGAGCCGCTGCCGAACCCCGTCGGCACGGCCCCCGGCATCGCCGCCCGACTCGGCGAGGCGCAGGTCTTCTGCCTGCCCGGCGTGGCGGGCGAGATGCGGACCATGCTCCAGGCCACCGTCCTGCCCCGCCTCCGCGCGGCCGCCCCCGGCCGCGTGACCCGTGTCCGGACCGTTCGCACGTTCGGCCTGCCGGAGTCCGAGGTGGGCGAACGCCTCTCGGACCTCATGGCCGCCGGCCGGCCCACGCGTCTCGGCACGGCCTGCCACGCCGGCGTCATCGACGTGCACGTCCACGCGTCCGGCCCGGCCGACGAGGTCGACCGTCTGCTGGAGGCCGACGTTGCCGTCGTCCGCGAGCGCCTCGGCGACGCCGTCTTCGGCGAAGGGGGGCGAACGATGGAGGCCGCCGTCGCCGACCGGCTCAAGGCCGCGGCCGCCACCGTCGCCCTGGCCGAATCGTGCACCGGCGGCCTGGTGGCGGCCCGGCTCGTCGGCGTGCCCGGCATGAGCGACCATCTGCTGGAGGCGGTCGTCGCGTACGCGAACGCGTCGAAGGTGGAAACGCTCGGCGTGGCCGAATCGCTGCTTGCAACCCACGGCGCGGTGAGCGAGCCGGTCGCCCGCGCCATGGCCGAGGGGGTCCGCGACCGCGCCGGGGCGGACCTCGCCCTGGCCGTCACCGGCATTGCCGGGCCGGGCGGCGGGACGCCGGAAAAACCCGTCGGAACGGTCTGGTTCGCCTTGGCCGACGCCGCCGACACGCGGGCCGTCCATGAGCGCCTGCCCGGCGACCGGGCGCTCGTGCGCGAGCGTGCCGCCCTCTACGCCCTGAACCTGCTGCGCCTGCGGCTGGGTGGGATTGAGTGAGTGGAAAGGTTACACCCACTCGGCACCTTCAAAGATACCGGTCTATGTCCAGCGCGCCGTGGAAGATACCGAGGACTTCAAGCGTGTCGGCCTGGCGGACCAGGTATGCGATGCGGCAGTGCCCGTACACGAGGACGCGGACTTCGCCTCCCGGCTCCTTTCGGTAGACATAGCCCGTCCGGGGGAACTCGGCGAGTGACTGCACACGGTCGAACAGATCGCGAACTACTCGTGCCGCGGCGTGCGGGTTGTCCGGGCGATGTAGGCATGAATGTCTTCGAGCCAGGCGGCGGCTTCCCGGGTCCACCTTCTCTCTGCCATAGGCAAATCCGCCGGCCCATCTCTTCGTTGGAGATGACGCGTCCCTCGCGGGCGTCGGCGAGACCCCGCTCCACCATGCCGGCAAAGGCCAACTCGCGCAGAATCTCCTCGTACGTGGCGTCGTCCGGCTGGCGCTCGATAACTTCCTTCATCTGCTCTTTGAGCGTCATGGGCGTACACCTCCTTCGCGGCCCGAGGCAATCGGCGTTCAGGCCGGTCATCGATCCAACGGAAGTATGCCGCGCGGGGGATGCGGCGTCAAGTGGCGTGGCGGAGCGGGCGGCAAACGGCAAAGGCCACAAAGGACAAATGACGAAGGACCAGGGACAAAACCACGGCGAGATTCCTCGACTTGCCCGCCTCCGGCGGGTAAACTTCGTTCGCTCAGAATGACATGGTATCCGGTGGCGCAGGACTCAGAACCGGTCGCGGATGAAGATCTCGCGGATCTCGCCCAACGTATACCGCTTCTTCAATTGCTGGATGAGCCGGATGCGACGGGCGGCCGATTCGTCGAACAGCCGGTGCCCGCCCGGCGTCCGGGCCGACTCCTGCACCAGCCCGTACATGCAGTACGTGCTGACCACCTGGCGGGAGACGCCGGCCATCTCGGCCAACTCGCCGATGCGGTACAGCCCACGCCCGTCTTGACCTGTGTGCGGCGGCACGGTAGGGTAGTCCTCGCTCAGCGACGGTATCGGAGCCGCCGGACGGGCAACTTAAGGCAAACCGAAACGCGCCGTCCCTTTTGGAGGAGGCATCATGGCCAGGCACCTCGTCGGAGCCGCGCTCTGGTCGCTGGCGATGGACGAGACGGTCGCGTCGCTGGAGAAGGCGGCCGAGATCGGCTACCAGGCCGTCCAGTTGACGTTTTGCCAGCCGTCGGACACCACGACCGAGGACCTCGAGCGCATCCGGGCCGCCCTTGAGCGGACCGGCCTGGCGGTCCCCGCCGGCTGCATCATCTTTGCCGGCGATGACTATTCCAGCATCGCGTCCATCCGGGCGACCGGCGGGTTCGCCGACCCGGACGTTTTCCCCCGGCGCCTCGCCCGGTGCGAGGCGTGGTCGCGGGCGTTCGCCGACCTCGGCATCGGGCACGTGACGGTCCACGCGGGCTTCATCCCGCCGGCCGGCGCCGAGGCCCGCGCCGGCTTCATGGACCGTCTGGCGACGGCCGCCGACGCCGTCCACGAGGCGGGCCTGACGGTCGGCCTGGAGACGGGCCAGGAGTCCGCCGAGCACCTGCTGGCCGCCATCGACGAACTCGGCCGCGAGTGGGTCACCGTGAACTTCGACCCGGCCAACTTCATCCTGTACGGGTCGGACGACCCGCTGGCGGCGGCCCGGCTTCTCGGGCCGCGCACCTCCATGGCCCACGTGAAGGACGGGACGGCCTCGGAGGCGCCCGGCGAGGCGTGGGGCGAGGACGTGCTGCTCGGCACGGGCGAGGTGCCCCTGGCGGAGGTCATCCGCACGCTGGAGGCGGGCGGGTTCGACGGCGCGCTCATCGTCGAGCGCGAGGCCGGCACCGACCGCGTCGGCGACCTGGCCCGGTCGCGCCAGCGGCTGGAGGCCCTGCTCGCGCGGATGGATGAATAGGTCCCGCCGCGGGGGCGTCTGCTGGTGCGGCAGGGCATGGATTGGCGAAGTGGCAGCGGCCGGGATTTTTTTCTGGACATTCGCTCGCCGAATCGTATCAAGAAATAAGGCGGAAGGGGTCCTGCCTGAGAAGGGTCGAATTTGTACCCTCACGGCGTCCCCAGTTAAGCGATTGGAGCCACTATGGCCAAAGCCATCGCTGCTGTTGCCGCTTCCTACGAACAGGCAGGCCGACGGGGGGCGGCGGCCGACTACGACGTCGGTCTCATGCTTCGGTTCCAGGAGGGCGACGAACTGGCCTTTCAGGAACTGGTCCAGCGGAACCACGGCCGGGTGGTCGGGCTCATCTACCGCTTCATCAGCGACGCCTCGGAGGCCGAGGACCTGGCCCAGGAGGTGTTCCTCCGCATCTACCGGGCCCGCAAGACCTACAAGCCCACCGCCAAGTTCTCGACGTGGATGTTTCGCATCACCGCCAACGTCAGCCTCAATGCGCTGCGCTCCCGGGCCAATCGCAAGGACGAGGTCTCGATCGACCAGGTCACGGATTTCGGCGACGGGTCGCGCGCCATGCCGGACCCCGAGGCCGAAATGCCGGACCACGACCTGCGCCAGGCGGAACTCCAGACGAAGGTCCGCGAGGCGATCGCCGAACTGCCGGAGAAGCAGCAGGTGGCCGTCGTCCTCAACAAGTACGAGGGCATGAGTTACGCCGAGATTGCCGGCACCATCGGGTGCAGCACCATGGCCGTCAAAAGCCTCCTGGCCCGGGCCCGCGACAATCTCAAGGACTCCCTTCTCCTCTACATCCGCACCGGCCGAGGCCGGCAGCGCGTCTGCTGAGGTTCCCCGCTTTTTTTGCAGCACCTTTCCGAGGACGCCGGGTTTAACCGGTTGACGCCAAGTCTGCGCAAGAGGGTCTGGAATGTCTCCTGTCTGTCAATGGGTCCGCAGCGTGCTGGTCGCGTACCTCGACGGCGAGTTGAAACCGTCGACGGCGGATGCCGTCCGCCGGCACCTGGTACGGTGCGAGGCGTGCCGGGCCCAGATGCGTCTGCTCCAGGAGAGTTGGCGCCTGCTGGACGACGTGCCGCCCGTCCCCGTCCGTTCCGGGTTCACGCAGCGGATGATGGCCCGGGTGGTCGAGGAGAAGGAGCTGAGCGCCTTTGCCGCGAGGCTCGGCTCCCGCCGGCGCCGGCGCAGCGTGCTCGCCTCGGTCCTGGGGATGGCGGCCGGACTGGCTTTCGGCTTCGCCGTCTACGCCTGGACGGGCATCGTTGAGAAGCCCGCCAGTCCGGTGGAGTGGGAGGTCAGCCGGCACGTTTCGTTCCTGGAGGACGTGGAATTGCTGGACGAGATGGCCGTCATCCAGGCGATTGACCGGCTCGAGCGCGATACGGACACGGCTGGAAACGGAGCCTGAGATGGACCCGCCTCGGGCGCAACTCGTCCGCTTGCTCCAACGCCGCCGCCGGCGAATCCGGCTGCTGATGGTGTGCGTGGTCACGGCGGTCACGTGCGGGGCCGTGGCCGGGGTGCTCGAGCCGCGGATTCTCATCGGCGGAACGGCCGGCGGCCCTCTCGACCGCTCCGCCGCCATGGAGACGCCTGCGACGGTCTCGACCGAGCCCGCCCCCACGCCGCTTGACCTGGAGGCCCGCCTGGCCCTCGACCCCCGGGAAGAGCAGGCCAACGCCCTCCGCTGGCAGGAGATGTCCGACCGCAAGCACCGCCGGCTTCTCGACCGCTACTGGGATCTGGCGGCCCTTGAGTCCGACCAGCGGGACGCCCTGCTGGAGCAGTACGAGCGCTTCAGAAAACTGCCGGAAGCGCGGCGGAGGTTCCTTCGCGAGCGGGCACGGAAACTGAAGGCGTTCGTCGCCAGCCTCAGCCCGCAGGACCAGGCCGTCCTGGAAGGCATGAACGACGAGGCCCGCGCCCGCCGGCTCCTCGCCCTCTGGCATGCTCGCTGCGGGCCGTGGTAGATTTGCGTTGAGGATTAGCCTTGCGCGGCGGGCAGTCTTGCCCGCCGCATGTTTTGGGCCACCAACACGTCGCGGTGAGCCGGGAGGCCTACCGCGCGGGACCCCTGTCTCAGAATTCGCCTGCGCGGCCTTCGATGAGCACGTCCTCGCCCACCCGCTCCACGGTGACGTCCTGGAGGTCGATTGCGTCGGCGAGCGTTCGGCCGGTGCGGCCTTTTAACGGCGACAGCGCGTCGCCGGAGGCCAGCAGGCGCGGCGACACGAAGACCATCACCCTGTCCGCCAGACCCCGGGCCAGCAGCGACCCGAGCACGTGTCCGCCCCCCTCAATGAGCACGCGGCTGGCGCCGCGTCGGCCCAGGTCGTCCAGGACGGCCGCCAGGTCCACGCCGACCGGCCCGGCGGGCAGGGGGACCACCTCGCACCCGGCCGCGCGGAGGGCCTCGGCACGCTCGCCCCCGCCGTCCACGGTCTCCCGGAGCGTGTAGACGAGGACCGGCACGTCGCGGGCCGATGCCGCCGGCTCGGCCTCTGCCGGCAGCCGGAGCCGACCGTCCAGCACCACCCGCGTCGGCTGGCCGCGCTCCGGCAGCGGCGACATGTGCCGGACCGTCAGCGACGGCGCATCGGCCAGCGCCGTGCCGGAGCCGACGAGGACGGCATCACATAGCCGCCGGACCTCGTGGACGCGGCGCCGGCTGGCCTCGCCGGAGATCCATCGGCTCGTGCCGGCGGCGTCGGCCAGGCGGCCGTCCAGCGTCATGGCCCACTTGGCGATGACGAGCGGCCGGCCGGTCCGGGTCCGTTTGAAGAAGGCGGCGGCTGTGCGGCGGGCCTCGTCCTCCAGCAGGCCGACGGTCACCTCGATGCCGGCCTCCTGCAGTTGCGCCAGGCCCCGGCCGGCCACCTCGGGCGAGGGGTCCTGGACCGCCGCCACGACCCGCCGGACGCCCGCCGCAACGATCGCCTCCGTGCACGGCGGCGTCTTGCCGTGATGGCAGCACGGCTCGAGCGTGACGAACAGGTCGGCGCCGCGGGCGTCGGCGCCGGCGGCCTCCAGGGCGACGACCTCGGCGTGCGGACCGCCGAAGCGGGCGTGCCAGCCCTCGCCCACGATTCGACCCTCGCGGAGCACGACGGCCCCGACCGGCGGGTTGGGTTCGACGCGGCCGAGGCCCCGGCGGGCAAGGGCCAGGGCACGCCGCATCAGCGCGGTGTCGCGGTCAGGGGCGTTCATGGGAGGGGGTCTCCGCGGGCGTCCCGGACACCGCCTCGCCCCCCCCGGGGTCCCAGCAGCGTCGCCAGGGCCAGCAGCGCCACGCCGGCCACCAGGAAGACGTCGGCGGCGTTGAAGACGAACGGCCAGACGTCCGTGTCGCCCACCTTCAGCGTGAACAGGAAGAGGTCGCGCACGTAGCCGTAGGCGAGGCGGTCGTACAGGTTCCCCAGGGCGCCGGCCAGGATCAGGCCGCACCAGGTGTGGGTCCATCGCCGGGTGCGGTCGGCCGAGGCAAAGATATAAAAGATGAGGCCGGCAGTCAGCACCGTCAGGGCGGCGGTCAGCGCCTGGCCGGCGCCCGCGCCGAGACCGAACCAGTCCGCGAAGTCGATGCCGAAGACGATGCCGGGATTCCGGCTGGCCACCAGGCGGAGGAAGCCGGGCACCAGGTCGACGGCCCGTCCGCCTGCCTCCGGCGTCCCGGCCAGGTACTCCCAGAGGAGCGATTTGCTGACCAGGTCGACCGCCACGCCGCCCGCCGCCACGCCCCAGAGCCGAACGTGACTCCGGGCGTCGGTTACAGCGAGCCCTGTTCTTGGCGACGTTTGCATTCGATGCAATATTTGGCGTGCGGGCGGACTTTGAGGCGGGCCAGGGGAATCCGCTTGCCGCACCCCTCGCACTTGCCGAACGTCTTCTCCTCGATGCGTTCGAGGGCCTCGTCGATTTCCTGGAGGGTGGCCTGCTCGGTTTCTATCAGGCTGAGGGTGAACTCCTGCTCGTAGTTATCGGAGCCGACGTCGGCCATGTCGAGCGGCATCTTCGACAGGTCGCCGCTGGCGTCCTGCCGGCTGTTCTGGAGGGCGGCCTTTTCCAGGCCGCTGACGTCGCCGGCGAGCATCCGCCGCTTCGCCAGGAGCAGTTTACGGAATTGTTCGAGTTCGCGTGCCCGCATGAAGGCGTTCCCTCTGTTCTGGATGTTCAACGACTCCCTGTAGAACAGCATAGTATAAGCGCGGAAGGAAGGGTTGTCAAGATGCGGCAGGAGGGAGGGGAAGTGAGCGAGAAAATCGGCCCCGCCGGCTGGTCACCGCAGCCCCAAGGCCCGGTGAACCTGGAGGTTGAGGCGGACGGGCCGGCCGTCGGCCAGAATCCATTCCGCCACCGTCGCCGGCTCAAGAGCGGGGCGGGCCGGACCCATGAGCACGATGGCACGGTCCGCCAGGCCGTGGCGGTCCACCACCTCGCAGGCCCACTTGTAATCGGCCCGGTCGGTGAGGGTGAACTTGACCTCGTCGCCGGGGCGGAGGCGGTCCAGGTTCGCCCAGACGATGCGCTCGGCCATGCCGCTGCCGGGCGTCTTGACGTCCAGGATGCGGACGGCCCGGTCGTCCAGGTCCTCCAGCGGGTGCGCGCCGGAGGTCTCGACGAGCACCCGCCGGCCGGTCCCCGCGAGGGCCGAGACGAGGGCGTTGACCTCCACCCGTTGCAGCAGCGGCTCGCCGCCGGTGACGGCGACCCACGGCAAGGCGGGCGAGGGCAGGGCGGCCAGCACCTCCGGGACGGTCATCTCCCGGCCGGCCGAGGCGTCGCGGGCCGCCGGCGTATCACAATACGTGCACGCCAGGTCGCACCCGGCCAGGCGGACGAAATCCATCGGCACGCCGGCCCGGCTGCCTTCGCCCTGGAGGCTTCGGAAGATTTCGTAGACTCGCATCGCTTGGGATTTCGGATTTGGAATTGCGGATTTCGGATTGGCCCGCGGAGCCGCGGGGCCCATGTCATGCGCCAATCCGAAATCCGCAATCCGAATTCCGCATTCGGTTACATCCGCTCGGCGGTCTCGATGCCCAGCAGGTCCAGGCCCTTGCGGATGACCCGGGCCGTCAGGCCGGAGAGACGCAGGCGGCGCCGCCGGGTGGCCTCGTCGCTCTTCAGCACCGGGCACGCATCGTAGAAGGCCGTGAACGATTGCGCGAGGTCGTACAGATACGCCGCCAGGACGTTCGGACGGTAGTCCGCCAGGGCCCGCGCCAGCGTCTCGGGAAAGCGCAGGAGCATCTTGCCGAGGGCGGCCTCGGCGGGGTCGGGGACCGGGATGGGCGAGGCGTCGGCCCGGAGCTCGGTTTCCACGCGGCGCCGCTCGGCCTCGTCCGGGAACCCCTTCTGGAAGATGCTGCGGACGCGGGCGTAGGCGTACTGCATGTACGGGGCGGTGTTGCCCTGGAGACTGAGCATCTTGTCCCACGAGAAGACGTAGTCGGAGGTCCGGTTCTGGGCGAGGTCGGCGTACTTGACGCCGCCGATGCCGACCTTGCGGGCGATGTCCTGCTTCTCGTCTTCCGAGAGGCGCGGCTGGTCGTCCGGGCGTTCCGCCTGTTTCCGCTCGACGAGGTCGCGGGCGCGGCGTTCGGCCTCGTCCAGGAGGTCCATGAGTTTGACGGTGCCGCCCTCGCGGGTCTTGAAGGGCTTGCCGTCGGCACCCATCATCGTGCCGAACCCTACATGCTTTAGTTCGACCCCACGTGTCCAGAAGCCCGCGGCACGAGCTACCTCAAAGACCTGCCTGAAGTGTAAGGCCTGCCGAGCATCTGTTACATACAAGATTTTTGTCGCATTCAGGTTGTGGACCCGGTAACGGATCGCTGCTAAGTCAGTTGTAGCATAAAGATACCCCCCATCCGCCTTCTGGACGAGGACCGGTGAAATCTCGTCGTTGAGCGTGGGCAACCCCTTCTTCTTCTGCACCTTCTTGATATCGTCGTCAAAAACGCACAGAGCTTCCGCTGACTCTCGAAGTAACCCTTCGTCCCCCAGTTCCCGGATGATTTCGGGCAAGTCATGGTTGTAAGCCGATTCGCCGCGGACGTCGTCATCTTTGAGAAGAACACCAAGCCTGCGATAAACTGCGCGGCAGTGGTCCAGTGATACTTCACGGAACCCGTGCCAGAGTTCCTTGGTCTCCCGGTCGTCTGACTGAAGACGAACGACTGCCTCTCTGCTACGTTGCCGAAATTCTGGCTCGGTATCAAAGCGAACCTTAGCCTGCCTGTAGAACTCTTCAAGGTCTCCAATCAACTCCGGATCAACCATCGTAACGATGGTTTTGATTTCGTAATCAACAAATCGTTCTGCACATACATCCCGCATGTGCGTAATCAGCATCCCAAACTGCGTGCCCCAGTCGCCGACGTGGTTCTGGCGCTCCACGTTGTGGCCGGCGAAGTCGAGCATGCGGACCAGGGCGTCGCCGATGATGGTGGAGCGCAGGTGCCCCACGTGCATCTCCTTCGCCAGGTTCGGGGCGGAGTAGTCGACGACCACCGTCTCCGGCTCGGCGGCGGCCTCGACGCCGAGGCGGTCCTCGCCACCGGCTTCCACGCGGTTCACTTCACCCAGGCGAGCCGCCACCCAATCGGCCTTCAGGCGGAAGTTGATGAAGCCGGGCCCGGCGATCTCCGGTTCTTCGGCCATCGCGGCAAGGTCGGCGTCGGTCTTGAGTTGCTCGACAACCCGCTGGGCCACCTCGCGGGGATTGGCGCCGAGCCGTTTCGCCAGGGCCATCGCCCCGTTCGCCTGGTAGTCGCCGAAGTCGGGATTCTGGGCGGGCTGGACGATGGCCGGGGCGTCGGCGGCGTCGGGAAACGCCGCCGCGATGGCGGCCGAGACGCGGGCGTCGAGCAGTCGGCGGACGTTGGGCATGGGCAATTCGCCTATGTGCGCGGCGGGTCTCCGCACCCGCCGCGATACAGCCGGTGTAAGCGCGGTGGGTACGGAGACCCACCGGGCGAAAGCCCCACCCACGGCCGGGCAAGACCGGCCGTGGCACCTGGCATTACTCCCCCTCCTGGCGCGGCGTCCAGCCTTTCTGCCACTCGATGCGCGGGGCGTCGCCCCAGAGCAGTTCCAGGTCGTAGTACGTCCGCGAGTCGGCCGAGAAGAGGTGAACGACCACGTCGACGTAATCGACGAGAATCCAGCGTACCTCTTCCGTCTGGCCGGTCGTCTCGAGCCCCTCGACGCCGAACGGTTTTTCGTCGAGTTCTTCGCCGCCCTCGACGGCGCGATGGGCGGCCGCCCGCATCTGCCGCGGCGACGTGCCGCTGGCGAGGACGAAGAACCGCGTCACGGGCGAGAGACGACGCAGGTCCAGCACGACCACGTCGTTGCAGCGGTTCTCGGCGCACACGCGGGCCAGGTGAACCGCCAGCCGGCGCGCTTGCCCTTTGCGTTTGGCCATTACGACGCCAACGCCATGTCGGCATTTCGCGCGGTGGGTCTCCGTACCCACCGCGCCAATTACGAAGGTGGCACGGTTTGCTTGTCAAACCGTGTCTTCCGAACGGCGGCACGGATTGGCGAGCAATCCGTGGCACTCGGCGGGCTGCGCGGCGGGTACGGAGACCCGCCGCGCCCGAGGCAGCGTAATGGTCCTGTTACCTCGCCAGGTGGTCCCAACCGATGTGGAGCCACTCGCCGACCTGCGGGCCGAACTTCACCACCAGGCCGGCAAACACCACGCTGACCATGCTCATCAGTTTGATCAGGATGTTCAGCGACGGGCCGGAGGTGTCCTTGAACGGGTCGCCGACCGTGTCGCCGACGACGGCGGCCTTGTGGGCGTCGGAGCCCTTTCCGCCGAGGGCGCCGGCCTCGATGTACTTCTTGGCGTTGTCCCAGGCGCCGCCGGCGTTGGCCATGAAGATGGCCACCGCGAAGCCGGAGGTCAGCCCGCCCACCAGCAGGCCCAGGACGCCGCTCACGTCCAGCACCAGCCCGACCAGGACGGGGACGATGACGGCCAGCGAACTGGGCAGGATCATCGCCCGCTGGGCGCCCGCCGTCGCGATGCCGACGCACGAGGCGTAGTCCGGCTTGGCCGTCCGCTCCATGATGCCGGGGATCTCGCGTATCTGCCGGCGGACCTCGTCAATCATCTTGCCGGCCGCCCGTCCGACGGCCTTCATGGTCATGGCGCAGAAGACGAACGCCAGCAGCACGCCGCTGAAGACGCCGACCAGGAACTTCGGGTTCATCGGGGTGGCGCCGTAGTGTCGCATGAAGTCGAGCATGCCGGCCTGGCGGTCGCCGAGGGCGGGGAGGTCCTCCTTGGCGCTCTCGCCCGCCGCCACGGGCGTCAGGTACATCATCCGCCGACCGTCCTGCATGAACGTGCCTTCCTCCACGCCCGCCGGGGCGCGGCGGACGACCGTCTCCACGTCCTTGCTGCTGGTCTGGATGTAGACGACGGTGGCCTTCTCCTTCAGGGCCCGGCTGGGCACGTCGGCCTCCGGCCGGACGCCCTGCGCGTACTTGCCGTAGCCCAGCGCGTACACCTCGTCCTCCTCGGTGTGCCGGTAGGCGGCGGCGGCCTCGCGGTGCATGCCGACGCGGACCTCCTCCACGTAGGCGGCCAGGAGCGCAAGGGCCGTCAGCGCCGCGCTGCCGATGGCGAACCCCTTTCCGATGGCGGCGGTGGTGTTGCCGAGCGAGTCCAGGGCGTCGGTCCGCTCGCGGACCTCCGGCGGCTGACCGCTCATCTCCGCGTTGCCGCCCGCGTTGTCGGCGATGGGGCCGTAGGCGTCGGTGGCCAGCGTGATGCCGAGCGTCGAGAGCATCCCCACCGCCGCGATCCCCACGCCGTACAGGCCCAGGGTGATGTCCGAGAAGCCGCCCGGTACGGCGAAGGCGACGATCATCGCCGCCCCTACCGCCACGATCGGCACCCAGGTGGAGACCATGCCGGTGGCGATGCCGTCGATGATGACCGTGGCGGGGCCGGTCTTGGCCTGGTCGCTGATGCCGCGCGTCGGCCGGTAGTCCGACGAGGTATAGTACTCGGTCGAGAGGCCGATGACGATGCCGGCCGCGAGGCCCGCCACCACGCTGACGCAGAACTGCCAGGGCAGCCCCAGCCCCAGGATGACCGCCACCGTGGCCGCGACCACCAGGCCGCTGGAGAGCCAGATGCCCCGGTTCAGCGATCCCATGAGTTGTTTCATGGAGGCGTCTTCCCGCGTGCGGACGACGAAGACGCCCAGGATGGAAACGATAATGCCGAGCCCCGCCAGGGCCATCGGCGCCATCAGCATGTTGACCTGGAGTTCCTCGGCCTCCTCACCCCCCACGCCGTAAACGTTTTTCAGGCCGAAGATGGCGGCCACTCCCAGGGCGGCGGTGGCCAGGATCGAGCCGCAGTACGATTCGTACAGGTCGGCGCCCATGCCGGCCACGTCCCCCACGTTGTCGCCGACGTTGTCGGCGATGGTGGCGGGGTTGCGGGGGTCGTCTTCGGGGATGCCGGCCTCGACCTTGCCCACCAGGTCGGCGCCGACGTCGGCGGCCTTGGTGTAGATGCCGCCGCCCACGCGGGCAAAGAGCGCCTGGCTCGAGGCCCCCATGCCGAAGCACAGCATCACCACCGTAATCTGCTCCAGCGTCATGGGTTCCCAGGCGAAGGTGTCGGTCCACACCTGGCCCCACACCTGGTGCAGGAAGAGGAACCACAGGGTGATGTCGATGAGGCCCAGGCCCACCACGGTCAGGCCCATGACCGCCCCGGCGCGGAAGGCCACCGTCAGGCCACGGTTCAGGCTGCTGCGGGCCCCGTTGGTCGTCCGGGCCGACGCCTGCGTGGCCGTCTTCATCCCGATGAAGCCGGCAAACCCGGAAAAGAATCCCCCCGTCAGGAACGCGAACGGCACCAGGGCGTGCTGGACGTGCAGGCCGAACGCCATCACCGACAGCAGGCCACAGACGACCAGGAAGAACAGCGCCACCACCTTGTACTGCTGCTTGAGGTAGGCGTAGGCGCCCTCGCGGACGGCGTGGGCGATGTCGCGCATCTCGTCGGTGCCCTCGCTCTCGCGCATGGCGCTGCGGTAGAAGTACCAGGCCATGACGAGGGCGAGGACCGCTCCGCCGAACGCCAGGTACCAGATGGCGGGCAGGGGCCGGACGCCGGCAGCCTCGGCCGCCGGCGCCGCCTCCGCGCTGAAGACCTCGGTCGCCAGCAGGCCCATCGCCGTCAGCATCACGATGCCGACACCCAGGCGAACGGCTTTCCATAACCGATGGGTCATCCTCAGACCTTTCCGCTGACCAGGGGTGGTGTTGCTTTCGAAACCGGTTGCAGTGCGGCGGGCTTCCCCGGCCGCCGCGTTCCTCGGCGTTCGTTCGGGCGTGGTGGTCCGGGAAGTTTACCCGCCGGAGGCGGGGCCACCACGCGGGGCTTATGAACCTGGTCCTGCTGCCCTGCGTCCCATTGGGGGAGACTTACGAACAACGGGCCGCGCTTTGTACCGCCGCCGACTCCGCCGGGCAAGCAAAAAATGGGTGCCCGGCCGCCGACGGAAAGGCTGCCCCTTCGCTTTCACCCAGGGCAGGCTCCGGGCGGGGCCCGCCGGGACCAACGGACACGGGCATCTGCCGGTGCGGCCGCGTGGCAAGAACCCCCGCCGCTGGCACCGGACGGTCGCGCCATTGGATTGACGCCAGAGACGGGTGGGCGTATACTCCCCCTGGCCGTCGGCGGCGGCGGCGAGCGGTTCGAGCGATCCTTCCGGCACGGGGAGACAGGTCATGGACGAGCGACAGAACGACGAGCGGCCGGAGGAGGCCGCCCCGGTGCAGGAACAGCCCGGCACGGGGCCGTCCGGCGAGGGCATGGGGCCAGGCGGGGCGGGCCGGCAGGGGGAGGCCCGTGACCAGGCCCCCCAGCCGCCCGGGGCGCTTCCGCCCGGCCCCGGCGGCGCGGAGCCGCCTCTTCCGCCCGAGTTGCAGGCCGCGGAGGCCTCCAAGGACGACCGCAACATGGCCATGATTGCTCACTTGCTGGGCTTGGTCGGGTTCCTGGGCCCGCTTATTCTGTACCTGGTGAAGAAGGACGAGGCCGATGAGTACGTGAGGTTC
>Ga0180433_10001074_pt1 | contig 46230 bp, 48 predicted proteins | sample SS_ome_8_FD_132980 | JGI IMG/M metagenome (GOLD analysis project Ga0180433, IMG submission 132980) | Hypersaline lake sediment archaeal communities from the Salton Sea, California, USA - SS_1_D_1 metaG | ecosystem: Environmental > Aquatic > Non-marine Saline and Alkaline > Hypersaline >...
CCAACTTGATCTGCAATAACTGCTGGATTTCTAGGATCATCCTCAGGAATGCCTGCTTCTACTTTTCCAACTAAATCAGCCCCAACATCTGCAGATTTGGTATATATCCCACCTCCAACTCTTGCAAAAAGAGCTATAGATGATGCACCAAATCCAAATCCAAAAAGAATTTGGGTATTTTCAAATAGAGTGTAAAGGCCCCACACACCAATTACACCTAATCCTACAACGCACATACTCATAACTGTACCACTAGAAAATGCAGTGGATAATCCTTTGCTTACACTCTTTTTAGTGTTTTCAGCTGTTCTTGCATTAGATAAAGTAGCTATTCTCATACCAATATTGCCAGATAGGGCAGAAAAAATTGCACCAACAACAAAAGCTACCGATAAACCTCGATCCATGTAACTTCCTTCAATAAATGAAGCAATAAACAATAAAACAGCAATTACTATAACAAATACTATCAATACTTTATATTCACTTTTTAAAAATGCCATTGCTCCAGTTCTAATTGCTAAACTTAATTCTTTCATTTTTTCGTTACCTGGACTTTGTTTCTTTATTCCAAAGTAAAGAATGGCCGCAAAAATTAAAGCTACAGCTCCTCCAATAGGGACTATTATGGATATTAAATTCATAGCACCTCAACGAGCGATGCAATATTAATAGAGTATATAATTATTATGAATCTATAAACCAAATCTTTATGTATAGTTCTTAAATACGGGTTAGTATCTGGTAAATTAATTCATATTAATGATAATTTAATCTGAGGTATTAAAATGGATGGACAGCAAACAATAATGAAAACAAACAACAAAGAAAAAAATGTTATGAAAAGTATTGATGGTAACACAGCAGCAGCACATATTGCATATGCCTGTAGTGATGTTGCTGCAATATACCCTATTACTCCTTCATCACCAATGGGTGAGGTTGCTGATAAGTGGGCAGCTTATGGTAGAAAAAATATTTTTGATCAAAAATTAAAAGTCGTTGAAATGCAATCTGAAGGAGGAGCAGCAGGTGCTGTTCATGGTACTTTAAGCGCTGGAGCACTTGCTACAACCTTTACAGCATCACAGGGACTCTTACTTATGATACCAAATATGTATAAAATCGCTGGCGAACTTATGCCAACTGTTTTTCATGTGTCTGCCAGAGCAATTGCAGGACAAGCTCTTTCAATTTTTGGTGACCATCAAGATGTAATGGCAGCTAGAGCTACTGGCTGGGCAATGATTTCTTCTAATTCTATTCAAGAGGTAATGGACCTAGCTCTTGTTGCACATCTTTCAACGATTAGAGCAAGTATACCATTTTTACATTTCTTTGATGGATTTAGAACATCCCATGAAATACAAAAAATTGAGATGATAAATTACGATGATATTGCAAAATTAATGGATTGGGATGGAATAAAAAAACATAGACAAAGAGCTCTTAATCCAGAGCATCCTCACTTAAGAGGAACTGCTCAAAATCCAGATATATATTTCCAAGTAAATGAAGCAGCAAATAAATATTATAAAAAAGTACCGAAAATTGTTGAAGAAGAGATGAAGAAAGTAAGTGAATTAACAGGAAGAACTTATAATTTATTTGATTACGTCGGTGCATTGGATGCAGAACATGTAATAGTTATGATGGGGTCTGGATGTGAAGCTGCTGAAGAAGCAGTTAAATATTTAGCAGATAAGGGCGATAAGGTTGGATTAATAAAAGTAAGATTATACCGTCCATTTTCATCAGAACATTTTTTAAATGCACTTCCAAAAACTGTTAAGAAACTCGCAGTTTTAGACAGAACTAAAGAGGTAACAGCTACTGGTGAACCTCTTTATCTTGATGTTAGTTCAGTTATATTTGATTATAAATTAGACATTCAAGTTTTTGGTGGCCGATATGGTTTGGGATCTAAGGAATTCACTCCAACTATGGTAAAAGCAGTGTTGGATAATTTGAATCTAGATGAACCTAAAAACCATTTTACTGTAGGAATTGAAGATGATGTCACCCATACCTCATTACCTTTTAGTGAACATCTTGATACTTCACCACAAGGACTTGTACGATGTAAATTCTGGGGGATTGGAGGTGATGGAACTGTTGGAGCAAATAAAGATGCTATAAAAATTATTGGCGATAATACTGACAGATATGTACAAGGCTATTTTGCATATGACTCCAAAAAATCCGGAGGTTTAACTGTTTCTCATTTAAGGTTTGGTAAATCTCTTATAAAATCAACATATCAAATTGATAAAGCAGATTATATTGCATGTCATCAATCTTCTTATGTTGATAAATATAATTTGTTAGAAGGAATTAAAAACGAAGGAACATTTGTATTAAATTCTCCTTGGACTCTAGAAGAAATGGAAGAATATCTTCCAAATTCCTTGAAAAAAACAATTGCTGAGAAAAGATTGAAATTCTATAACATAGACGCTGTAAAAATTGCAAAGGAAATTGGTCTCGGTGGACGAATTAATATGATTATGCAAACAGTATTTTTCAAACTAGCAAATGTTATTCCAATTGATGACGCAATAAAATATCTTAAAGAGGCTATTGAAAAAACTTATGGTAAAAAGGGAAAAAATATAGTTGAAATGAATTGGAAAGCTGTAGATTTCACATTAGATAGAATTGAAGAAATAAATTATTCAGATTCATGGAAAAATTTAACTGTAGAGCCAAAAGAAGCAAAAGACGAGCCTGACTTTGTTAAAAGTGTAATGAAACCAATGTTAGCTCAACAAGGAGATAAATTACCTGTGAGTGCATTTACCCCTGGAGGTTTATTTCCGACCGATACAACCAGATATGAAAAAAGGGGAGTTGCAATAAATATTCCGGAGTGGATTGCTGATAATTGTATACAATGTAACCAATGTGCAATGGTTTGTCCACATGCAACTATAAGACCAATTCTAGCAACTGAGGAAGAAGTTCAAAATGCTCCCGAAGGCTTTGAGGCAAAAAAAGCAGTAGGTAAGGAAATGGATAACTTATTTTTCAGAATGCAAGTTTATCCGGAAGATTGTGTCGGATGCGGAAATTGTGCAGATATTTGTCCATCAAAAGAAAAGGCTTTAGTAATGAAACCTTTGGCAACCCAAATGGACAAACAAATACCCTTACAAAAATACTCTGAATCAATTCCAAATAGAACAGGTAGTTTTGATAAATATACTGTAAAAGGTTCCCAATTTAGAAAACCATTACTAGAATTTTCTGGTGCATGTGCTGGATGTGGAGAAACACCTTATCTTAAATTAATATCTCAATTATTTGGAAACCGTATGATTATTGCTAATGCAACAGGTTGTTCTTCAATCTGGGGTGGATCAGCACCATCTATTCCTTTCTCATTAAATCAAGAAGGTCATGGACCTGCTTGGGCAAATTCATTATTTGAAGACAATGCTGAGTATGGATTTGGAATGACAATAGCATGTATTCAAAGAAGAGACAAACTAGCTGATCTTATAAGACAAGCAAAAGATAGTTCTTCAGGTCCTCTCAAAGAAGCTTTTTCGGCATGGTTAGAAAATATGAATGATGCTGATAAATCAAAAGAATATGGGGATATTATAAAATCTCATTTAAAAGAAAATCATAATGATGAAATTCTTACACAAATATGGGATTCAAGAGACATGCTCACAAAGAAATCAGTATGGTCTGTCGGTGGTGATGGATGGGCTTATGATATAGGCTATGGTGGCCTTGATCATGTTTTAGCCATGAAGGAAGATATTAACATATTAGTATTAGACACTGAGGTTTATTCAAATACTGGTGGGCAGTCATCAAAAGCCACTCCTATTGGTTCAATAGCTAAATTCGCTGAATCCGGTAAAAAAACAAAGAAAAAAGATCTTGGTTTAATGGCAATGAGTTATGGATACGTGTATGTAGCGTCTGTGGCTATGGGATCAAATAAAAACCAATTAATAAAAGCTCTTAGGGATGCTGAATCTTATCCGGGTCCTTCGTTAATCATTGCTTATGCACCTTGTATTAATCATGGAATAAAAACTGGCATGGGGAAAACACAAGAGGAAGAAAAATTAGCAGTTGAATCTGGTTATTGGCCATTATATAGATATGATCCACGTTTAGCGAATGAAGGTAAAAATCCATTTCAAATAGATTACAAAGAGCCAAATGGAACTATTCATGATTTCTTGATGAATGAAGTAAGATATGCAGCATTAACAAAAACTTTCCCTGACGAGGCTAAAAAACTACATCATCAGCTTGAAGAAAGTGTTAATTCCAGATATAAAACTTATAAATCAATGGCAGAAAAATAGTTTAAGTTACTTACCAAAAAACTAATCATCTCTTTTTATATTTCTTTTTTTGGGATTTTTCTTTGATTAAAAGAGCGTTAGAAATCGCAGATATTATTCATAAACATAAAGAAATTCATATAATTACTCATATCGATGCTGATGGAATAGCTGCAGGTTCTATTGCCTATAATACACTAAAAAGACTCGGGAAAGATTTTTCTATTGATTTTGTAAAACAATTAGATGATAATATTTTAAAAAAAATTGCAGATGATAATCATGAGCTTGTTTGGTTTACTGACCTTGGAAGTAGCATTTGTAATGATTATCCCGAAATAAATAAAATAATTACCGACCACCATGTATGTTTGGATGATTCTGATCATTCATTTCATTTAAATCCTCATTTATTTGGCTTGGATGGCTCAACAGACATTAGTGGGGCGGGATCAACATATTTAGTTTCAAAATCAATTAATAAAAAAAATATTGATCTATCTTACCTAGCAATAGTTGGAGCTTGTGGGGATTTACAGGATAGAAAATTCTGCAAATTACAAGGGACAAATCGTACAATTTTAGAAGATGGAATAAAAGCAAGAATGATTAAAAAGAAAATTGATGTAAGATATTTTGGAACTGAAACTCGTCCAATATCAAAATTACTTAAATATTCTGATGACCCCTTTATACCAGGGATAAGTAGAAGGGAAGATGCATGTATTTCTTTCTTAGAGGATTTAGGTATTAGATTAAAAGTCGACGATTATCAAAGAAGATGGATAGACTTGACTAAAGAAGAAAAAAGGAAAATAACTTCTGCGATAGTTCAATTATTATTAAACAAGGGTTTTGGTTATAAAATCACAAGAAGGATTATTGGAGAAATATACAACTTTCCAAATGAAAAATTAGGTACGGAATTGCATGAAGCAAAAGAATTTGCAACTTTATTGAATTCAACAGCTAGATATGGTAAACATGATGTAGGATTAAAGGTTTGTCTAGGAGATCGGGAGAAATGGCTAAATAAAGCTCAAATTTTGCTTAGTGGTCACAGAAGAAATCTTGTTGAAGGTTTACAATATGCAAAAGAAGAAAAAATCGAAAAAAGAAAATTTTTGCGTTTCTTTCATGCAGGTGAAGGAATAAGAGATACAATAATTGGAATAATTACAAATATGATGCTTAGTTCAGAAGAAGTAGAAAGCGATTTACCTCTAATCGGTTTTGCTATAACTGAAAATGGTGATGTTAAAGTTTCAGCTAGAACGACGCAAGATTTTGTTGATAGAGGTATAGATTTATCAAAAGCATTAAGGAGTGCAGCAGAAGAATTAGGTGGTGTTGGAGGAGGACATAATATTGCTGCTGGTGCAACAATTCCTAAAGGTAAAGAAGAAGAATTTTTAAATTTATTAGAAAAAGAAATTAAAGATCAGCTTGCTTTATAAATATCTATAATTTCAATTTCAAAATAAACAGTCTCATCTGCAAGAGGATTGAGACTTAAGATAAAATTTGGGTCTAATTCTCGTACATATGGGAATATTTGTTCAAGGCTTAAATCTGGTACATCAACAATGATTTCTTGAGTTTGATTACGCTCTATTATAGTTGTTCTATTGAATTCTTTATATGATTTATTTCCTGATTCTTCAATGTATGCGATAATCTTATTGTCTGTTAAATTTTCAACAGTATATGAAACAATGGAAAACCCTTCCTGAACTTGGATTGATTCGTTAACAGAAGGTGAATGATTAAGAATAATAGTAGTGTCATTGATACTAGTAATACTTGTAGAATTTTCAGGATATGTAATTGGTTCAATACCTTTGATATCAATCCATCCGAATTTCTCACCAATTTCATATGGTGGATTGATTCTCATCCAAATTAATGTCTCATTTATTTTGGTTACAATAGATGAATTTTCCCATGATGGATAATTTAACTCAACGTATTCACCAATATAGTGAGATTCATCTCTTAAAGTATAAATTGTCATTGTTTGATTTGGATCCAAACCAAACTGTACCCATTCAGGCGGTGTTTTTGCATTTTCATTTATTCTTACAATTTTTACAACTCCTCCGCCAAAGTCTGATAAGTTAATAATATCACCTTCAGATGGTTTGATACCATAGGCTTTTTCTGGAGGAATATCGTCAGTAGTGAAATTTTCTCCCTCTTTTAAACCAATAAGATTTTCAATAAAACCTTTAATAAATTCGCCATTTATAGAATTTGAATAATCACTATACAAAGCATCTGGGCTTTCAGAAGAATTTAAAGTTACAAAGAAATTCAAAGGTTCTCCACCTGATTTATTATCCGCATCATCATAGGAAGTATCAAAAATAGTATTATTATTTGCATATCTACCAATATAATGAATATCTGCATAATCTTCATATTCAATGACATCTTCTTCTTTGAAAAAATTATCCAAAATCTCATCAAGAATGCTTTTTCCCTGTGCATCTGTCTGTAATAATAGAACTGTTGCAAGGGCTCCGACAACTACAATTACTATAATTACCAATGCAAGATTTCTTTTTTTATCTTCGTCCATGGCCGAGTTGTATGAGATAATCGTATATTAAATTTTACACGGTTTTAACAGATATATTAAATCAAAAAATAATTCGTTGCGAAAAAATAATTATACAAAGAATATAATTTTTTAATATGGATGAATTCAAATTCTAGTTAAAAAATAAATATTTATTTTTTTGTGTATTTATATTGTCCAACTCTGTCAATTACATGTCTAATAATTTTTGCAGCTAGTAAAGCAGTTTCACCATGATCATATGCAGGAGAAACCTCAACTAAATCAAATCCAACAAGTAGCGGTGCAAATATATCTATACAATTTAAAATATCAAATGGATCCAATCCAAAAGGTTCTGGTGTTGAAGTTCCAGGAGCATATGCTGGATCTAAAACATCAATATCTAATGTAAAATAAATATTCATATCTTTTAAATAATCTTTAGTTTCCTTTAAAACATTAGAAAATCCCCTTTTTTTAATAGTAAAAATATCCCTAAAAAAAAGATTTAATCTTTTTGCCTCTTCATATTCCTCAAATTCTGCAGATCTAATACCTATTGTAGCGATATTTCTAATTTTAACATGTTCTGAAATTCGCCTTAAAACGCAGGCATGATTATGAATATTATTTTCATATATTTGCCGAAAATCAAGATGAGCATCAAGTGATAGTACTGCGGTATCTTTCGGAAAAGATTGTACAATACCAGTAGATATTGAGTGTTCACCACCAATAGCTATTGGAAATTTCTTTTTTTCTTGCAATTTTAATGAAAAATCTTTAACATTATTAATCATTTCAATAGAATTTAGAGTTTTTACATCTAAATCTCCATAGTCGTGAAAATTGAGATTTTTTAAATCGGTGCCTGTCCTTAAATTAAACGTCTCAAAATTCCAACTGGCTGTTCTGATAGCTGATGGTGCTTTTTCAGATCCATGTCTAAAACTAGAGGTTTTATCAAATGGAATTCCAAATAATATAAAATCTGCATCATCGAAATTTGATTCTGCATCTGCAAAATAGTTAGGGAAATCCATACCATCAATTAAAAAATATTAGACTCTGGTAATTTTCTTTTTACCTAAAGCTTGCAAATATAGAATTTCGCTACCTGGCTCTAATTTTCCTTTTAAATCATCTGGGATTGTCATCTCGAATGTTTCGTAAGTTTCTAAATCCATAAGTTGTACAGTATCACTTCCCATTAGAGCAAGAACTTGTGCGCTTCTTTTGTCAATAATTGGAACATGTATCTTATGTTTGACCGGATGAACAACACTACGTTTTTGTCCATCAAAAACCCCTATTGCTTCAATTCTTGCTTTGGCTTCACCATGTTTTCCAGGTTTTGAAGTGGATATACTCATTATCTTACATGGTTCATCGTCAATTATCATATAACGATTAACTCGTAATGTTCTAACTTCTGCTAATTGTTTCATTTTCTAATTCCCTTCTGGTAATTTATATACAATATCATGTTCTCTAACTCTATCTTTTACTTTTATTCCTATCGCATCACCCGGTTTTGCTATTTCAACAGGAATCCTATCTATTTCCATTCGATCTATAACTTGTGTAAAATCGGTATGCGCTCCTACAATGTGAATAGTTTCACCTATTTTTAGTTCTCCATCTGTGATTTTAATAGCAGCTACACTAATATTAGTAAAAAAATGCTCAATTATACCAATTTTCTCTTCAACCATTTCAAATCACAATTCATAATACAAGAAGTTATACTTATACCTGATACATTTAATTAGTTGTAACCATTTCAAAGATTACCCTTTTTTCATGTTTTTCACAAATAAATGCTTCCCATTTTGAATCCCATGTCATTGGATTACCACATTCTGGACAGGCTAATTTTTCAATGATTTCACGGTGATTTTTTATTCTTTTTTTTAGGACTTCGGTTTTTATTTTTTTCTCAGGGTTTAAAGAGTTCATCACATAGACAGTTTCGCCATGTGGTACAAATGGAGTTGTATCAATTTTTCCTCTTTTTTTTCGATATGCTTTCATTTGTTGTTTATATTTTTCCATCATTGTTTGTCTTCGGCCCATAATTTTCACTACTCTTTGAAAAACATGAATAATGTTTTTCTTTTATAACTTCTTTCCTCATTGCTAATTTGCTATGAATATATCAGAAATCAATATAGATAATAAAATTAAGGAGATTCTTCAAAATCAAGGAATTAATAGTTTATATCCTCCACAGGAGGAAGCAATTCCTTATGTATTAGACGAGAAAAACGTTGTTTTATCAATCCCTACTGCTAGTGGAAAAAGTCTTGTTGCCTATATAGCAATTGCTAATAGTTTACTAAAAAATCGGGGAAAAGCGCTTTATGTTGTACCTCTTAAAGCTCTAGCTAGAGAAAAATATGAAGAGTTAAAGGCTTTTGAAACTCTTGGATTAAAAATCGGTATTTCAACCGGTGATTTAGATGATTCTGATCCAAGACTTGCAAGATTTGATGTAATTGTTTGTACTTCAGAAAAAGCTGATTCTTTATTAAGACATAAAGTCAATTGGATGGATAAAATTAAAGTGTTGGTTATTGATGAGATTCATTTAATACATGACCCCTCTCGAGGTCCAACTTTAGAAGTAATAATATCTCATTTTAAATCTTTAAATCCTAAAACACAAATAATAGCTCTTTCTGCAACTATAAAAAATGCTACTGAACTATCTATTTGGTTAGAGGCAAAGTTAGTTCAGTCAGATTGGAGACCTATACCATTACGCGAGGGAGTATATCATAAAAATGAGATTAAATTTAATGACGGTGAAATAAAAACAATTGAAAGTAAAGAAAAAAAAGCTGTTGAAAAACTGGTCGAAGAATCAATTAAAAACAAAGGTCAAGTTCTTGTATTTGTCAATACACGAAGATCTACTATGTCTGTAGCATCAAGCTTATCCTCAGTTGTAAAAAATTATCTGTCTAAAAAAGAAAACAATTTACTTCAAAATCTTTTAAAATCAATAAAAAGAGAACTTCCGGAGTTAACATCTATAGATGAAAGATTATTTTTTTGCTTAGAACGTGGTGTTGCATTTCATAATGCAGGTTTATCAAGTGTTCAACGAAGACATGTAGAAAAAGGTTTTAAAAACAAAATTATTAAGTGTATTGTAGCAACTCCCACTCTTGCAGCTGGGGTTAATATTCCTGCCCAAAGGGTAGTAATTAGAGATTTGTGGAGATATGATTTTAATTTTGGAATGCAACCCATTCCAATTCTTGAATACAAACAACAAGCAGGTAGAGCAGGAAGACCTAGATACGATAAATTTGGGGAAGCTATTGCTATTGCAAAAAACAGTGGACAAAAAAACGAAATATTTGATCATTATATTTTAGGAGATACTGAACCTATTTTTTCCAAGCTTGGAAATCAATCATCATTAAGAATACACTTACTTGCAGCTATTTCCACAAATTTTGTTGATGATTATGAGGGAATAATCAAATTCATTGATAGTACGTTTTATTCTTATCAATCCGACGTTTCAATGTTAAATGATGAAATAAATGAAGCAGTATCCTTCTTAGAAAGAAATGGATTTATCGAAATTATAAACGATGATAAATATATGTCTACCTTATTAGGGAACCGTACTTCTTCTTTGTATATTGATCCTTTTTCGGCATTATTGTTGAAAAAAGCTTTAGAAAAATCATGTAAAAAGAATACATCAGATCTATCATTTATTCACGCTGTCTGTGCAACTCCAGATGTTCGATCTCTTTATTTGAGAAGTAGTGATTCCTGGATTGAGGAAAAAGCTGAGAAAAATAAATCAAATTTTCTTGTTGATTTACCAGAGTCGTCTAATAAAGAATATGAATGGTTTTTATCTGACTTAAAAACTGCGTCTTTGATAGAAGATTGGATAGAAGAGATAATTGAAGATAATATTGTAACAAAATATAATGTTGGACCTGGTGATATTCACACAATTGTTGAAGCGGTTCAATGGATGCTGCATGCAGCACGAGAATTTGCCCGAATGTATAATTTTGATTGTGTATCAGATATATCCGATTTAATATTAAGAGCTCACTATGGATGCAAAAAAGAATTGTTAAATCTAGTATCTCTAAAAGGAATAGGTAGAGTAAGAGCAAGAGCTTTATTTAACGAAGGATTTAAAACAATAAATGATTTAAGAGGAATACCTGTAAGAAGAATCTCTCAAATACCTACGATAGGAGAGCGAGTTGCACGCAGTATTAAAAAACAAATAGGTGATAGTGACCAAGGCGAAGAAAAAGAATTAAATGAATTTGATAATAAATAATGGTATGATATGATTGAAATTATAGGTGCTAAAGGGAAAATTGATAATGTTGATAAATTCCTTAAAAGAGTTAAAGATTTTTCTTTAGATAAAAATGTTAAGATTCAAATTTTTAATGCTGACACAATCTACGGAAAAAATCATTTATTGTCTGCTTATAAGCATTCTATTAGAGCCTTTAAAACAAATACAAATGCTACAAATTCATTAGAAATAGAAATCATCCTATACGCTGCTGGTGAACGTCAAATAAAACTTGCGATACCAAAAGTCGGAATAAAAAAAGGAAAATCAAATATTGCAATAATCTTATTTAAAAACAAAAATTTTCAAGATAAATTAATTGATGAACTACTGATAAGATTGAAATTAATCCGTGATGAATCTGTTCTTTTGGGCAATATAAATAAATTGATTAGATTTGGAATAAAAAAGGAAGAATTAGATACCATTTCGGAATTAGAATTCGAAGATTTAATTTTAGAAAAGGTTGCCTTAGTTGATATTTTAAAATAACAATCTGGGTGGAAACTCAATTGTATAATCCGATCGAGCTTTCAGAAAAAGTAGAAAAAATTGTAACTAAAAATAATTTGAAGAAATATTATCGATTTCGTCCAACTAGATTTTACGGGGGCATTGCTACGGCAGATACTGTTGGTTGTAATCTAAGATGTAATTTTTGTTGGTCGAGTAATAGTGTTTGGAATGCAGAAAAAACTGGTGAGTTCTACTCTGCAGTGGATGTCGCAAAAATAATATCAGAAGTTGCGGAAAAGAAAGGATATAATCAAATTAGAATATCTGGTGGAGAGCCAACTATAGGAATAAATCATTTAATAGAAGTGATAAAAAATATTGAATCAAAATATCTGTTCATTCTTGAAACAAATGGTATTCTCTTGGGATACAACGAGGATTTTGTAAAAAAATTAACGCAATTTAAAAATCTTCATGTTCGAGTGTGTATTAAAGGAAGCAACCCTGAAGAGTTTTCATGGTTTACTGGTGCGAAAATTGGATTTAATTATCAATTAAATGCTCTTGAAAATCTCAAAAATAATAATTTAAGATTTAACATTGCTTTGGTTTCTTTAAATGAAAAAAAGAACGATTTATATAAAAAATTACAAGAACTTGAACTAAATAATGTAATGATTGAAGAAGAAGAAATAAAATTGTATCCTCAGGTTAAAAATAGATTAGAAAACGCTGGAATACTACATCATTTTCAATAAATAAACACTTATTATTTATTACAAATATTAATTAAAAATTAAAAAAATAATAGGTTAAATTGTTTCAAAATAGTTAATTAGTTATTTATCAATACAGATGGTTTATAAATTTAAAAAACAAATTGTTTACAATTAAATGTTTAAAATAGCCCGCATGAGGTAGTTTGGATATCCTGGAGCCCTGCGGAGGCTCCTACTCGGGTTCGAATCCCGATGCGGGCGTATAAGCATTTATATCAGAAATAGAGAGATTCAACCTGATCTATGTAGCTTGAAATCAGAAATGGAAAATAATATCTTACTCATTTTGATCTTTAAATAATCATTTATTTCTAAACAATAGATAATCGTACATATTTTTTGACTATACTACGCTACCTTACATTGGTTGATATTAAATAATGAAAAAAGCGAGAAAAAATTTAATAAAATTATCTTTTATCTAAATACATGGGATACATCAATGTTGAGATGAGGTTACTGGATTAATATAATATTTCTGTAATGAAAAAAATGATTTTCCTATTTAAGGAAGAATTTATATAAAAGTTTTGGATAATGTAAAGGGGGGAATCTAATTATGATAAAGAAAATAGCGGCAATTTTATCTATCGTATTATTGATGATGAACGGTATTTCATTAATATCAAATGTTGTAGCTACTGAAAGGTTAGAAGGGGACTTTAGCGCCGAATTGGGGCGAAGAGGAAATGATAGACCAATAATCAATCTTGATGGTACTTTCCATGCAAGAGCGCGATATTTTATTGCGAGAGGTACTGCTGAAATACAAGAGCATTCAGGTCGATTTAAAGGTATATTTGCAGTTAATAATTTTTTTATTAGAATGTCAGTTGGAGAAGGCCAAATCACATTTATGGGAAAATATAGGTTTGATGACGAACATCAAGAATTTAACGGTATCTGGATTGGACGCGGTAGACCATTTAGAGGATGGATAACTGGAATATTTACATCATAATAATAATCAATATATTATTAGATTTACAGAGTTATATTTTGTAAAGAAAAGGATAAATTAAATTCTATATCACATTAGCATAATTATCCATTATATTTTAACTAATTCAATTTTATCGTAACACTCACTACATAAAATCCATTTTTTTTCTAATTTTGAATGATGATACCCTTTGAAATATCCTAATTTTTTACCGCATTCGGCACATTGAATTTTTATATTTTTTATGCTGCCATCTGTAATTTTGATTTCATTAATTCGATTGATTATCATTTCTTTAGCTTTTTCATCTAAAGCTTCATCTAAAAGTGGGTACAAAGACCTCTCTTCAAAGTCTTTATGTTTCACTAATAAGTCTTTGAACCCTTGAGAATCACAGGGTTTACCGGCGTAAATATTCTTTCGCATTTCATTTAATTTCTTGTTGATAATATCATGTTCTTTCATTAATTGAGGGACCATTTTATAGCCTTCCTTAAAATCCTCTGGTGTATACAATGTAAAAACAACCTTTTCCTCAGTAAAAATATGCTTTTCAATCTCCCAAAGAAATTTTTCAAATGCTTTTTTCTGTATATGACTTTCATGATCCATACATTCACTAAATTCGTTTAGCAAATCTATCATTACATCATGATCCCTTGCCATAATCTCGGAAATATTTTCCATATATAATTACACCTCCATTAAAATATTCTTTAACAATTGTTAATACTACTTTATATTATTTATGGTAAATGTCTATATATCGCAGGAAATACCAATGAATATATTGATTAGTATGAAAAGATTTTTAGATAAATGAAATAGGATTTTTAATCTGATAGAATTTTAATTACCAATCTTGCGATATTAGTAAAAAACCGATAGGATATGCAAAAACGATTATTATTCAATAGGATAGCCTGCATCCACCCAAGCTTGATAGTTACCTTCTAATCTATACACAGTTGAAAATCCAGCATCAATTAATTTTTGAGCTCCACTTATTGAAGCACTATCAACATGACAATAAACTAGATATTCCTTGTTTTTATCCAGACTTGGAATTGCATCATCTAATGAACCATCACCAATGTAATAATTTTTTGCACCTGGGATATGACCATTATCATAATTTGGAGATACATCAATAATAATTAAATCTGGTTTTGAATCAATCAATTCTTTTGCTTCCATAGCAGTAACATCCATATAACCTATTTCTTCATTTTGTTTTTCTGTACAACCTAAAAATAAAGATATCCCAAATAATAACAACAAAATAATTTTTATCGCTCTTTTCATTTTAACCCTTTTTCAATATATAAGGTTCATACTTATATAGATAGCCTTTAATAACTACTATAGATTAACTAAGATGAATTTATTATGAGAGTACAATATAATTTAAAGCACAAAGAAGTATTGGACACATTTTTACTAGATATTCCTATCGTAAAACCAGGAAAAATGTATGGACATCCGGCCTATTATGTTGGGGGGAAACTTTTTGCATCTTTATTTATGGAAGGTGTATGTGTTAAAGTACCGGAAACATTAAAAAATGATTTATTGGATGGAAAAGAGATTGTTCCCTTTATCCCAATGGGTAGAAATATGAGAGAATGGATCCTTATAAATAGGGGCAAATCAGAGGATTATCTAAAAGATAAAAAAATATTTGAAAAATCAATTAAATATGTTGCCTCAATAGCAAATATTGAATTAAAGAAAAAATAAATTACTACTATTAAAAAATATTTTAATCTAATTAATATTTCTTATTTTTGTTGTTATGAAGTCTCCTAAAGTATATGAGAATTATCAAAAAATTTTTGTTCTTGGTTCAACTGTTTTACAGCTTATTATCTATTTAATCGGTGCTTACATTATTTTTTTAATTGGATCAGTTTGGTTGATTTTATATTTGATATTTATTTTAATTCTTGAGTTAAGGTTATTAAAATTAAGTTGTACCCACTGTTTTTATTATGGGAAACTATGTGCTTTCGGTAAGGGAAAACTGTCCGCTTTATTATTTAAGAAAGGTTCTCCAAAAAAATTTGTTAATAGAAAGATAGGATATAAGGATATATTTCCTGATTTTCTTGTTTCAATTATACCACTGATTGTTGGAAGTATATTATTAATTTTAAATTTTAACTCGTACTTATTAATCATTATTATTGTTTTATTAGTACTTGCCTTCCCTGTAAATGGTCTTTGGAGAGGAAATCTAGCTTGTAAATTCTGTAAACAAAGAGAATTGGGTTGTCCTGCTGAACAGTTATTCAAAAAGAAGTAAAATTCAATTGTAAAATAATATTATTAAAATTACGTCATTTAATTTAAAAACCTACTTTAATATAGTTCTATCTGGGGTGTTTCCATTTTTAAAATGTTTATCTAACCAACCTGAGATTACATCCTCTCTATAATCAAAATACTTCACGTATGGCTTAATATCTATAATGGGGGTTTTATCAATAATATCAACTTCAGAGAAGTATATCTTATTATGACTAATTCTTTTTATTTTTACTATTGAAAAACCAATATGATTTGGACGGTGAGGACTACGAATTGCAAAGATTCCATGTTTTGCATCTTCTAAAAATGGTATTTCTTCAATCTTTTCTTTGTCTGATTTGTGAAAATAGTAAATAAGAATGCAATGACTGAATTTATCTAAATCTTTTAAACCTTTTACAAACTCATCTTTTATTTCTACCCACGCTTCGATATCATCTTTAAATCTACCTTGAATGGGAATTTCTTTACATTCTTTGTAAGGAGAATGAACTATTCCTATTGGACGTATTTTTATATGAGCCATATTTTTCACAATAAGATATGACCTTTTATTTAAGAAATTATTTGTAATGTTTAATTTTAAAAAATATTGTAATAAATAAAAAAAGCCATTTAAAGAAAAATTTTATTTTTCGCGGAATTTTCACCCATTTCTTTAATCTTTTCGGTAAACTCTTTAGCTACTTTTGCATATTTTTGGCCTTCTGATGCAGAAACCCAAGATAATCTAAGTCTATCTGCTTCTAATCCTACATCCTCAACAACCTTTTTTAACATAGCAAATCTTCTTCGCGTAAAGTAGTTCCCTTCTTGATAATGACAATCACCAGGATGACATCCAGCAACTAAAACACCATCAGCACCACCAAGATATGCCCTTAAAACAAAAAGAGGATCAACCCTACTTGAACACATTACGCGAATGGGTAATATTGATGCAGGATACTTCAATCTGCTTGTGCCTGCTAAATCCGCACCTGCATATGAACACCAGTTACAAAGAAAAGCAATAATCTTTGGCAAGAAATCTTCGTCTTTTTTCATTTTAACCACTATTCCTCAATTTCTACAAATTCCTCCTGCTTAAATGTAACAAGAGGTATTTCTTCCTCAACATCTTTTCCAGCTACATAATCAAACATGTTCTGAACAGATTCTCCAACCTTTTTAAAAATGACTGCAACAGGGATATCAACAGGGCATACGTCCTCACACGAACCACATGCTACACAAGAAATTCCTATATGGGTCATTCGGCCAAGATGATAATATAAAATTCCAGGAGGGGCTCTTATTCCTCCTCGTCTTTTGAGTTCAGAATCATAATTTGAAGGTTCATATTCTGAATTAGCCGAATCAAACTCACATAAAGTACAATAGCAAACAGGACAAACTTTACTACAGCCATGACAACCTATGCATCTTCCAAAAATATCTACCAATCCGTCGATTCCATTTAATTTTTTATTTATTTCAGAGAAAATTTTTTCCTTTTCTGTCTCTCTTTTTTTCAAATATTTATCTAATTTCTGCTGATCAATTTTATTTTCTAAAGATTTTATATCAAGGTCTTTTGTAAGTTCTTCTCCCTTTTTGGAATTTAAAAATATTTCTAATTTTTTATCCATTTCCTTATTATCTATTAAATCGACAATAAAATCAGCTGTATATGGGAAAAATTCAGTACAACTTGTACAGACTGGTCTTAAATCATTAGGAATTTGTCCTTTTTTGATTTCATTCCAGTATGAATTCATGTTTTTTTCTATAGTTCCATCAAGAGACAATTTTGAAGGATAAACACCTCCACATGTAAAGCTAACAATATATAAATTTTCAAGACTTCCCTGTTGACGTTTAAGAAGTTCCACAAAACCTCTTAATTCACAAGGTTTTAAAACAGCAATAACAGGTTTTTTTGAACTTCCTTTTAAGGTAAATCTTGATAAAAGTTTTCCAGCATTTACAGGCATTAGAGGATAAAAGGGAACGGCTTCATTAAGTTCGTCAGGATCGGTTATTAGCGAATATGCAATATCCCCATCTTTATTTATTTTTTTAAGTGAAAATACCCCTCTTACTTTTTCTTTTTTTAAGAGTAATTTAAAAAATTCAATAATGCCTTTATGAGTATTTTCATTAATAACAACTGTTTTAGTCATGGGCATCCTCCATATCACGAAGTTCTTCCTCTTTGTAAGCAACCAAAGGAATAGGTTCTTTTAAATCTCTACCAGAAACATAGTTAAATAACTCTTGGGTTTCATCTGCAATCATACTAAATACCTGTGCTACTGGTATGGCCATTGGACATGCATCTTCACATGAACCACATGATACACAAGATAGGCTCATGTGTGACATTCTTCCAATATGAAAAAGTGAGGTATCTGGAAGGAATCTAAGACTTCCTTTAGTTTCTGCTCTATCAAGATAATCTTCAGAATTATGTTTAACTTTATCAGAATCAAAATAACATAGTCTGCAGAAACAAACTGGACAAACTCTCATACAATTATGACAGTTTATACAGTTACTAAATGTATCTACAAAATTATCAATACCGCCAATTTTGGTTTTTAAATCTTTATGAGTTTTTTTTCTTTTTCCATGTCTTTTTTCGGAAATTTCTTTAACTTTTTTCTGCCAACTTTCTATATTTTCTTTTAAAGGCAATTCAAGTTTTTCTATTAGATTTTTTCCTTTCGAACTATTAGGGATGAGGTACATTTTATCTTTATTAATACCAAGTGTTGCAAAATGAATATCGCCTGATACCATAGAAGAATGATTGCAAATTTGACACACTGGCCTCATTAACTTATTATCCCATTTTTCGACAGCTTCTTCAAATAATTTTTTATATTTTTTAGGATCTGATAGAAAATCAGGATACGGTAACACTCCAGGACAATCCATGCTTATTAAGGTGATATTATCTAGATTAGTTTGCCCGACTTTAGCAAGTTCAATAGCGGCTCTAATTTCACATGGTCGCAAAATTGCAGCAATTTTTAAGTTGCCTTCACCTAAGCGAGTTATACTTGATACTGCTTTTGCTCCTTGAACAAACATTACTGGTGGAAGCGGATTAGAATCTTTTAAAAGATTTTTGTCCTTAACTAAAACATATACAAAAGAATCCTTAGCTGGAGTTTCCATTGGAATAATAACTGCATCAAAAATCTCTTTATTTATTGCTTTTTCCAATAACTCGATAATGGTATTTTTCATCGATGATTTTATAGTTATTGCTGCGGCTTTATTTTCAATCATTTTACCGCCTCCAGTAATTCTTGATATATTTGATTAAATTTGAAGTGTTTAATGCTCGCAGCACCTGAAGGACATGCAGCAACACAATTTCCGCAACCTCTACATATTACTTCATTTACAACTGAAATTTTCTTTGTTTCATCAAAAGTAATAGCACCATATGAACAAACAGTTAGACAGGTCTTACAACCAATACATAATGATTCAGATATAACTGAGGTTTTCACCTCTGGTTTAATTTTTTTGCCTGGAATAAGCGAAGAGAGGATTTTTCCAGCGGCAGCTTCTGATTGGATGATTGTTTCAGATATGTTTTTAGGACCTTGAGCGCAACCAGCTATATAAATACCCTCTGTGGAAGTGGAAATTGGATTTAATTTTTCATGTTCCTCGGCGAAAAAACCTTCTTTGTCCTGAGAAATGCCCGTAATTTCAGCAATTTTAACAGCATCAATAGTTGGTTCAATTGCTGGTGCAAGGACTACCATATCTACTAAAATACTATTTTTTTTACCTTCTTTGTTTTTAAAGTTTATTTTTAATTGATTTTTATTTTTCTCTACTTCAACATCAGATGATCTAATAAAATCGACATTCTTACTTTTAACTTCATTGAAAAATTTTTCATCCTTTTTACCTGGTATACATAAATCAGAGTAGAGATTAATAATTTTAACTTTTGGTAGTTTTTCTTTTAGATATGAAGCATATTTAAGAGAATACAAACAACATATACCTGAACAATATCCTTTTTCTTCTCTGCCAACACAGTGAATAAAGGCAACAGATGTAGGAGTTTTACCATTTTTTAAGGTTATATTTTTGGTTAAATTCATCTTTTCAAATTCTAACGAAGTAAACACATTATCTAACTTACTATAACCAAATTGCGGAGTTTTTTCAGGATTAAAAAGTTGGGAACCTGTAGCTACTACAATTGCACCAACATTAAACTCGATAGGTTCATTTTCACCAGTTGTCGTTTTTATTTTTATTTCAAAATTTCCAAAGAAACCTATAACTTCTCCAACCTCACAATTAGTCAGTACTTTTATATTTTCATTTGTATTGATATTCTGTATTTTATTATCAATAAGTTCCGTTGCTGATTTCATATCTCCAAATGTTTTTTCAAAATTTTTTATTAAGCCGCCTAATTCTGAGGTTTTTTCAACCAGAAAGACCTTTCTTTTGGAACTAGCAAGCTGTAAACTAGCTTCGATACCAGCTATACCTCCACCAATAACTAATACATCAGGAATACTTTCAATTTCCTTTTTTTCTAAAGATGAATGATATTTTACCCGCCCAACAGCAGCTTTAACAATTCTTATAGCTTTTTTAGTCGCTTCTTCTTTATCTGCAGTTATCCAAGCACATTGTTCTCTAATATTTGCAAGCTGAAAAAGATAAGGGTTAAGGTCTGCATTTTCACAAACCTCCATAAAAGTTATTTCATGCTCCTTAGGTGAACATGCAGCGATAACTAGATGGGTTAAATTATGATTTTTGATCTGTTCTTCAAGATATTTTTTACCATCTGCGGAACATAAAAGCTTGAATTTTTCTACTACTGCAACATCATCAATCGAAGAAATTTCTTTTTTTACTCTATCTAAATCGACTTTTTCTGAAATATTTGGGCCGCATTCGCATAAATAAACCCCAATTTTTCTTTCCATTTGATTTTCCTCTCATAGTTATAAAGATAATATTTTTCCAACTGCAGCTGTTGCTTGGGATACTGAATCTTGAATGTTTTTTGCTCCTTGTGCACAACCTACAATAAAAATACCAGGTTTTGATGATATAACAGAAGAAGTATCTGAACTATTTTCTTTGAAAAAACCGTACTCATCAATTGAAATTCCCAAAGTTTTTGATAGTTTAATCGATGTATTTCTTGGTTCAATTGCTGGTGTAAGAATTACCATATCTACTAAAATATTCTTTTTTTCACCTGTCTCAATATTGAAATTTACATTGATGTCATTGTTTTGTTTTTTAACCTCAATATCACTTGCCCGAATCATATTAACCTGGTTCTTTTTCATTTTTTCATAGAATTTTTGATGAGATTTCCCAGGTATACAAAAATCAGTGTATAATTCTGAAATATTAATATTAGATATTTTTGACTTTAAATAATGAATAAATTTTAATGAATACATACAACAAACAGAAGAACAATATCCCTTTTCTTTTCTTCCTACACAATGAATGATTGCTACACTTTTAGGGGTTTTTCCGTTTTTCAAAATAATTTTCCCTTCAGTTGGGCCATTGGATGCATATAATCTTTCAAATTCCATAGAAGTGTAAACATCATCAATTTTTCCATAGCCATATTCCTGAAGTTTTTTTGTATCCATTAAATCAAAACCAGTAGCAACAATTATTGAACCTACCTTAATATCAGTCTTTTCGTCTTTTTGACTGTAATCAATAGCTTCAAACATACAAGCTTCTTTGCATGCACTGCATTCTTTTCCATTAAACCTTAGACAATTTTTAGTATCAATCATTGGAACATTAGGTAACGCGCCTGCACAAGGAACATATATTGCTTTTCTTTTGCTCAAACCTTCTTCAAACTCATTATTTATAGAAACTGGACATGGATCAAAACAAGCATTACAACCTATACAATTATCCATATCCACATATCTTGCTTTTTTATGTATTCTAACATTAAAATTACCAAGAGATCCTTTTATACTTTCAACTTCTGTTAGTGTTAAAAGATTAATGTTCTTATCTTGAATTATCTCCTGTTGTATAGGGGCAACCATACATGTAGAGCATTCCATATTTGAAAAAACTTCTTCATATTTTATAGAGGATCCTCCAGTATACGATGTTTTTTCAATCAGATGTACGTTCCTATCAGCTTTGGAAAGCATTAAGCTAGCTTCAATTCCAGCTATTCCTGCCCCAATTACCAGCACATCAGTATTTGAATTTAATTCAACCATATTTTCATCTTCATTTTATAATGATTTCTTTTTTCTCAAAGGATTTGGGCCTAATTTCTTTATTCTCTCATTAAAATCATTCACAACATCTGCAAACCTCTGGCCTTCTGATGCAGATATCCATGACAGTTGTAGACGATCTGATTCTAAACCAAGAGCTTCTACAACCTTTTTCAATACAGCAAATCTTCTTCTGGCGAAATAATTACCTTCATTGTAATGACAATCACCAGGATGACAACCAGCCACTAAAACACCATCAGCACCTTGAAGAAATGCTGTTTCAACTAGCACAGGATCAACTCGACTAGAACACATAACTCGTATGGGAGTTAAAGAAGCTGATACATTTAATTTACTAGTTCCGGCTAAATCTGCTCCTGCATATGAACACCAATTGCATAAGAAACCTACTATTCTAGGTTCAAATTTTTCGACCATTCTTATCCCATATTACTAAAAACAACTAACTTTTTCAAATTATTAATTACTTTTTTATTTAATTCTTTAAAGGTGATATTAGAATTGAATTTGTGCTTTGAATTTTCCGCCGCCTTCATCAGCACAAACAAGAAGTGTCTTGTTTGTTCTAGTACACCATGCTTTGATGTCATCGGGGAAAGAATGGCAATCTGCCAAAACTTCAAGCATATCACCTGGTTGGATCTCCTTTGCCTTAGCCGCAACTTTTAATATTGGTTGTGGGCATTTCAATCCAAGTGTATCAAGTGTGTGTGTTGCCATATTTTTTTCAACTCCTATTAGAATGAAAATGTTGTTTGAGCATCGCTTATTTCTGCCATAAAAGTTGTCGCTCCTACAACCTCTACGTCATCTCTTATTTCCTCTTTCTTCATGTCCTTTGCATCAAATGCAAGTTCACAAAGCATTATTCTTGCACCCAAGGCCATTACACCCTCGACTAAATCCGCCATATCTGGAAGACCTTTGCTCTTAATCTTTTCAAGTTCGCCTTTTTTTAAGGCAGGTGCTGCTGTTGGAGTAAAAAATAAAATTAGATCATCTCCTGAAGCAACAGCACTCGAACCAAGGATGAATGCAGGATAAAGGTTCTTGGGCTCCGTTCCATTGCATATCATTGCTACTTTTCCCATAAAATAACCCCGTTGAGGCAACATTCATACCATATATAATTCTTATGGTTTTTTTAGTCAAGTAAAATAAAAATTAATATAAATTAGTTTCATTTTGAAATGTTTACATAGTCAATTAGATAGGATAATCTCCATAGGATTATTATTAATATTAAACTTATTAAAATACTAAAATACCATTGAATATCTAATGTTGAACTTATATTTAAAAGTTTAATATAAAACCACAATGGAATTAGAAAAAATAGGTACATCATAAGCCAGTATCTAAGTGGTTTTTTTCCAATATATTCTAATCTTCTAAAGAAAATATCACTATTTAATATAAAATCTATCGTAGAAAATATTGCAAATGAAAGCATTATTGATAGCAGTATAAAAGGAGGCGTAGCGGTCATTTTATTAAAGGGTATGAAAATTGAGAAAAAAATGAAAAATATAAAAATCACGAAAATTAGTATTTGATTTCTAATACACCACAATCCATCAGAAAGTATTCCTTTACCTATGTACAATCCAACTAACATTATTGGAAAATAATACAATGCTGCGGGAAAACCACCTAAATAATGACCTATGAAAATGGTATCTAAATTACAATGTATCAATGCAAAATATGAAAAACATATAATGAAAATTATAGCTGGAATAATTCTCCAATCAATTTTTGAAATCCCAACACAAGCTAAAAATAAAATTGCACTTAGCATCACTTCATCCATTTCTAGAAAACCATATGCAGAAAAAATTGAGAATGAAATTCCAACAATTGCTAGTTTTAGAAATCTTTCAAAAACATCTCTAATTGTTTTTTTTGATGGTTGTTCTTTTTTTTTATCTAAAAAATATGCCAACGATAATCCACTAGCAAAAATAAACATAGGGAGAATAAAATCCCCCAAATGAATAGATGCCCACTCATTATGACGTAGTATGTTAGGAAGATTGTTGCTAAGTCTTCTTGTAACAGTAAAAAAGACCATTCCAATTATTGCTAAACCTCTAAATGTATCAATGCTATGATTTCTCTTCATTGATAATCATCTGATATATGATGAAATAGCAATTATATTAGTAGTTATCTGGTAGATAATATTCTATTAAGTCATTGTCCCTGGATCAGAACCAGTTGTATATGGATAGTCTTTTGCCTCAGTAGATTGATCATAACATTTATTGACTGTTACAGTACTATTTGTAGTCCAAGAACACATTCCCCATTTTAAAGCAGTTGCATTATATCCTAAAGCATTAAGCAATGCAGTTGCTTGGGATGCAGTATGACCAGTATAACATACAACCACGATTTGATTGCTATATGGTAATTTTGCCAGGTTTTCCTCAGAAAATAAGGTTTTTAGGCCAATATTTACTGCTCCGGGAATATGTCCCAATTCATAATGTTCTGGATTTCTTATACTGAGAATAAAAGGATCATTGGTTGTATCGTTATCATTTAGACGTTCGTATAATGATTCTGCAGTAATTACTGCTGGTTTTCCTTGATTTAAAGAATCGTAAATTGTTCCACGGAATTCATCATCCCAAATACCTGAAGTAAATTGAAAATCTTTAGCATCTTTTGTAATATTGAAACATTTACCAGCAGTTATTTCTTCATCAGTAGTCCATGAGCACATTCCATACATTAATGTTGTTGCATTATAATCATTAAGATTTAACAATGCTGTTGCTTGACTTGCGGTATGGCCAGTGTAACAGATAACTACTATCTGTTTATTTTTATCTTCGGGTAGTTTTTTAAGTCCTTCTTTTGTAAATAAACTTGTTATGCCTATATTAACAGCCTCGGGGATATGACCTAATTCGTAATGTTCGGATTTTCTAACATCTAAAATAAATGGATCATTAGTTGTATCTCCATCCTCTAGATTTGTGTATAAATCTGAAGCTTTGACTACAGCGGGTTTGCCTTGATTCAGTGATAAATATGATGTTTCTCTAAGATTATCAGATCCTTCAATTGGCGTTTCATCGTTATCTAGAACATCCTCTGGAGGTCCAGTGTCCCCCCCGCATGCTGATACAGTTGGTAAAAAACCAAATAGAGGAACTAAACAAAAAATAGGTCGTTTTGAGAATAAATTAATGATTCCTACTGATCCATAAGTTCCAGATTCAGTTCCTGATACAATTGGATAATCTGTACTTACTGTTGATTTATCATAACATTTGCCTAATGTAATTGTTGTGTCGTTTGTCCAAGAACACATTCCCCAAGTAAGACAAACTGCATCATATCCATTTACATTAAGCAGAGCCGTAGCCTGGCTAGCAGTATGTCCAGTATAACAATATACCACTATTTGTCTTGATTTAGGAAGTTTATCAAGATTTTCCTCTGTAAATAGTTTATTTAAGGCAATATTCACTGCACCAGGTATATGACCTAGTGCATAATGCTCTAAATTTCTTATACTGAGTATGAATGGATCGTTAGACTCATTATCATCATTAATTAAATTATACAATGCTTCTGAATTAATGTTTGTAGATATTGTGGATGCATAATCTCTTGTCGCACTCAAAACTTCCGAAACAACTTCTTCCTCTTCTTCTGTGCCTTTAATTACCGAGAAAAAGCCTACAGAAAATATTAATAGAATAACACATACAGCAGCTAAAATTTTATCTTGTTTATTCGTCATTTATATACCTCACATTGCAGAAAATCTTCCAGTTTTTTCGTTCCATTTTACAAATACATACCATATCAATAATATCAAGAGCATTATCGCAACAGCTCCAAAATAAGTAAATTGATTTGGAAGAAATATTGCTTGTTTAAATTCATTAGGTAATATGCTCAAAAAAGCCGGTTGAATAAATTCAGCTGTTAATGGTGCAGTAATAACAATTCCAAAAAGGGCTAACCATAATTTTACATGTCCTTCACCAGCTCGCCAAGAAGAGCCAATCGTACATCCACCAGCTATAGTCATACCAAAACCAAATATTATTCCTCCCACTATTGCAGGCATCCAGAAATTTGATCCGACCATGGTCATTTCTCCCCCCAATCCAGTGATTTTTATTGTTGTAAAACCAAATATACCGATAATAAGTCCAGCAATAATTGCAGTTGCCGGCTCAGAATCGCCTGTCATAAAGGGTTCTCTAAGTGCTCTAACAATACACCACCTAGAACGCTGTAATACAATTCCAATAAAAAGTCCTATTAATGCAAAACCAAACAATATGGGATCACTAAAAGTAAACGCAAGAACTAAGCCTATAACTAACACAATTAGTCCAGCAAGTGGTTGTAATGAAGTACCCTTGGTTTTTGCTTGAAGAAAAGTTGAAGATTTTCCTGAGCTCATTTTTGGGTGTTTTTCCATTTCCCAGATTAAATATTTCACTGCAAAATAAACACCAATAACTAAACCTATTACAAAAATAATTGCGCCTGCAGATAATGCTGCCCAACCGCTAAAGAAGTTGCCAATTGTACAACCCATGCCAATAATACATCCAATGCCCATCAAAATACCTCCAAATAGACCTTTACTAAGTTCTCCAGCAGGGGCTACACGAATTGCAAACTCTTTTCCAAGCAATGCACCTCCAAGTGCACCAATTATTACTAGAATTGATAAAATTGCATATTTATACTCAAGAAAATAGAGAACACCATTTGGTGCCGAATTATTCAATGATAATCCCAACCAACTAAATAGATTTTGACCCCAATTTAATATTCCCCCACTTGAACCCCAGGGTGATGAAATTATAAATAGATATATGCTCAAAATTGCTAGAATTATACTGCCTATCCACATATGCCAGGATTTGGCGAAAAATGTATCATATAATTCTTTAAATATTCCTTCTTCTTTCTTAGTATCTGATGACATAAAATTTAACTCTCCCTCTTTTATTTAAAATTTTAATGCAACAAATTCATTATTTGTTGCATTTAATATAATACTTGTAGACCCCATCTTCTTCTGAAGTCTCAAGTAATTCATGACCTGTTTTATTACACCAAGCAGGTACATCAGGTTTTGATCCTGGATCTGTTGCCAATAATTCAAGAATATTACCTTTTTCCATCTGCTTCATAGTTTTTGCCAATTTCATGATTGGCATAGGACATGATAGTCCTTTACAATCTAAAGTTTGATCTGCTTCTACCATTTTTTACTCCCCGTTTGTGGTTAATAATTTTCTAGACGAATATAATCGTCAATATATAACACTATTTATTTTTGAAAATAATTTGTTAAGGAACTTAATCAAAACGAATATAATTTATTATTTAATTATTTCAACAACGTTATTAAATTTGTTTACAAAATTCCTTTATATCCTGGGCGAAGGGGACATCCTACACATCTATTTTCTTTAAATAATTCACAATCAGGACAAATTGTTTTGAAATTACATTTCATCTTCTTTTTTTCTTTGTCAGTGTAAAATCTAAGAGGTTGGAACATAAAAGGTGAGTTTGTAATTGGAACTACAGTATATTTAGTAATATCTGTAAAATTAAATGAAAAACATTGCTCTATCATAGATTCCATGGTTTCAATATTTTCAGCTACAGCCATAATAATAAAATTATGCTCACCATAGGTATCAAAATAATTTACTATCTTTGGGCAATTTTTTACATGTTCAACTACCTTGCTCTTAAATCTTGCTTCTAAACAAATTAGAAAAAGTTTAAGATCCAATTTTTCAGTATTTACATTACAACTTACTTTTATTAAATCTCTTTTTAATCTTTTCAATCTAGATCTTACAGCTGTATGAGATAAACCTAAATTTCTACCTATATTGGTTATTCCTTGCTCCCAATCGTCATCTATCATTGTTATTATTTGTTTATCTATTTCATCCAATTTTTTCATATTTGATTACAAATAGAATATTTATATATAAATATGTCCATATGAAATATCCATCTATTCTTTTTGAAATATTTTTATAAAAGAAATGATTAATAAATATGTATTATTAAAAAAATATTAAAATCAGCTTAAAAATTATATTTATCGTTGATTTTTTTAGGTTATAAAAACCGGATTATTTACAAATTGTATTACATTGATTTTTATCTATTTTAAAAGAATTTCCATACTTCAATTTCTTGAACGGTTTCAAGCCCAAATGCGTCATAGCATTCTACACGAACAAAATGTTTAAAAAAACACCAATCCACCCAATAATATCTATAAGGTGATTCTGTGACAACATCAACTAGATTATTATCGATATAAAATTCAACTTTTTCAATTCCTGAAGGATCCCAAGCTTCTGATTCAATTATTATCTTTCCTATGATAACAGGTTCAACAAATGTTGCAAATTCTTCATTTGCTAAGTATATTGCATTTTTTGGTTTAATAATACTTAAATATGGAGGATCAAACCGTCCATATGTGACAAAGCACATGTCCCATGTATTTTTCTGGATTGGTTGGGGCTGTTTTGAGTTTACGAATTTAGTGTGAAGAGATGCACTTTCATTTCCCCAGGAGTTTCCTTCATCAAAAGAGACCCATGCACAACCATTAGCATATGATAAATTATCGTTATTTGCACCCCATGCATAAAAATTATCAGATTTGTTTTCAGTATGAGCTACAATATAGTATGTTTTATTTATGACAACAGGAATGTCTTCAAAATCAAATTCTACCCAATCAAAGTAGTCAGTAGGTATTTGTTCTGATGAGATATTTATTCTTGTTAGGTCTTCTCCTACAAGATCGTGTCTAATAGACACATTTAATGGGTAGGTAGTAGTAATATTTTTTCCAATATATAAAAATACTCGAGTAAGTGTTTCTTTTTGTGGAATAAATGATTGAGCAATCCAAACATCAATATTTTGTTCTTCGATTATAACTTGACCAATAGGTAAAACATAATTATCCACATAGGTAGTTTGGGATTGATCTATATCATCATCAAGTATAAGAGATATAGATTCCTTTTGTGAAATTTTAGCTATACCTATTTGGGTTAATACTAAACATAAAATAAATATAAAAACAGCAATATTTTTCATATATACCCCTATTTATTAAATTGTATATACTAATTTATATAAAAAATTTATCCACTAAAAAATTTTAATAATTAGATATAAAATTAATATCATCTAATAATATATTCTTAACTTGAAATAATTTCTATTGAAACAACCATTTTTATCCAAAGATTTGAGGAGGTAATTGCTCCGTCATCAATAAAAGCTATTCTTAATGGGCCTTCATCAGATTCATTGATATACTCTCCATCTTTCATGTAGGCAAGTATCATAGAAACTCCGCCTTTATCTTTTATATTTCCAGATTCATTATAAATATCCACATTACCTAAAATCTCATTATAGCTAAAATTACTGGCCCATCCATCTGATGATGTAATTTTAATCTTGTAAATCTCGGGCATATTTTCAACATCTTCAAAAAGAGAAGTAATCTCAACACCAGTATAATTAAGCGGACCATCGATTTTTATTTCAGGAAGCCATCCAACTTTAATGTAATATCCTGAACCTTCAATTTTTGGGAAAGATTCAATATCATTTAAAGTGTAGTTAATCTGAAAATCACCATATTTGATTGTTAATAATATTGGAGGCTCTTGTTTTTGTTCATTATTATCATTAATTTCAGTACAACCAATTGCAAAAGTTATTATTATGATATTAATCAGTGCTAAAATTGAAATTTTAATTTTATTCATTACCGGACAGCATTGAAAAATGATATAAAAAATTACTGAAAAATTAGAGTTAAAAAAATTTAATGTATTAAAATTGGAGAAAGAATTGGGTAAAATATTATATAATATTAAGAATCTTTATTATTGGAAGGATGAAATATGAGTAAAAATTGTGGAATTATGATATTATTTCTTATTTTTTTATTATCTATTTTATCAGGATGTTTATATGAGATACCTGAAAATCCAAATACATACATTAGATCGATGCAATATGATGGCTATAACAGAACCTATCGAATTCATATCCCCCTACATCTTGAACAAAATGATTCACCAGCTATAGTATTTGTTCTTCATGGAGGTGGTGGTACTGGTGAAAATATGGAAAGAACACTCACCCTTGGAGGATTTAATAATCTATCCGATGAATATGGATTTATCGTAGTATATCCAGATGGTATTGGAAAAAATTGGAATGATGGACGCTTAATTAATGATACAGCACATCAGCAAAAAGTTGATGATGTTGGTTTTTTATCATTGTTAATTGACAATATAACCCAAGAATTCAATGGCAATAAAAATGAGGTTTATTTTACCGGAATATCCAATGGAGCGATGATGTCGTATCATCTTGCTTTTGAAATCCCTGAAAAAATCGCTGCAATTGCGCCTGTAGCAGGTGCAATTCCAACAGATATTTTACCCAGCAATTCTTCTGGGGCTCCAATATCAGTTTTTGTAATAAGCGGAACAAGAGATCCATTGGTTCCATGGAATGGAGGTGAAATCGGTACTCCAAGAAATCCACGAGGGACATGTATATCAGTTTCTGATTCAGTTATGTTTTGGGTATTAAGAAATAATTGTAATACAACACCTGATAGTAGTTGGCTCCCAAATAAGAAATTACTAGATTTTTGTAGAATTCATTGTGATATTTATACTGGTGGAAACAATGAAACAGACGTTATATTATATGAGATAATTAGGGGAGGCCATACATGGCCTAATGGCTATCAATATTTACCTAAGCTAATAATTGGGAGAACTTGTAAAGATATCGATGCAAATTCAGTAATTTGGGAATTTTTTAAGTCGCATCCAAAAAAATAATTTATAATTATTAACATTTTAAAAATAAATTGAAAATAACATAAAAATATATTTAATGATTTATTGTTATTAGTTGAAATAATGGCTATGAAAATTGGAGAGGATGAATTCTGTTCAAAATGCATGGAATGGCGAGAGTATGACGAAAATGGGAGATGTAAAGTATGTGGTAAAATTATTGTAAAACAAAAAATTAAAGAAAAAAAAGATAGCTATTCTGAATATGAACGAGAAGAGTTAGAATTAGATGAAAATGATGAATTGTAAATTCATGAAATCAGATAAACATTAAAACTTGACTTTGCTAAAAGTTTATAATATGGAATTTCATACTGGGATTTATAGGTGAGATTCATGAGAGATATCAACGATAATTATGGAAATATTGCTGGAAAAATTTGGAGGACCTTAACAGTATATGGCCCTTTGGATGAACAAAATCTTATTGAAAAAAGCAGAGTGACAAAAAATGATTTTTATGCAGGAATTGGCTGGCTTGCCAGAGAAAACAAAGTGTATAAAACTAGAACAACATATCAACTAGGAACTACCAATTTAACCGATGAAATAGGCATTAATGCAGGAAAAGTTTGGAATACTCTAAATACAACTCAAGATATTGATATATCTACAATCGCAAAAATATCTCAAATAGCTCCTAAAGATGCATACTGTGCATTAGGTTGGCTCGCTAGAGAAGATAAATTAAAATCATTATCTAGAAATAAACAAACAAAATTTAAATTAAAATAATTCCCACTACCTTTTTTTAATTATTAAAAATAAATCTTTATATATATTATTGTAGATACAATAATATGACTTTCTTTAAGATAAAACAATCAGTACTTGCGTTGTTTGTAATAATATTGCTAACTGCAACTGCATTTTCAAGTATTTGTAATGCTCAAGTTACATTTTTTAATTTTGATAATAATAGAATAAATAGTGATTCAGCCCAAAATGCTGCAATAAATAAAATAACTCAACTCGGAAGATATGATTTTGATATAGAATATGTTGAGAACATAAATGACGAAGAAAACAATATTTTATTTTATATATTTCATTTAATTCCATCAGGATATATTGTAGTATCGGCAAATAAAAATCTACCTCCAATTATTGCATATTCTTTTTTAAGTCCATTTTATGATAAATCATCAGATGAGGAATTATTAAAAAACATATTAATTACTGATGTTAAATTAAGATTAGAAAATATTCCTTTGTTGTCCGAATCATTAATAAATGATAGGGGTAAATTATGGGATAATTTATTATCAAATACAAATTCACCAACGCAAAAAATAAGTTTTCAACAATGGCCAAGTATAGGAACTACTCTTTATGGAGGATGGCTAGAAACCCAATGGTCTCAGTCTACTCCATTTAATAATTTTTGCCCAATCGATAAAACAACGGGGGATAGAAGTGTAGCTGGATGTCCGGCGGTTGCAATGGCTCAGATCTTGAATTATCATCAAACGATCAATAATATTGAATTCAATGACTCAGACGATTATTATCATAATTATGGAGGTAACAATTTTTGGATAGATGATGACAGTGAAGTATATGATTTTCCATCTTTTCCAGATTTAAACAACCATTTAAATAATTTAAATAATAATTGGAGAAATAACAATCAATTAACTGATAATGATAAAGCTTCCATAAATTTTGCATGTGGAGTTGCTGCAGAGCAAGTTTATCATCCAACAGGTTCAGGTACGTTTGGTGTTGAACAAGCATTTAATGCTTATCAACGTTTTAATTTCAAAGACATAGAGCTTTTAACCGAATCTGATTCAGATTTATATGATAGAATCTCATCAAACGTAATAAATGCATTACCTGTTCATCTAGCGATTGTAAATGAAGGATGGGATGTAGGTCATAATTTAGTAATTGATGGATATAATACAGATGGTTTTTACCATCTAAATTTTGGTTGGGGTGGATCCTATGACGGATGGTATTTATTACCTGAAGATTTACCATATGACTTAACAATAGTAGAAGGTGTAATTGTAGACATCACAGACAATTACTCTGGTTCAAAACTCAAAGGTTATGGAAATTTACATTGGACAGATGTGAAAAAAAACAGCAAAGTAAAAGGTAATTTTTCAATTGAAAATATTGGAATATCAGGCTCAAAAATTGACTGGGAAATTGTGGTTTGGCCTGAATGGGGAACATGGGAGTTCTCTCCTTCTAGCGGTGAAGATTTGACTCCTGAAGAAGGCGCCTTAGATATCAATTTAGAAGTCGAAATCCCCAAATCTATTAAAAAACAGTTCAATGGGCATATAAAAATAATTAATAAAAATAATCTCAGTGATTATTGTATTATCCATGTTTTGCTTACTACCTCTTATAATAAAATTTTAATTAAATTACCATTTTTTAATTATTTTTGGAAATTAATTGAGAGATTTAATCTTGGAATAAATGGTTAATATACATCACAAATTTATGTTTCTCTAATTATTTTTGTTATAAATAGTATAATGTTTAAATTTTAAACAAAACATTTAAATTTTAGAAGTGTATTAATACTTATAGAATACTATTCTGGGAGGAATAATATGAAGAAAAAAATAGCAAGTATTGTAATATGTATGCTGATGTTCGTTACTGTCTCGACAGTAACAGGAACTGTAAATAACGATAATTTTACAAAAATTATTGAACCTAAGGTAATGTCAAAAGAATTACTCTGGTCCGATGACTTTGAAGATTATGAACTCTACCAATTTCTAGATGGAACTGGCGACGACGGCGGATGGGAAGGTTGGGACAATACCCCTGCAGCAGGTGCTTTTGTAACAAACAATGAATCAAAAAGCCCAGAACAATCAGTGGAAATTGTTGATGACTCTGACTTAGTTCATAGATATAGTGGAGTAAGTTCAGGAAGTGCAACTTACACTGCTTGGCAATATATACCAGAAGATTTTGAGGGGGAAACATATTTTATTTTATTAAATACATATGATCCACCAACTCATCATTGGTCAACTCAGATTAGATTTTCAAGTATTGATGGTTTAGTCAGTTCTGAAACCTATGGAGGAATAGAAGAATCCTTACCTTTGATTACTGGTGAATGGGTTGAAATAAGAGTTGAAATCGATTTTGAAAGTGACACACAGACAATTTTCTATGGCGGCGATGAACTTGAGGAAAAGAGCTGGAGCGAAGGTGTATCCGGACCAGGTGGTTTGATCAATCTAGCAGCTGTTGATTTATGGGGTAATCTAGCCACTGAGGTTTATTATGATGATATGTCATTGGAAGGGGAAGCTTCTGCAGATCCAGATTTATTTTGCGAAGGAACACTTTCTTGGGTAAATCAAACACCTGGAGATACTTTGACAGGAAGTTTTACAGTAGAAAATGTTGGGGGAGCTGGCACTCAATTAGATTGGGAAGTAACTAACTGGCCAAGTTGGGGAGAATGGTCATTCGATCCAGCGTCAGGGACAGATCTTACACCAGAAGATGGTCAAATAACAGTCGATGTAACATGTATCGCTCCAGATGATAAAAACGAAGAATTTATAGGAAAAATAAAAGTTGAAAATCTTGAAGATTCTGAAGACACTTGTGACATAGATGTTTCACTTACAACACCACTGGTTAAGCCTTTAATATTTATTCAAGTAATTGAAAAAATAATGCAGAGATTTCCAGTTTTAGCTAAAATTCTTCAATTCAGCCAATATTTCTAAAAAAACAAACTTTTCTTTTTTTTTTATTTTTTATATATTAAAATAACTAAATCAAATTGTTGAGTTGAAACAAGAGTTTCAAATAATACAAATAGATAATTTTATATATCCATCTACTGATTTAATATGCGTTGGAATGGAGGAAGGGTCTAAATATTTCTTCATATTTAATCCCCTATTATTTTTCCCTTCTTCCTAATAATTTTTATCATAATCTTTTTGTTGGCTTTTTTATACTAATCATATTTTTCTCAATAATTTCTGTGTCAATCTTACCCCCACTATAAGCAAGAAGAAATGTTTTTGAATCAATATTATATAAAAGCGTATTACACATTAAATGATATTCTCTACAGGCATTATTTTTTATTTTATCAATAACCTTTTTTGTTATTCTTGATGTAAAATGATAATCCTCAGATAAAAAAATATCTACACCATTTTTTAATGAGGTTATCAATATGTTACAATCATTAACAATATCCTTAGGATTCACACCATGATTTTCTTCCATCGATCTCATACATGTTTTACCAAATTCATTTTTTAGAAAACGATTTTTAAAATCAACCACATTTGCTCGTGTTCTTTTCCATCTTTTTATTGCTAATTTATAATCTAATAAAGAAATTCTTCCCCATATTTTCAATTGTTCCAATTCGGATACAACGGTTGAAGTAATATAACATTTTATGTTGTCTTTATTTAGTATTTTTATTACTTTATCCACTAAAGGATTTTTTTTCAATAAAAAGGAGGTGTCAAATGATAAACTTCTTAAATAATGTATATCGTTCATAGAATCATTCTATTTTTGAAAATTCATAATATCGTAGTAATATTTATAATTCCCTTTAAAACATAATAATAATAAGTTTATCTATGTTTGATATCTCTAAATGACTTTGAAAAATATTAATAAAAAGAAGTATAATAGATTAATCAACGAAAATAGTCCATATCTCTTGCAACATGCAGATAATCCAGTTAATTGGTACCCCTGGGGAAATCAAGCATTTAATAAAGCAAAAAGGGAGAATAAACCAATTTTCTTATCAATAGGTTATTCTACCTGTCATTGGTGTCATGTAATGGCACATGAATCTTTTGAAGATAAGAATGTTGCAAAAATTCTGAATGATTCATTTGTAAGTATTAAAGTAGACCGAGAAGAAAGGCCATATATCGATAATATTTTTATGACAGTTTGCCAAAGCCTCACAGGTTCTGGAGGATGGCCTCTTACAATTATCATGACGCCAAATAAAAATCCTTTTTTTGCTGGAACATACATTCCCAAAGAATCGAGATTAGGACAATCTGGCTTATTGGTAATATTACCAAAAATTATCAATTTATGGAAAAACAAAAAAGAGATTATTCAAAATTCTGCAAATCAAATTACCCAGGAAATTAGAAAAATTCTTAAAATTACCTCTGGACAAAAACTTGATGAATCAATTATCAATATAACCTTTAACCGTCTTTTAGAAAATTTTGATGAAGAAAATGGTGGATTTGGTAACTATCCAAAATTTCCAATACCCCATAATATAATGTTTTTACTTAGATATCATAAAAAAATAAGAAATAAGATGCTATTAAATATGGTGGAAAAAACTTTAATTAAAATGAGATTGGGTGGGATATATGATCAAATAGGATATGGATTTCATCGGTACTCTACTGATAATCATTGGTTCTTACCACATTTTGAAAAAATGCTTTACGATCAAGCCCTATTAGCCCTAGCATACATTGAAGCCTATCAGATAACTAAAAGGGAATTTTATAAAAAAACTGTTGAAGAAATTCTTCAGTACGTTGAAGAAGAACTTACTTCAAACGAAGGAGGTTTTTATTCATCACAAGATGCAGATAGTGAAGGAGTAGAAGGAAAATATTATATTTGGTCTTATAGCGAATTAAAAAAAATATTATCAACAAGTGAGTTTGAAATAGCGGTAAATATATTCAATTTAAAAAAAAGTGGTAACTTAAAATCCAATTCACCCCATATGGTTAACTCAAAAAATATTTTGTTTTTAACAAAAACATTGTCAGAGAGCGCAATAATATTAAAAATACCAGAAAAAAAATTAAGCCAAACTGTAAATGAAGTAATTAAAAAAGTTCATTCTGCGAGAAAATTAAGGTCCCCACCTAAAACTGATGATAAAATCATAACAAGTTGGAATGGACTAATGGTTGTTGCTTATGCAAAAGCTTATCAGATGTTTGAAAATGAAAAATATTTAAAAAAATGCAAAAAAGCAGATGAATTCTTTGATAAAAAAATGAAGATGTTTGATGGAGGTTTATTTCATACCTACAGAGAAAATAAAACTAATATTGAAGGAAATGCAGACGACTATGCATTTATGATTTGGGGCCTAATAGAATTATATTATTCAACATTTCAAAATAGATATTTAAGAAAAGCATTGACTCTAAATAAGTATTATATTAATCATTTTTGGGACAATGAAAATGGTGGATTTTTTTATACTTCAGACCGAGCTGATGTAGTTATTAATAGATATAAAGAAATTTATGACGGAGCACTACCATCATCCAATTCCGTCAGTTTGGTGAATTTAATAAGACTTTTTAGATTAACGGGTAATCTTGATTTGGAAAAAAAATCGATTCAAATGATTAAATTATTTTCAAATATAGTTAAAAAAAATCCAAGTGCCCATACTCATTTCTTAATGGGAATAATATTGGCATACAGTCCAAATAACAAGTTGGTAATTATTGGGGAAAAGGATAATCCTATTACAAAAAAAATGATAGAAAAAGTTAGAAAACCATTTAATCCTTTCACAGAAGCGGTTTTAATAACTGGAAATAATAAAAAAGATGGTAGTTTTATTATTCATAAAGAGGATTACAAAAAAATCAATAATAAGACAACTGTTTATGTTTGTGTAAATAATACATGTAAACCTCCAACTAATAATGTGGGGAAGATGATTGAATATATGAGTTAAAATATTTTGACAATAATCGTTATGAAACAAGGGCAAATATGATTGAAACGAAGATTATTGATGTTAATGAAGATAATATTACTGAATGTCCTCCTAAATGTTTTATGAATCCAAAAAATGAGGGCTATAAGAAAAAGGTTCTATGGTTAAAAAAGCAATTTAAACAAGGGCTTAAGATTAAATTAATATATAAAGTAAAGGAAAATAAATGTATAGGTTTTATTGAATATATCCCTGGCGAAAATGCATGGAGAGCAGTTGAATCACCAGATTATCTATTTATTCACTGTATTTGGATCTCTCCTAATATTTATAAAAACTTAGGGCATGGTTCTTTGCTAGTAAATGAATGTTTAATGGATGCAAAGAAAGGAAAAAAATCTGGGGTTGCAGTTGTAACTAGTGAAGGTTCATTTATGGCCGGCAAAGATCTTTTTATTAAAAATGGATTTAAATCAATTCAACATGAAGAGCCTTCATATGAACTTTTAATAAAAAAAATTAAAACATCAAAATTGCCAAAGTTTAAAAATTGGAAAAATCAGTTAAATAACTATAATGGATGGAATGTATTATATTCTTATCAATGTCCATGGGTTGTTCGTTCAATAAATGATATTGTTAAAATCTCTAAAAAATATCGTTTAGAACTGAAATTAATTGAGTTAAAAAGTGCTGAAGATGCGCAAAATGCCCCATCAATTTATTCTACTTTTAATTTAATATACAATGGCCGACTTTTAGCAGATCATTATATCTCATCAAGAAGATTTGAAAATATATTAAAAAAAGAATTGAAATAGTTTAAAATATTTTTTGAGCAGGGATTTATGACCCATGTAAATTTAATGTTCCATGAAGAAACTATAAGGCTGGTTTCTTTGAAATCTTTTAGTGTTTTTCTCTAAAGAGAAGGGCACTATTAGACAATGGAACCAATATCGCTATGTTTTTGATAACATAAAATAATAACGAAGGTCACAGCCTCCCCACTCAAAAATATAAATAAAAATTTTATTTATATAATTTATGGTTAATTATATTTTATATTAGTTATATAAGAAAATAATTTATGATATAAAATTTAAAAAAATACTAAAAATCTGGGTTTTATATTCAAAATATTAAATTTTAGTAAAATTTAAATAGTAATTTTTTGATTTAGAGTTGAGGAGAGGAAGGCATGCAAGCCGGAAATTTAAGTTTAGAAGGACAAGATGCTTGTAGGTTTGGTGAGGAGTTTGTATTATCTTTATCCAAGATCTTTTTTGAGAATAAGTAATATCAAACTATCAAAATGTTTCCACGATGCAAAGGAGAGAAGGAAGGGATTTTTTAAAAATTTGAAAAAATAATCTTCATATTTTTTTCCTCCCTATCCCTTCCTTTTTTATATTTCATTAAATTTAATATTTTCCTATATATTCTAATCAAATTTAAGTAATTGTAATCTATACCTTAAATTGGATGCATAGATCAAAAAAAAAACTTTATGAATCAATTAAGGATTTGAAAACAAAACAGGAATTCGAAAAAGAAATAAAAAAAAAATCTTTAGAAATTGATAATCTATTGGATGAGGACACTATTGCTCTTTTAATTGTTGATGAACTTGGAAGAAATGACCAAGTAATAACTAATATTGTTGATCTTAGGCAAGACTCAGAATATACCGTAATAGGAAAAGTTGTAAATATTTATGAATCTAGACAATTTAAGAGAAAAAATGGAAAAAGGGGCAAGGTTATCAATTTAGATATTACTGATGATACTGGTTTATGTCGTTTGGTTTTATGGAACAATGATGTGGATTTAATAAAGAATAAAAATATAAATAAAGGAACATGGCTAAAGATAATAAATGGTTATACAAAAAATGGCTATTCGGGCATAGAGCTGAATCTTGGAAGGTGGGGTCTTTTAGAATTAGAATCAAACCAGATAAATGTGAAAAATGATAAAAATTCTAATGATATAAACGAGCTTAAAGGTGAATTAATTAAGAAAGATGCTACTAAAGTCTTTTTTAAAGATAATGGTGATGTAGGATTTGTAACAAATATAAAAATTAACAGTGATGGTCTTGAAAAGCAAATAACTCTTTGGGACAAACGAGTAAAGGAAGTTCAAAAAATAAAAGTAGGAGAAGAATTAATTATAACTGGTATAACAATAAAAAATAAAAATGGAATAGAAGAGTTCCATGCAAATGAAAATTCTAAATTAAATGGATGTTAGCATCCACCTTGAACATATTTTTTATTATTTTCCAATGCGTATTGAGCCTTTTGAAGTTCTCGACCCAGATACAAATAATGTTCAGCTCTTAGATTTGGTGTATTCTTAACAATAGAATCTGATAATGCATCAGCCTTTATTCCAGAAAATACTTTCTCTAAATAACCCGACACAATTTTATTATTTTTGTATATATTGGAGTAAAATTCAACTCTAATTTCTTTGCCAAAAATTTCAATGACGAAAAATCCTTTATCGTCTAAAATTACATCTTTTTGTGGAGTTTTTTTTGCTATTATTAAAGGTACTTCTTTATCTACCATTTATTATTTCACCTGCTATAGCAAGATTTTTTAACTTATGAAATGCAACAGCTCTAGATAATAATCTTTGACCGCAATCTGGTGATATTTGAATTACTTTATCTCCAAATAATTCAATAGCTTTTTTAATATGATTGGTAATTTCTTCGACTGATTCAATTGTAGAATTGTCTGAACGAACTGCACCAACACACAGTTTTTGTTGAAAATCATAATCATTAAATTTATCAAATAAGTGTGGGGAAGCCATAAATTCATGAGAAAGAATATTTACAGAAAGATCAATAAGTTCTGGTATTATTTTTGTTACATCCCCACATACATGAAGAGTTGTTGGACATTTCAATTTACTAGTAATTGTATTAATTAGTTCTTTTGCGTAATCAGGCATAAAGTTAGAGAAATAAGGTTCATCAATGCTTATAAAATCAACATAATTTTGTAATACTTTTGCTTCTTCTCTGAGAGCTTTTGCTAAATCAAATGCTAATTCTTTTTCATTATCATAATAATTGTCCAAACAAGATTTTGCTATGGTATATGGACCAGTTATGGCTGTTTTAATCTGTACATTTCTGGGAATTATTTTTCTTAAATATTTTTGATCTTCTATAGTAATTGGTTTAATATATTCGATCTTATTGACAATTTCGGTTCTTTTTCTAACTCTACATCCTTTTAACTTTCTTGTAAAAATCTCTACCATTGAATCTCTTGTTTGACCATCAGATATAATGTTTATGCCTGCATTGGTCATATCTTTAGCGACTTTTGAAATATATTTATCCCAACTTACATCTTTTTTATTAAAATAATCATTCATCAATTCCATTGGATCTATTTTAATAGGATATGAGCCAATAACACATGATTTAACGCTATTGTTCATTCTTTATTTATCCTCCTAGGATGATATTCATCAGGATATATTCCAAAATAATTCTCAGTATATTCTGAGATAAGAATATCTTCAAAAGCAATGATGGGAATTACATTTTCAGTATTCTCTATAGGGCCAAAAATAGCATAATCTCCACCAAAAATAGGTATATTTATATTCGATGAGGCATCGACTATTTTTTTAGCATCTCTAAAGTCATTCAACCAATTTGATTTCTCAACAACATTATGAATTGCACAACCTGTAGGTAAACCATATTCTTCTTTTATGACAGGAATTGCCGCAATAGATGCACCACTATTTTCACCAGGTGCAAGGGCAGCTGTATCAATTAATATTTTTTCTAACCCTAATTTTTCTGTTAATTCTAATAACCCAACGTCAATTAAAGTAGCTCCATTTTCTAATACCTCAATTTTACCATCCGGAGATTTATCTTTTGGATTAAATGCCACAATAATTGCCATTTCAGGAGTGTTTTCCATGATAGCTTTTCGTTCATTTTCTTTTATTCCGATATGAATAGAGTTATATATGGTTCTAGATAAAAGATTTTTTTTATTTAAATATTCTAAGGCTTCTATTTTTATAGATGGTTCTATAATATCTATAGAAAATGGATATGATTCGGGTAATGTAATTTCAATAAAGTCAATTATGGGCTTAATGAGTTTTTCATTCCTGATAAAGAAATCTGGTATTAACGGATTGCCGATTTTTTTACTCAAATCTAAATAATTTTTTAATATTTTATTAGATTGTTTAAAATTTGGCTGACCTTTGAAAAAAAGCCCCCCAAATAAAACAGTTGGATATTTTCCAGGTTGCCCACCAATTTTTATTCCTGAGATTTCGAATATCTTCTGTTTCATTGTAAAAGAAAACATTTATTTACCTCTTTTTTCAACCTTTCCTAAATAATTTAATAATATTTTTGAGTGCAAGGCTCTTTTATCATTTACAGTAATTTTATGTTGCACCTTTATCCTTATAGCAATATAAGGTTCTCCAAAACTTCCGGGTGATTCTTTATCTAGTTTATATATCAAATTATCAATCTTTTCTTTATCTTTTATATTCATCAAATTAAATATTTCAACTTGTTTCTGAAATCTATCAATTGCTTTTTTATTTAAATTTTCAATATATGGAATTGCACCTTCTGCTTCAATGATACGATTTTGGCTATCAATGCTGTTTTTATGCAAAGCTATCAACGAAGATCCAGAACGGTGACCTCTTATATCATCCCCACATAGTATGAGATAACGAATTTTTGGATTTGAAATTACATTGGCAACAATCTTTTCTATTCCTATGTTCTCGGTTCTTAAACTGCCATAAATAGCTACAATATTAGGGGGTATATAGTCTGTTGTAAGTAAAACAACTGCAGTGCATCCTTCGGGTGAGCATATCTCATACTCACCGCCCCAAGGATAATACTTATCATCCATGAGTAGTTAGCTCCAATTTATAGTAAATGAAACAGTTTAACTAATTTTAATTTACCGGATATAATATTACAATTTTAATTAGAATAGCTGTTTCTTTTCAATTCCAGGTTAAATTATTTATTAATGATTAATATATAAATAATATTTAAAAATGATAACATTTGTACAACATCCTTTAAATACATTTTTATAAACATTTTTTTATATGAATATTATATATAGAAATGAATCTGTTGCAGAAATAATGGGTTCTATGTTATTACTATGTATGGCTGTTGCAATTTTTTCAGTAATATCGGTTAATTTACTTTCAGCAACACCATATGAAAATGATCCATTAGTGTCTATTACAGGGACTATAGAATCTGATTATGTTGTAATAACTCATAGAGGTGGTGAACGTTTATCGATGGAAACAGTGGTATCAATAACAATATCTGGAAATCAACAAAATTTTACAGCTAAACAATTAATGAACAAAGAATCAAAGCAAGATGGATATTGGGGCGTTGGTGAAAAATTAGTTTATGATGGAATAGACTTACAAGCAAAAAAAGTAGAAGTAACAGTAGTTGAACCATTTACTTATAGAACTGTTTTCGTTGGAATTCTTAAATATTCTTAATTTTTAAAAAAAATAAAATTGATGGATATTAATATCCACCAACAACTAAGCTAGGATCACCAAGTAATGCCCATTGTTCTACCATTTGTCTATCTGCATCATCTGAATTAATATCAAATTCGAGTACATAATCAGTTATCGCAGCACTGTGTGCAGCTCCAACATGTTTTTCATTAATGGTACCATTTTCCACGTCAAGATTGTAAAAGAATTTTGGAAGTAACCATCCATCAAGTCCATTAGGATAATCAAATCCAGCAATACCCATGCCTAATCCTGTATTACCCATCGTGGCAATAGCTCCACCTTGAGGTTTAGATGTTAGCCACCAACTAAAACAATTAGGAATCCATTCCCATTTCCAAAATGGTCCCATAAATGGATCCTCTGTTGTTGGAATATGGAAATATCGAAAACCATACTCCATTAACCCTTTTAGTATATTCATTGCGCTAACATTGAATTGGCTATTGTGACAACCACCAATTACCATTACTGGGAGTTTTTCTTTATTTTTTAATTTAGGATGGAAGTTCAAAGGATTAAAAATATCATACATCCGAAGAATGGTTATTTTATTTTCTTTATTAACATCATCAGGCGGATAAGTTACTAGAACCGAAGGATTAGCATGACCTGCCATATGTACGAAACCTGCTCCATCGCTTATTTCTTCTTCAGCATCTTTTTGGCCTGTAAGTGCACCTGTAGATGCCCAAAGTCTGGTAAAATCAAAACCGGGCATGTATCCTGCTGAAACATCGGTGTCTATTTCTGCTTCATATGCTCCAGATGGACCATTATCAGGATAAGTATCACCACCAATAAGAATCATCTTTTTAAACCACGAATCATCAGCTTTAGTCTCTTCATATGTTATTATCTTATTGACCATTGTCTTTACTTGTTTTAAAGATGTGCATGCAAGTCTCCCAACATAAACATCTGGAGCGCCATCAAGAATATCTTTACTTCCAAATTTAAATTCAGCAAAAATATCATTGCCATTCGAATCCCAATCCTCAAAATCGCAACCATAATTTTTATAAATATCAGAATAGTATAAATCAGAATCTACACCCTTTTCATAATCTTCACCAACATAATTATTTGTATTTCTTACAGGTACATACCATCTCATTGTATGGCCTTTTCTTCCACCTACTAATAGAACATAATTTATTCCAGATTGCTCAACAGCATCTTTTATGAAAAGTTTTATATTCTCAGCTTTGTCCCTCCCAGTTTCATATTCATCATAGATATCTTGAACAGATTTGAAGGTAGTATTAAGTCCATTTTCATTTTTGTGATCTATTAATGGCTGTAATGCTTGCTCAAATTTTGAAGGAGCAATAACTACCATATCATATAAATCTGGAAATGTTATCTGATTTTTAGGGATTTTACAATCAAATGAGATTCTCATATTTTTGTAATAATTAAGTGAACTATCTGCAGGATTATATCTTATTGGATAACAATGAATGGATAAATATACAACATGATCCAATCCATCAAGACCAGTGCAGGTATTATATTCAAAGGGAACATCAGGATAAAACTTATTACTTGTATAAATTTCTGATTTTTCACTACTTATCTCTGTATGCTGACCCTCGATAATAACTGGTGGACTAGGTCTAATTTCTTTTTCCAAGGCAAATTGTTTGAGTTCGGAAAATTCAACATTTACATTATCTACCACTGTTTTAAAAGGAAATTTATATACTTTCGTGATTTTAGGTATGACCGGTTTTCCAGTATCCAATATATATGAAGTTGCATCAGGTAATTTTAAATCTATATAATCTTCCTGATTAATAAACTCTGGTGTATCTAATATAAAACTTTCATTTCTATTTAACTCCAATGTTTCTGATTTATCCGCTAAAGCAACAGCTCCAAATCCACTAATTACCAATACTCCTATTAGTAAAAAAGCTATAATTTTCTTCATATTTTCACCCATTCTTTTGATTTTTATATCATAATATTACATATTTAAATATTTCTGATTATTTCTATTTAAAAAAATTAAAATGCTGAATAAATTTAAATAAAAAAACTATTTAATTCTTAGTCTTTTTGATCTTAAATTCTGCTATTCCAACTGGAATAATTTCTAATTCATCTCCATCATTAATATCATGTGCTTTAGCTATTTGGCTAGGTATAGTTATAACTAAGCTACTTCCAACTATACGAGCTTTTCTTGTTAGAGGCATGTATCCCCACCTATGTTACAAGTAATGTATATTTAATTATATATACATTTTGGTTTTTTTTAATATATATATAAGTATATTTAATAAGTAAAAAATGAAAAGGAACATTTATTCTTATTTTGAATTTTATGCTGATGCCTAAGTAGAAGATAAGAGCAGGAAAAAAATACCTGCTCTAGCTCTACTGTATCACTTTTCAGTGAATGTGGCATTTATATTAAACATGACTTTTATTTTTGTTGCATATTTTTTTATTTAATCAATTAGTCAAATTACAGATGACTAATCTCTTTAATGTAATTTTTTTTATTATTTTATTGATTTCATGTACACAATAAATATATTATTAAAAATAGTCAAATACTTTGTAATGAAACACTAGTAAATGACTATTTTTATAATTAGTTAGCAACTTAGTTTAATCTTTTCAACTTTCCTCCTGGTTCCATTATATATCTTTTTAATATTTCTTCTAGATATGAATCCATTTTGCATGAATCTTTCTTTTCCTTCTGCAGTAAAAATTCGACCTGTAATTGCTCTATTTTCTGTAAGGTGTATCGCATCAAATCTCTCCTTAACACCATCAATGTACACTACTGTTACGTTTTCTAATATTTCTATCATCCAAACCATCCTAATAAGGTTTTAATGTGAATATTTTGTTTTTTCCCCTATATTTATTTTTGTATAAAGGCTCCTTTTTCTGGCATTAAATTGTCGATGAGTGAATGCATGTTTGTAAAATTTGATGCAAATTGTTTCCAATCTATTCCGTTGTTTCCATTTACTGCATTTACATTAAACGAATTTGACATAA
>Ga0180433_10001076_pt1 | contig 46165 bp, 41 predicted proteins | sample SS_ome_8_FD_132980 | JGI IMG/M metagenome (GOLD analysis project Ga0180433, IMG submission 132980) | Hypersaline lake sediment archaeal communities from the Salton Sea, California, USA - SS_1_D_1 metaG | ecosystem: Environmental > Aquatic > Non-marine Saline and Alkaline > Hypersaline >...
GAATACCTTAAGTATCTCGATCTAGCTCCAAATTGCATTTTATCACCTTAAATCAAAGCATCTTATATTATATAGTTTACCTAAAAAATCTTCAAGGAGCAAACTTTTCTTAAATTAACTTACACTTATAGTTTTAAGTTATCATTTAAAATTAAGAAGCTCCAGCTTTTCTTTGCCCGCTATGCAAAGTAAATCTCCTCGTAGGAGCAAATTCACCCAAATAATGTCCTACCATATTCTCTGTTATAAAAACAGGGATAAACTTTTTACCATTATGCACAGCTATTGTCAAACCAACAAAATCAGGCACCACCATACTTCTTCTTGACCATGTTTTAATGGTATCTCTTTTTCCAGAAGTTTTAACCTTCTGAACTTTCTTCATCAATGAAGGAGCAACGTATGGTCCCTTTTTGGCAGATCTAGCCATATTTTTTACACCTCAAAATAATCTTTATGTTATTTCTTACTCTTACGTCTTCTCAATCTCAATTGGCTTTCGCGTTTTCTTGTTCGTGTTCCTTTACAGCCTTTACCCCATGGCGTACGAGGGTGAGATCCTGACTTAGACCTTCCTTCACCACCCCCATGAGGGTGATCAACAGGGTTCATAGCCATACCTCTCACAGAAGGTCTAAACCCAAGATGCCTTCTTCTTCCTGCTTTACCCCAAGATATATTTTTATAATCTGCGTTACCTAATACACCTATTGTAGCCCAGCAATCTAAAAGAACAAGTCTCATTTCAGTTGAAGGCATCTTCAATGTTGCATGAGTATCACTCTTTGCAACTAACTGGATTGATGTCCCAGCACTCCTTGCAAATTTCCCTCCGCTACCAGGTGTTATCTCAACATTATGTACAGTAAATCCTATCGGAACAGACCTCAAAGGCATACTGTTTCCAATTCTTGCATCTACACTAACACCTGCAACAATCTTAGAGCCTACCTTTAAGCCTTCTGGCATCAAGATATATCTTTTAGCACCATTTCTATATTTCACCAAGCCTATACGAACGTTTCTGTTAGGATCATATTCTATTGATGCAACAACACCCTCAACATCAATTTGGCTTCTTCTAAAATCAATTATTCTATAATTTCTTGCAGAACCACCGCCTCTATGTCTTACTGTTATCCTACCATAAGCATTTCGTCCGCTACACCTCTTCAAAGAACCAGCAACCAACGATCTTTCTGGCTTTTTTTTCGTTATATCAGAAGTATCGAGATATGTCTGGAACCTTTCTGAAGGGTTTATAGATCTTCTACGTTTTATTGCCATTGTACACCTTTAAATTCATCCTAATGATTAAGCCTTTTTCGGCTTATCGCTTTTGGATGACTTAGTCGCTGACTCAGAAGGCTTAATTGTTACACCTGGTTGATCCCAAATGTCAACTTTGTAGCCCTCTTTCAAAGTAACAACCGCCTTTTTCATAGAAGACTTCTGTATTGTCTTTCCATTCTTTAAACGATGAAACTTTCCTTTACGAATAAGCATCCTAACATTCTTAACTTTCACATCAAACAAACGTTCAATTGCCTCTTTTACCAATGGCTTATTGGCATGAGAATGAACTCTTAAAACAAGCTTTTGCAGTTTCCTGTTTAGCTTATAGGCCTTATCTGTCATAACAGGCCCAAGTATAATATCATAAATTGTTAAATCCATCGCAACACCATATCTTTAAATGCATCCATATCTTTCTTCAAAAATACCCATCGGCTTCCATTAGTTAAATCAAAGGCATTAGGTTGATCAAAAAACATAATGTTTATGTTGGGCATATTTGAAAATGAAGCCTGAGTTAAAAAATCATCTGGCTGTACAAACAAAATCAACCTGTCAGATACAATCCCAGCATCTTTAAGAACTGAAAAAGCTTCTGATGTCCTAGGCCTATCAGCTTTCAAGCTCCAATCTAAGCAGCTAACCTTTTTATTAGATAAAAAGCCCAGTATTATATCTCCTAGAACTTTTCTTCTAACTTTTGAACACACTCCCAACTTCTTTACTCTTGGCTGAGGTCCAAATGTAACACCACCACTCCTCCATAGAGGAGATCTCGCAGAACCCGCTCTAGCCCTCCCTGTTCCCTTCTGCTTGAAAGGTTTTTTGGTGGAAAAAGAAACATCGGACCTTCCTTTACAAGCAACGGTACCTTGTCTCCAATTTTGCATTAGAGCTCGGACATACGTAGAAAATCCTACTTTACATGGACGTCTAGTTATCTCATCTAAACCTAAGCTTTTAAAAGATATTTCGCTATGCAATTTACTTTTTCTTGCCTTGTCCTTTTGTTGCGATTCAACTTCTTTACGTTTATTCATAATAAACCTACATTAAATTACTTTAAATTACTTTTTCTTTCCGAAGAAAAACTAGTGAACCAGATTTCCCAGGGATTGAACCTTTAACCAATACTATCTCAGAATCTTTCTCTACTTTCACAATCTCTAGATTCTTTGCTGCTCGTTTCTTATTCCCCATGTGCCCAGGCAACTTTTTACCTTTTGCCACTTTACCCTGAGAACAAGCACCGCCCAAAGAACCAGGTTTTTTACCCATTGTATGACCGTGACTTGCCGGGGGACCTGCAAAATTGTATCTTCTGACTACACCAGCAAAACCACAACCCTTACTCATTCCAAAAACATCTACATTATCACCTTCTGAAAATATAGATTTAAAGTCTGCAGTTTTTCCTACAACAATCGCAGAACCCTCTAACTCTGAAACATCTTTATTCAACTTTATTTCTCTTACAAATGAAAAATAAAGCCTTGGTTTTTTTAACCAATTAATATCAAACTTCTTCTTTATGTATCTGTCTTTAATTTTACCAACTTGAACAGCACTATAGCCATCGCGCTCATTCGTTCTTATGTTAGTCACAATCCAACCAGAAACATCAACAGCAGTAACTGGAACAACCGCATTTTCCGAAAAAACTTGTGTCATTCCTATTTTCCTACCCCAAAGACCAGTAACCATCTGTCATTTCTCCATGTTTATTTAATTTCTACATCAACACCAGATGATATATTCAATTTCATCAACGCATCCATCGTTTGATCCGAAGGGGAAATTATATCCAAAATACGTCTATGAGAAACCAATTCAAATTGCTCTCTAGACTTTTTGTTTACATGCGGTGAACGTAATACCGTAAAACATTTTGATTTATTTGGTAGAGGTACAGGCCCTACCAACTGAGAGCCTGTTCTCTTTACTGTCAAAACAATTTGTTTTACCGCTTTATCCAGCAACTGGTGATCATATGACTTCAATGTTAATCTTATTTTTAGTTTCTTCATCAATCACCTAATATTATTCTATAATTTCAGTAACAACTCCAGACCCAATAGTTCTGCCACCTTCACGTATAGCAAATCTCAAGTCTTTGTCCATTGCTATAGGTGAAATCAATTCGACTGACAAATCTACATTATCACCCGGCATAACCATTTCTCTTCCACCTTCAAGGGTTACAACACCTGTAACATCTGTTGTTCTAAAGTAAAACTGTGGTCTATATCCATTAAAGAATGGGCTATGTCTACCACCTTCATCTTTTGTCAAAATATATACCTGACATTTAAATTTCCTATGAGGAGTAATTGATCCAGGTTTTGCAACAACCATACCTCTTTCGATTTCTTCTTTTTTAACACCACGCAAAAGAAGACCAACGTTGTCACCTGCTTGACCCTCATTCAAAATTTTTCTAAACATTTCAACACCAGTCACAACTGATTTCAATGTTTTTCCAAAGCCGATTATTTCAACTTCGTCACCAACTTTTGTTTGGCCTTTTTCAATTCTTCCTGTTGCAACAGTACCACGACCTGAAATCGAAAATACACCTTCTACTGGCATCAAGAATGGTTTATCAATGTCTCTTTTTGGCTCGGGAAAGTAAGCGTCTAAAGTTTCTGTCAATTTCTTGATAGATTCTGCACCAATTTCACTTGCATCACCTTCCAAAGCTTTTAAAGCAGATCCTTTAATAATAGGAATCTCATCGCCTGGGAAATCATATTTACTGAGAAGTTCTCTGATTTCTTCCTCAACCATTTCTACCATTTCAGGGTCATCAACCATGTCTACTTTATTTAAGTAAACAACAATTGCTGGAACACCAACGTTTTTTGCCAAAACAATATGCTCTCTTGTTTGAGGCATAGGGCCATCTGCAGCAGATACAACCAATATCGCACCATCCATCTGTGCGGCACCTGTTATCATGTTTTTAACATAGTCAGCGTGTCCAGGACAATCAACATGAGCATAGTGTCTATTTGGAGTTTCATACTCAACGTGAGATGTCGCAATTGTAATACCTCTTGCTTTCTCTTCAGGAGCATTATCAATTTCATCAAAAGCTTTAAAATTTGCCCCACCGGCTTCAGCCAACACCTTTGTAATAGCTGCTGTAAGGGTCGTTTTACCATGATCAACGTGACCAATTGTACCCACATTAACGTGCGGCTTAGTACGCTCAAATACGTCTCTTGCCATTTTAAAATCTCCTAAACATTAATTGTTCAATAACTTACTTTATACTTTACCAACAAAACATTGCTTCAATAGCACCTATTTTTTCTTTACTATAGCTTCTTGAACATTCGCAGGGACCTCCCTGTAACAACAGAACTCCATAGAATATCCAGCTCTACCCTTTGTCATAGAACGCAACTCAGTAGCATATCCAAACATTTCACCAAGAGGAACTTCTGCTGAAATAATCTGTTTTCCAGATTTATCTTCCATACCCAAAATCCTTCCTCTTCGAGAATTAAGATCACCCATAACATCCCCCATATATTCTTCAGGGGTATCTACTTCAACTTTCATTATAGGCTCTAGCAACACAGCAGACCCTTTTGCCATACCCTCTCTGAAGGCTATAGATGATGCAACCTTAAATGCTATTTCAGAAGAGTCAACATCGTGATATGAACCATCGTACAAAGTTGCCTTCACGTCTACAACAGGATATCCACCAAGAATACCTGATGTTATCGCTTCTTTCAAGCCTTTTTCAACCCCAGGAATAAATTCTCTAGGAATCGTACCCCCGACAATCTTATTTTCAAACTCAAATCCTTCACCTCTTTCTCGAGGTTCAAACTTAATCCATACGTGACCATATTGTCCACGACCACCAGATTGCTTAATATACTTACCTTCTGCATTAGCAGGCTTTCTAATAGTTTCTTTATACGCAACCTGCAACTTACCTTGGACAACTTCAACTTTGTGCTCTCTTTTTAACCTGTCAACAATAATCTCTAAGTGAAGCTCTCCCATACCAGAGATAACTGTTTGACCTGTCTCTTCATCATAAGAAAATATAAACGATGGATCTTCTTGCATCATTTTTTTCAAAGCTAAAGCCATCTTCTCGTAATCACCCTTGTTTTTAGGCTCTACAGAGGTAGAGATCACTGGAGCAGGAGTATCTATAGACTCAAGAAGAACAAGATTCTTCTCTTGGCACAAACTATCACCAGTAATAGTATCTTTGATACCAATTACAGCAGCAATATCACCCGCTTTTACCACATCAATCTCTTCTCTTTTGTTTGAGTGAATTTTCAACAATCGACTCACACGCTCTTTAGATTCTTTTCTTGCATTAATAACATATGAACCGGATTTCAACTCTCCTGAATAAACCCGTATAAAGTTCAAAATACCAACAAACGGATCTGTTGCTATTTTAAAAACTAATGCACAGAAAGGCTCTTTAGTGTCAGTGTGTCTAACAATTTTTTCACCTGTTTTTGGATCTTCCCCTTCAACAGGAGGCACATCTAGTGGAGATGGCAAATAATCAACAACCGCATCTAATAAAAGCTGAACACCTTTATTTTTGAATGCTGTTCCACAAAATACCAATGTAAGATCTTGATTAATCACACCTTTTCTTAATGCTTTTTTAATTTCTTCTACAGAAATATCTTCTTCATTAAGATATTTTTCTGCTAAATCATCATCTAAATCAGCAGCAGCTTCTACAACTAATGCTCTAACTTCTTCTACTTTATCAACATAATCAGCAGGAATTTCTTCCCATGTAACAGTAGCACCTCTATCTTTTTCACTGAAAACAGCCATTTTTCTTGTTAGCACATCAATAATACCAGAAAGATTTTCTGACTCCCCAACAGGCACCTGCATAGGTATTGCCTTCATGGAAAACTTATTATTTACATCATCTACAACGTTAAAATAATTTGCACCAACACGATCTAATTTGTTTACAAAAATTATTCTTGGGACCTTATAACGCTCAGCCTGCCTCCAAACAGTTTCTGATTGAGGCTGCACGCCCGCTACCCCACAAAAAACAATAACAACACCATCCAACACACGCAAAGATCTTTCAACCTCAATGGTAAAGTCAACGTGTCCCGGAGTATCAATAATATTAATTTGGTAACCATCCCAGAAACAGGTTGTTGCGGCAGATTGTATCGTAATACCCCTTTCTCGCTCCTGCTCCATCCAGTCCATAACAGCTTCACCTTCATGAACTTCACCAATCTTATGTGATATACCAGCATAAAACAGAATTCTTTCTGTTACCGTTGTTTTTCCTGCATCAATATGAGCAGCAATCCCTATATTTCTATACTTATCTAACGGATAATTTTTCATCAGTCCCCCTTAATTACCACGCATAATGGGCAAATGCTCGACTGGCTTCTGCCATCCTATGAACATCTAACCGCTTTTTAACAGCGCTTCCACGACCACTATGAGCATCCATTAATTCATACGCCAAGCGCTCCGCCATTGTTTTATTTGACCTAGACCTTGCGGCATCAATTATCCATCTCATCGCTAAAGCTCTACCTCTTGCGATACGAACTTCTCTTGGAACCTGATAAACACTGCCACCGACCCTTCTAGACCTAACCTCAACAAGCGGAAGAACCTTCTCAAAAGCCTCTGTAAAAAACTTCAGACCCTTTTGTTGATCATTTCCACCGACTTTTTGAGCAAGTATATCAATGGCACCATATACAATATCTCTGGCAACGTTTTTCTTACCTCGCCTCATAACAACGTTAATAAATTTCTGTATAAGGCCAGATTTAAATTTTAAATCTACACCAATATCTCTTGAAAAATTAACTTTTCTGCGCCTTGGCATCTTCTATATCCTCTTAAAACTTTATTCTATTATTATTTTGGACGTTTTGCACCGTATAGAGAACGTGACTGCTTTCTGTTTTCAACACCAGCAGTATCTAACGCACCCCTGACAATATGGTATTTAACACCCGGCAAATCCTTTACCTTACCACCCCTAAGAAGAACCACAGAGTGTTCTTGAAGGTTATGGCCTTCCCCTGGTATATAAGCAGTAACTTCATACCCCGTTGAAAGCTTCACACGAGCAACTTTACGAAGAGCCGAGTTAGGCTTTTTAGGCGTAACTGTAAAAACTCTTGTGCAAACACCTCTTGCCTGAGGTGATCCCTTAAGAGCAGGGCTCTTAGACTTTGCTTTAACTCTTTTTCTTTTAAGTCTTGCAAGTTGATTAATTGTAGGCATAATATAAAATTCCCAAATTAAAAAATTAACAATATAATAAGGCTAACCCCATATAAGATTGACAAAAAAGGCTTCTTTTTGAAGTAAAACCACAAAGAGAAAATTCAATCCTTACTAATATTGTACATTTTTAAAAAAAATTTTTCAAGAAAAATTATATAAAAATACAAATTAATCAAGCTTTTTCTATGCAGATACCTAAAAAATTTTGTACAATATTTGAAATTTGTTAGATTTATAGTAATCATGTCTTATAATAAAAATTCTATTAAGGAGCTTACAATGACACTACTAAAGCCGCTTTTGACCTTATCGCACAACTTAATCCTCGTTTTTATAGGAATACTAGGAATAGGTTTTATCATAGGTTTTCATGAACTTGGACATTTTTTATTTGGAAAATTATTTAAAATCAAAACACCCGCTTTTGCGATAGGATTTGGCCCAAAAATCTACCAGCGTAAAATTGGAGAAACAAATTTCTCAATAGGGGCTATTCCATTAGGGGGATACGTAGAAAGTGACAAAGAATCATTTGAATCAAAACCCTATTGGCAAAAAATGCTCGTTTTGGCTGGCGGCATCTCATTTAATCTTCTATTTGCATATATGACCTTTTGCTTCTTATTTATGGTCGGACTCCCTAAAACCAAGTTTTTATATCCTATAAATACCGTTCCCACAATAGGTCGAGTCGCACAAGATGAGAGCCTTGCACAGCTCAATATTAAAAAAGGAGACAAAATAATAGCTATAGATCAAGTGAAAATAAAAAATAATTCTTTATTTTTACTAAAAAAATTAAAAACACTCGAAAAAAAGAAAGTCATACTTACAATAGAAAGAAATGGCGAAATAGAAAATATAGCAATAGAAGCAAAGCCCCTCCTACAAGCTTTTGGCAAAATGCAGATATCATTTACTTTTGCAAAGCCTCAAGGATTACCATTCTTCACTTCAATTAAAAAGGGCATAAACCTCACAAATACTTATATAATAAATACTTTAATGATATTTAAACATATGTTTGTAAAGCGAGATACTTCTGCCCTTGGTGGCCCAATTTTAATCATTTCAGAGACGGTAAAAGGTGCAAGCAAAGGAATAACAATCTTCCTGCTTCTTTTGGCCATAATAAGTGTCAGTCTCGCAGTAATTAACCTAATCCCACTTCCAATTTTAGATGGGGGCCAAGCACTTCTTTATACCATTGAAGCTGTTATCAGAAGAAAATTGTCTGACAAAACTAAAGAAACAATATTTATAATAAGTTGGATATTTATGCTTATTCTATTTATTTTGATAAGCACAAGAGATGTATGGAGAATAGCAAAATCAGTAACTAAAAAATAATTTATTAAAAAATCCATCAAAAACAGGATCTAAAATCACAATAAAAAAGCCGCTCTTTAAAGAGCGGCTTTTTTAAATAAATCATTAATACTCCCGCCTTGCCCCATCTATCGTCGCTCATTAGACTCAAATCTTCATTAGGCTTGGTCGGGTAGGCTTCGTTTTTAAACTACGATGTTTATCAGCTTAGCCTAATTGGGCTTTGTGTGGGTGCTCAGAACCAACGTATACTTTAAGTTTCTTAAAAATCTCTCTATTTAATTTGTTTTTAGGCAACATACGCTTTACTGCTAACTCAATAATCTTTGTAGGATGTTTTGCAAGCATTTCTTTAACGGTAGCGGTTTTGTACCCCCCCATCCAACCAGTATGCCAGTCATAAACCTTATCTTCCATTTTGTTGCCAGTAAGAGCTATTTTCTCTGCATTTATTACAACTACATAGTCTCCACAATCTGTCTGAGGAGTATAGATTGCTCTATCTTTTCCTCTAAGTGCATCTGCTATACTTGTCGCTAAACGTCCAAGAATTTGACCTTCTGCATCTATTAGTCGCCATTTTGGAGCCCTATTTTCTTTTTTTGCGAAAAAAGCGCTATTCATATCTCTATTATCAGCCACGAATATTCCTTTTAATTCTTTATTTTAACTAAACTAATTACATAAAAAAAATTGTAGGTGTTTTACGAACGAGACATACCTTACTATTAAATTTAAAGTAAAAAGACTGAATAGTCAACAAAATCATCAAATAGAAACTTTAATATTTCAAAAAATATTCTATATTATTATAAAACATTGCAAAACAATCAATTGCACACTAAAACCCTTATAGAAGGCACCCCTCCTCAAACAAAATTCAAAAATTTAGAAATAAAAACAAAAAACACTTGCAAATTAAAATGTTTTGCCCCAAAACTTTAACAAAATATTTATTTATTCACCCGAACACAGTATAATAGACAATATATTAAAAATTACAAATAAGACAAATAATAAACCAAGGAAATTATATGACTGGTACATGGCTCGTTTTGCTGCCAACAATAATTGTTCTGATATCTGCTTTCACCATAAAAAAGCTTCAGTTTTCGCTTATGTTGGGTATCATAAGCGCCGCACTCATAGCGACTAACTTCTCCATTATAAAAATCTTCCCCTTAATTGCCTTGCGATTTTGGCAAAAAGTAGCAGATCTAGAAAATATATACATATTATCTTTTATTGTAATCCTAGGAATTTTCGTTGCATTACTTGCTATCACTGGAGGTGCAAGTGCATTCGCAAAAATCGTTAACAAACGAGCAAAAAATGCAAAAATGGCTGAAACTTCGTCTATTTTTCTTTCATTCGCCCTTTTTATCGACGATTATCTAAGCAACCTAAAAGTTGGTTATATCATGCGACCCATAACAGACAAATTCAAGATTCCACGAGTAAAACTTGCATTTTTAGTACATTCGATGGCAGGAGCATTAGTGATCATTACCCCATTTTCAAATTGGGGAGCATTTATATCGGGCCAATTAAATTCATCTGGCATTTCTAAAGACCCAAACGAAACAATACGTATATTTGCCGACCCTTTCTTCTCTTATTTAAAATGTATACCATTCATATTTTACTCATTTTTAATAATTGCAACTGTAATATTTATCGTACGCAGACAAATCGCTTTTGGCCCTATGAAAAAGCATGAAGATATCGCAGAAGAAACAGGTAATCTTTTTGGCGGAAGAACTGATGTCAAAACCCATGAGCTTGAAAAAACCTCAAATTCCCATGATTCAATATTAGATCTGATTATTCCCCTTGGAACTCTCATATCATCAATTATCATCGGATTTTTATATAGTGGAGGCTTTTACCTCCTGGGTGGCACCAGAAGCTTCTCTGGAGCATTAAGGAACATGGAAAACCCCTTTCTTGTCGTTTTTCTTGCTGGAATCCTCACGCTCACTGTTAGTTTTTTATTCGCCCTCGTACGACACAAAATTACAATAAAAAAAATCCCTGGAGTATGTGTAAGTGGTACAAAAATGATGATCGAACCGGTTGTCATGATTTTACTTGCATGGACTATGGGAAAGATACTTTCAGACGATTTACACACTGGCAGCTATTTGGCTTCAACATTACTTGGAGCTATTAATATCAAATTTATTCCAGTAATATTATTCATCACATCTGCAATCTGTGGTATTGCAACCGGAACATCTTGGGGAACCATGATGTTACTTATTCCCATAGCTATACCTATGATTACTGGTCTTTTGCAGGTACCAGTCCCAACAACACTCGAGCATGCTGCTATTGTCATCCCATCATTGGGTGCAATATTTTCTGGGGCTATATGCGGAGACCATATATCACCAATATCTGAAACAACCATTATGGCCGCCATGAGTTCTGGCTCGGATCCAATAGATCACACGTACACACAAATGCCTTATGCGATCCCTGCGATAATTGGCTGCTGTATCGCATTCTTAATGGCTGGCTTCTTTATTAATTATTCTTGGTGGATAAGTAGTGTTGGATCTTTTTCAATAAGTTTACTAATCACTTTAGGTCTACTTGCTCTTTTTAACAAAAGAAAGTGTTAAAAATATTTTTATTTATAAAAAAATTATGCCCGCTTACATATATTTGCAAGCGGGCACTTTAACTCTTATATTATTAAACAATTATTAGATAACTATTCTTCTATTCTCAATATTAACCCCTCTATCTTGCCTCTCTTATTCCTTGGGATAAGTCTTGAGCCCTTATTCTCAAGCCCCCTGCTCTTGTATGAATTCTCGCTCCTAAAGTTCCTACAAGATCTTCTCTCGTTGATTGAATAATTTCATCAAGATATTCAATCACTTCAGTTATATCTTCTAAAGCAAAATCTAGGTTTTCTTGATTTAAAGTTATATAAAGCTGTTGATATCTAAGTAAGAAATCATCTATAGATTGACATATACGTTCTCTATCTCTCAAATCTTTAAGAATTTTTGAGATCCCAAGCAACCTTTCAAATCTCTCCCTCAAGTTGTCAAAATTTAGTGTGCCCACATTTCTAAACATTGCTCCAAGGTCTCTAACTGCAATCCTTCTGAGAACCTCACGACGATCCTCCAATTTATTAATCAATTGATTAACTCGCGTAAAAAGATTCAATTCTGCAATGTTTTCTAAATTTTGCTTCATAGCTTCCATTGTCTGGTAATCTCTCTCATTTAAATACTCAATATTTAAATCTTTATAATATTGCACTATGAGACTTAGCAATCTTATTCTTCGAGGGTTTTCTGTTATTCCGCGATATTGTATCAAAGCCACTATATCTTCAGCAATACCCATTATCTGTCGTCGAGACAAACGCCAAAATGCTTGCTCATTACTTATCTGCCCTTGACGCAAGTTGAATAAAGCCTCAAGACGCTCTTCAATATTTTGCCTTAAGACATCTATTCTATTTCTATACCTTTGCACCCTTTCAATTGCCCTCATTCCTTCTTGCAAGAAATTTAAAGCATCAACAAGCATTTTAGCATTGTACCCTTCGTACTCACGCTCGTACTTTTCAAGATGATCTATTTGAGATCCTTCTGGCTCAGCTTTAATACTTGTATCATAAGGCAATCCTAACGTTTCTTCACCTAAAAGCCTATAAATCATAAATTCTATTCGATTCCAACTATTCCCACTTAATTGACGACCCCCCATACTATCTAACACAAACCAATAGAATCTCCCCCCAGCTTTTACAACATGAACACAAATATAGTGCCCGTACCTCATTCTCCCTTCTTCATCAAAATTAGGCAATACAAACGAACGAGAAAAGCCATCTGGCTCATTTGCTATGTTCATATCGTATAATGGCTGAGCATCCTCTGCAACAGCACTCTTTGCTCTAAAGTAAAATGGTAGAGCAGGAAAAACAAATAAATCTTCATTAAACCTAATCCTTGGAATATATTGTGAAACAGCCCTAAACTCATCAAACGTAAGCCATTCAACACCTGGAAATTGATTTTGCTCAGTTAGCGACCTCACACCGGCATAATTTTCGTTAACCTGTCTGGCTATATCTCTCACCTCTTCACCCAACGCATCTCTTAAGTTTTGCAAAAAACGCATAGATACTCGATAATTATTTTGAGGAGCAAAAAACTGACCTATATAAGAACAGTTAACCATAGAACAAGTACCACAACTTCCACCTGAGGGTTGCCCCGAAGATCTCAGAAGAAATATCTTATTGTCTTTTCCGCCTATTTGAAGCCATTGACTTTCTGAACGAGGACCAGGCTTTTCACCTATTATCAGACCTCTTTCTATTGCCTGCTCAATAAATTCTTTGACCCTCACTTGTGCTCTCACCTCAGAAGAGCGACTCACCCATTTTCTTTCTCTGACAATTTCTTCGACAGATCTGGTTTGCCTCATCCTTGGCATACCAGTTGGAACAGCAGGAGCTTCTTGAGGAATCATAACTGATCCTTCAACTGAAGGCTTAACTCTTTGAACAGGCTTTATCCCTTCTCCTGGTTTTATTCCACGATCTATAATCCCTGATTCTTTCGATTCAACAATAATAATTTGGGTACTTATTTTGTTAAATAACAAATCTAATCTTTCGATTAAACTAGGATCTATGCTATTTCCCAAGGCTCTTAATTCTCCTCGCATCATCTTAAGTTCAGTAGTATCCAAACCTCCCTTTTCATACTCAAACTGTTTTTCCAAAAGTTCGAGCTCTGCCAGTCCTATTACTTCCTTTTTTGGAGGCATCACAGAACTTGTATGAGGCACGTTCCCTTTTATACTTATAGCCTTAACTATTACGGCATAAAATTTAGGACAATCCCCACCATAAGATTTTTTTAGAGCTTCTAGGTTTCCTCGTATAATCAACAAATCTTCAAGAGATCGCTTTTTCATAATTTCTGCATATTCTTGAATACCTCTACTTGAAATCTCCTCTTTCACTTCATATTTTCTTTTGAGATTTTCAACTCCTATTTGATCTTGTTCTTGAATCTTAGGCTCTAAGCAAAACACCTGCCATGAGCTACATGCAAAAACAACTAAAAAACATAATAATATTTTCATTTTCATATTCTTTTCCTCATATTTAAACTATTTGGCAAAATTAAAAAACGTCTTATTTATATAACCACTGCTAAAAATCTTTTAAAAATATAGTTGGAGCAAAAACGACCCCATACTCTAATAGTATTATTAAAAAAAGAAAAAAAGTCAAATATTTAAAATAAAGATAAAAAAAGAAGTTGCTACACAATCAGATATCGCAGCAACCTCTTTTTTCGCTATCTTTATTTAAAAGACTCTATTTTCTCAATTATCCTAAAATGATCATTCTGTAGCTTCTGAATCTATGGCTTCTATTCTCTCCCTCACTCTTCTTAATAAATCTTGGGCTTCTGTTCTCAAATTTGTTCTTATAAATCTATAATCTAAAATACGTCGCAAACTTTCAATTATCTTAACAAGATTTTCTCTTAAATTAGTATATTGCAGAGAAAAAGTATTCAGTCTGTCTAAAATAACCTCTAAAAAGTTGTTTATTTTCTCTTGGAAATCATGACTTATTAAAATATTTCCAATCTGAAGCAACCTGGCAATTCTTTCTATCAAAAGCTCAAAGCTTAAAGATCTTAAATATGAAAACTGAAAAACCAAATCTCCCAAGGCTTCAAATCTTTTTTTTCCTTCTTCAAAATCATCATTATAATCTAAGCTTTGAGTGCTTGCCCCATTAAGTTTATAAATTAAAAATTCTATTTTTTGCCAAACATTCACATGCTCTAAATTATTACCATTAAGAGAATCAAGTATAAACCAGTTAAATTGGTTATTTGCTTTTACAACAAAAATACAAATCCAATGGCTCACTCCTTCCCTATAAAGCTGATCTAATGTCTGGTCTTCAGGAATATTTGTAATGCCTAAAGCCTTTTCAAATTGCCCCCTCATAAGCCATATTAAAGAACAAGAAAATCCATTATCCTTCCCTTGCAATAAACCAACCAACCCTACATGGGCAGGGCCTTTTGTCACTACACCAGAAACACCATCAAGGACATACAGATTTTCATCTGGCTGGGGTGAAGGTTTAATATCTGCAAGTCTTGGAAGGCCTTCAATATTTTTTTGCGTCCAAATATCATCAAACATCGTTATATCAATATTATGCAACTTAGCCCTTGCAGGTTCCCCCAGTTTTTCTGCTAAACTTTCAAATGTACTAGTAGCATCTGGCATACTTGTCAAACTATTTAACAGATTAAGCCTTTCAGAAAATCTAGTCCCAACGCGAAAATACTGATTTAAATAATAACAACTTCTTGCAGACATAGGACCACAAATATTACCAAGTCCTAACGCACCTAATGTTCCCGAATATTGGTTAGGAATACTCAATTGAAAAATATTATTTATTATTCCTCCAACGTTTAATACTCTTTCAGCTATAATTTTATTATTATTTCTCGCCCAATTTAACAATGTCTGAACTCGAACTTCAGGCCTTCTAAGCCAACCTATTCTTTCTCTTAATATTTCTTGAAGAGTTCTAGTTTGTCTTATTCTTGGCTCACCACGAGGAGCTACAGGAGGTCTTGCAGGAGGTCTTGCAGAAGATCTTTCAGGATCTAAAACTGGCTCATCTGTAGAAATCTTCACCCTTTGAACTGGTTTTTTTGGTCCTTGCCCAGGCCTTGCTCCTCGGTCTACAATTCCCGCTTCTTTAGATTCAACAATAGCAATCTGAGCAGTAATTTCGCCATGTAGCGCACTTAATCTTTCGCCTAAGCTAAGGTCTATAAACACTCCCTCCAGCTCCCTTTGCATATTCTTAAGTTGAGTAGCATTTAAACTGCCTTTTTTTTGTGCAAATTGTTTTTCTAAATCCTCAAGCTCTTTTTGTCCTTGTAATACCTTCTTTGTAGCCCGATCAACAATATCAATTTGGGCCGTTATGTCTCGCATTAAAGACTCGAACCTCGTTTTTAAACTTTGATCTATGCTATTTCCCAAAATTCGCAAATCTCCTCGCATCATCTTAAGCCCTGTAACATCTAAACGCCCTTTTTCTATCGCAAACCGCCTTTCTAAATATTCAAGCTTTGATTTTGCTTCCAACACCTTCTTTGCAGTGTTTATTTTTTCATGCAGCTCGCTTATTTTTTTGGATAAATTAGGATCCGGAAATATATTCTCCAATTCCTTTCGCATCGCATTAAGTTCTTCAGCATTTAAACGTCCTTTTTGTCTCTCAAAACGTCTTTCTAAATTCTCAAGGTCTGTTTTGCCTGGAGGTAATCGCCTAGGAAGAGTCCGCCTAGGGAATGTCTCTGTAGAAGTTGTTCTAGGGGAAGTTCCTCGAGTTGGCACAGAAGCCCCCCCTTCTCCCCTCGCCTTTATAGCCTCAACTATCTTACTAGACAACTTTGCAAATGCCGATTTCAATGGACTACTATCCAAATCTTCTTTCAACTTTTGAAGCTCTTGCAAAGACATAGTATTAAGCTCTGAAAAATCACTACTTATACGTGTAAAATCAGGAAAACCATATCCATATAACTGTAATGCATTAAATAGCAAAACCCCCAAGAAGATCATTAAAACTTTTCTCTTCATACTCTTCTCCTACATTTTGATTTATAAAGAACCCATAAAAACAAACAACTTTCAAACTATAAAACTTTACACATTAGAAAAAAATCACCACACAAGCCACTACCGCCTATTCTAATTGTATTATTTCACACAAGATAAAGTCAAGACTCATTCACAAAAAAAAAGAAAAAAGTCTAATAATCGCTTAGAAGCAGCAGTTCAGACTTGAAAAGCCATATTTTTACAGCAAAAAAGAGGTATTTCTAATACCCCTTTACGCTTGAATGCGAAAATTTTACGATAAAAATTATAGTGAATCCTGTTTGATTCCTTCTTTCATAAAGGCCTCCACTTCTTCTATCTCCTTAGGAATCATATCACTTAAACAAATAGCATGGTCTTTTGCTATCCAATAGTTATCCTCTATTCGTATGCCTATTTTCTCATCTGGAATATATAGCCCTGGTTCTATGGTAATCACATCACCCTCTTGAAGCGGCGACTTTAAACTTCCCACATCATGCACATCAAGCCCTAAGAAATGCCCAATTGAATGGGTAAAATATTTGTCATACCCACCTTTTTCAGCAAAAAATGCTAATGCTAAATGAGTAAGTGATTTATCCTTCTGATCTTCATTTCTCAAATAATATCCTGGCTTTGCAAGCTCTGCTATATATTTTTGTGCTTCTAATACAATATTGTATAGCTCGCACTGCCGTTCATCAAACTGACCCGAAACAGGATAGGTTCTTGTTATATCCGCACAATAATGATCAAGTTTCGCACCAATATCAATAAGAATCAGTTCTCCATAGTTCATTTGGTCACAATTACTCTGATAATGCAAAATGGTAGCATTTTTTCCACTGACAACAATTGATGGATAAGCTGTTTTTGCACATGCCCCGGTAAAAATATATTCCGCAGCAGCCTGCACCTCACTTTCTAACGCTCCATCCTCAATCATGCCAGCTGCCGCCTCATGTGCCAATGCAGTAAGATTTATTGCATTTGATATTTTCCCAATATCAAATATATTCTTTTTTCTTCTCATTTTTGTAACTATCTCAGAGATATCGATAATCTTGGCATCGGTCAATTCAGGCAAAAAAGACTTTATTCTGTTTAAAATAAATCTCTGTTCAAAATACTGGCAAGGATTATTTGGATTTAAAACAAAAATCTTACCGTTATTTTTTATAACATCAGATATCGCACTCAAAAGATTCTCATATGCACTTTTATCAAAGTACGGGCATAAACGAAAACCATTTATTTTTTGGCCTACAGTCTCTATTTTACCAAAACTAAATCTTTGGGCTTCTTGACTGGTAGGCTCTAAGGCACCACCACACCACTTTTTTCTTTCTTCTACGCAATTAGGAATATATAAGCAAGATTCTTGATTGCTTATATCTATAGATATTGCTAAATCACCAATATCGATACCCGAAAAATAATAAAAAGTGCTTTCTTGTCTAAATACAATATCTGGATCTTCAAAAGCAGCAAAAAAAAACACAAATCCTTTTTTTACATCGGGATACGCTTTTTGAATTGCCTTCACAACATTACTTCTACGCTCCTGATATGCAACATAACTCGGCTCTATGACATTATTAAACAACATTATACAAATCACCTCAAATTTTAATAAAAAATTTTTCCCTAAAATGGACGTCTTTCTGAAATCGCTTTATAAACAGTTAATCTATCCATAAACTCTAACGAGGACCCAACAGGAACACCACGAGCTAAACATGACATTTTAACTTCTTTTTGTTTTAATTTTTTAGCAATATAAGCAGCTGTTGCCTCACCTTCAGGCGTTTGGTTTGTTGCAAAGATAATCTCTTTGACACCCTTATCAACCCTATTTGCAAGACTTCCTATGGTCAAATCCTCAGGTCCTATCCCCTCAAGAGGACATATAACCCCACAAAGCACATGATATACTCCACCATAACCTCCAGTTCTTTCTATTGTAAGCAACTCTTGCCATGTTTCTACTACACAAACAAGTGACTGATCCCTTTTGCTATCAGAGCAAAAAATACACGCGCTTCCAGACTCTTGCCAAGAAAAACAGTTTTTACAACGAAGAACATTTTTCTTTGATAAAAGTAAAATTTCACAAAACTTAGCAAGTTGACGCTCATCCATATTTAAAAAATGCGTTGCAATACGGTTCAGATTTTTTGAAGCTAAATAAGGAACCTGTTGTAAACATTTCAAAAGATTGTTAAGTGAAGGTATATTTTCTAACATAATACATTAACTCTCATTTTACATACACCCCAAAGAAAGTGATGTCTTACTCTTACATAGTAAATTATGCTGACTTAAACTTTTTAACAAGAAATGATTGCAGAACACCCAATCCAACACTTGCAGCAATATATAAACCTAACCCTGCTGGAAATGTCGCAAATAAAGGACCAATAGCTAAGGCCATAGCAATCATCATAAACCGTTGCTTTGGGTCTACAGTAAATGCCTGACCGAGCATCGCTAATGACATCAAAGCTGGCAACACATAATAGGGATCTGGAGCAGACAAGTCCTTTATCCAAAGTATAAACGGAGCCTTATACAGCTCTATAGAACTTCTAAGCAAATTGGACAAAGCAAAAAATATAGGTATTTGCAGCAATAATGGCAAACAACCACCAAGGCCTGGCATTCCATTCTTCCTAATAAGCTCAGCTCTTTCTCTTGCAAGAGCAGCCTTATCATGTTTGTATTTGCTTTGAAGATATTCTAGCTTCTTCTGAAATTCTAATCTTTTTTTCATCCCTTTTTCAGCTCGTATCGAAAAAGGCAACATTAGCAACCGGATCATTAAGGTCAATAGTATAATCGCCCATCCATAATTCTTTACATAACCATACAAAAACTTCAGAATTTTAAGTAAAAATTTAGATATAGGTGCAAACCAACCAGAATATTCTAATGTACCCTCCAATCTTGGGTCTACCATGGCTAATGCTTTCTCTTCTTTTGGTCCAAAATAAAACGATATTTTTGCATCCTGCTTTGTATTGGTAGTCGGCCCTTCTAAAATCGAAAATAACTTCTCTGTGTCAATTTTTTTATAATATGCTCGTTTTATAAATTTATTATCTTCTTCTGTCATCGTATGGAGGAAATATTTGCTATCGGCGCCAAATATCTTAGGTTTCAGCCAACCCCTATTATCTTCTAATTTAGCTCTTGTCTTCTTTTCGACAGCTCCTTTTTCATTATTAAATACCGCTGATATAACATCTTTCTTTCCAAGTTCTGGCATTAAAGGAGCAGGAAAAAATAACCTCACTGAAAATCCATCTTCCTCTTTAAGCTCTTTCTTAGAGGTAACATCGATATCTAAGTCTACTTTATAGGTCCTTTTATACACGGTAAATTTCTTATCTATGATAAAATCACTATTTGGAGACTCATATCTATATTTCACCTCAATTTGACAATCATCCTCGTCTTTACCTATAAATTTATAAAAATATGGTGTTTTTTCTTCTAATGCCAACATAAAGCACTTATTTTCCCTTTGTGTATCAGAAACGGGAAAAACTGTTCCTAAACCGGCCAATTTACCATTTGATGTCCCTCTATACTCTAATCGCTCTAAAGAGGCCCCATGATTAGAAAATGTATAAGTTGCCAGAGGTGTCTCACATTCTGTTTCTACCCTCGGCCATAAACGCTTTTCATCTATAAAATCTATTTCTTTGTTCAAAGGCTTGATCTCTTGTTTAGTCTCTGGCGCAACAAATGATTGTCCTGATCTTACAGCTTCTACTCCCACAGGTGCCTTTTTACTGCCAAAAAACCAATATTGGATCATCCACGTAACTAATAAAGCAAATGCTACAGGAAACAACATATCTTTAATTTTCATTTTTTATTTTCCCTCTAAAAAGAAATTATTTCTAACGCCATAAGGCAATAGAAATACTATATGCAAACTTTTTTAAAATTTACATTAATAAATAGATCAAACACCTACCAATAATAACAAATAAATAAGTATAATACCAGAACGAACTACAAGAATATTTTACATAAACAAATGAATACGATATAAGAATTATATAAGGACTAGATATAAAAAGGGTAGAGTTTATGAAAATGCAAAGAAGGAAATTTAGGATTGGAGCCCTTGCCAAACGATTACAAGTAGATAAATTTGTTATCCGATTTTGGGAAAAAGAATTTAATTTAAATACTGGAAGATCTGAAGGCGGGCAAAGATTTTATGAGGAAAAAGATTATGAAAAGTTCAAATATATCAAAATTCTTCTGTATGATAAAAAATTTACCATAGCCGGAGCTAAAAAAGAAATTAAAAAATTTGAAAAAAACACACAGATTATAGCCTCTCAAAAAACAACATTAACAGACTCCTATATACCAAATGAAAAAATAATACAAAAAATTCTACTCATAAAAGAAAATCTCTTAAAATTAAAAAAACTCCTCCAATAATAATTATTATTATTAAAGCATTTTAAAAAAAGGCTAAAAAATCTCTTGGAACTTTTATTTGTAAAGCTTATTATTTTTCGATACTTTTAAATCACAGCAATTACATATAATTTTTTTAAACAGGAATATAATGTACAAAAAAAAGGCACACATACATTTTGTAGGAATTGGCGGAATTGGCATGAGTGGAATTGCACAGATCCTAAAAATACAAGGATATACAATATCTGGTTGCGATTCAGATTTACATCAAAAAAGCATACATGACTTAAAAGCTCTCGACTGCCACGTATATGAAGGAAATAATACCTCAATGTGCAAAAATAAAGACATTGATATTCTTGTATACTCTTCTGCAATACGTGAAGACAATCCTGAAATTTTAGCTGCACAAAAACGAGGAATCCCAACCATCCCACGCGCATTGATGCTCGCAGAGCTTATGCGAACAAAATACAGTATTGCAATTGCAGGATCACATGGAAAAACAACCACAACTTCATTAATTTCCCACATTTTAATAGATGCAAGGATAGATCCTACCGTAATAATAGGTGGACACTTAAAAAATATTTCAAATAATGCACGCCATGGAAACGGCGATTTCTTAGTTGCAGAAGCCGACGAAAGCGACAAATCTTTAGTACATCTTCAAGCAACTCTTGCTGTTTTAACAAATATCGATCTCGAACATTTAGAAACATATAAAAATCTCGAAGATGTCAAAGCAACATTTGAAATATTTTTAAATAACTTGCCATTTTATGGCAAAGCATTTGTGTGCATAGATGATAAGAATATTAAGTCTTTGCTTCCAATGCCCCATATTAAAATAATAAAATATGGCCTGGACAGCAATTTAGCTGACATCTATGCAAAAAACATTTCACTTAAACCTGACTGTTCAATATTCACAGTATACACAAAAGAAAGTTCTATCCCCTTAGGAGATATCACCATTAAAATGCCCGGTGAACATAACATCCAAAATTGCCTTGCTGCAATCACAGTATCTTTAGATCTGGGGATAAGCTTTGAAAAAATCGCCAAAGCTCTTCAAAATTTCAAAGGCATTGAACGGAGATTCTGCTATATGGGAACCTATAAAGGAGCAGAAATATTTGATGATTATGGACACCATCCAAAAGAAATAAGAAACACTATCAAAATTGCAAAAAAACGAGCAAAAAAAAGATTAATCGTCGCTTTTCAACCTCACAGATATACGCGCACTCATAAATTATGGGATAATTTCGTCGAAATATTCTTAGAAAGCGACATAGACAAATTAATTATAACTGATATATATCCTGCCAGCGAAATGCCCATAGAACATATTACCAGCCAAAAGCTTGTTCAAGAGATTAATAAACACAATCCAAACTTAGAAATTATATATGCCCCTTATGACGAAAATCTTTCCCATATAAAAAAACATATCAAGCAACATGCACAAGAGCAAGATTTGATACTCTCTCTGGGCGCAGGTAAAATTACTAATTTAGCAAAAAAACTAGATGCTATTTAAAAATTCCCAAAAACCTTATTATTGCCCTTAGGCAATTCTTGCAAAGCTTTTACAATTATATTGACAACCTGAAACCAGTATTGTAATTATGAAAAGAGAGAAAGCACAATATCAAAACGATAAAATGGGAGAAAAAAATGAAGAAACCTTTTATCACTACAGTAAGGATATCAATAATATTTTTATTGCAGCTTTTATCTGGTCAAGCAAAAACTGCTAGACGTATACCATCTAAAACAAAACCCCTTGCAATTAAGATCAAAATACCCAATTATGATCAAATATACAAGGCGCTAGAACCTTTGCTCCTAGAAAACCCTCTAATACAAGAGCATAAAAAAATGATAATAGAACACAAAAAAGAGCTAAAGAAAGCAACGAAAGACCACAAAAAAAAATTGAAACAACAAATTACTCTGCTTAAATCCACCTTAAAAAAGTTTCAGCAAAACACTCTTGCTGAAACAATACATGATATAAAAAATCATGCAAACAAATCAAACACAAAAGAAGAATTTGACCGTTATAAAAAGCATTTTGACGAAATAAAAAAACTCTATACTAAAACAAGCGCCTGGAAAATTCTCGAAACACTCAAACTGCCAAAACATTTACAAAAAAAATCATAAAAAACACCCTCGTTTTATTTCAACAAGCCACTTTTGTAATAAATACTTATCTCTCTGAGAATAAGCAAAATTACCAATTTTGCAAAAAAAGTTCAATATCCCTTAAAAAATTTTTAATACTAAAAAACTCACTTCTCTGCACAAAAAACTAAGTTCTTTCTTTTTTTTCTTGATGCCAAAAAACAAAACTCTTTAATTTTTAATAAATTATTTTTTAAGTTATTAGTAAGAATAATATTCTTTTTTTAAAGTAAAAAGAGGGGGAAATATCATGAAACAAAGCCCAAAACAAATATGGTACTATCTTCGGCGTATCTACAACTGTAATTATATTACTACTATTAGGGTTTTATAAATTGTTCCCCGATAATAGAATAATTACACGACTGTATCATCTCAGAGAAAAAATTCAAAAAAAGATAAAGCCAATCTGGTCAAAGCCTCTAAGAGTTACCCCAAAAAAGAAAAAAACCTTGATCTTTGGACATCGAGGAGCATCCTTTCATGCTCCTGAAAATACCCTAGCATCTGTAAAAAAAGCTTTTGCATTAGAAGCTGATGGCGTTGAAGTTGATATACAACTCACCCATGACAAAAAAATAATCGTACTTCATGATGACACATTACAACGCACTGCTACCTACACTCAAAAGTCACTAAAAAAAGCAGGCCTAAACAAAACTCAATTTAAAAAAATAATAGAAACCCCAATACATCTTTTAGATTATGATATAATAAAAAAAATTAATGTGGCCCTTTGGAAAAAAAAGCATAAAGCAAAAAATAATTGGCTAGATAATTGGTCAAAAGAACAAGTACCTACTCTCAATAAAGTATTAGACATAATACTTTACTCTAAAAAACCAAGAAAAATCCAGGTCGAGATAAAAACAGATGATTTTTTTATTATCTCAAAACTTAAAAAAATATTAGCACCATATCCAAAGCAACAAGTATCAAACTCTATAATTATTATTGGATTTAATCTTGAAATAATAAAACTCATAAAAAAAGAAATCCCTTACTGTAAGGCATTATTAGTTAAAAAACGAAAGCAAATTCCTACACCAAAAGATGTTCTTACCTGCATAGAAAAAATGGTTAACGCTGGGCTTGATGGCATCAGCTTTGAAGCTGATCCTACATTTATTACCAAAAAACTTGTCACAGAACTTCACCGAAGAAAAAAACATATCGGTGTATGGGCATACCCCAAACAAGATACCCTTGCAAATCTACAATATTTTAAAAATATTGGCGTTGATTTTATTACGACTAATCTTCCACCTGCTATAGCTAAAACTATAAAAGCCCCTGCACACAAATAAAATTACCTTACTCAACAAAGAAATTTTCACAATTCATCTCAAAAACAAACATAATTTAGCCAATTTTCTAAAAAACACACCCTTCAAGAGCACCAAAAAACCCTTTTATTAAGGCAATTTTATAATACAATCAATTATTTTTTATCAAAACCTTGATTTTTACAGCTTTCTATTTGTAATATTATGAAGAAGATATAATATAGCGCCTTTACAGCGCTAAACATGTCTTTTTGAAGATTTGAAATAGTGCTGGCAATAAAACCCATAAAAAAAAGGAGAATAATATGAATATGAAAAAAGCTTTAAGTAAGCTTATGGTTTTATGCTTAATTTTGGGAATCACATCAGGTGCATTCGCAAGAAGACATCGTAGAAGAAATTGGTCTCGTAGAAAGAAAGCACTTATAGGGTTCTTTGTAGGTGGAGCCCTTGGAGCGGGAATTGGTGCCGGAATTGGCGCAGGCGTAGCTGCTTGCGGAGCAAGTCACGTTGGTGCTGCTGCCGGTGGTGGTGCTGCTGTAGGTGCTGCTGTTGGTACTGCAATAGGTGCTACACGAGAAGATGATAGTTGTGAAAATTGTAATTATAAACCTAGGCCTTAAAATACAAAAGAAAGCCGCGGCCTTAAAGATCGCGGCTTTACATACACCATCTCAGAATAATTGTAGTATTTTTACACCGGCGAATAAAAATAGAGAGTTAAAAAATTTTTGAAATAATATTTAAAAAATAAAAACTAAAAAATGGAAAAATTTATGAAAAAAATAATGACTATCGCCTTGGCCACAATACTACTAACAAGTAGTGTATATAACGTGTATGCCAGACGAGGAGGAAGAATATTTGGAGGAATGTTAGGGGGAGCTGCCACAGGGGGCTTTCTCGGTGGTATGTTCGGTGGTAGACGAGGCGCTGGGATCGGTGCCGGAGTTGGAGCTTTGGCAGGCGCAGCTACTGCAGCAGCATCCTCAAGAAGAGATAGATATTATAGAGATTATGACGATGGCTACTATTATGATGATTATTACGAAGAACCTGAAGAAGTGGAATACATATACGAACGCCCACCTACAAAACATATAACAAAAAAATATGTATATGAAGAGGGACCTGAAGCATATCAAGACGTTGAATATGTAGAAGATGATAACGACGATGACGATGACGATGAATACGAATACAAATATGAAGATGATGATAATGAATATGAATATGAAAAAGAAACAACGACTAAAAAAGTATCATAAAAATTAATTTAATTTTAAAAAATTTTTAAATAATTCTTAAACTTGAACACAAATTACAATTTTTGCCTGTTCCTGATTTATATTCATAGCTTCTTCACCCTTTTGGCAAATATCTTCTTGGGAGTATCTGCGCAACGAAACCGTACAAAATTTTGAGGGCTTTTTAAAAATCATAAGCTTTTCAAAGCCATCAAAAAAAGCAATATTTTTCCAACCTAATCGCTCCATCTCCTGATTATAAAATCTAACAATACCATATAAATTATTTTTTACAGTATCTTGATTATTTTTAGACAAACTGGTTTTATAACCCAAAATTATTTTATTTTGAGAAGAAAATTCTTGAAAATATTTTTTTAAGGGCACAGAATTAAGTGGTATTGGAACATCAGATAATTTCGCCTCTTTTTGCCGTACAAACTCAGCAAAATCTTTTATTTCTACCCTTTTTACCTGTATGAGACTTGCATTAATAGCAGAATTAATTAAAGAAAATTGATCTCCACATCTATCTTGTAAAATATTTTGGGAAAAAGTATTAAAATTATTATCTTGAGAAATAGATTGAGATAAAGCAAACTGTTTTGCTTCAAATTCGGAAACGGGAGAAAAGATATCCTCTTTTCTCCCCGTTTTTTGTTTTTTTATATCTTCACTAAAGCTAGATTCAGATACTCTTTTTTGTTTTATATTTTTATTTTGAATAAGCATCTGTTTTTTACATGAGCTTATAAACAAGAGTATACACATAGAAAATAGGCTCAGCAGTATTCGCATTACACCTCTCTCAAACAAAAAAGTTACAAGCTTATTTATTTACTCTTGGCAGCTTCTTTTTCTACTTTTTGTTCAACTTGAGCAGCTTTTTCTGCTTTTTCAAGAGCTTTTTGAGCAGCCTTTTTCTTTGCTCTAAGCTCTTTTTGCTCTTTTGTAAGAACTTTTTCTGCAACACGCGCTGCTTTACCGATTCTTTCTCGAATATAGTAAAGTTTAGCACGACGTATTTTACCACTACGGATAAATTTTATAGATTCGATTAGCGGAGAATAGAAAGGCAAAACTCTTTCTACAGGTATGGAATTAGCACCTATTTTCCTAATTGTAAAAGAACTTGAGGCTCCATTTTTTCTCATCGCGATAACATCGCCTTCAAATACCTGTAAACGCTCTTTACCGCCTTCTTTAACACGCAAAGAAACAGCGATAGTATCTCCCACATTGAAATCTGGAAAATTTCTATCAAATACACCAATTTCGTTTATAGTCTCACGTGTATATTTACTTGCTTTCATCTTAATAATCCTTGTTAATCACAATATTACTCAATACTTTGCTTACAAAAACAACAGAATTTAAAAATTTCTGAATTAAATTTTACAAAAAAAACCAACACCTATTATTTACTATACGATAAAAAAGCCTTTATGACAATCTATATTTTTCTTTTTTTGCATTCAAACCAAGCCAACGATCAAAAATTATAGCTGCTGCAGAACGTACAGAAAGGTGATTATAATCCGTCAATCCTTCTACAGGTATCAAAACAAAATCTGCATTACTGATAATATAATCACTTAACCCCTGTCCAGTACCAAATATAAACAAAACGGGACGCCCCAACGCCCAAACCTTATCTTGATCATGATAGGTTATCGTTTTGGCTTTCTCATACTTTTTTGCTGATGTCACAATAATAATTGGTTTTTTCCCCTCTCGGAACTCAATTTTCTCAATAACATCTTCTAAGCTCGATGCAAGGGAAACATTTTTTACTGACTCAAACCTACTCTGATTATATTCCTTTCCTACACCCTTTTGCCAAAAACTAAGCATCTTGGCTACAATTTTTTGCTGATCTTTCAATGGGGTCACTATAAAATAATTCTTAAGGCCAAATGTCTTTGAAGAACGAGCTATATCGTGTATGTCAATCGTCGTTACAGAGGTATTGCCAACACTCTCTTGCCTTCCCACTACTACCTCATAATGCATCAATGCCGCATAATGATTTGGAATAAACTTCTTTGCTACAACCCTTTGTTCTTTATCCATAGGCTGTGATCGCATCCAATCAAAATGTTTAAGAACAGTATTTTTGGCAGATTGCTCTAATCTCCACTTACGAATTTCCTCATGATTCCCCGATCGCAAAATATCCGGAACTTTATACCCTTTCCATTCAACCGGTTCAGCATATGAGGGATAATCTACAAATGGACCCGTGAAAGAATCCATTTGAACTGATTCTTTTTTTCCTACAACACCAGGAATCAACCTCAAAAAACCTTCTAAAAACATCATCGCAGGAATATCACCCCCCATAAGCACAAAATCTCCTACAGATAAAATTTCATCTGCATAATATTCCTCGACTCTGGCATCCATCCCTTCATACCTTGCAGGGAGAAGCATTAGATGCCCCCTTTTTTGCGCCAAATTTGCAATCTTAAGCAAAATATCTTGATTTAGCTTCTGCCCCTGCGGAGAAAAAAATATTTTAAAGGCTGGGCCAAATTTTTGCTCTTTAGACTCTATAGCCTTTTGCACAATCTCAGCCTTTATCACCATTCCCGCACCAGGCCCAAAAGCTGGAGCATCGATACGCTCTTTTGGAGCAACAAAAGTCCGAAAGCTATCGAGATTATACTCGACAAGCCCTTTTTCTTTAGCTCTCCTGACTAAACTCGTTTCTAAAAAATTAGTATATATTTCTGGAAAAACAGAAAGAATTGAAACCTTCATCTACCTGACAACCTATCTTGCAACTTCTACAAACAAATTCTGGTCAGAAAAAAGCAGACCAACAACTGCCCGTATAGATCTAATAGTCTTGCCGTCCCGACCAATCACTTTTCCAAGATCATCCTTATCTGCATGAATCTCAAGCATAATCTTTGAATTCTCCCTTTTCTCGACAATTCGTACTTGTCCAGGCTTTTCAACCAGAGACTTTACTATATATTCTACGACACCTTTAGGCATAATCAAACCTTACCAATTTTTTTCACTCAAAACAATAAGCCCTTAGCTTTCAGCTTGAGCTTCTTCCTGAGTTTTTGTTTCAGATTTTTCTGTTTTTTTAGCTTTTTTTACAGTATCCCGATCACCCTGAGCCTGACGAACGGGTGGCTTTTCAGCTACTGTTTTTTCTTTCTTAGATAACTTTATAAGCTTTTTTGCAGAATCTGAAAGTTGTGCACCTTGACTAAGCCAATAATCTATTCGCTCTTGGTTTAAGTCAACAATCTTTCCACTAAGCGCCTCATATGTCCCAAGATTGTCTAAATACTCACCGTCTCTTTTTTTTCGAGAATCTACTGCTACTATTCTGTAAAAAGGAGCTTTTTTCTTCCCGACTCGAGTTAAACGTATTTTAACTGCCATTCTTTATATCCTCTTATAAACAGTTTTGTTTTAACTATTTATATATGTTTATTATGGTTAAAAATATATTTAAAAACGTCCAAATTTCTTAAAAAGTTTAGCATATTGTTGACTTTGTTCAAATCTCTGCAACAAAATATTAATATCCTCAACTTTAACACCTGCTCCCAATGCGATCCTTTTTTTTCGAGAACCATCTAGAACTTTAGGATAAAATCGCTCTTTTGGGGTCATAGAGCTTATGATTGCCTTAAACCTTTTCACTTCCTTTTCGCCTTTTTGTATCATTTCAGGCGAAACGTTTGCTCCTGACATACCAGGCATATATTTCATAATCCTTGATAAAGATCCCAATCTACCAACCATATCCATCTGATTTGCAAAATCTTGCAAATTCATTTTTCCACTGGTAAACGCCTTATAAAGGGATTCTTGCTCATTTTTCTTAATCTTTTCTTCAGCTTTTTCCACCAAAGATATTATATCTCCCATGCCTAACATACGATCAGCTACCCTTTTTGGCCTAAATGGCTCTAGGTCATCTATCTTTTCTCCAATACCAACAAATGATATTGGCTTTTGTAAAGAGTATCTAAATGCAAATGCCGCCCCTGAACGTGTATCACTATCCATTTTTGTCAAAATTGCTGAATTAAACGAAACCGCTTGGTTAAACGCCTTTGCAACATTCAATGATTCTTGACCTGTCATAGAATCTAACACCAAAATTTTACACTTTGGCCTAAGACTCATGTCAATCTGCTGCAATTCTTTAAGCATGGCATTATCTACGTGAAGCCTTCCTGCTGTATCTAAAAATATAATTTCAAATCTATTATTCTTTGCATAATTGTTTATCTCTTTTGCTGCATATACTGGATCAGTACTACTTGCACGATAAAATCCAACCCCTACCTGCTTTGCCAAAACTTCAAGTTGATCTACCGCTGCAGGCCTATAAAAATCTACAGATGCCAATAAAATCTTTCTTTGCTTACCTCTTTTTTCAGCCTGTTTTTGCACAAATTTTGCAAGTTTCGCAATAGTTGTCGTCTTACCTGATCCCTGTAATCCCATTACCATTACCATAGAAGGTATCTGTAGTGCAAAATTATTATCTAAAGAATCACCTAAAAAATGCAACAACTTCTCGTGTATAACTTTTATAAACTGCTCACCAGGCTTTAAAGATTTAATAACTTTTTTCCCTACTACTTCCTGCCTTATGCTTTCGGTAAACTCATCAACAAGCTTATATGGAACGTCCGCTTCCAAAAGCGCATCTTTTACTTTATCAATCGCTTCCTGGACGTTACTCTCACTCAAATAACCTTTACCCGTCAAACGAGAAAATATCGAAGAAAACTTCTCTGATAAAAAATCAAACATCTATTTCCTCTAAAAATTTATCACCTAAAAGTTTTAATATTAAAAACATTCCATACTATAAAAATAAACTAAAATATTATATTTTACCAGAAAAATACTATATTCAAGCAGATATCTATACTATTATCCCCATTTAACAAAATTTTACCCTAAAAACCCTATAATTACAATAAAAACTTACAAATAGAAGATTTCTCTCAAAAATTCCCCTTCAAATCACTCCCTCCTTTTTAAAAACAGGCATTTTATTTTAAAAGCCTTTGATTTTTCTTATACTTTCCCGTAAAATAAATTTACTTAATAGTTTCTTATTTTTATTTTGTTACTTATTTTTATAATGGAGGAAAAAAGTGAAAACAACACTCCCTTTTTACACAAAATTAGTATTATTTTTATTGATACACCAATCAAATACCCTATCTGGAGATATATTTAACTTAATCAAAACGGGACAAACAACACGCTTACAAAGCTTAGTAACATCAGAAAACGCAAATCAAGTAAAAGATGGAAGAACAGCCTTGCATTTAGCCTGCTCACTTGGAGATCTAAATGCTGTCAAGATTCTTCTTGCAAATGGCGCTCGCAAATCTCTCACAAAACCTGACTCAATGGGCCAAACACCACTCTCTAAGGCATGTTGCAAAAACAAAGCTGATATTATAAAAGAAATACTTGTCTACTCTGAAGGACAAAAATCAATTATGATACCAGATAAAAAAGGCAAAACACCTCTTTACTGGTGTATAGAAACTAAAAATTTTGACGGCTTACAAGAACTGCTCAAGTATGATGAAAGCAAAATATATATCAATACTAATAAAAACCTGAAAGATCATACTCCCACCGCTAAACACTCTCTTTTGTATTGGGCTATTTCTAAGGCATTACATAAAACAGAGATAACAAGATGCCTCATAGAAAGTGGCGAAACTGTTGACAATAAAGAATTAAAACTCACTAACAACAACTATTTGCAAAATGTAGATGAATTTGACCAAACGCCTGACATCCAAGGCAAAATGAAATGTATTCTCACAAGCATTGATCAAGATATAAAATATAGAAATGGCGAAACATCCGCTGCAACCAAAAATCTTATACGATTAGCCTTTTGCAGAGGCATCTGCACTTTTCTCTCGAAAGCCAGAGAACAAGAGTTACTTGTACAACTCATAGAACTCGCAAAAACAAATTCTGCGTATAAAAAAACGCTCTGTGAAACATTTGAAATAAAAGATGAATCTTTACTTTCACCTGAATTCGAAAATATCCCGGTACTTATTGCTTACATCGTAAAAAAAATTAATCTTTGTGTCGCTCAGACAGACCGAGCTCTCGCATGTGTAGACAACATAAAATACCACAAAAAAGACCCTGAAGAAAGAATATCGCTCATTACAAAAAATATTGAAGAATTGCCTAGTGATAATGTTTTTTGCATACATTGCACTAAGAACAAGAATAAAATTCATGTATCTAAAGCGTTTTTAGTTTAAACTTGTTCTACTTTTTTGCTCAGTAAAAAGCCTAGAAAAAACTTGACAATCAGAGAATATTCATGATGTTGATTAAAAATAAAGCAGCATAACCATTTGCAAAAACAAATAAAACCTTTAAACTAGCCTGTATAAATAAAAAGTTGCAAACTCTAATTTATTTTGGAGAATAAAAACGCATCGTGCAAACCGAAAACGGCAGCAAAAAACTGGTATTACAAAAGACATGGGAAAAAGAATACAAAAACAAAAAAAAAGCTCCCAAAAATAAAATAAAATAATTAACTGCAAGTAGTTTAAAAAGACCCCAAAGCCTTGACAAATAGAAAATCTCTAGTATCATAATATATGAAAGAGATTTGATATAAAATATAACATTATGAGGTATCAGGGCATGAAACATAGAATAAAGGCTTCTTCCACAAATTATATTCCCAAAACAGCATTACTGGGTATTCAAACTCCATATAACAAGACAAAAAATATACAGTCTTATTACGAAGAGTTTATAAGCTTAGTTAAATCTAATGAATTAACATATCACGAAGAAATGTATATGAAATTAAGGGAAATTCATCCCGTATACTTTTTCACAAAAGGTAAACTTGAAGAAGTCAGGGCATTTTGCGAAAAAAACGAAATAGAACGATTAATAATGTCAGAACCTCTTTCTTCTCAACAAGAAAGAAACTTACAAGAATACCTCAATTGTGATGTTTCTGACAGAACACGGCTTATACTTGAAATTTTTGAAAAACATGCACATTCTGCTGAAGGTAAAACACAGGTAGAGATAGCTATTCTCAGGCACAAAAAAACACGCCTTACCGGTAAGGGCATCCATATGTCACAGCAAAGCGGTGTTACGGGTAAAATTGGCGGGCCTGGAGAAACAGCAAAAGAAAGAGAAACTCGCGATTTAAACCAACAAATACACACCCTAAAGAAAAAACTAGCAAAGCTCCAAACAATACGCGAAACACAAAGAAAAAATAGGTCTAAAAGCAACGTCCCACATATAGCATTAATTGGCTATACAAATGCAGGAAAGTCAACAATTTTAAATTTACTGACAAAAAGCAATGTACTGGCTGAAGACAAGCTCTTTGCAACACTGGACACAACCACAAGAGAACTATACATAAACAGCTTTAAAAAGGGAGTTATATCCGACTCAGTTGGTTTTATACAGCAGCTTCCTCATAATCTTATTGACGCATTCAAATCTACCTTAAATGAGCTACAATTTGCAGACTTGCTGCTTCACGTCATTGATCTATCAGATCAAGATTGGGAATTTCATATAACTGTCGTTCACGACATTCTCGACGAATTAAATATACAAAAAGACCTACTTTACGTATTTAATAAATCTGACAAAATAAATTTAGAAGAAAACCCAGAAATAATGGAACAAATAAATAAATATAATCCTCATGTTATAACATCTGCAAAATCAAAAGAGGGGGTCAAAGAATTAGTTAATTACTTGTCATCATGGAAAAAAGTTAGTTAAAATTTATTTTAAAAGGGACTTTTTATAAGCTCTCTAAAAATCAACACCCCATTCTAAAGCTATTTCTCTTTTCCTTCTTCTCTCTTGGATTATATCTCCTACCTGCCTGCCTAGATGACTTCTTTCATCTAAAAATGGCACTATCATATTTTTATAATTCATGTATTCAAAACCACCTAAATTAACAAAATACTTTAAATCATTCGGCACCAAAAATTGGGAATGTTGACTCTCAAGTTTCTGTACCTTTTTTCTCAAATATTCTACCTGCTCAGAATTCCAATGAGGATGCAGCTTGGCTTCAGCCTCTGAAAGTTCATTTTCTGCCTGTTCTAAGTCTCGCAAGTATCTACTCCTATTTGCTTCTGCCTGCATCAATTTTTGATTCAATTCATTCCACGTAGACCGTAATATATTCCAATCATTAGGCCTAGGAGCAATTTCTCCCAATCGCTTATCAATAATTTCATACAAATCAGCCGCCATATTTTCCAACTCCCGATATCTTCTTATTCGTTCCCAGTTGTTTCTGGGACGAGCTCCTAATCTAAGATTATACCTTTGAGAAAGATCTCTCATCCTGTATCTGAGATTAGTTATATCAGACATCAGGTCATCAAAATTGCTCGGCGGCGGAGGTTGGTTAAAAAAATTTAGCATAGCTGTTACTTGCCCTACAACTAACAGCATCGATAATAAAAGTATTTTCTTCATCTTCTCCCCTTTATTTTGACTACCAATTTTCAAAAAATCATCACCTCTAACGCCTTCTTGCAAAATTCCGTTCCATTGCCCCCCTTCTTCTCTCCTGTCTCTCCTGAATGATATCTCTTACTTTCCGATACAGCTTATTTCTCTCGTTTATAAAAGGCAGTATCGCATTTCTATAATTATTATATCTATTAGGCCCCATACCAATAGACCCCATACCAACAAGTTTTCTCAGCCTTTCTATTTCTCGACGCAATTCCACTGCTTTTTTAGTAAGAGAATTTCTCTCTTCTTCTAAATATCCCTTGGGACTCCACGGTACATCTTCTCTACTAAACTCTTCAAGTAAATTTAATATTGTATTCAAATTTTCTGAATTTTCTTCATTATTTTTCTCTACTTGGGAAAGCCTTGTAATTAAACCATCCCATGTTGGTAATGGCCCAATCTCTCTTAATCTCGCATCAATAATTTCATACAAATCAGCCATTAGCTCTCTACGTCTTTCTCTTCTTCTTCGATCACGACGATTCATTGCCCTAGGGCTATCTCCATTATGCCTATGCCATTGAAAAAGCTCTCTAATATGGCTTCTGAGATTAGTTATCCGTGGCATCAGATCATCAAAATTTCTCGGTTGCCTCGGTTGCATGGCAGCCATCTGCCCTGCAACTAATAGTATCAATAATAAAAATATTTTCTTCATCTTCTCTCCTTTATTTCGACTACCAATTTCCAAAAAATCATCACCTCTAACGCCTTCTTGTAAAATTCCGTTCCATTGCCCCCCTTCTTCTCTCCTGTCTCTCCTGAATGATATCTCTTACTTTCCGATATAGCCTATTTCTATCGTTTATATAAGGCAGTATCATATTTCTATAACTATTATATTTATTAGCCCCAATATTAACAAGAATTTCCAGCCTTCCTATTTCTCGACGCAATTTCTCGTCTTTGGTACAAAGAGTATCTTTCCTAACTTCTAAATATTCCTTAGGGCTACACGCAATATATCCTACCCCAAGCTTTTTAAGTTCATCTACTACCATCTCCCATTCTTTCCAATTTTCTCTCCTATTTTTCTTTACTTGGGCAAATCTCTCAATTAAATTATTCCATGTTGGTAATGGCCCAATCTCTCTTAATCTCGCATCAACAATCTCATACAAATCAGCCGCTAGCTCTCCCCACTTTCTACGTATTTCGATTAGCCCAGGATTCTTGCTTAGGCGAACTTCTAACCACCTCATCTGGTTGCTGAGGTTAGTTATCTGATCATTTAAATCATAAAAATTTCTCGGTTGCCTCGGTTGCATGCCAGCCATCTGCCCTGCAAATAGTATTATTGATAATAAAAGTATTTTCTTCATCTTCTTCCCTTATATTAAATTATATTAAAATTTTTCTCTTGTTTTGCTTTAAATTAAGCATATCAAAAACAAAACGCAAAAATCAACAGTTTGAAAATAATTTTTATTTTTTTTAAGTAAATCCATACAAAAACAAAGAATGCCCTGCTTCGATAACACAACGAGAGAATAAAACCACAAAATATTTATTTAACCTCCCAATCATCAAAAAAAACCCTTTTTAAAGTAAAAACCTTTAAAAAACACAATAAACCTATTTCTCTACTTCAATTTTTCTATTTACAGTTTATTTTTTTTGTAGTATCAAATACTGAAATAGATTTAATTTTTTAACTTTAACTTTAACTTTAACTTTAACTTTAACTTTAAAAGGATAAATATGAAGCAAAAAAAAGGAGCTGCATTAGGAGCGTGTATACTTTTATTAGCAACCCTCTTTTCTTTCGAAATTCAAACTGTAAACCCTTCCAATTTTGAAAATTTTGATGCAAATTATATCCCTGATGATAAAAGACATATAGAATTAGCCCAAAAATATAATCAAGAAAAGCAACCAAAACTTGCAATAAAACATTATAAAAAAGCAATTGAAATCAATCCTCAAAATTTCAAAGGGATTTTTGAGCTAGCAAATACCTTATATATAAACTCAAGGTTTGATGAAGCAATAGAAATATTTGATAAAGCTGAAAACATTTGTCCTCAATACTGTCAAATTTACTTTAATAGATCCCTTTGCCATATGCAAAAAAAAGATATCGAAAAAACAATAGGAGATCTAAAAAAAGCAATCGAGGTAAACCCCGAGTATGAAAAAGCACACAATCAGCTTGGCCTTCTTTTGCACCAAAACAATAGAGATTATGAAGCAATAAAATATTTAAAAAAGATGCTTCAAAAAAATCCCACTTCGTTTCAAACTACTTTTTTACTCGCAAAATCAACAAGAAATATAGATAACCTTCAAGGGGCAAAACAACTCTTTCAAAAAGCATATAAAATGCGCCCTGACAGTACAATACTCATTATTGAACTTGCAAATACGCTCAATATGCTTAATGAAGTTGAAGCTGCTTTAGCACTCTATAAAAAAGCTCTTAAAAACAACCCAAATCAACCAAACATACAATATAACTATGCATATACATTAAAAAAAATGGGGCGCGTTGAAGAATCTCTTGAAATATATCAACAGGTACTAAAAGAAAAACCTGACTACGCACAAGCTCACTTTAGTTTAGCATTGGCATATTTACTTTTAGGTAACTTTAAAGAAGGCTGGAAAGAATATGAATGGAGATGGAAAGCGTATAAAGAAACAAAGAAATCATTTGACAAACCTGCATGGGATGGTTCAGATCCTGCAGGCCAAACAATCTTGTTATGCGCAGAACAAGGACTTGGAGATACTTTTCAATTTATACGTTATGCAAAATTACTAAAAGAGAGGGGAGCAACCATTATTGTGCAAACACAAAGACCATTGACTACAATACTTAAACTTTGTAATTATATCGATGTCGTTGTTCCACGAGGAAAAGCTCTTCCACACTTTAACTGTTATGTCTATCTGATGAGCCTCCCATTATTATTCAAAACCACCGTTGATACCATACCAGACATTGTCCCATATCTACATGCAGATCCTCAGTTAGTTCAATACTGGAAAGAAAAACTTTCCAAAGATAATAACTTTAAAATTGGTATATGTTGGCAAGGAAACAAAGGCTATCGAACACAGGCGTTGAAACATGCGGTTGCAGCAAAATCTATGCATGCTCGATTATTCAAACCATTGGCAGAGCTTCCTGGTGTCAGCCTCTATTGCCTACAAAAAATGAATGGCGAGGAACAACTCAAAGAGATCGATTTCAAGATTCATACATTCGGCCCAGACTTTGATAAATCTCACGGTAGATTTATGGATACCGCAGCAATAATCAAAAACTTGGATCTTATCATCACCGTTGATACATCAATTTGCCATTTCGCAGCAGCTTTAGGTGCTCCGGTGTGGACCATATTACCATTACCTGCAGATTGGAGATGGATGTTACACACGGATAAAACACCATGGTACTCAAATATGAGACTATTTAGACAAAAAGAAATAAATACCTGGGAGCAAATTATACAACAGATGGTTCAAGAGCTTTGCTCCATACTTGACATACCTAATCCACAGCAACAAAATACTCCTGATATTCTAGATATATCATATGGACCTACTATCACCAATAATATTGATAATACAACAGATAATAACTCTACTAAAAAAAGCCAATATCTTAGTATCAGCTTAAAAAATATTGATCACATGAAGTTTCAAGAAATATTAGATAAAATAATTATTTTGAAAATAAAATATAATGAAACACAAGATAAAGCAATAGAACAAGAACTTAAAAAGGCAGAATTACAATTAAGAAACTTATCTCAGATATATAGCACAAGTTCTGAAAAATTAGATGAACTTTCAGAAAAACTCTATGATCTAAACTCACAGCTAATAAATATAGATAAACAGATCGCACAGATCGAAAATAAATCTGTCTTTAATCAAGACTTTATAGCACTTGCAAAACAGGCACATTATATAAAGAATTTAAAAAACTATATAAAAAATGAAATTGAAAAAATAGTACAACTTTAGTAAGAATTTAAAATTTATAAATTATGACAAAAAATAAGTTTTATATAAAAGGAAGTAGCTTTCTCGAAGCTACTTCTTTGCTCATTCTTATCTTATCAAACTTGCTTATCTTATCAAACTTGGCGTCAGCAGATATATCTGTTCCGGAAAAACCAAAATATGACGAAAATTTTTATCTTACGACAGCAAAGCAATATCAGAAAAAAAAGGACTATTCCAAAGCTATCCAAAATTATAAACAGGTACTTACAAAAAACCCAAACAATTTACCAGCCCATTTTCATTTGGAAAACTTATTTTCTATGCAAGCACAATATCAAAAGGCACATAATCATTTACAAGCGACAATACGTATAAATCCTTATGTGCCAGAAGCATACTTTAATATAGGAGTTTTGCTGGAAGCTGAAAATAAGATTGATCTAGCAATAGAGCAATACAAAAAAACTATCGCATTAAAGCCAAGCTATATCAAAGCATTGATGCAAATGGGAAAAGTTCTTACAAATAAAGAAAAATATTACGAAGCTATATCATATTTTACCCGAGTACTCCAAATAGAACATGATAATTTTATTGCAAACTATCTATTAGGAAAAATATACTACAGATTAGATCTTCTTCAATACGCAATCTATTATTTTGAAAATGCAATTTTAAAAAACCCTCAATGTGCCCCTGCCTTAATAGAATATGGAAATATCTTAAATATGCAAAATAAAACAACAGAGGCTCTCAACATATATACACAAGCTTTGCAAATTATACCTCATGATCCAAGCATTCACTACAACTATGCCTATACATTAAAAAAGCTAAACAGGCTCAAAGAAGCATTTTATCATTATGAAAAAGCATTAGAACTAGCACCAAATACCCCGTACATAAACTTTGGGATCGCGATTGCCTATTTGACCTCTGGCGATTTTATCAAAGGTTTTGAAGCGTATGAATGGCGATGGAAAATGGGAAGGTTAAAACCCAGAAATTTTGAAAAATCCCTCTGGGATGGCTCATCTTTAGAAAATAAGATTCTTTTTTTATATGCAGAACAAGGACTGGGAGATACGTTTCAGTTTATCCGTTATGCGAAAAAAGCAAAGGATATGGGCGCATATGTCATTTTTGCTGCGCCACAAGCATTACAAAAAATAATCTCCCTTTGCCATTATATAGATGAAATCATACCACTCACAAAAAAACCAACCCATTTTGACTATCATGCGCCATTAATGAGCATGCCCTTTCTGTGTAAGACAACAATAGATACCGTTCCCCAACAAATACCCTATTTATATGCCGATAAAATACTAGAACAACAATGGAAAAATGCATTAGAGAAAGATACAAATTTCAAAATCGGTATCTGTTGGCAAGGAAAGAAAAAACATGCTACAAAATTTTCAACCTATGCATTTGCAACCAAATCTATTCAATTAAAACATTTTGAACCATTAAGCAAACTTGAAAATATATCCCTCTATAGCTTACAAAAAATAGATGGTGTCACACAAATAGAACAAGTAAAAGACATCATTAATTTACACGTATTTAATAATGACTTTGACAATATACATGGCAGATTTATGGATACCGCTGCAGTAATCAAAAATCTTGACCTTATTATAACGGTCGACACTTCTATTGCACATTTAGCAGGTGGATTAGGCATTGAAACATGGATCATTCTTCCAGAGCCAGCTGATTGGCGCTGGATGCTCCATAGACTAGATACACCTTGGTATCCAACAATACAATTATTCAGACAAAAAGAAACTGGTAACTGGGAAGAAGTTATACAAAATGTCGTAAGCCATATAAAAAAAAGATTACAGAAAAAAAATAGGAGAACCTATGTTAAGCAAAAATAAATTATTTTTATTTATATCTTTATCTTTTATCGCAACACTATCAAATAATAATAATATATTATTGGGTATTAAAAAAAATTATAATACTAGGCAGAAATTACAAAGACAACTTGCCTATCGTCCAACAGGCTTTAACATTCTTTTTCAACTCGGTAACGAATTTTATAAAGAAAAACAATATAGTGAGGCAATTATTTACTATAAAAAATCACTGCAAAAAAACCCTACACATATACATGCACTATATAATCTGGGACTTGCACACCTTGCATACAAAAACAAAACAGAAGAAGCAAAAGAAGCATTCATAAAAATTACTCATATTCAACCTAAAAATTATTACGCATATTACCAAATTGGATCGATCTGTGAAAAAGATAAACAACTGCAACAAGCAATAGCATATTATGAAAAAACAATAGAAATAAACCCCAGTTGCTTACCTGCGCTTGTAAAATTGGGCATATTATATAAAGATCTAAAAAACCCAGAAACATCTTTTTTCTACCTTGAAAAAGCCCTATCTCTCGATCCAAACAATATCTCACTCATTTTTTCAGCAGGAAGCACTTTAAACGATTTAGGTCGATGTAAAAAAGCTGCTGATCTTTATTTAAAAGCAGCAGAAATAGATCCTCAAAATTATACCGCCATTTACAATGCTGGATACTCATTAAAAGTATATGGCAATATTGACCAAGCTATTAATCTCTATAACATGGCTTTAGAAATAAACCCTGACTATGATAATGCAACCTATGCTATAGCTCTTGCATATCTTTACAAGGGCGACTTTGAAAAGGGTTGGAAATATTATGAAAACCGATTAATAAAAGAAAAAAGAAATGCTCCAATAATAAGAAACGGTATTAAAACAGGAAACCTAAAAGGTAAAATAATTTATCTTATTCCAGAGGGAGGATTTGGAGATACCATTCAATTTATCCGCTATATACAAGAGCTCAAAGAAATGGGGGCTCAAGTTTTCGTATCTGTTCAACCTCAATTATACAAACTTATATCAAACAGTCCACTCATAGAGCACCTTTTACCTCCTGGGAAAAAACCAACTGTCTTTGATGATTATGCAACCATAATGAGTTTACCTGCATTATTTATATCGACTGAAGAAACAATCCCAAAAAATATTCCATATATCTTCCCCGATAAAACACTGGAAAAAAAATGGCAAGAGTATTTTACAAACAAAGATAACCAATATTCTTTTGAAACAAAAGGCAAGCCATTTAGGATTGGATTATGCTGGCAATCAGATCTTAAAAATGATAGATCTCGAGTTCTTTGTGCACACCGTAGCATTCCACTTAAGAAATTAGAAAAGCTTTCTCATATTCCAAATATAGAGTTCTATAGCCTACAAAAAACTATAAACCCTGATCATTTCCAAGACCTTTCAAAGGATTTTGTAATCAATACCTTTGGACCTGATTTTGATACATCTGGAGCATTTATGGATACGGCTGCAATTATGAAACAACTTGATCTTATTATTTCCGTAGATACCTCTATACCACATCTTGCGGGAGCAGTCGGTGCACCCGTTTGGGTTATATTACCATACAATACTGATTGGCGTTGGATCGCAAACAGAGAAGATTCACCGTGGTACCCAACCATGAAAATTTTCAAACAACCAAAAGCATTTGATTGGGATAGTGTTGTTGATAAAGTATTTCACGCGTTATTAAAAAAAGTTAATTCTCAACATGATAATATCAGGATATAACTATGCTACAAACAAAAATTAAAAAAAAATATTATTTACTTGTATTACTCGTTTTTTTACCAATACAAACAAAAGAAAATAATAAAAAAAATAATCTTGAGACTTTCAAAAAAATATTTGATAAAGCAAATGATGCATTTTTGCAAAAAAATTTTGAAAAAGCCATAGTATTTTATAAAGAAGCTGTGGAAATAAATAAAGCAGCATCTGTCTATTTTAATATTGGCATGGCATATTATAACTTAAAAAACGTTACTCAGGCAATTAAATATTTCGACAAAGCATTAGAAAAAAACCCCAATTACTATAATGCACATCACGCACTCGGACTCATTTATTCACAACAAAAAAATTATAATGCTGCAATAAAACATCTGAAACAAACCATCAGGTTAAACAAAAAAGATGTTGATTCTTATGCCCACCTGGGAGCAAACTTCATGGCGTTAAAACAATATGAGCAAGCTGAAAGCTATTTCAAAAGCGCAGCGACAAAATCCCCCCAAAACAAAGCCCTTGTGTATAATACCGCATACGCACTTAAACTTCAGGGGAAGTATCAAGAAGCAATACCGTATTACTTAAAAACCATTGAGTGTGATCCAGAGTTCGAACATGCCAACTTAGGACTAGCAAAATCATATCTTGCTATCGGAGATTTCTACCATGGCTGGCCCTATTTTGAATGGCGCTTTTTAAACTATAAAGAACACAAATCAAGATATAATTATAGGCACCTAACTCCCCAGGACCTGGTTGGCAAAATTATTTTACTGAGAGCAGAGTGGGGCCTTGGTGACATGATACAATTTATGCGTTATATAGAATTAGTAAAAAATTTGGAAACTACGGTCTATGTACAAATGCACAGACCATTACACCCCCTTTGCAAACTCTGCCCTTATATAGATAAAGTTCTTGCTCAAAACTCCAAATGCCCACCATTTCATCTACAAATACCAATTATGAGTTTGCCTTTGATTTTTAAAACAACGCGTGAAACTATCCCAACAAATATCCCTTATCTTTATGCAGATAAAAATTTAGTACAATATTGGAAAGAAAAACTTGCACATAACAAAAATTTTAAAGTTGGTATCTGCTGGCATGCCAAGCCAATATTCTTAGAGGACAATCCCCTGACAAAACGCTCCGTTCCCCTTAAAGATTTTGCTGTTTTGGCTCAAGTAAATAACGTAAGCTTTTATAGTTTACAAAAAATATATGGGCTTAAAGAATTAGAAACCATACCCAAAGGCTTCAAGGTTCATACCTTTGGACCCGATTTTGATGACTCACACGGCAGGTTTATGGATACTTCTGCAGTGATACAAAACCTTGACTTGGTTGTCACCGCTGACACATCAATTGTACATCTGGCAGGAGCTTTAGGTAAACCTGTGTGGATATTAATACCATACGTACCAGAGTGGAGGTGGCTACAAAATATTGACACAACACCCTGGTACCCAAATGCTCGCCTATTTAGACAAAGCAAACCAAGTGATTGGACACATGTCATGTTAGAAGTTAAAAAAATGTTAGAAAAAACGATAAGGAAAAAATAATGGCAAGCAACGACCTTTTAAAACCAATTACAAAATATACGGCACTGATACTGGCTGCCGCAATAGTTTTCATGTTGGGTACTAAAATTAAAAAATTAATTCATAAAAAACAGATCAAAACTCAAGCCACAACTCAGGCCAAAAATATCAAAAGAAAGAAAGTAAACTTGCAGTAGCAGCTAATAAAAAAGAGAGTCACCAGGACTCTCTTTTTTTCCAACTTCGTTTTAATATATTCTATTTTATTAATCAGTTGTTACAAGGGGCTCACACTCGGTGCAACCATAGTCACACATCGCTGGCAGAGTACAGTCACATGGACAACAGACGCAATAATCATTGCCATAGAGGTTTTCTAAGTATCCTGCCTCACCTAACAAGCCACCAAGATGCCTTGCGTATACGCCAGAGGTGTAAGGCACACCACTGCAACATACAACATTGTTATCAATCAGATTACAACAACCTGCGCCCCAGATACCAAGACCACAAAGTCCGCCACAAACATTTGCTATTCTGTTCCCTTCAACAACACATTTGTTTACTGTCTCACCAGTTTTTATAATTTCAATATTTTGATCTGCAGCCGTATTTGTACCCAACGCTCCTGCTATAACTATGTAAACACCACAAGGACCCCAATCTGCATAGATTGCACTTCCCTCCTCATTGCTACCAATCAAAGTTTGATAAGGATAACCTGAGGCAACTGCAAGAATTGGAGAATCAGAAGGATCAAATGTGTATACACTGACATAATGCTCATCAGCGACATTATCTCCCACATATGTTACAAGAAAATCTTTGCCGCGAGGAGACCATTTAATAGAATAAGCATTTGTATTATTTGAAGTCGCAACATCGAACGTTGTACTTGCTATAGGATATAGACCATCAACGCCATCAAATAAAATCACCGCTGCATATCCGCTCGCCGCAGCAGTACCCTCCGAAAAAGTTCCCGAAACGGCAATGTAACGAATACTGCAACATGCTATTGGGTTCCAGTCAATAGCATGCACATCTACATCTGGAATTGTAACTTGTGCCACTACTGTTAAATCTTCAGAATCATATACCTTTATTATAGAATCACTTCCATCTAAGTATGCTTTGGCAAAGAAGCAATCATCGGGAGAAACTGCCACAGCTTTTGGTGTTTCAATTTGTTCATTTGCTTGTTTTTTTAGAAGATGAATCGACTGGTTTTCCAAAATAAATTTGTAATCTTCCATTGTTCCTGTAGCAACAAATGATAAACTCTTATTAAACCATGCAACATCAGTAATTTCATCTGGAACAGCATATGGAACTATTGTCCCAATTCTCATATCTCTAACAGCAAAAGCTTGACCATTAGAAGCGACATACAATAAATAGCGACCATTTGCTGACCATACTACCTTGTTATATTGACCAGCATAATCAATTACAGGCCCTGATAATGTTTCTGTCGTTCCATCAAATTTAATTATCTTAAGCGATATAAGTCCATCATCAGGTAATGCTATAAATCCACAACTTGGCGACCATTCAACATCAGTAAATGGATTCGATGAAGGGAAATACCCATAAGTTGTATGCTCTCCCTCTACCAACTTAGACTCTAAATACACACCAACAGCATTACCAAAACTGCATGTAGTAATAGAATCTACACAGCAGTTAATAATTTTTGATTCTGTTTCTGGAAGAATTGCTTCTGCTTCTAAATCTTCACCAAAACCAAAGAAGAAACCTGTTGTTTTTGTGCAAAATCCTGTATTACCACCCTTGCAAATACCTTCTGCAAAACATTCATAGAACAAGTTATCCTTACCAACTATAGATCTAAATCCTGTATTTGGAACGGGAGTCATACTTGTAGTTGTTAAACTATGCCCACCTTTAATAGTTTTACATTGCTCAAATTTATTATATCGAGATCTTCTCAATACAAAGCCATCGAACTTAAAGCAGCAAATTTCAACATCTTTAAATATATTCTTGTCAGCATAATCAAGTACAACACCGTAAGTACAATTTGATATACGACAATCTGTAACATCGCAACATTCAACTGCTGCAAGGGTTGAATCTTCATATGTTCCGGCAAAATAAATTCCAATATTAACATAACTGATTCTTAAATTTTCAAGCGTTACCCTCTTAATAGTTTCAAGGGTGACAACTGAAGGAGTCCCTTCTTCTTTGCGAGGTCTCAAGGCAATTCCATTTTTGGTACAATTACCAATAATCGCACCATTTTTAATTATAACATCTGTAACACCTGGGTCTATTTTTATAATATCGCCTACTTCATCTTTTGTATTAATAAGCGAAAATCCATTCAAGTCTATAATTACATTGCTTTCTTTAACAGTAATACTTCCTCGAGTATTTTCTACAAGAACATATGCTCCTGGCTCGGTTATTACATTATCAATATTTGTAAGTACCTGGGGAACTGGCGCCATAGTATGAAGAATAGGAACAACGGGGTTCCCTTTGGTAAGATCAATACATTGACGTTGTGAAAAAATATGAGAAGTAAGGGATAGAAGAAGCAATAGGGCAAAAGCCGCTACTTTCCTATAAAAGGATAATTTGTACTTCATTAGGTCTCCTTTTAATAATAATTATGTGAAATTATAATTTACCTAAAAATTATACAATACTAAACTTAGATTACACA
>Ga0180433_10001079_pt1 | contig 46107 bp, 46 predicted proteins | sample SS_ome_8_FD_132980 | JGI IMG/M metagenome (GOLD analysis project Ga0180433, IMG submission 132980) | Hypersaline lake sediment archaeal communities from the Salton Sea, California, USA - SS_1_D_1 metaG | ecosystem: Environmental > Aquatic > Non-marine Saline and Alkaline > Hypersaline >...
CTCAGGGTGATTACCGCTATGGAATGGGTGTTCGAATCCGCCCCCCAGCCGGTAGAGTACTCGAAGGTACCGTCCATCAGCTGGGAATCCACCAGGTAGCCACCGGCCCCCTGGATAGCCGGGTCACCTGCACTTACGCCGGCGGCGAGAAGAGCAAGTATCGAATATGCGGTGTCCGACGAACCGCTCCCGAATGATTTCGTCGTCTGGTTCTGCATCGACATCAGGTCGGCCACGAAGTCATGCCCACCGAAATCGCGGGGGTCCAGGCCGCAAGCGACCAGGCCCATGACCATGTTGATCTTCTCCGCCAGTGGGTTTGTCCCGTAGGAACCGTTGTAGACTCCCTCGGAAACCGAGAGGAAGAAGTCATCGATCCCGACCCCTCCCACCTCGTAGGATAGAGGATCCCCACCGGCAGCCACGATGGCCTCGCAGGCCCTGAATGTTGTCGAGAGATCACCCTCCCCGTACTGGCCAAATCCGCCATCAGGGGTCTGGTGGTCCGCGATGAACTCTATTGCATTCAGAATTACCGGGTCATCCTGGGCCAGGGGAAAATCTTGGCCCAGCACAACTGGTAGAAGCAATATCGCTATTAGAACCGAAGAGTATCTCAGGTACTTCATAGGGCGATTGGATGGTTTATCCATTATTTAAATGAATCCGTATGTTCCATTCCTCGATACGAGCAACAGCTTCACTGTGTTTTGGAGGACACCAGGCGAAAACCCTCCCTGACGATCTCCCTCATCATCTCCCTGGAAATGATGCAGGAATCTCCCTCGCCCTCGTAGGAGACCCGCCCCAGAGCCGTTTCGATCAGGCCGAACTGCATCGACAGCCGCTCAAGGGCCTCCTGGGAGACGCCCAGGACCGCCCTCCTCTCCCTGAGGTGCTTCAGCATCTCAGCCGATGAAGCCAGGACCACCTCGGGTTCTTCCTTCGCAATCCTGGTGAAAAGCTCCTTCACGTCGATGATGGGCTCACTATCCGTTATCATCTCGCCATCCTCCAGATTAACAGGTTCTATTTCCCCTTCAGCAGGTTGTTTCACCGGAGCCCGGGTTCCTTCCCCATGGTCTCCAGCCGGGACCTCAACGGGTTCCTCCTCCCAGTCGCCGTACTGCCCATCACTCCCCTCGGCGCTCCTCCTGCGCATCCCGATACCGAGGCGAAAGGCCAAAGCTATGATGAAGACCAGGGCGCAGGCTATCAGCGCCAGGTTTGTGAGCAGTTCCACGTCCAAGGCAAAAAGGCTCATGAACAGAGAGGGGGAACGTTCCCTCTTAAAGTTTGGGAGCGAGCTAATGAAATGTTTCGATATGATGATTGAGATCTAATCCTCGGAATACACGAACTCCAGGGATGCGGAGTGGTACACTATCTTCTTCACCCACGGTGCCTTCTCCCTGTCCACAGTCGTCAGGTACTCGACGGTGGTGCCGCACTCCGGGCATCTGTAAAAGAGCAGGATCTTGATTTCCCTTACCTCCAGGGCCATCCTCTGGTCGACGTTTGGCATTGTCGCCCCGCACTTGGGGCAGGATTCCTCCCCGGTCATTCCTAACGACATAACAAGCCCCTTCACATCTAAATAGATTTCCGGGGGAAGGTGATAACAGACTTATTTCAAGGAGTTAAATGACCTCTGATGGCGGAACCTCCCAGCATATACTCGGTCCGTAACCTGCTTTCCACACGCAGGGATGGCGGCACCAAGGTCACCGATATCCTGTTCTCAACTAGCCCGTTCCGGGTCTGCTGTTTCGAGGTGAAGGAAAGGCGACTTGTACTCAGCCGGACCAAGATGCTTGACGCCAGCTCTGTCAGAATTAGCGGGAACTCTCTCCTGGTCCAGTCGCTTCCCATCACCCAGGCACCCCCGGGGTCCTTCAGGTTCACGGACCAGGGATGGGTTAGGGGGAGGGATGAGACCCGTCTGGGAGATGTGATGGACATCCTGGTTGATGATGGGCTCAGGGCCATCGAGGTCACGGTCAAGCTCAAGCACCAGCTGGTACTCCCCTCGGAGACGCGAAATCTGCTGCCCAAGGACGTCCGTAAGGAGTTCATGCGCTCGATGGCCGATGCGATGTCCTTCACCGGCGATTCCTACACCCTCGCTTCCCTCCCGGTTCCAAGAATAACATCAATTCGCAGCGGGGATCTGCTGTATGAGGTAATGGTTGATATCAACGTCGACGAACTTTCCAACGCGCTATTCAGGGCCCTTGACTCCGGCATCAAGGAGGAGGGTCTCGTCAGGAGGATATTCGAGGGCATGGTTAGGCCCCGGAACCCCTGATTTCACCTGCACAAGATATTTATCGCAAAAAAGGGGGTTTCCGCGCATGCGCGGGGCAGCACTGATACTCCTAATAATCATTTTAGGCGTCATACCCTCACATGGAAGGGAAATCAAGAGGGATCCCGAATCGGGAGTGATCCGGGTGATCTACATCGGGATGCCATTCAGCGCCAGCCCATACCAGGTCTTCAAATACGATCCCCTTCTCTCGACATTACCGATCCAGGGAAACCTGTACGGGATCTCCCAGTCGAATGTCCAGAGGTCGATGCGCCTGTACATGCCCCGAACGCTGGATGACATGGTCGAGAACCACGACATAATCGGGCTTGACGACACCACCTTCACGGCGTTCCCGGCCCAGACGATCCAGTGGATGGTCGACGGTTGCACCGACCACGCCCTCGGGCTTTTCATGGCCGGGGGATTCGAGTCCTTCGGCGGCGGTGCTGGGTTCCCCTCCTGGGATAACACCATCCTCAGGGAGGTGCTACCGGTGGTCTGCATGGACGAGTACGGCGATGACGGAAGGGTGGAGATCAGCAAAGCCGACGACGACCTCGTCAGGAGCATCCCCTGGGAGAACGGCTATGACCAGCACAACGTCTTCGGCGGATATAACGTTGTCCAGGTCAAGCAGGGGGCTACCCAGATATCCAAGACCATCAGGTTGAAGGGAGGGCCAGATGACCCGGGCTGGGTCTGGTGGGACATTGGCAAGGGAAGGTTCTTCGCCTCGGCGCCAGGATTCAGGGGTGGTTCCGCCGGCAGGGGATTCATCCGGTGGAAACACTACCCCGACTTCGTTTCCAACATGGTCTACTTCCTGGCCGGACTGACACCCCCGACAGATATCACGCTGCTCTACACGACGAGGGCCAGTTTCAGGGACATCCAGGACCAGAGGCAGACCATTCTCGGCCTCCTTGATTTCATAGGCAAGTTCGGGGCGGACACCAGGAAGGTGGACGAGAAGCTATCCGAGGCCGAGGAGAGGTTGAGGGACGCAAAGCGGGATTTCGTGGACCTGCAGCTCGAGGATAGCCGGAATGCCGCTGAGGACGTGCTGGAAATACTCGGGGAGGCCTACGACTTGGCCTTCGAGGCCAGGGATACGGCACTTTTCTGGATATTCCTGACCGAGTGGCTCGCGGTTAGTGGCACCGGACTGATATGCGGTTTCATCGTCTGGACCCTGATGATCAAGAGGCGCCTCTACAGGGAGGTACAGGTAACGCGGGGGGGCATGTAGGTTGGTTGACCGCAGATTGGTAGGGTTTCTGGCCATTATCATGGTGATTACCACCCTGATAGCTCTGACGGTTTTCCGCGTCGGTGAGGACGAGATAGTGAGGATACTCGCCAGCCGGACCCCTGACAACATCCCGGGAGGGAGGCCCGGGTCCCCGTCCTACTCACTAGACCTGATGGCTGCAAAGGAGATCCCGGATCTTATCATCAGGCTCCATTTCCTTCACAACCTGACCAATATCTACCTGATCAGGCCATGGAACGAGACTACGGGCCGGGAGTTCGAGGATCTAATTGCCAACGTGCCCAGGCTCACCACCCTCAGGATGCACCTATACGCTGCGGCACAGGCCACCGGGGCGGAATCCCTCGTCGACGAGTACGAGATAGAGAGGGCCGACAGGAGGCTGATGATCCTCGACCTCACGGATGCGATTGCAGCCTTTGGGGGCGAAGAGACCCTGAGGACGGTCTACACCATCTACGCCTTCAACATCAACCCCGATGGCCAGGTCTCGGTCTTCGGGGGATACAGGGATTTCTTCCTATATTCGAGGAGCTTCTCCCTCAACAGAAGACCGATCGTACAGGAGATCAGTTACACGACCCCATCCGGGTCCACCTGTTTCCGGTCCGGGGAAGCCCCCGGAGGGAGGGGCAGCTGCGGGCGTGTACTCGATGCCCCAGTCGGTAAACTCAGGGTGGAGGGACTTGCAGCCAGTGAGAGGGTAAGCCTGCAGGTCACCCTGGACACGATCAACATGTTCGGGCACAGTGGCATCCTGGAGGTAATCACCACTGAGACGGGGTACGGGATGGGCCCCAGCATCGCGGAGTGGATAGGTGCTGCAGGGACCTAGTAGGAATCGACGAAACACTAATCATGAGCACCCCCCACCTACCTGCATGGACGTGGAAACCAGGATAGACCTCGTCAGGAGGGTAGGCGAGGAGATCATAACCGAGGAGGAGCTCCGGGAGCTCTTCGAGACCAAAGACAACCCAATTGCCTACGACGGATTCGAGCCGTCGGGGCCCGCGCCGATTCCCTTCGCCCTCTATAGAGCCATCAATTTGCAGGACATGCTGGACGCCGGCATCAGGTTCAAGCTCTGGCTTGCCGACTGGTTCGCCTGGATTAACAACAAGATGGGGGGTGACCTGGAGAACATTCACGGGGTCGGGGAGTACTTCATCGAGGTATGGAAGGCTGCAGGCGTCCCGACGGAGAGGGTCGAGTTCCTCTGGGCGAGCGAGAACATGGACCAGGAGTACTGGAAGCGCGTCGTTCTTATCGCCAAGAACACGACGCTATCCAGGATGCAACGCTGCCTGACCATAATGGGGCGAAGGCAGGGCGAGCTACAGGACGTGGCACAGTTCTTCTATCCCGCCATGCAGGTCTCTGACATCTTCCAGCTCCAGTGCGACATATGCCAGCTGGGCATAGACCAGAGGCGGGCCAACATGCTCGCAAGGGAGATCGGGCCGAAGATAGGTCTGTGGAAGCCTGTTGCCGTCCACCACCACATGCTGATGGGACTGCAGGGCACCAAGACGCCGGAGGGGTACGAGACCGACGGGGATATGGACAGGGCCATTAGTTCCAAGATGAGCAAGTCCAGGCCCGAGAGCGCGATATACGTCCACGATACCTGCGAGGAGATCAGGTCCAAGGTCCAGGCGGCCTACTGCCCACCGAAGGAGGTCGAGAACAACCCGATGCTGGACTACTCCAAGCACATCATCTTCAGGAAAAAGGATTGCCTCGAAATCAAAAGGCCCGCGAAGTACGGCGGCGACCTGGAAATTCAGAGCTACCAGGAGCTGGAGAGCAGCTACAGGGAGGGCAGTATTCACCCACTGGACCTGAAAAACGCCGTTGCGGGGGCGCTGGACGAGCTCATAGAGCCCATAAGGACCCACTTCGAGAGGGATGCCAGGGCAAGGGAGCTCTACGACCTGGTCAGTGGCCTCGATATCACGAGGTAGGGTCAAGCCTCCTGGATAATGTAATGCTGGCGTAGACGGCGCGGAAGCCGCTGGCCTCGTAGGCCCGCTGGGCAGCGACGTTGTTCTGGTCGGTCAGGACCTCGGCATACTCGACTCCCCTGCTTGAAAGCCAGTCCAGGCCCCTGGATATCAGGGCCTTCCCGGTGCCCCTGAACTGGTGATCAGGGTCCACGGCGAGTGAGACTATTCGTCCCCAGGGAACCCCGAACTGGGCCGTCCTCGGCTCCTCGACCTCCATGACAATGTAGCCCGCCACCGCTTCATCCTCCTCGGCGACGAAGATGGCCATGTCTCCTCTCCCCGACTCGACCCTCCTTGCATAGCCAGCGATCTCCCCCCTGTAGTAATCCTCGACCCGGTTCCTGTCAAGCTGCGGGTCTATGGCGTACCTGGCCAGCCCGAGGCCCATGAAGGCCCGGGGGGCAATGAGCTCCAGCTTACTCGATTCTCCCTTCTCGTAGCTCCTAATCCTCATGGAATCGCCCGGGAACCCCAATGGCAACCACACAGTTTAATATCTCTCGGGGATCATGTCCCCCGTGCATAATCGGCATCTGGTCATCCTCCTCCTACTCCTTCTTGCCACCGCCGGGGCCAGGGATCCCAAAAAGGATGCCGAGACCGGCCGGATCCGGATACTGTACATCGGTGATGCCTGGGGGCCCACGCCCTACTTCCACATGGAGGCCGAGCCTTCCTTCCTGGGAACGCCGATACCCGCAACCTACGCCCACATCGGGACCTACGGGGGCAGGGAGCTCAAGCAGTTCATGCGAATATACATGCCAAGGAACTTCCGGGAATTCGTCGACAGCTACGATATCCTCATCCTCAGCGACACCAACCGTGCCCTCTACAGGGCCGACCAGCTGGGGTGGTTCAAGAGGGGCGTTTCGGAGAACGGAATCGGCATCATGATGGTCGGCGGAATAGAGGCCTTCGGAGGTGATAACCACCCCACCTGGGGCGACTCTCCCGTCGAGGACGCGCTGCCCGTCATCTGCGTCGACGGGAAGACCTTCCGGAAGGACTTCAAGGTCGTGGTGAACTACGAGGACGACCCCCTCATAAAGTCCCTCCCCTGGAACACGATGCCCTTCTACCACGGGATGAACGTCGTCACGCCCAAGGAGGGCTCCAGGACCCTTCTTAGCGCCGACCTCACCCCCTACCATCCCATCGTCAGCTACTGGGAGTACGGCCAGGGATCCGGGCTGGCCCACATGCCGGACTGGACGCCGGCATGGGGTTCCTCCATCATGTACTACTGGGATTTCTACCCGGACTTCATAGCAAACATGAACTACCTGAACGCCGGGGTCGAGATCCCCCAGAACCCCGAGATGATGCACCAGCTGAGGAACCTCCTGTCGGCCTATTCCCTCAACCGGGCGATGGCCGTCAGCCTGATGGAATTCGTGGAGAAGTTCGGGGCCAAGATCTCCGTCGGCGAGGAACACCTCAACAGCATAGGGTTGACCTACAAGGACGCCCAGAGGCTCTTCATCGAGCAGGAGTACGAGGAATCCCTCTCCGTCCTGTACGAGGTTGAGGAGGAGTTCCAGCTACTATCCCAGGAGCTGGTGGAGCTGAAGAGCAGGGCACTGCTATGGATCTACATGGTCGAGTGGCTGACCGTCAGTGGTACCGCGATCCTCTGCGGTGTAATTCTATGGACCCTGATGGTCCGACGAAGGCTATACAGGGAGGTCAGGATCACAAGGGCCACCACCTGACCCTGCAGGCAGTCGGAAGATATTTATCCCCTCCGAAGGGGTCATCAGCCGTGGTCGAGGCCGAGATAGCGATATTCATCATGGGGTTCCTCCCCTGTATCTTCTACGTCATCTGGGTCAGGTACTCCGAGCTTACCACGAGGGAGCCCTTTGACAAGGTCCTGATGGTCTTCTTCATCGGGGCCACGGTATCAACTGGCCTGGCCCTCGTGCTCGAGATCGCGGGGCAGTTCGTTGTGGAGATATACGCCGCCGCGACCAAGGCACTTCCGGGGGGAACCTTCCTGGTCGGAATAGTGGTGCTGGCACCCGTTATCGAGGAGTTCACCAAGGCGCTGCCCGTCCTGGCCATCCGCAACAAGCCGTACTTCTCCGAGATAGAGGACGGTCTCGTCTACGGGGCCGCGGCGGGGTTCGGCTTCGCAGCTACGGAAAACGTGATGTACTTCTTCGTGTCCTGGAAGGAGGCCAGCCTGGGGCTGGGCAAGATGGCGGGCCTCGCCTCCATTGCCATACTGGTCATCGTCCGGTCCCTGGGGTCGGCATCGCTCCACGGGGCCACCGGGGCGATATCGGGATCGGGCATCTCGACCCAGAAGCTGCTGGGGGGGTGGTGGGTATCCAGGTACGCCATGGCGGTCATATACCACGCCCTTTTCAACTTCGCCATATTCCTCTTCGCGTACCTCGGGGTCCTGTCAATCGTGGCCCTCGTGGTCGCCTGCGCCTTCGGGCTGTGGCTTTTCAGGTCCATTCTCTACGAGATCAGGGTGCTCGACAGGGCCGGGACCTCCTAGGGGAGATTTCAATAATCTTTATCAGTTTGAATGGGCAATCTCAACCTGGTGCGATCCCTCTATTCGGCGACCGCAGGACTCCTTTTAGTTGGCCTAATGGCGGGTTCCGTTCTGTCCGCCCAGGTGCAGACCAAGACCGACAGCAGCGGGGTCATAAGGCTGCTGCACATCGGCAAGGCCTGGCTGAGGGCCGGGTACCCGGCGAGCATGTGGATCAAGGACCCCAGGATTAACTGGTACCCCGTGCCCAGCCACGCATGGTCCATGGGGGAGGAGGCCTTCAGGCAGCTCCGGCTCTACCTTCCAAGGACGATCGACATCCTGAGTCAGAACTTCGACGTAATAGTCGAGGACGGCATGGACGCATCCCACCTCAGGCCCGAGTTCCACGAATGGGTGCCCGTTGTGGTAAAGGAGGACGGGTTGGGATTCCTGATGGCCGACGACTCATCGTCCTTTGCCACCAGCGGAAGGCACACCAGCTGGTACCTCTACCCCATAGGGGATATTCTCCCCGTTACCGACATCGCCCAGATCCTCAGGGAGCAGCACGGATACAGGGTGGTGCCCACGCCCGGAAACGAGGACCACCCCCTGATGAGGAACGTACCCTGGAACGAGGTCAAGATATGGGCCCACAACAGGCCCGAACCCAAGCCCGGTTCCATCGTCCTGGCCGAGATGTCCAGGGAAATCCAGTGGAACGTGGACAAGCCGGTCTTCGTTTACTGGGACCTGGATAACGGGAGGAGCATCGCCTACGTGCACAAGTGGGCCTCGACCCCCGATTTTTACAGGTGGAAGTGGGGCATCGACGTCCTCTCCCACGTGATCTACTTCGCGGCCAGGGTCGAAATTCCCGAGGACCTCGAGCTGGTCCACCAGCTCAGGACCCTGTTCAACAACTTCCACTTCAAGAAATCGTACCTGATCTCCACCATGGACTTCGCCGACAAGTTCGGGGCGAACCTGGCCGACATCGATTTCAACCTCATGGAGATAACGGAGAACAAGAAGGAGGCCGACAGGCAATACATCGTACAGGACCTGGTTGAGAGCAGGCAGACAATGGACTCAATAATCGCTGACCTGGACTTGCTGACACTGAGGGTCCTGGAGGCCAAGGACAGGGCGCTATTCTGGATTTTCATGATCGAGTGGCTCGCGGTGACGGGGACCAGCATGTTCGCCGGGTTCATGGTGTGGACGCTGATGGTGCGGCGCAGGCTCTACAGGGAGGTCAAGGTGACCAGAATGGTGGAGACGGGATAGATGGTGAAAAAGGACGACAAGGGTTTCGTGTTCAAGGCCCAGAGCACGTTCATGCGTGACATCGTCAAGATGAACGTTGACGACATCAACAGGATCGGCCTGGAGCCCGGGGATTGGATCCAGATTACCTTCGACATCGGCACTATCGTGGGGAAGATAGTCGAGGACGAGATCGAGCCCGGCACGGTTGGGCTTGCATCCGACATTGTCCGGGTCTTCAACCTGGGCAAGAAACACAGGGTTACCGTCCTGCCCTACACGGGTCCCCTCCCCGACCGGCGGTTCCGCAAGCTCTAGGCCGAGGGCTTCTTGTACTTTATGACCTCGTCCATGAGGTCGACGTGGGAGATGATCATCCTCCTGCAGCAGTAGCGATCGATCCCCAGCTCGTGGAAGATGTCCTCGGGTTTCTCCCCGAGCTCCATCTTCTCCTTGAAAACCTCGTACTTGTCACCGATCAATTTTCCACAGGTGAAACACCTGACGGGTATAATCATCAAACACACCTATCTGTAGCTCTTCTGCTTTCGGGCCCTGGCCCTGCGCCGGCCGGCCTTCTTGGATTCCTTTACCCTCACGTCGCCCTTTATCATGGACCGGTCGTACTCCATGAACTTCTGCCGGAGCTCGTGGTCCTGGGTCCACTTGACAAGACCCGATGCAATGCTGGTCCGAATGGCGTTGGTCTGTCCCGAGATGCCCCCGCCCTCGACCCTTATCCTGATGTTTACCTGGGAGAGCAGGTCGCCCGCAAGTCCAATGACCTCCATTATTCGTGATCTGCATAGCTCCGTTCCGAAGTGCTCCAGTGGCATGTTGTTGATCCTGAGCTCGCCCTCGCCGCTCTCCAAGGTCGCCCTTGCAGTGGCCCTCTTGAACTTCGCCGCGATAGTTATCGGTATCTGGTTCACATAACCGCCTCCTTCTTCACCCCGAGGGCCACGGAGATCTCCCCTACGCTGGTGTATCTCCCGCGTCCCAGCCTGTCAACGCTGGCCTCCTCGAATCTGACCTTCTCCGTCTCGCTGAAATCCTCGGGTGTGCCGCGGTAGACCCTCAACCTCCGGAACGCCTCCTTCCCCCTGGGCTTGCTCCACGGAAGCATTCCCCTGACAGCCCTGCTAACAATGCGGTCGGGGGTCCTAGGGTAGAACGGGCCCTTGGTTGGATTCACGTTCCTGGAAAGATCGAACCTCACCTTGTACTTCTCGTAGATCTTCCTGGGATCCCCGGTTATTATCGCCCTCTCGGGGTTGACCACGGCCACGGTTTCTCCATCCAGCAGGACCTTGGCGATCTTGGAGGCCATCCTTCCCAGAATCTGATCCGTCGCGTCCACCACTATCATTTTTCCTTCCTCAAGCTATGAGTCTGATGTTTGAACCCTTGGGGTTCCTCTCCACGAGCTCCATCAGATCGATGCACTCGCCCCCGGCCTTCTTGATCTTCTCCCTCGCCCGGGCGCTGAAACCGACGCCGGCAACTACCACGGGGTGGTCAAGGTCACCCGAGCCGAGCACCTTCCCGACCACGGCGACCTGCTCATCGGCCTTCGTGTGCCTCGATATGGCACCCACGTTAACTCCCGGCATGTTCCTCGTGCTCTTTGCAAGCCTCCTGGATACCTCCTTCCAGATGGGAGCCTCCTTCTCGTAGGAGAGGCCTCTGAACGCCTCGATCATGTCTATGATCATCGGGTTAGTCTTCCGATTCTTCATCAAGTGAATGCCCCAGGGAGAATTATCGGGATTACACCCATAGGTGGGTGTGACAAAGGGAGACCGGAGACGTTTTTCTTAAATATTATCTAATATCACCCCAGACCTGCCTCTTCTGGCCACCTGCCCGTGGCAGGGGAACGTTTCAGCATACATATATGAATTGTTTCACGCCTACCGTTAAACAGGACGTGCCCTAGCTTGGATAGGACCGCTGTCGTCATTATAACTCTTGGCGTATTTCTTGGTTCAGTATACTCTATTGCGTCCCAGACCCGGGATCTGCGTATTTCTCCTCTTCCTGAGGCCAAGAATGACCAGTCCATGCTCCGAAGCAGCTCGATACTCGATGCCCCGGATGGGTATACCACAGCAACCCCTACTTCCCCGAAGGCCCCCAGTCAGGATGATTCGAACCTGGTGTTCGACTACGTGACGGAGGCCGCAACCGGGGAGGGCCGTGGCGCTGAAGATGCGGGCAAAGACACCCTCTCTGGGAATGCTGACGCCGGGGAGGTCGTCCAGATCACAACCGACGCTGATGGGGTCACGGCAACCTACCCTGAGGTCGAGAGGCGTTACTTCTACGAGGACTTCGTCGCCGCCGTGATCGTCCTGTCCGGCAACTCAACGTCCCGTGATATCGCCGTCGAGCTTGGTGCGATCATAGTCGATGAGTTTTCAACTGGGAGGGTTCTCGTATTCCTCCCGGGTGGCTCCGAGTCGGCGCTGGATTCCCTCGTAAACGAGGGGAGCATAACCTCCTACGAGCTGGGCGGCTGGGGAACAGGCCTCGGCAAGGCATGATAAACCCTGCCAGGATTCAGCCTAGTACCCCTATCCACACCCTCCGTTTAGGAACAACCCCGGAAATATGCAGGTGCAATTCTGAAAAGCTTTATATATAACCAATAAATCATCAGCCAAAAAGGTGAGCATATGGGAGCACAGCTTGGAGGAACACCGGTACTGATACTAAAGGAAGGCTCCGAGAGGAGCCGCGGCAGGGACGCACAGTCGAATAACCTGCTCGCGGCAAAGGTCATAGCGGAGGCCGTTAGGACCACTCTCGGTCCCAGGGGCATGGACAAGATGCTCGTGGACAGCCTGGGTGACATCGTCATAACCAATGATGGCGCGACCATCCTGGACGAGATCGATGTCCAGCACCCCGCTGCGAAGATGATAGTCGAGATCGCAAAGACCCAGGACGAGGAGGTTGGTGATGGCACCACAACCGCCGTTGTTCTGGCGGGAGAACTGCTGGGCAAGGCGCAGGAGCTCATGCAGCAGGACGTCCACGCCAGCGTGATAGTAAATGCATACAGGGCGGCCTCCAAGAAGGCCCTCGAGGAGCTTGACAAGGTGGCCAAGGAGATCCAGCTCGAAGACACCAAGAGCCTGGAGAACATCGCCAGGACCTCGATGACGGGAAAGGCAGCCGACCAGGCCCGCAACCACCTAGCCAAGATCGCCGTCAAGTCAGCAAAGCAGGTCGCCGACGAGGTGGACGGCGGCATGGATGTTGACATCGACAACATAAACATGGTGAAAAAGCAGGGAGCCGGGGTCCTGGAGACCGAGCTCGTGTCCGGTACCATTATCGACAAGGAGGTCGTGCACCCCGCAATGCCCAAGAGCATCAACAGGGCCAAGATCGCCCTCGTGGATGCCAAGCTCGAGGTCGCGGAGACCGAGACGGACGCCGAGATCAAGATCACCAGCCCTGACCAGCTCAAGGACTTCCTCGGCGAGGAGGAGAGGATGCTGAAGGAGATGGTCGAGAAGTTCAAGAATGTCGGCGCCAACGTCGTGTTCGCCCAGAAGGGCATCGATGACCTTGCCCAGCACTACATGGCCAAGGCGGGCATACTTGCCGCCAGGAGGGTCAAGAAGAGCGACATGGAGAAGCTCGCAAGGGCAACTGGCGCCCGCGTGGTCACAAACCTCAGCGACCTGAGCGCGGACGACCTGGGCTCTGCAGGGCACGTCGAGGAGAGGAAGATCTCCGGGGACGAGATGATCTTCGTCGAGAAGTGCAAGAACCCCAAGGCCGTCACCATATTCATAAGGGGCGGAACGGAGCACGTCGTCGACGAGATCGAGCGCGCCCTCCACGACGCCACCTCCGTTGTTGCAACGGTTCTCGAGAAGGCGAAGATAGTTCCCGGTGGCGGTGCGATCGAGGCAGCCCTCTCAAGGGCGCTGGAGAGCTATGCATCCACAGTCGGTGGAAAGGAGGGACTGGCTGTTTCGGCCTTTGCCGAGGCCCTTAGGATAGTGCCCAAGAGCCTCGCCGAGAACGCAGGGCTTGATCCCATAGACATCGTCCAGGACCTGGTGGCCAAGAACGAGACCGCTGGATCCCACATGGGAATCGATGTCTACAAGGGAAAGATAGCAGACATGTACAAGCTGGGCGTCATCGAGCCGGCGGAGGTAAACAGGCAGATACTGAAGTCAGCCGTCGAGGCCACCAACATGATCCTTCGAATTGATGACGTGATATCCGCCAAGGAATTAAAGGGCGAGGGTCCACCCGCGGGCGGGCCTCCCGGTGGAATGCCTCCCGGAGGTATGGGTGGCATGGGCGGAATGGGTGGAATGGGCGGCATGCCCGGTATGATGTAATCCACCCGGTCCCCCCGGCGAACCAGCCAGGTGCCAAGGCTTCTATCTAGAAGTAGTTGTACCCCTCAGTAAACGTGTGGTCGCAGAATGCACACTTGAAGGGTGGTTTATCGACCCTGAAGGTGTTCTCGCAATCCGGGCAGTTGACCTCCATCCCCTCGAACTCCTCCTGGTTGGGCTCCCTGATGAGCATGCCCCTGCACTTCGGGCAGGATAGCGGTCTCTCCTTCACCTTCTCATCGAAGGCGATCTTGGTGGGGCAGCTTTCGCACCGGAATATCTTGTAGGCCAAATCATCACCTCGGTCACATCTGGGGATTGAAAACGGTAGCCGTCAGGGTATCGACCACTCCCTCGATTGGGTGTATGGAGTTCAGCACGATCCTCGGGATATCGTCCGCAGAACCGGCAGACACGCGGCATATGATATCGTAGGGACCCATCACGCAGTGGGCCTCCCTGACCGCATCAATTTCGAGGAGCCTTTCCCTTACCTCGACGGTCTTCCCGATCTGGACAGAGATCAGAACGAATGCCTCGCTCTTCACGCTGTCTGAGGGCCCATTTTATCTATTAAATCTCTCTTGGGTGGCCTACCCCTGACCCTCCCGGGCCCTGGCACAGTCGAAGACGAATCCCCTGTTCCTCTGGCTCGACAGAGCCCTTACGGCAACGGAATCCGGGTCGAACTCGTCGAGGATGGACTTCCTCAGGACTGATACACGTTCACTGTGCTCACCCTCCCCGATCAGGTTCACGTACTCGTCGGGGTCCTCGGCCAGGTTGTACAGCCGCTCCTCGTGGCCCGGTACGAGCACGTACTTGAACCCATCGGATACCGACATGAAGCAGGGTGCGTGGACGCCCTCACCGTGGTACTCGCAGAGGACCGGACGAGCCGGGGGCTCTTCCCCCGTCCTCACCGAGTCCAGGAGGCTTCTGCCCGGGAGATCCCCGGGGACCGGCGCCCCCGTCAGATCGGCTATCGTCGGGAACATGTCGACAAGTGAGACCGGCGTATCCATCCTTCCTCCCTCGATCCAGTGCCCGGGGTATGAGAAAAGGAGGCAGCTTCTCACCGATCGCTCGTAGAAGTACCTCTTCTGGAGCATGCCCCTGTGCCCGAGCATGTCCCCGTGGTCACTGGCGAAAATAATCGCAGTATCCTCCACCAGGCCCCTCTCCTCCACCAGGTCGAGGACCTCGCCCACCCTCCTGTCCATGTCGTAGGTCATTCCGTAGTATGTCTCGTAGAGCCACCTGAGGTTCTCCTCCTCCATCATCTCATCCCTTACCCCGGGAACGTAGTGGAAATCGTTGAGCCACTCGTCCATGGGTCCGTGGCAGGTTTCGACCCCCGGGGGGATACAGGGAAGGGGAAGTTCCCTGTCCCGGAAGATATCCCGGATTTCGCCGGGGATCCAGAAGGGATTGTGGGGCTGGTGGTAGGAGACGAAGGCTAAGAAGGGGTCGCACCCGGGTTCCTTTCCCGAGAGGTAGGCGATTGCCTCCCTGTGGATCTCCTCGTCCCAGTCGTAGTGCTTGGGATAGTGGTCCCATTCGCTCGAGTTGACGTAGCTTGGACCCATCCAGGATGGCCCGGCCGGGTTTCCCCCGGAGGGCTGCTCCCAGTCGTAGGCGAGGAGGTAGCCGAAGGGGTCATACCCCTTCGTGTAGTCCGTGTCAAGGGCGATTCTCTCATCGAAACCGTGGAACTGGTCGTGGCCCACGAAGTGCATCTTGCCGATGATGACGGCCTCGTAACCGATGGAGCTCAGAGCGTGGCCCATGGTCGGCCACTCTGAGGCGAAATCGCTGGCGTTGTCGTAGCAGTTTAGGTGGGATGCGTAGCGCCCGGTTACCATCGAGGCCCTCGAGGGAACGCAGAGGGGCGAGTTGCAGTAGGCGTTCTCGAAGACCACCCCGCCGGATGCGATCCTCCCCAGGTTCGGGGTGCTCCCCGCCGGGTCCCCGTAGGGTCCGGTGAGATGGGGGGCAAGCGAGTCCGACATCAGGAATAGCACGTTCATGGGGGTGGTACAGGCCATCTGTGCCTAAAAGCCTTTCCGCCGCCAATGGCCCGTGGACTAGTACTGCCCCAGCGATCCATCCCGCCTCGAGGAGTTGTAACCCAGCCTGAATATGAAAAGTGAGACTGGCAGGGCGACCACGATGAAAAGCACCAGCCAGAATACGTTTTCCGCAACGGCGGGCTCCAGGAGTGTCTCCCCGTTCATAAGGCACCTCCTCACCCCGTCCAGGGAGTAGGTGAGCGGAAACGCCCTCCCGACCCACTGCAGGTAGGCAGGCAGCACCCCCAGGGGGTAGAAAACCCCCGATACCAGCTGCGTCAGCCAGGAAAAGGCCCACGCGACCGGGTTACCCTGCTTGATCTTCATTATCACCCCGGCGCTCGCGATGCCTATCGTGACGTGGCTGAATATCATCAGCAGGGCGAGTATCAGGACCGAGAGGAAAATGCCCACCGATGTCTGGAACTCCGCCCCTAGCAGGACCCCGAGACCCAGGGCACCTCCAAGGAATATAGTCCCTATGAGGAAACGGAAGGTCGCCTCGCCGAACAGGAACGTTCGGAAGCTCGTCGGTGAGGACAGTATCGTCTCCATGGTCCCGAACCACTGCTCGTCCCGGATGGCCTCGCTGAGCCCCAGGACCGACGAGAACACGTACTGCTGGAACGCGACCCCGATCACGGAGAACGCCAGGTAGCCGCCCATGGTGTAGCCTGCCTGCACGAGCCGCTCGGGGGATACTATCCTGGCAACCAGAGCATAGGTTATAACGAAGGTGAAGGTCTCCAGGAGATCCAGGGTCACCCACATCTTGTAGGTCCACCAGATCTTCCGGTCTCTCCTGACGAATGCTCTCAGCTTGGAAAGGACCCCCACCCTTCCCCTGGTTTCCCCACCCCTGAGGTTATCGATAAGAACTTCCATGCCCATGTGATCCCCTCAGTATGTAGTGGTGGTTCCCTCCCTCCTGATCCTGTCGTAGCCCCACCTGAAGAAGTAAAGGCCAAGGGGTAGGAGGACCACGGAGTAAATAAGCAGAATAACGATCTTGTATGAAACGGAGGCGCTGAAGATATCCTCGCCCAGGAGGAGCACCTTTCTCAGGGCATCAAGTGCGTGGGTGTAGGGCAGGACCCATGCGAAGGTCCATAGGAAGCCGTAGTCCTTCAGCAGGTAGAGCGGGAATAGAACCCCACCGAAGAGCTCCGTCAGCCCCGTGAACAGGAAGGTAAGGGGATCGCCCTTCTTGAAGACCATGATGACCCCGGCAGCCGTTATCCCGATTCCCAGGTGGCTCGTTATCAGCAGTAGGACCAGTATTACCGCGGAGGTCACCGTCAGCGGGTTCAGGACCAGAGGTGCCCCGAGCACGTAGACCCCCAGGAGGAAGGCTCCCAGCATGAAGTAGCAGCTGACGAGGAAGCCCCGTATGGCGATCCCTATCACGTATGACCTCAGGTTTATCGGCGAGGATATCACGGTCTCGAAGGTTCCCTCACGTATCTCGTGGGACATGGAGTGGCTCAGGCGGTTTATGCACATCCAGAGGTAGTTGGTGCTGGCAACCCCTATCAGGGCGAACCCGATGTAGCTCCCGCCGTAGCCGGCCACTGCCAGCTTGTCCGGCTCCACCAGGAACCCGACGAAGTAGTACATGATGATGGATGCCAGCGTGGTTATGGTCTCGGTGGCAACCCACGTCTTGTAGGACAGGAAGATGCGGAGGTTGGCAACGAAGACGGCCCATGTCTGGGCCAGGTCCGAGCGTGGCCTCCGGATCTCCGACCTGAGAAGGTCAACTACTTCCTCGACCGAGGGTCTGGACACGGTATCACGACCTGGTCAGCCTGAGGAAGACCTCCTCCAGGCTGAGCTTTGACCGGCTAACGCCCGTGACCGTGAATCCCATCCCCCTGAGCTGGTCGGGAACCTCGAATATCGCCTCCGCCTCGTCCCTCACCTGCAGCTTCAGGACTCTCTCGTTTCCGAGTTCCCTGGCGCTCGAAACCCCCACGACCTGCGGAAGTGAGGCGACCCTGGCCTTGATCTCGTCCAGCCCCAGCTCCGACTCGAGCTCGACATCGATTCCCTCGGAGTCCCGGTGGAGCCTGCTGAGGCGCGAGGGGCTTTCATCCGCGATTATCCTTCCCTTGTGCATTATGCAGACCCTCCCCACCAGGCGCTCCACCTCTGTCATGTTGTGGCTGGTGAAGAGTATCGTCTTCCCAAGCTCCTCGTTAAGGGCTGTAAGGAGCCTCCTCGTCTCATCGGCGGTGTTCGGATCCAGCCCGACCGTCGGCTCATCCATGAGAAGAATGGGAGGATTTGCCAGTAGAGAGCGGGCCAGCATGACCCTGACCTTCATCCCCGTCGAGAAGTCCTTCACCATCTTGTCCTTGTCCTTGACAAGGTCGAAGAAGTCCAGCAGGATGTCGATCCTCCTCCTGGCCACTTCGGACGGGACGTTCTGGAGGGCCGAGTAGAACTTCAGGTTCTCCATTGCCGTCAGCCTCCAGTAAAGGGCCCTGCCACCGGTCTCCCCGTGCAACCAGCCGAAGCTTGACCTCGCCATGTCGGGCTCCTCGACGACGTCGTGCCCCGCGATCCTGGCCCTCCCCGAGGTAGGCAGTACGAGGGTGCCGAGGATCTTGATGAGCGTGGTCTTGCCCGCCCCGTTTGGCCCGAGGAGGCCGACGAACTCCCGGTCCTCCACCGCGAGGTCGACGCCGTCCACGGCCCTGACCACCCTTTTCCTGCCGCGTTCCTTGCTGGTGTACTCCTTTGAAACGCCTATAACCTCGATAGCCTTGGCCAAGAAGATCACGACTTTGGGGCACTTCAGATCCAGATCGGTATTGGGAAAAAAGGGGTCTAGCGGGATGCGGGTGGAGTGAACGAACCTGATACATTCATTATATCGCCCCGGGCGGGGTCCGCTGGGAGCGATAAAAATCTTCTCCCGGGAGCACCTGCCCGGGATCCAGCTCATATCCTGGCGTATTTACCCATGGTGGGCTCGTATATCTCCCCGTCCTCCATGAGCTTCATGATCCCGGCCTCGACCTCCTCGTCAGGGTGGGATCCCTTGAGGCTTCCCTTGATGTCATCGACCGGGACCCCGGCCCCGGCATCGAGTTTCGATATCACCTCAATTATCTCCTCCGAGATATCCTCCTCGGCCTCCTCCCCAGCATCAACCTCATCCCTCATGGACTCTATCATCTCGGCGTCGACGCCGATCTCCCGGGCCGTCTCCCTGGCCTCCATTATGTTCCGCTCGTGGACCAGGATTGAGCGGGCCCTCTCGAACTCCTTCCTCGCATCCAGGGTTGCCCTGACCACCTCCGCCCTGTGCAGAAGCCAGAAGTTCGGGGAGACTATTGCGATGGACTCCGCAATGAGCTCAAGGGCGTCCCTGTACTCGTTAACCGTCGCAACCAGCTGCACCAGGTCGCCCTGTGCTATCCCCTCGATCATCGCCACCCTCGTGTGGAAGGCCGAGACCCAGATTATCCCCGTCGAATCGTCCAGCTGGAACCTGCCGTATGCGCTCTGTGTTCCGAATATCGGCTGGGATCTCACGGTTCCAACGATCTTGACCCTGTGGACCTTCCTCTTGAGCTCCGTGACCGCGTAGTTCGGCTCGAAATCGCTCTCACTCCTCACGAACTCCGAGTTGAGGAGGTCCCTGATCCTCACCCTTGCCGATGGGAGTCTCCTTCTCGACTGAATACTCGCCCCTCCAGATCAACTATTCTCCTGTAAAGCTCCACGTCGAAGCTCGAGAAGTCCTGGACTATTATCGCGTCCAGAGTGACCTCGTCCCCGGATGTAAATACCCTGGCAATTACCCTCACCAGGGAACCCAGCTCTGGAATCGTGTGGACCTTCACATCGACCTGCCCGGTCCCGTCATCTAGGGTTATCGATGATGTTTTCGGGTCCCTGGATATTACGGTGCCGATCAGGCTAACCCAGGCATCCGAGACCTCCACCTCCCCAGCCGTCCTCTCCACCGCGGGGTGCTCTGCAAGGTCTCGGTTTTCGACGGCCTCCTTTATCTCCCCTGAATCCTCCAACTACGCCCCGACCTCCTCCAGCACCCTCAGGGTTTCACCAACAGGGTCAGGTGATGCCAGCCCGTCGACGTTCAGGACCAGCCCCCGGTACTCGTCGAGCTCGACCCTGCCCCTGAGGAGGATCTCGTTTCCCAGGACGTCCATGTGTTCCCTGTTGAGGTACTCCTCGGAGGCCCGGCGGGCCTCCATCCCCCTCTCGAACAGGTCATCGACCCCGCGCCTGATCTCCGAGGCGCTGACCCCCAGAAACTCCTCGGCAATTTCACCGAAGAACTTGACCCTCATGAACCCGTAGGAATCATCCACGCCCGCGTCGACAATTGCCCTTGGCTCAGGAGCAACGACACCGCAGGTCCTGCATCGATCATCCTCGACCTTCCTCCCGCAGTTTGGGCAGGCGTCGTAGGTCCAGACCCGGTACAGCCTGACGACGGTGGCCCTGATCTCAACCGACGAATCACCGTCCTGGAGATCTGAGATCCTTCTCCGCGTCGGAGGGGGCTCCGAGGCCTCGACGACCGATTCTAGATCGGTCACCCTGGGATCCTCCGTGGCCTTTGGGTCCAGCAGCATCCGGGCCCTCCTTGCCGTGTGGATCTCTGGACCCCTTAGCCCCGACTTGCATATTCCCCCCACGATCTTCAGAACGTCCTGCTCGGAGATGTCCTCAAGGAGCCGGCACTCCTGGTCCCAGAGCGTCAGCCTTACGGAGCCGGTCTTGTCGGCAAGCAGCAGGCTGCACACGTAACCCGTGGACCCATCACGGCGGGTGAAATCCCGGGGCTGCCTGATCCTGACGACGCGGCCTACAATGTCGATGTCCATCATGCCGGGCCTCAGGTCCCCTATCATCATGGTCGGGAACTCGGCATTTCCCTCGAGCTGGATGCCCACCTCGTTGGCTATAAGCGTCAGGGCCCCCTCGTCGGTGAGCATGTCGTACTCCGCCTTTCTACTCTCGATCTCCTCCCTGAGCTGGGCAGGGGTGAAATTGGCCTTCTCCATGACCCTTTTGGCGAGGTCGGGTTCACCATCGTCTCCCGGAACCATTGGAATTCGCTAGCCGGCGATGGTTATTATATAATATCTGCAGGGCCTCCCGGTGAGATATTTATAGAATTCCACTGTCCTCATTCAAGCCCGGAAAGCCCGGTGGAGGAGCTTCACCGAAACTCCGCCGAGTGTAGCGGTCAATCATTCGGGCCTTTGGCCGGCCACCGCGCCGGGAGAGAGCCCGAGACCTCGGAGGGATCCTGGACTTCCAGGCTCCCGGGGAATTCGAATCCGAGCCGGGCTACCATTTTAACACCCCCGGAGGCAGCGCCGATTGTCGAGGAGAACCCGCATCATAGAACTCCTGTCATCATCTGAAGGTGCGCTGACCGCCCGGGAGATATCGAGGGATCTTGGAATAGTTGAGCCCACGGTCGCCAGGGACCTCAAGCACATCGCCAGGACCCTGAGGAGCAGGGGAGAGGTTCTCCTGACCAGGCCGGCTAGGTGCCCGGAATGCGGTTTTACCTTTCAACCCCGGGCGTTCTCCCCGGGCAGGTGTCCCAGCTGCAGGTCGACTAGGATTAACCCGCCAGCCTTCACCATATCTCCCGGAGATTGATACTGACAAGTAGAAGACTTTTCAACCTCCAGCCTCACATATTCGCCATCATGAACGAGATTGTGAAGAAGGAGGTTCTGGCCGATAAGATCAAGAAGATCGAGGTCAGGGTCCCGGAGATAGCTTCCAAGGCCCTGCCCGGCCAGTTCGTTGTGCTCAGGATAAACGAGGAGGGGGAACGCATCCCCCTGACGGTGCAGAAATCCGACCCTGGTGGGGGCACCATAACCCTGATCTTCCTCGAGATAGGGAAAACCACCACCCTGCTGGGCGAGCTCAACGAGGGGGACAGGATTCTAAACGTGGCCGGTCCCCTTGGTGTGCCATCGGAGATAGAGAACTACGGGACCTGCGTGATAGTCGGTGGTGGCATCGGTTCCGCCTGCGCACTGCCCGTGGCCAGGGCTCTCAAGGAGGCGGGGAACTACCTCATCTCCATCATCGGGGCCAAGACCCGGGACCTCCTGATTCTGGAGGACGAGTTCGACGAGATTTCCGACGAGCTCCACATCACTACCGATGATGGCAGCTACGGAAGGAAGGGCTTCACCGTGATGGTGCTGCAGGACATCCTGGACTCCGGGAAAGGTGTCGACTACGTCTACTCCGTCGGTCCGGTGGTCATGATGAGGTCCGTCGCCGACATCACCCGGAAGCACTCTGTCAAGACCGTCGTGAGCCTGAACCCCATCATGGTCGATGCCACGGGCATGTGCGGCGGTTGCAGGGTCGAGGTCGGGGGAGAGACCAGGTTCGCCTGCGTCGACGGTCCCGAGTTCGACGCCCACCAGGTCGACTTCGACCTGCTCCTGAAGCGCCAGAGGTACTACACCGAGGAGGAGGGATGCGCGATGGACAGGGTCGGGGGATGACCGCATGCCCGCACCGAAAAAGACAAAGACCCCGATGCCCAAGCAGGACCCGGGAGCCCGCACCAGTAACTTCAACGAGGTCGCACTCGGCTACACCCCCGAGCAGGCGATTGCGGAGGCCAGCAGGTGCCTCAGTTGCAAGAACCCAAAGTGCATAACGGGTTGTCCCGTGGAGATCGACATTCCCGCCTTCATCGCCAGCGTCGCCGGGGGAAATTTCAGGGAGGCCATAATCAAGGTCAAGGACAAGAACGTCCTGCCCGCGATATGTGGCAGGGTCTGCCCCCAGGAGAGCCAGTGCGAGGAGGTATGCGTGCTGGGGAGGCGCCGCGAGCCGGTCGCCATAGGGCGCCTGGAGAGGTTCGTGGCTGACTGGGAGGCCACAATGGATGACATCTGCATACCCGAATGCGCCCCGCCAACGGGGAAGAGGGTGGCAGTCGTGGGATCGGGTCCCGCTGGCCTCACGGCCGCGGGGGAACTGGCTCGCCGCGGGCACGATGTCACGATATTCGAGGCCCTGCACAAGCCCGGGGGTGTACTGGTCTACGGGATCCCCGAGTTCAGGCTCCCAAAGGCCATAGTCGAGAGGGAGATCGAGACTCTGAAGTGCCTCGGGGTCAAGATCCGCACCGACTACATCGTCGGCCGCACGGGCACCATCGACGAGCTCATGGGATCGGGTTACGACGCCGTCTTCATCGGCACCGGGGCGGGACTGCCCAGGTTCCTCGGAGTCCCTGGGGAGAACCTTTCCGGGGTTTTCTCAGCAAACGAGTTCCTCACCCGCACCAACCTAATGAAGGCCTTCAGGTTTCCCGAGTACGACACGCCAATAAAGGTCGGGAGGAGGGTTGCCGTCATCGGCGGCGGGAACGTTACCATGGACTCTGCCAGGTCCGCCCTTCGCTACGGGGCCGACGAGGTAACCGTGGTCTACCGTAGGTCCAGGAAGGAGATGCCGGCGAGGCTGGAGGAGGTTGAGAACGCCGAGGAGGAGGGCGTGAAATTCGAGTTCCTCTCGGCACCCGTCGGTTTCTTCGGGGACGACCGGGGAAGGCTCACCGGCATGGAGTGCATCAGGATGGAGCTGGGCGAGCCGGACGAGTCCGGCAGAAGGAGGCCGGAGCCCGTACCCGACTCCAATTTCAAGATGGAGGTGGACACCGTCATAATAGCCATCGGCCAGGGGGCCAACCCCCTCATCTCGTCCACCACGAAGGACCTCGATGTCAACAGGTGGGGATACATACTGGCCGAACCCGATTCGGGGAGGACCTCCAAGGCCGGGGTCTTCGCCGGGGGAGACATAGTCACTGGTGAGGCGACGGTAATAGCAGCCATGGGAGCCGGAAGGAAGGCGGCATCCGCCATTCACGAGTATCTATCATCGTCCTAGAAGGATACTTCAGTGATAGGGACCATTGGAGTGGCGTGCAGAGGGCGTGGGTCGCCGTCATTTTCGGCCTCATCATCGTCTCGGCAGGTCTATCCGCTTACCTGGTCCTGAACCAGGCAGGCGACGGGGGATGGGAAGATATCCCCAGGAAGGTCTACGATTTCGACCAGTACCCCGGCGAGGAGGTAGTGATCCGGGGGCGTCTCGAGGCCAACAGCAGAATAATCCTGGCCCTGCCCGAGGGGGGGAACCCCGAGCTGATAACGGAGGACCGGGTAGACGAGATAGTAGAAGAGGGCCTCAGGGAGAGCTACGACTTCCGGAAACCCGGCTGGACGCACGTGATCTTATCAGACCAAGATACGGTCCCCAGCTACCAGGAGAACGGGTCCAGCTACTACGTTCTCATCAACTCGGGGAGCGAGGCCTGGAAATCCGAGGACGTTTACTCCGGGTACGAGGGCGAGGAGGTGGAGATCCTGGGCAAGTGGGACAGCTACACCGATCCCGAATACCCAGGGCTGGGAATCGTCCAGTTCCGCGGCAAGTCCATAAGGCTCGTAAAGTGAACCCCGTCTGGCGGAGTTCGGCCATCCACGAAGGTTATTTAAGGAAATCCCGGTGGCGCATTCGAGGAGAGCGTATAGCATGGCCACCATCGACGTCGATGCCGGCAGCTGGAAGAAGGAGATTCTGAATTACGATGATCTCGTGGTCGTCGATTTCTGGCACGACAGGTGCCCCTGGTGCAAGAGGCTCGAGCCCATCTTCCAGGAGATCTCGGATGAGTACGAGGGCAGGGTGAAGTTCGCCAAGCTTAACGTCCTCGAGAGCGAGGAGAACAAGTCCATAGCCGTCAAGCACGGGCTCATGGGTACCCCCACCATGGTCTTCTTCTGCGGCGGGAAGACCCTGTCAACCCACACCGGTTTCATGCCCAGGGACCGGCTCAAGGCCACGATCGACGACATGCTCGACAAGTACAGGGAGTGCGTGGAGAGAACCACGGACATCAATTACATATAGCCAGGGCTATTCTGCCCCTGATACGAGCGCCTCAACGACATCGATCTGTGGAAGGGAGGTCATGGCCCCGCGCTTCCTCACCACCAGGCTACCGACGGCGTTGCCGTAGAGGGAGGTCTTCCCCAGGTCGAAGCCCTTCAACACGCCGAATATGAATCCCGCGTCGAATCCGTCCCCGGCTCCCGTCGTGTCCACCGCGTCTGCCCTTATGCCGGGAACCCTGAGGGTCCGGTCGCCGTCCCCTGATATGCAGCCCTCCTCTCCGAGCTTAATGCAGACCATACCAGGCCCCCATGATAAAAACTCCTCAAGGGCGTCATCCACCCCCATCCCCGTCAAGAACTCCGCCTCCTCCTGGGATGGCAGGAGTATGTCTGACATCTTTGCGACTGATATCACCTCCTCCCTGATCTCCTCCTCGCCCTTCGGCCAGAGGTGAAACCTGATGTTCGGATCGAAGGACACGCTCACCCCGGCCTTCCTCGCGTACTCCACGGCCACCAGCGTCGCCTCCCTGCTCGGGCTCTCTGACAGGCTAACCGTGCCGAAGTGTAGAACCCTGGAGGCGGCGATGTAATTTTCGTCGATGTCCCCCTCCTTCAGCATCACGTCCGCGCAGGGTCGCCGGTAGAACATGAACTGCCGCTCCCCGTTCTCCGCGATTGACACGAAGGCCAGGGCCGTGCGCTCCTCGGAGTAGCTCACCCTTGATACGTCCACGCCGTTTCTCTCGAGGGTGGAGGACAGGAACCTCCCGAAGGGATCGTCACCCACCTTTCCCACGAAGCCGGTCGCCAGTCCCAGCCTCGCGCATGCCACGGCGAAGTTGGCCGGCGCGCCGCCGGGGCACTTCTCGAAACCGGGTGCGTCCTCCAGGTTTGCACCGGCCTCGAGGGAGATGAAGTCTATCAGAGCCTCGCCGAGGGAAATAACGTCAGGGGCCATCCGGACACCAACCCGTGGAGCCTGGGCTGTGCTATTCTATCTTTCCGAAAAGAAAAAGTGGGCGGGGGTAAAAAGTTCCCCTAGATGCCCTTCGTAAGATCAATTAAAGCTGCCTTGGGGTCATCGGCCTTGACGACGCCGGAGGCCAGCAGAACTCCCTCTGAGCCCAGCTCAATCGCGGCCTTGACGTCCTCCCCGGTGGTTATTCCGGCTCCACAGAGGACCACGACGGAATCGTTGACCTTCTTGACCTCGTTCACGCTGTTCTTGACGATCTCGGGATCGGCCTTCGAAACCGGTATCCCCGTGCCTATGAGCTCGGGTGGTTCAACGGCAACGAAGTCCGGGCCCATTGCCGCTGCTGCCATGCTGACCGGGACGTTGTTGGTGCAGACGCAGGTAGCGAGATCCATCTCCCTAGCCTTGGAGACGATCCACTCGATGTCTGCCATCTTCAGGCGGTGCTCGGAGTGGTTCACCAGGGTGCCTGCTGCTCCAACGGCCTTGATCCCCTGCAGTGTTGCCCATCCCGTCTGGCTTCCGGGCTCGACCGCATCCACGCTCTGGGCGAAGACCGGGATCTTTGCGTCCTTGGCTATCAGGCCCAGCTGGACCTGCTGTGGGCATATCACTATGGAGGTCCCCGTTTCCTCGGCGGCCTCCTCGCATGCCTTCAGAAGTGCCACACCGCTGTCCCCGGCCGACTCGGCGTAGGCCTTAACGTTGAGCACGATAACGGGCGTCTCTATCGACATGGCCAGATCCCCAGTTCAGCTTACTCGACGCTCTCGAACCTGTCGCTGAGGTCCTTGAGGACCTTGGGCAGGGTCGTGTACTCCATCTCAGCCAGCGGAAGCCTCTGGGGCTCGAAGGGACCCATTCTCCTCATGTAGTCCGCTATTTCCGCGGCCTTCCTTCTCTGGAAGTCCCACACGGAGTCCTTGAACATGTCGAGGGGTCCGTGGAGGGTACCGTTGGACATGTTAAATCCCAGCCCGACAAGCCTCGGGGGACCGTCGAACCTCGAGCAGACCGCGTCATCCTGTGCGCAGGGCATGAGGGGTCCGTTGTGGCTGCCCCTCATCCAGCCCGACACCAGGTGTGGGAGTGCAAAGCCCTCTAGCACCTCGCCGGTGGAAGGTAATCCTGACTGGCACCTAACGACGCCGGCCGGGTCGTCCTTCCCGACGTACTCGCCCGCGATCTGGAAGAGCTTCTCCGTGCTCACAACCGCGACAGGTTCGTCGGCCGGGAGCTTGGGGTGCTCCTCCTTGGGCCAGACCCGCTTGATCACGTACCTGCTCTTCGCCCCTATCAGGGCGAGCAGGTCGTAGGTCTCCTCCGGGCAGCTCATGATGACCTTCTTGTGCTCCATGATGTCCCAGACCTCGAACCGGAACCCGGCATGGGCATTGGGGTCGATTACCAGGCCTGCGTTGCAGAAGGGATCAGCGAAGATCCTGTAGATCGGCAGGTTGAAGGCACCCGGCTCCGTCTTGTCCATCATGAAAACGACCAGGGGGTCCGCCTTCCTCTGGGTGAACTCCAACTCCGCGATGCCGGGGCCCATTCCCCTGACGTTGCCGGAGAAGGCATCCGAGAGGAGGTCCTGGCCCGCCCCGTAGAGCATCATTTCCTTCGCCTTGTCGGCCGCAGCCTCGAAGGCCTTCCATGCCAGACCGTGTATCTCCTCGCTGTCCTCGCCCTTGAAGTGACCCATGATCAGCTCAAGGTCGTCGCCACAGTTGGACACGTGAAAGTCCTTTATGAGTTCACTGTCCTTGGCTTCATTGAGAATTTTCGTCGCTATTTCCTTCAGTTCTATTGGGACAACGGTGTGCCCCGCCAGACTCCCAACGTCAGCCTTTATAACGCTCAGAGTCACTTTAGCCATTCATTTTCCTCCTGAATTTCGGTGGACCTGCCCCTCGTACTTGCACGATAGAAGTAGAGAGTAGCCGAGGTCCCTCCTAGGATCCTTGCGGCTCCTTGGCCCCCCGATCCCTGAAAGTACCATAAAAATGTTTGTCTGGGGTGCGCAAATGTAATTCCTGCCGGGAAATCCCCCTGTGACATCCTGATTCTCATCTAAACTGTTTTAACTGCCAATGAGCGATTTTTCAGCGCGTGAATCCGGTTCCATGCAGGGCCCGTGGCCTAGCCGGATAGGGCGGGGAGCACTTCGTCCGCAAGCCTTCTAAGCCTCAAGTCGCGGGTTCGAGTCCCGCCGGGCCCATCTTCATTCATATTCGAAACCATAAAGCTTTATAAGTACAGTGAACCATACAAAAGACGTGGCACCACCACAAAAAGAGGAAAAACGGAGACGGGGGCGTGGCAAGAAATACCTCTACCTCCTCGAAGATCCTAATGTTAATAGGTGGAATCAGAATGTGGCCAGAGGATCGCAGGTAACGTCTGATGTTTACCTCAGAAGGCTTGGATCCATATGCAGCGAAACCCACACAACTCCCAAAGCCATATCAGAGATGAGCGATGAGGATCTCAAGAACTTTCTGCTTGACCTGGTTTCATCAGCCGAGGCAAAGGGTCTTGCTGGCTCCTACATCCGCTCTACCCTCAAGGCAATACGATCCTGGCTCAGCCACAACATGCGGGATGTACCCATCAGGATCAAGGTCAAGGGTGCCGACGACACACCCTCCCTGCGACAAGAAAGGGTTCCAACCCCTGAGGAATTTAGGAGAATATTACTATCCTGCGACAAGAAAACCAGGGTAGCATGCATCCTCGTCGCCAACAGTGGTCTTCGCATCGGTGTCCTCGGCAACTATCTGGGTCGAGAAGGACTGAGAATCAAAGACTTCCCAGAGATTAAGATTGAGGATGAAGAAGTTACCTTTGAAACAGTGCCGACACTAGTCACTGTCAGGAGGGAACTCAGTAAAGGTGGTCACCAGTACTTTACATTTCTCGGAGAAGAAGGATGTGACTACATCAAGGATTATCTCGAGGAGAGAATCCGGGATGGAGAGATCTTGAGCCCTGAATCCGCAATAATCACCCCGAAGGGAGGAAGCAAAGAATTCATCACAGCGACAAACATAAGTACAGCCATTAGGGAAGCAATGAGGGCAACCGGCATAAAGCATAGACCATATGTCCTGCGGGCATTCTTTGACACCCAGCTCATGTTGGCTGAATCCAAGGGCTTGATCCTTAGGGACTACAGAGAGTTCTGGATGGGGCATAAAGGGGACATAGAATCAAGATACACAACCAACAAACACTTACTCCCCGAACATGTAAAAGATGACATGAGGGGGGCTTACAGAAAAGCCCAGCAATATCTCCAAACAGCTGGGCCAAAAACCAGTGAAGACCAAATCAAGGAGACTTTCCGAACAAACCTGCTTAAGGTGGCAGGCTTCACAGAAGAAGAAATTGAGACAAACAAAATTAGCGATGTTGACGACGATAAGTTCAATGAGCTGGTGAAGCGGCGGCTTCTCGGACAGATGATCAACAACGGGGCAACCCAGAAAGTTGTGCGAATAGAGAAGATAGAACAATACATCGATGAAGGCTGGGAATACGTCTCAGCCCTCCCAAACGGCAAAGCAATACTCAAACTGCCACGCTGAAACTATGGGGAGACATCCAGCAACTGGTCGATTTCTTCCCGGAGATGACTCAAGGCTGAAATCTTCTCCTCCAAAATATTTTCCTCAATAATTATTTCCCAGAAGCGTCTTATCGAATTAGAAAGACCAAGCTTCCTTAGAACACCTTCAACATATTCGAGCTGACCCGCGCCAACATACCTATCAACAAATACCGGAATAGCCACCCAATTCAGAAATATTTCTAGGATTTGGGTTGTGTACTGCTCCACATACTGGTCGAGCGACTCCCGCCCTGACTGGTCGAGTGACCCGTTTTTTTGGTTTTTTAAGATGTGTAATCCCGGCATAATATATCCAATCGCCTTCACGGACTCGGCTTTACCAGATTCCAGTTTATCATTGACCGTGCCTTCATCATGCATAATAGGCGGCATGGTTGAGAAGGCATTCTTCTCAAGGAGGGCTGCAATGGTCATCCTCACGACAAGCGATCCCGTATCCTCTCCCATCCCTACCTCTATTGAAATTTCTTGTAGTGTCTTTGAGCAGAGATCACCTGTATCAAGATGGATCTTCCCGTGAAGGGTTAAGACATAAAGACCCTTTGCCGTTAAGTGGTAAACACCTTTGGATCTGGGATCTTTCCCAGGAGTTCTGAATACATACCCTCTGTCTTCAAGGGAGCCTTCCGAACGAAGATAGACCTTAATTGATTTAGGGTTCACACGATACTCCACATCAGGACACTTAATCATCTTCATGGTATTCCCAGGACCAAACCTCGCAAGGTGACTCAGAATTTTGAATTCATCATCCCTAAACTTTACCTTTCTCACCTATAACACCCTTTTCGTAAATATTTACAATGTAAACCTTTTCCTGCGAGACATTTAGAAAAGTGTTTAGCTAATACTTTCACATGACCTGTGAAAACATGATCAGGCTAAGATATCGGCTTAGAAGGGCTACCCCTGGTGCAGACACTGTCGAGGTCACTGTACCAAGACCAGTAATTCAACGTGAGTTGAAACGTCGCGAACTCACCTTCTGCGATTTTATCGCAAAAGTTGACGCCGAATGGATGATTAATGGGACGAGTAGCATTGACCTTGGTTTCAGGTTCGTTGAGAGGGGGGAGTCCTGATGATAAAAGACGTCCGAAATTCTCAGCGACAGATTGACATCACGCCACTCAAAGTATTTGTCATCAAAAATTTTCCCAACAACTCAGCCCTCCGGACAGTGATAACCAGTGAACCCGACCTGATAGATGTGGAAGACTTCACGTCACAGGTAAGAATTTGGCTTAGGCTCCTAGAACACGAATTTCCGAGCAAGTGGGAGGTGGAACTAAATGACGGTTGAACTGGACAGGGTGTGCCCAGTAGATGGGTGTGGGTTCGACACCTCGCAGGATAGATATGCGATTTTCTGCCCGGAGCATGGCAAAGAGCTTATCTACCCTCCATGCCCCGAGTGCAAAGCAGGGATTGACTGGGACGAATACGGTGACGCCAAGTTCTGCCCATACTGTGGAGCGAAACTAAGTCCAGATGAAGATAACGGCGGTCCATAACGAGGTGAAAAAATGACAAGTCAGTTGGTTAGAGAGACCTTTGAAACCAGCCGATTACTCGAATTCTTCAACGAACGGGAACTTACGATGCAGCTCGGCAAGGCCAAAGCAATGTGGCCAGTCGTGATTATTAAGGAGAAGATCGATAACGGCCTCGACGCATGCGAGAACGCCGGGGTTCCGCCAACCATAGAGATAAAAATCGACAAGAATCGTTTCAGCGTCATGGATAATGGCCCAGGGATACCTGAGAGTACTCTTCGAAGGACTCTTAACTATAGCGTCAGGATAAGCGATAAATCCTTTTACATCTCCCCGACACGAGGTCAACTAGGAAACGCTCTGAAAACCATTTACGCCGCTCCCTTCATCATCGATGGAGAGAAAGGAGTAATCGAGATCCAGACCCAGAACAAGAAACACACCATAGAAATCAAACTGGATAGAATCGAGCAAAGACCCAAACTTGACATGATAACAGAGGAAATCCATACCTATTGTAAAAATGGGACAAAAATCACAACGCATTGGCCAGACTCAGCAAGTTTAGTCGGCCTATCACACCCGCTGGATTTTTACATATCGATGAGGACATCGAACACGAAGACGATGGCAATGAGGAGCCGCTCAATGAGGAAGAAAAAGAGTTCGGGGCGCTGCAGCTAGTGCAGAGGTACGCCATGTTTAACCCGCACACTACGTTTATCCTCAAACCCGATCCTTCTACGGGTAAGGGAAAACTGGTATACAAAGCCACTGACCCATCGTGGAAGAAGTGGAAGCCCAACAACCCAATGTCGGCTCACTGGTATAACGCCGATCGTCTACGTTCGTTGATCGCCGCTTACCTAGCCAATGAGCGTAGAGGCGGAAGGGTCTTAACGGTCAGGGAGTTCATCGAGAATTTCAGAGGGCTGACAGGAACAGGGAAGCAGAAGAAAGTCACGGAGGATTCAGATCTCCACGGCAAGAGCCTATCCGATATGGTGAAAGATAGCGAGATCGCTAAACACGAGGACCTGCTAGACGCGATGCAGAAACACTCGAAACCAGTTCCCGCAGGTCTGCTTGGCACAATCGGGAAAGAGCATATCGTCACCCGCATGGCGGCTGACCATAATGTATCGCCCGAGAGTATCAAATACAAAAAAATCATGTCACAGGACGCTGCGGAACCACACGTCCTAGAAATGGCGTTTGGGGTGTTTAACCCGGAACACGAGGCAGAACACGGCGAGGTGATATGCGGCCTTAACTGGTCCCCGACGATTGGGACACCCATCCCCGAATTTAACCGGATTCTGGGCGAGATGCGTATCGATAGATCCGACCCGGTATGTGTCGTGATGCATATAGCCCGTCCACGCTTCGATTTCACCGACAGGGGGAAGTCCACCATTGCCATCTGATCTGAAAAGCGACATCGAGAAAGCCACCCGCTTCATCGGGCGGGATTGGAAGAAGGCACAGGAAGACAGAGACAAAAAGAACAGGGTTCGCAGTCGAACACTCGGAAGGTTGAGGAGATACGTAAAGCCTCGGACAGTGAGCATCAAAGAAGTGGCAGACTTCGTTATGAAGAAAGCCTACCTGAAGGCTAGTGGCGGCGGGCAATACTACGCGAACGCTAGGCAGATTTACTACGCAGCAAGGCCCCTGATACTGGAGAAATGCTCCAGGACGACACTGGATTCTCGTTACTTCACACAAACCATCCTGAAGGACTACCTTGAGAATTACGAACCTGATTGGAAAGTAGTGTGGGACGCAAGAGGACACATCAAAGAGCCACATACCAAGATAGTGGTCGGGCTTGGCGGTGCGGAGATCACTAATTACATATCCAGGTGGAAGGCTGATATTGACCCACAGGAAACACAAGTGGCGGACCCACGGATAGACACGATCGGCCCGAAGCACCGATACACCTCGGCGCTCTTCATAGAGAAAGAGGGATTCGCCCCTATCCTGAGTGATGCAGGATTCGCGGAGAGATACGACATGGCGATTATGTCCGCAAAAGGGATACCTGTAGGAGCGGCCTGCCACCTCGCCTCAAAGCTATCCAAAGAAGGCGTCAAGATATACGTTTTACACGACTTCGATAAGTCAGGATTCACGATCGTGAAGACCTTGAGACAGGGCACGAGGCTCTCGCCGGGCACACCCGAAGTCATAGACATTGGATTGCGATACCCCGACATCGAGGGGTTAATCTCCGAACCCGTGTCCTACCTTCAGGATAAAGACCCCCGGTGGTATCTGGAAGACGAATGCGATGCCACAAGTGAAGAAGCCAACTACCTCTGCGATGGGAAATACGAGTGGGTGAGAAAAAAAAGAGGTTACGGGAAAAAATGGTATGGTAGACGCGTTGAGCTAAATGCAATGACATCGGATCAATTCGTCAAGTGGATAGAGAACAAGTTAGAGGCTGAAGGCGTTGAAAAGCTTGTGCCAGATGAAGAGATATTAGCTGATGCCTACCGAAGAGCGGTTTTCCTGCAAGCGATTGAGGCAGAAGAAGAGAAGATAAAGAAGCACCTCGAAAAGAAGGAGCCGGAGATACCCGATGATTTATCAACCCGTGTCCGCGAGATCATACAAAAAACCACCCATACATGGGACGATGCCATCTACGAGTTGGCAAAAAAAAGTCGTGAAAGGACATCGAGATCCTAGATCTTTATCTGAATCTTAACCCATATACAACTACTAAGCGAGAGCCAGGACCCGACATAGATCCCGAAGATTATTTCGAATGCATGATAGAGGAGGATTAGGGTATTAACCCTTTTTCCCTGAATCGTTCCTGGCGTCTACGGATAATAAATATTAATATTAGAATCCATATGGTCATGAAAATTATCCATCCGATAATGGTGAAGATATTCGTTGGGCTCTGAACTTGCACATTACCTTGTTGCCATTGATGTTAATAACTAATATCAATCCTATCTAGGAGATTATATCCCGTGGATCCACAATGATAGTACACTACACCATGATGGATGCCTACAACCCGTGGATCCAATGAATAGAGTAGTGTGTTTCTGCTTAGGAAACCGATCTAGTTTGGACCCTTGTTTTATGACTATTCCTAGTTTTCGCCTCAATAGCCCCAAATAATCCTAGGGCTCCCGCGATGAGTCCCAGACCAATGAGTGAGATCCCTAAGCCGGAATAAGGTCTGTACAAAGAAAATCCGGTAACACGTATTTCGTGGAATTCTATTGAATACAAAACGATACCAAAGACTACTGATAAGAGAGCTACCCCCAGGAGTATCTTATAACACCCCACAAGGATCGAAGCCCATTCAGGGGGCTGGTCAGACACACATATTACCCCTTCGTTAACATTCGAAATAGACTAGTATATGTTACTCCTAATTTTCCGAGGCCCTGGGTCCGTTATGATTAGAGTGTGAACTTCGGGTTACAGGCCTACATCCTTCACTAGTGTACTATCATTTGATCTTCGGGTTATAGGCCCACATCACACATACCATACACTAGTACCATAATCTTCGGGGTTTTATTGAAATTAACTTTCGAGCTCATCTTTAACCTTCAAGGCCATTGTAAACCCATCATCAGAAAAGTAGACTACTGTTTCCTTTTGCCTTTTCCGTACTCGTAGATATTTCTTCAAACCTTTCGTTATTTCTGTCTTGGCCAGGGACCCACTTGGTCCAAACAATCTTGTCACAAATGGCAATGGTAGATTTCCAGTTTTAGACCAATTAACCTTCCTTCCGAACTTGTAGATTATGGTTTTTTGAAATTCGGTTAGTTCTTCCACCAATGCACCGAATAATAAACCACAGACCTTTTAAATAGGCGTTTAACGTTTAATGGGGTATCCCAAATTTAATATTGAGACTTTTAATGATACTAAATGAATAAAAAGAACACATATTAATACCCCAATAAGATATATATCAACAGAGCTTTTGCTCTGTGCCCGAGGTGACCCAACTTGGACAGATCCACCACTAATCCATCTGTGAGGCAACGCCAGATTCAGAGAGGGTTAGTTACCTCACATCAAGTCTATAACGCAGTGTCTAGGTCCCCAGGGCTCTCTGTGTACCAGTATGCTAAAATGCTTGGATTTAGTCATGGTCGAACCCTCGGAGCGATTCATCGCCTCGAGGAACAAGGCCTTGTTAAAAGTGAAATAAAGATCAGCAACCCTCATCCAAAGAGGATCGTTACCCCAACCCCAGCCCGGGAACTAATCCGTTTATTCGAGAAATACGATCCTTAACCCTCTCTGGTTCCTTTTTTTTCTCGGTAAGTAATCCTCAGAATTTGTGTATCCATGATAATCCCGTGGATCCACAATGATACTACTATGATGTGTATGCTAAGCCTATAACCCGTGGATCACGCCGTGCGACACGTCGCCGTTAACTTCTAGCTGATTTAAGTTCCAACGATCCAACTTTCAAAGTTGTTGTCGGGGGTGGCTTACTCAGTGGAGATCTATGTCCAGTACCCAAAGGACATCCCCCTCATTCCCCAGATGCGAGGGGTCTTAATATTAGATGCGCTGAGACAAAAGAAAAAGGAATCGAGATATACGTAACACTAGTTACATCCAGCTTCGGGGAAAAAATAGATTATGGGGATTATCGGTTCAAAGATCAAGATGAAATCAAAATGCTACTAGAATCTAGTAATTCACCAGATTGAATGCCCTGATGGGGACAAGGGAGACCAGGAGGATCATCGGCGACTTACTACATAACCATCCATTCATTATCCCGACATGATCTTTCTATTTAGGTGTCATTTGGTGGAGTATGGTATATGGAGTAGGGTATAGGGAGTAAGGTTTCGAGAAAGTCAAAGTGTTTCAGTGTTCTCAGAATTCTGAAGCTGGCAAGTATGCTTGTCGAGACTTGGTCTTCCTCTCCCTTTTCGTCAGGCCACAAGCCGTCTGTTTGCTGCTCCCTGATTAGGAAGGGTATAGTTCGAAGCACAAGGAACGCTGCCATGGGATGGGATAGCCTATGCAAGCTGTTAAGGATCAGGGAAACGGGAGTATCCCCCCAAGAGCCCAGAGAGCTTTGTCGGCGGGAGAACTCAAGAGCCGCGATGGTTTCTAGGTGTGATCCCTTATACTCTGGGTGATACGATAGGGCTTCGTGAATACCAAGGGTGCAGTCACCCATCCCAACCGAGTGTTTCTCGATGACAGCATTGTTCCCCCCGAGACCTAGCCAGGAGTATTGGGGAGATGTTCTCCGAGAACCGACTATCTGCATGATCTCTTTCGTATCCGTGAACCAGTCAAGGCGATAGATAGACCTGTTCGTAGATGGTACACGTATGTTGTTGAAATCAACCGGTCCATAATTAGCTTTGATTTTTTTTCCGTGACTTAGGTAGCTACAGCCACACCAGCGACCAGACCATAGGGAGAGGAGGGTGTTGATCGCAGTTCTCACCCGTCTCTCATCCCAGAAACCGAGTTTAATGAGGGCCTGTAGAACCACCGCCGAGGAGGAGGTCAGAGCAAGCTCGCAAACCCCTGGCACAACATCACGGTTGCTTCGGTAAATATCCCTGACAGACTGGTATCGCTTCGTTCTGGAACCACGCTGGTTTACCTTTCGATAGAGTGCTGAAACATCAGACATATATCCAGGAGCGTCGGCTTCCCCGCTACCTGCCGGGTCATCCTTCCACTCATTAAATTCCTCCGTCATGTCCACATTGGCCATGAAAAGTCCGGGAAACCCAGATGGCTCGGAGGTGGATAATAGCCACTTAGCCGCCTTCCTCACTGCCGGATTTTCGGTTCCCTCACCCATCTCAACGAGTCTTATGAGGTTGAAAGCGGTTCCGACAGTGCTATCGCACCAGCAACCCTCATCCTGCTGGGAAGAGAGGATCTCGGACCTGTAGCGCTCGACGAATGATTCGTCCTCGCCACTTGGTTGTCCTCGGATCTCTTTTCGGAAGAGAAACCCCATCCATCCACCGACATCGTCAAAAGGTTCAAAGGGATTATTCCGCAGTTTCCCCATCTTCCCTGCCAGTTTCCCGATGTGGGCAATGTCCATGGTATCGATATCGATTCGGCTATAGTGGGTCCTAGTCACGGTGCTATCAGCGAAATGGTCAATGATGACACGGCCGGGCACCTCGGTTTTTCCCTTCGAAAGTACGAATTTCCTCAGGATGTATGAGTGCTTATCCCTTCTCTTGCTTATGCACACATGGTCCCCCGGTACAAGCTCAAGTTGTCTGATGACCCACTCGGGAAGCTCGATGGTATTCTTCCCCGTAGGACTCCCAATAATCGTTACTTGTTTTCCCCTCCCAAGTTTGAATCCCGTTAGCTGACAAAAGCACCGCTTCATGTGGAGCTTGGGGATTGTGAGTACAAAGGGTTTCCTGAGCCTCCTTACCAGCACAACCTCTTCGTCGGCAATAAGATGATGCCGGCAGAGAAGCTCTATCCAATCTTCCTCCGCAAGCTTAGATAGAACCAAACCTAACCACAGGAACCAGATAGCAGGAAGCAATATTAAGATATATTTACAGGAAGTTCCTCGACCCCCCTTACTCGACTCCAACCCACCGCAGAACCACGATTCTACGCACAATGTATGTTTACGCATTCCAAGGTGGCAGTGTTGTTTGTGCCGCATAGGTGCGTCAATCAGGGAACTTTAACCTCGTGACTGTCACCTCTCTGTAGATCCTCTTCTTGATCATCAGACTGTAAACCGCAGAACATGAGAAAAGGAGGGTTCCAGTTATGACCAACCATTCCGTCATATAGACCCAGAAGAGGGCTCTCTCTTTAAGCGTCATCGCATCGACCGAGATAGAGATGATTTCTTCGAAGGCCTCGTCTATCAGTAACAGAGCCTCCTCGAACTCGGCTGCTCTGTAGGCATCATAGGATTCGTCCTTGAGCAGGTCGACGTTCCCCATCTGCCTTTCAACATTACGGGTGTTTGCACCAAACCTGTCGATGAAATCCAGAAGGGAGATAAGGAAACCTTTCTCCCGGTTATAGTGTAGATAGCGTCCTCTCAGGTCATGGATGATGAAGATGTTCTCGGGTAGCGAACGCCCTGTGGAGTACAAAAGGATGTTGAAGAAGACGTCGCCGGCATATTCGTTCTGGCTTTGGCGATGGATCGATGACCACCACGTGGAATCAAGATCGTCGGCCACCACCCAGGAGAGTCCACCACCAGCTGACCCAAATTTCCAGGACACGAGCCAGTCACCAGGCGCATCAGACGGCAGTTTGTGTACATGTGAGATCAGCTTTCCCCATATGGTTGCACCCGGCTGGGGGTAAAGGTAGGTGAATGCGTAGGAACCTATGACCTTCTCTATCCCCAGGGGAACGAACATCGATAGCACTGGAGGATCCGTCTTAACCACCTTGATGCTGAACCCCGAAGTGGCGTCCTGCTTCATCTTGTCCGTCAGATCCAAAGGGAGCACCTCGCTTAAGCTCGAGCTTATCCAGACGGATGTATACCCCGTGACAGTCGCCATGCCCCCGCCCATGGTCACGAAGCTCCCAACCCCGTTCTCAATAGCATATTTCATGTCAGCTATCTGGTTTGCAGTGAAGTAGTTGAGATTTCCGTCGGGAAACACGAGGAACTCGAAACCCTCGACCAAGGCCTTCCTGGTCTTGGGGAAGTATAACCTGATGAACCTGCGCCAGGCCTCTTCAAGCTTCTTTGAGTTAAAGATGGGTAGATTTGAGGTGAAGTCCATCTCGGTGGGGACAAGCACGTAGTCGACCAGTGGGTCAGCATCAAACCAGGCATCCAGGGGAGATTCACCAGGCAGCACTTGGCCTATCGCGAGTACATCTAAGGTATCACCAGCGGTAACGGTGGATAGAATAGTGATTGACATAATCACCAAAAACACTCGTTGCCACATCACTGTAATTCCCCAGGCCCGTTTCACACCCAGAAGAGCTTGAAAGAGAAATGATAAAAACCTTGCGACCCGGTAATAAGTGTGGGGTGTGGGATTCGAACCCGGATCTACCGGTAACAGGGTAGAATGGCGATGTTCTGCGCGGTCGTTTCTCATATCGGTTAGGAAGCCTTTTTCTTTAATGAGTATCTATTCGTAGTGTCGGGGGAGTGTTCTTGCTTGGTGGACATGGCTCAAATGGTCATGGCTACACGGGTTTATTAGTTGTCCAAGTTCTTGCCATCCTGCTGACTCCATGCATATTCGGGATGGTAGAGGAGAAGATGGGTCTCGAGCTGGAGTGGGTGTTTAACACCAGCGCACAGTTCCCCGGATTGTCTTTTGGTGCTGGCCACCAGGGATGCATTACTGTCTGGGACATCGATAATGATGGTGTGAATGAGGTTTTATGGGGTACTCGTCGGGGGGATTCGAAGAGACTCTGGTGTATTGAGGGCGATGGATCGTTTCAGTGGATTTATCCACCAATGAGCGAGGATGGTTTGCTGGGTGACCCGACCAGCAAGGTCTCATTGGTTGATGTTGACAACAACGGTGTGTATGAGCTTCTTCTTGGCGGTAGGGGTGGAAGGCTTCATGTCCTTAACTCTGATGGCTCTGTGATGTGGGTTTGGGACGAGCCTAATACCGCGAATATACATGGTGCTCCTCAGGGTCTTGATGTTGATGGGGATGGGTTTATCGAAGTTTTTATCGTTACTAGTGGGGGTTTTGTACACCGGATAAGTCATGATGGGGATTTAGTGTGGACTTCTCCCCAAGCACATGCTGGCGGTCATTGGAGTCCAACTGTCTGTGATTTGGAGCAGGATGGTAGATACGAGGTGATCTGGAACCCGTACCATGGCAAGGTATATTGCCTTAATGCTGATACTGGGAATTTGAAGTGGATCTTTGAAACCAAGGCTAATCCTCCTCTCATAGTAACCGATGTGAATCGGGATGATCTTTACGAGATCGTAGTGTGGACGGATGCCCCCGAGAGCGCGGTTATAATCATTAGCCATTATGGAACCGAGCTTGCAAGATGGACCCACCCCAGAGAAGGGGTGAATATGAGGATATGTCAGGCTATGGGAGATGTAGATGAGGATGGCAGTGTTGAGCTGGCTTTAATGTCGGGTGATACCGCCTTCCTTCTCGATATAGGGGTAGAAAAACCCTTTACAGAATGGGAAATTAATTTCACTCAATGGAGTATGGATGGTATCCTCCCTATAGGGGCCCAAGCCAATCATTGGACATCTTACCAGCTTATCGCCGACATTGATGGTGATGATCAACAGGAGATCTTATGGCTGTCCCCCTATCCAATCGTCACCGATGCGAGAACAGGTATTCTGGAAGGATACTACGTAAACGAGCATATCGCCCGCAACAGGAGGCAGGAAAACGGTGGATGGTGGGGAGACGTTGACCAAGATGGTGTATCTGAGTGGGTCATGGAGTTGAATGGGAACAGCCACCCGCAGACAATGCTATACTGCCTAACCATGAATGGAGCATTCCCAGCACGGGCGTACTGGCCTGAATACGTTCATAGTGCATATCCAGCACAGTACCAAGCAGAACAGAACTGGTTGCTGTTGAAGTCAGCTTCCTCAAATTCCTTGTGGTTCCCGATAACAGACAGTTACCATATCATGATGATCCTCCTCCTGAGCCTTGCCATTGCTATTAAAGGGGGGTGCGTCTTGGGTTTGAAGAGAAATAACCACATATTTGTAGGTATTTTGGCCCTAGGTATCCTACTGCTGGTTCAAAGCGCGGTCGCCTTAGAGGAAAAAATGGGTCTTGAGCTGGAGTGGGCCTTCAACAACAGCGCACAATTCCCCGGTCTCTCCTTCGGTGCAGGTCACCAAGGACCCCCCACCGTCTGGGACATCGATGGCGATAGTGTAAAAGAGGTTTTATGGGGCACTCGCCGAGGGGATTCCAAGAGGCTCTGGTGCATCGGTACATGGCCCACACCCAAACTCGAATGGATCTACCCACCACTCGGCGAAGACGGTTTGCCAGGTGATCCGACAAGCAAGGTCTCTCTTATCGATGTTGATAACGATGGTGTCTATGAGCTGGCTTTAGCGGGAAGAGGAGGACGTCTGCACATCATCGAGCCTGATGGGTCGGTTAAGTGGACATGGGACGAACCCACGAACCAGACAATGCACGGCGCGCCACAGGCACACGATGTGGATGGTGACGGGTTGGTTGAGTTCTTCTTGAATACAAACAATGGGTATATTCATCGTGTCGATGTACAGTCTAATGGTCTTGTATGGGTCTGGTCTTCCTTGCAGGCAGGTAGTGGTAACCCGGGGCAGGTAACGGTGTGCGACTTGGATCAGGATGGATCTTACGAGATTGTCTGGGCAAGCCAGGATTGTAATGTCTATTGCTACGACGCTTTTTACGGTATCGAGGAGTGGAGGTTCGATACGGGGTCAGACATGCAGACCAATCAGGTAATAGTTGCAGACACCGACGGGGACGGGGAGTACGAGGTGCTGGCTTGGAACTCCGCCCCGAGTAGCTCGGTCATCGTGATAAGCTATCTCGGACAGGAGTTGAGAAGATGGAGGCATCCAAGGGAGGGTGTTAACCTGAGGACCTGCCAGGCCATGGGTGACGTGGACGAGGATGGATCCATGGAGATGGCGATCATGAGCGGCGACGCAGTGTTCGTAATCGATGTCGGGGCAGAAACGCCTTTCACTCAGTGGGAGGCCAATCTCACCGAATGGAGCGTCAGGGGCATTATACCGGAGGGCGCGCAGTCCGACCACTGGACCTCCTACCAGCTCATAGCCGACATCGACGGGGATGACCGGCAGGAGATACTCTGGCTCGCGCCATTCCCGATAGTCACGGATGGAGCAACTGGAAGTGTCGAGGGATACTACGTTAATGAGTACATAGCCCGTAACCGCAGGCAGGAGAGCGGGGGGTGGTGGGGGGACGTGGATAATGACGGGTTCTCCGAGTGGGTCTGCGAGCTCAACGGCAACAGCCACCCAGAGACCCAACTATACTGCCTCACCATGGGTGGCAAATTCCCAGCCCAGGCGTACTGGCCGGAGTACTATCACTGCGCATACCCAGCCAAGTACCAGGCCCAGCAGGACTGGCTGTTGTTGAAAGGAGCATACTCCAACTCGCTTTGGTTTCCGATACCCCAAACCTTGCTTTATTCACTATTCCTCCTCGGTCTTACCCTGTTGCCAACACTACTACGGGCGAGAGAAATAGCCATCCACCCAGACATCAGCTATCCCTATCGATCCTGTCCGGGGCCTTCCTCTTTGTCTTCTCCCCTGGGGAATAAAACTAAGCGCAGAACCCGGATTGTAGGTTCTCTCGTCGTCTTTTTGAACGGGATAGGCCTTATCGTCTAACCCAGCTGGCTGTCGCGAGGTTAACCAAGATCACCGAAGTGGAAACGACGTGGGGATCTGTTCTTGTTCCAAGACACGATGTCTTGATCTATGGAAGCGCTGTACTGTTAGCGGGTTTCTGTTCCCTGGTCGGCTCACAAGACATCGCGCTAGAGAGACTTTGACTCCGGGGTGGTGAGGCTTCTTCATCTCGGGAAGGTCTGGGAACGAGAGAAGTATCCTGGACCGATATTCAAAACCGAGCCGAGAATAGAGTGGATCCCGGTTCCAACATACTTCACCCCAGACTGTGTCTGCCACCACGCCACCACGTATGGTGAGAGAGAGGCAAGGGAGATGCGTAGGAGGCTTCCACGGAGCAAGGAGGATCTGGTATCCAGTTATGACATGGTGGTTATTGACGCTATGTTTGCCTTTGACATGCCCACCCAGCTGGCTGAATGGATAGTGCAGGCCGTCCAAGAAGATGGACTGGGATTCATGATGGTGGATGACGAGGTCACATTCGCAGGCAGAGGAATAGCCCCCTCCTGGTACCTGACACCGATAGGAGAGATCCTCCCAGTGGATGACCAGCCGGGCTACTATGACTGGAACCAACGGTTCCAGATTATGCCCTTAGCCGAGGACCATCCACTGGTGAAAGGTCTGGACTTCTCCAACATCTGGGTTGAGGCGAACAACCGGCCCAGCCCCAAGCCCGGCTGCACCGTGATAGCTGAGATGAGCCCCAACTCGCCCTGGAACACCGGGGTACCCGTCATGGCGTACTGGGACCTGGGAAAAGGCAGGTCCTTCGCATACATCCACAGATGGCACTCCGAAACCGGTAACTTCTACGAGTGGAAGAACCACGCTGACTTCCTCTGCCACCTCGTATACTTCACAGCCCAGATACCCATACCCCAGAACCTTGACCAGGTCCACACAACCAGAAGCAAAATGGCAGAGATAAACACGCAGTGGCTCCTCCTCCTGTCAACCATGGATCAGGCAGACCTCTTTGGGGCAAACATAGAACCAATCAACCATGAATTAATACCACTGTATACCGCCAGGAAAGAAGCGGATTCTCTCTACATCTACCAAAAGTTCGAAGAATGCCTCACCAGCCTCGACAAATTAAATACGGAGCTTGAGTTTCTGATCGATAAGAGCCTTGACCTAAAAAACCGGGTCATGCTCTGGATATTCCTGATCCAGTGGCTCGTCGTTAGCGGGACAAGCATGATTACAGGTTTTCTGCTGTGGACCATAATGGTCAGGAAAAAACTCTACATGGAAGTGAAAACAACACGCCTAACCAGCAGCAAGTAACCCCAATACTGACAGTTAGACAAGAAGCAAAGCAACTAGTGGGTATACAACTTGTTGTAGCGAAACTTGTTGAGGGGGGATGAGGTTGCGTTGTGTTCTCTGTTTCTCCAGGTGAGGTATCTCTGGATTCGTCGGCGTCAACATCCATACCAGAAAGTATTTCCCCTGACCCTGGAGACACCTTACATGGATATATTGAAGGTTGATCATCAGGAATAAAATGAGCATTCCCACGTTATGTATTGGATAACGGGGATATGGTTGCCAGCTGACACGACATATTTCAGACATCGCTGGTCGTCTTCACCGTGATTGCTTGATTGATCTCAAGAGTAAAACGGCTACATGTCTAGAATGCGGCAAAACCATTCGTGTTAAGGAAGGCTCTAGCTTCTGGTCAAGGATCTGGACCAAGTCCTCCTGGGAGGAAGTTGAACTGGATTGCTCGTCCTGCAATAAGACCACCACATTTGTGGTCGATGTAGATGAATCATCCATCAACAAAGGATCAGGACTACCCCCCTAGTTCTTGACACTCCAATCCGCGAGCTCGGGGTTTGAATCATTTGGGTATGTTCCATATGATTATCTTTTTAGCAATCTGAGTGTCTTGAGGAGGATTTGCTTGGGAAAATGAGTGATTTCTAACGAGTTCCCAGACGAGTAATCCCCATTTCTGCATAAAGCTTACGCTTAACCATCAACGTCCAGATTAAAGTACCACTCGACACCGAGATACCGGTCACGCTCAGCCACTCTACGATGTAGACCCAAACCAGCGCCTCATCTTTTAGGCGAATGGACTTCTCTGTCAACCTATTGAGATTTTCCATCAGCTTATTCATCTCTGCGTAAGCTTCGTCGAATCGTCCTTCCATATACATCGAGTCCACTGCGGATTTTACAGCGTCCAGATTGGACAGCTCATTGCCCAAATCCTCGGTGTTTGCTCCAAACCTCTCTGCGAAATCGAAAACCGAGAAAACCAGGTATCTTCCACGCGAAAATGCCCACAGCATGTCTCTCAGAACATGAACCTTGATGGGGTCCTCAGGCAGTTCCCGATGGGATCCATGCCAAATGATATTCAACACAACATCCTGAGAGAACGGATTCACATCTACATCCAAGAAGGGATCGCCACTAGTAAATCCCATGAACGTAAAGGTTGTTGCGGCCTCGTAATCCCACTCGAAGATATGAGGAACATAACCCGGTAATGGATAGGCATACTCGAGACGACCGGTCTTGACCCAGCTGAGTATTCTGCACCCTGGCCTGGGAACCGTGAGAAGTCCGCTATAGGTTTGAATAACTGCTTCGATCTCCCGTTTGAATGGTCTCATCACGGGAGGAACCGAGGGGTCATCGTTTACCACGAGAATACCCTGCACACCCGCCCCATACCCCGGATTTCTTATTGCCGCCATAGCATTATTCGGAAATGCCTCTGAAAGAATACTGGTGGCCCAACGCTCGGCGAGATAGAGGTGCACACTCATCGAACTCCTGGTGTTGGCAGCCCCAAGCCCATGAATCTTAATCGCTTCGTACATCCACTGAACCTGCTGCGGTAGAAAAAACGCCATGTCCACCCCTTGAAAAAATAAGAAATTATATGAGACTAGTTCCTCGAACGTCCTAGGGTAATAAATCCGCATCATCTTCTCAATATATCCCACCTCAATCCCCCCCTTAGTAGGTTCTTTGAGGGGAACGATCGTCCCACTGATGGCAGGGTCGGATAAGATCCATCCATTAGCTATCGAAGTAAATACCGGGTTCACCATGGCAAGAACTTCAATGTTTGAAGGAGATGACCCAAAGCAAGTAGGCAGGAAAAGGTACATCAATAATAGAACACTTAGTAACCCCGGTTCACCAACCCAAGCCCTATTGCGACCTCGCATCACCTGAAAAAAGCACATTCCCTCACTTATCTTCATCCACCAATTCCTCACCCCAACCCCAATCGTGTCATTAATATAAACTGCCCTCTATTAACTATTAGTCAGACCGAAATAAAAGAAAAAACAAGGGCAATCAACCGCTCGGGCTACATATAACCGGCAGCCACAGATATAGACGGCGGCGCCAATCAGATGATAATCTGGAAGCAGAAGAAAAGCCCTACAGCGGATACTGGCCAGGCACCCATCCTCTAACGCTTTCCCCTTTCTCGCCAGTAGATGTCGAGATGGCCTTATTTGCCTACACAACACGTGACCTCTAGGCACTTACCGGACCGCGGCACCTTAGGTAAGTGGGGCAAATCAGGAACCTCATCGACTCAAGAAAACCCCCTATGTATAGAGCGGAGAAGCACCCAATCTCCGTGAAGACCGGGCCAGGCAAATCAGCCGTTAACCCCTATGAAAAAAAGTCGTAGAATTGGCGGGGGGAGCGGTTAGTTCCAATCATGGTCTTGGTGGGATAAAAGGTTTTCGCCACAGACATGGGTTCCCTGGATTGTCTCATGGACAGTTTTTACCGGTGTAGTCACGTCTTCTGGGTGTTGTTGGTCTGGTTGTGTAGGGGTC
>Ga0180433_10001082_pt1 | contig 46083 bp, 30 predicted proteins | sample SS_ome_8_FD_132980 | JGI IMG/M metagenome (GOLD analysis project Ga0180433, IMG submission 132980) | Hypersaline lake sediment archaeal communities from the Salton Sea, California, USA - SS_1_D_1 metaG | ecosystem: Environmental > Aquatic > Non-marine Saline and Alkaline > Hypersaline >...
AGAAAGACCTGCGCGTCACGATTCAGGCGCTGGGATGGTGGCCGGACGCGAAGTTTCAGCCGCTCGCCGACGATATCGCTTCGGTCGCGTACTGGTACCAGACCGAGCCGCATGCGGAATTTCCGACGCTGCCGAGTATCGAGGAACGATGGCCCAGGTGAAGCCGAGAATGCCCCGGCAACCCCGATAGGAGCATTCAAGAGAGGAATCTGAATGACACCGAGCTACCTCCAGGGTCTCGGGACGAACATCCAGTCTCTCGGGTGATAGCGATCCATCCGTTGTTCGAGCGCCCGCGCCTGGTCCTCACGCCCTTCGCTCTTGAGCCACTCTATCCGTGCGCGCGGATCGTGATAGTGGAACGGCCCGAGCTGCACCGCCGCTTCAAGAGGGTCAGGACCACCACCGTGCGTGACCTGCTCGTGACGCCACTCATAGAGAAGATGATCCAGTTCGGTCACCTTATCCGGCCGGTCTTTCGCCAGGTTCGTGATCTGATGCGGGTCGGCAACCATATCGTAGAGATAAACCTCCTCGGTATACGGATACGTTCCGGGATGGAGCATGCGCATCATCGCCCAATCAGCCGTGCGGACGGTGCGTGACAGCGTGTAGATACCGTGGTCCATCACCAGATATGGTCGGCCCGCGAACTTCTCTCCCTGTATGGCTGGTGCGAAAGATTCCCCATCCCAGCGGGGTGGGATGTCGAACCCTAACAGCTCGCACAGCGTCGGCGCAAGGTCGAGATTGTAGGCGAGCTTGTCGACGGCGCCTCGACCTTTCATTCCGGGCCAGCGCACGACCAGCGGGATGTTGTGCACCGGGTCGTTGGCGATGCCGTGGTCCTTGTACTGGCCGTGCTCGCCGAACGAGTCGCCATGATCCGCACTGACTATCACCGCGGTATCGTCCAGGACGCCTGACCGTTCCAGTTCCTCGAACACTAGGCCGACATGATGATCCGCGTAGGCGATCGAACCGTCGTAGCCGTCCACGAGCCATTTCAGGTCTTCAACAGTCCTGATCTGCTGTGGCATATTCGGTGGATACAGTCCGGGCTGGTGGTAGAGATGTCGCGCGGTCTGCGGCCCATACATTTCATCGAACTGCCGGTCGATCTCCGCCTGGTCCGGCCAGTCAGGGCCGGGAACGTCCCTGAACTTGTCCAACCATTGCTGCGGGACGCGGTAGTTGCAATGGGCATCCCAGATGTGAAAGTGCAAGAACCAGTTATCCTGTTTCCCATAGTGTTGCAGCCAATCGATGCAGGGGACCGATGCTTCGTCGGCGGTTTCGTTGCCGCGTTTGCGCGAAAACGTGTGTATCTCCTCCCACCCGTCGCAGTACCACCAGGCGCTGTGCCGTTCGTGGAAGGTGCTGAACGCGACGGTCTTCATACCGTTCTGGCGCAGATGGCGCGCTAACATGGGATGGTCGGGATTGTACCCGTGGCTGTCCACTATCTTGCGGAAACCCGACATCACACCGTGGTGACCTACCACGCCGTTATTGAATCCGAAACGACCGGAGAAAAGCGCTGCACGTGATGGAACGCACGGCGAGTTGGAACAGAAATACCGCGTAAACGTGACACCCTCACGGCCAATCCGGTCAATGTTAGGCGTCGTCTCACGCGGATAACCGTTGAGCGACAGGTGATCCGCACGAACGCAGTCCAGATCTATATACAGAATGCGCATTGTAACCTCCCTATTTGTTGTCCCGAAGCGGTTACGAGGAAGAGTATATCACACACCGACCTGGAAGGGATGCAACGGCGGCTCTGCGCGTACCTGAAGCGGGATGACCCGACCGGGAGAGCTGCATCCGGCCGACTGCTTTGAGGGAGTCTCGTACGTCCCTTGTGCGGGCGAGAAGCGATTCGGCAGGCAGGCTCGCAGTCAAAGTCGGTCGCCGGTGCTTTGCGGTCTGTCAGTCCGAGGTGGAAACCGTGCGATGCCTCATTTTTGCCGTTGAGAGGGCAGCCAGCGTGAGAATCAGCACAATGCGACCGAATACCGGCAGAAGCGGTACCTCAGCCCAGTTGTCAGGATTGAGGGGGTCGAACCCGAACGCGAACTCGTCTTTGTTGATCATTCCGTCGCCGTCCCAATCGTTCCAACCGTCCCGTTTGCCGTCGGGGCCCGCGTAATAGCTGTCGCCGGTGCTGTCGCGGTTATACGGATGGAACGGGTTCTGGACACCGTCGGTCAGCGGATCGAGGTCGCGTCGTTCGTTCCTATCGCTCAACCCGTCGCCATCCGAGTCGGTGTCGCGATAGTTCGGTATCCCGTCCCCGTCCAGGTCAGCGTCTCCCTCTTCTATATCGGGTATGCCGTCGCCGTCGGCGTCGGTATCGAGATAATTGGGGATCCCGTCGCTATCCGGATCGCCGGTTCCCTCGTCCGCGTCTGAGATGCCGTCGCCATCCGAATCCAGATCAAGATAATTTGGGTCCCCGTCCTCATCCGGATCGTCTGTCCCTTCCAGTGCGTCGGCAATCCCGTCGCCGTCCGAGTCGGTATCGAGATAATTGGGGATCCCGTCGTCGTCCGGGTCACCGGTTCCCTCATCTATGTCCTGGACACCGTCGCCGTCCGCGTCGGTATCGAGGAAACTTGGTGTTCCGTCGGCGTCCGGATCGCCGCGTCCCTCGTCCGCATCCAAGATGCCGTCACCATCCGAGTCCGTGTCCAGATAATTCGGCAGGCCGTCATCGTCCGGATCGTCTGTCCCCTCGACTGAGTCGGGTATCCCGTCGGTATCCGCGTCCTCAAATGCTCTCCATAACTCCTTACCCGTTACGCCGTCTTCCGCCTTAAAATACAGTATCGCGTCCAGCTCGGTGAGCTGCGCGGGATATGAACCGGCGGGGCCGGGATATATGTCCATCACCAGAAGTGTGCCCTCCGGTGTACCATCTGTTTTCCAGAGCTCCCGACCGTGAGCACCGTCGTCCGCGACAAAGTACAATGTGCCACCTGCCTCGGTGAAGGAGTCCGGATCGGAACTGCCCGCACTGTTGATATCCATGAGCATACTCGTGCCGGGAACCGTCCCATCGCTTGACCACAGTTCCCGGCCGTGGACCCCGTCGTCGGCCGAGAAGTATAGTGCCCCATCGAAGCTGAACAGCGAGCGAGGCACGGAACCTCCTGTGGGGTAGATATCCATGAACAAACCGGTTCCCGGCGATGTTCCGTCGGTCACCCACAGTTCCACGCCGTTTGTTCCGTCATCAGCCCGGAAAAACACCAACCCATTGAGCCCAACGAACGACTGAGGTCTGGAGCTGCCCAGCGGGTTTATGTCCCGGACCAACACTGTACCTGATGGTACCCCGTTGCTTTTCCAGAGCTCGATCCCGGTACTTCCGTCGTTGGCACTGAAATAGACGGTTCCGTCAATATCAGTGAGGGCGGTGGGGTTTGAATCGCCGGCACCCGGGTTGATATCTCTGACACGGTAGGTCCCTCCCGGCGACCCGTTGCTCGTCCATAACTCGTCGCCTGTCACACCGTCGTCTGCCCGAAAAAACACCCTGTTGTTTGCAGCGACCAGCGAAGAGATGTCAGAGCTGCCGGAGGTGTTAACATCGAACGTCATGATTGTTCCGGCGTGTGTCCCGTTGCTCGTCCATAGCTCGAACCCGTTGGTGCCGTTGTTGGCTCGAAAGAACAGCATCCCGTTCGCGTTCACCAGGAAACCGGGTGCGCTGCTCTCGGGTCCCGGATAGATGTCACGAAGCAGTCGTGTGCCGGCTGCCGTCCCGTCGCTGACCCACAGTTCGAATCCGTTGCTCCCGTTGTCGGCGCTGAAGTAGATCTTATGATTCAACACGGTCAAAAAGCCCGCAGACGAACTTCCCGGCCCGGGCAAAATGTCCTTCACCAACGTTGTGCCGGCCGCCGTCCCATCGCTCACCCACAGCTCTTCTCCAAGGAACTCGTAGTTTGCCCTGAAACAAAGGTTGCCGTCGAACGCCGTCAAAGAGGAAGGATCCGAGCTGCTGGCGAGCAGCGTGCTGTTGATATCCTTGACCAGACTCGTGGCTCCGCTCGTTCCGTCGGTAATCCATACCTCGTCTCCCAAAAAGCCGTCATCCGCACGGTAAAAGATGGTATCGTTCACGTTCGTCAGGAACAGGGGAGCCGAGGAACCGCCGCCAAAATGGATGTCCGCAACCATGACGGTGCCGTCCTCGGTCGCGTCGCTGGTCCACAACTCGAAACCGTTGGCGCCGTCGTCGGCGCGGAAGAAGAGCCTGCCGTTGACGTCAACCAGGTATGATGGCATTGAACCTGAGATGCCGGGGAAGATATCCCGTACAAGTATCGTGCCCGGCGCTGTCCCGTCGCTCATCCACAGTTCGATGCCGTTGGTACCGTCGTTTGCGCTGAAGAACAGTGTGCCGGCTGCGTTGGTGAGCCACGACGGGAAAGAGCCGTCGGCACCCGGAAAAATGTCCGCCACCAGCGTTGTACCGCCGGGCGAGCCATCGCTCGTCCATAGTTCCGTCCCGGTGGTTCCGTCGTCCGCGGCAAAAAACAGCGTCCCGCCGAGACCGACGAGCCAGGATATGCCGGATCCACCGTCCGGGTTGATGTCTCTAACGAAGGAGGTGCCCCCGGGCGTGCCGTCGCTCTTCCACAATTCTGAGCCGGTTGTACCGTCGTCGGCCACGAAGTACAGCGTGCTGTCCGTCGCGGTCAAATGGCTCGGACCGGAACTTCCTGCGGGATTGATATCCATGACCATGACCGTACCAAGCGCGGTGCCATCGGTCTTCCAGAGTTCCCGCTCACTCCCGTCAAACGCCGAGAAGAACAGTTCGCTGCCGAAACCTCTCATCTCTAGTGGGAATCCGTTACCGGCAACGTTGATGTCGGCGACCATGACGGTCCCGACCGCGGTACCGTCGCTTCTCCAGAGTTCCGACCCGTGCACACCATCGTTCGCCCGGAAGTAAACGATACCGTCGAGACCTGTCAGATCACTCGGACTGGACGATCCGGTCGGATTGATGTCCATGACCATGACGGTACCGCTGCTGGTACCGTCGCTTCTCCACAGTTCCGACCCATGCACACCGTCGTCTGCGCGGAAGTACAGCGTACCGCTGACATTTGTAAGTGCGGTCGGACTGGAGCTTTCGGCTGGGTTTATGTCCTTCACGAGGGACGTCCCCTCCGACGTCCCATCGCTCTTCCAAAGTTCGGCGCCGCTGGTTCCATCATCCGCAACGAAGAACGCTGTACCGTTGACGTCCACGAACGATGCCGGATACGAATCTGCCGTCGCGGTGTAGATGTCCCTGACCAGTTCGACACGTTCGGCCAGAACGTTTACATGGACAGTGCTAATCAGGAGCGCTGCAGTCAGTGCCACGAGAAAAAGCAGTTGCCGGGTCGAGCAGCGTCGTTCGCGCAACGGGTGTGTCCGCTCGACCGGGAGGAGGGACTCACCAAAGTGACCATTTTGCAGCTCGTACACCGCGTTGGATCCACTCATAATATCCTCTGTGCTTGCGTCACATTCGTCGTACGGGCGATGAGGCTCGTAACTAATGGCGTGCGTGCCGGGGCCGGTCAACGAGGTCGGACGCTGCCCGCAACCTGGAGAGCGTGGTCGACGAGTCAGCATTACCTACACTCACGTGATCAATACGGCCATACACGGCAAAAAACGCGGGGGCTCGCCGAAACGAGCCCCCGAATCAGTTCGCCGAACACGAGGCGTTCCTATGGGCTGCACAAGAACCCCAGGTCACCCTCGCCATCGACATAGTTCTCGTTCACCATTGTAAGAAGGTCGACAAGCTGCCCTGGAGTCAGTCCGAGGGTCCCCTCGCAACCACCCAACACCAGGTTCGCCTCGTCAAACAGCTCCTGCACGCTCAAAGCTTCTATACCGTACACGGTATCGCAAAACACCTGGTCGGCAAGCATATCATCGCTCGATCCGAAGTTCGGATCGACGGCATCGAATCCGAGCGTAAGCGCCAGTGCCAGCACTTTGGAGGCCAGTACGCCCGCCTCCGTTTTTTCAGTAGGATTCTCATAGGTGAACTCGAGCGGCCCCGGCTTGCCGCCGGTGGGTATGAACACTTCTACCGCCTCTGAACTGGTGAACGTCATGGTATGCTCAGCGCCACATCCGATCGTCAATCCGTCCGGGAACGCCAAGTCAAACCACTCGTTGCGGTAGCACCCTGGGTTCCAGCCGTGGCAGACCGTGCCCCAACCACCCTGGCCCTCCGTTCTGAACTCGCCGCCGCCACCGTAGCAGCACTGCACCTCATACTCGACGTAGTACATATAGGCGTTGTTCCACTCGTCACTCGGCGTCCGCATTTGGTCAGTGCCGGCCCAGGCAGCCATTGGATTGACCAGCTCTCCGTCCTCAACCTGGGCTACCGGGACCAATGCGAATATGTACACGGTCATCCCGCAGGCACCGTGGTCCAGGACACCGTCGCCGTAAGGAATGCTTGTGAACGGAATCGCCAGAGTGTACTCCTCATACACTTCCTCATCCGGCGGCAGGACCTTGTGGTCCCAACTGCCCACGAGCGGCCAGTACCCGTTATAGTGAGGATAGTCTCCGTCATCTTCACCGACTTGTACGAAGAGCTTTCGCAGGACCCACTCGTCCTTCATCTCAAATTTCAGATACAGGTAATCAAGGTCGTTACCAATTTCGACCGTCCCTACGTTTGTCTGATCGGGTAACTGTTGAGCCCACAGTATTTCCGGCTGGTCCTCTCCGCACGTGGTGTAGGTCGGTTTGATGCCCCAGGTGCCACTCGCTTCGACGCTCATCAGTCCCGAGGCGCCAACGGCTGAACCGTCCGAGCCGCTTCCCGATGAACAGCCGGACATCACAAGTGAGGCCAGAAAGACTCCCATAACGCCGAGCGAAAAGAAGCTTCCCCACATCGATCTGCTGGCACGCCCTCTAAATCCGGTACGCATTACCACCCCTCCTTTCTCGTAGAACCTGCACACCCATGTCTGTTTATAATAGTTGACCGTTTCATGTTCATCAGAGGGTATCGGTGTAGAATGCGACAGCGGTTTTTCTAGGGCATCCCCCCTTGGTGTTTCAAACCACTTACAAGGCACAGGTCAAGCTTGTCCCCGACTTGAAACACAGTTTATCAAATCTTTCTTGGAATGTCAAGCGAAATTTGCCGATTAGTTGGTGGGGAAACCGCATCGGGGCTCCGGTTGCATGGGTGAGCGGAACATCGTATCAGATTGCGCTATTGTTGCCACAAGTGCATAGAAAAGCTCAACTTACAGGCAGAGGATACGCAAACCCCATATCCGTTCGGGATGGGATTCGATGGTGTGGGGTTCTAGATCCAATGGTCTTTCTGTCTGCGCAGTAGTGGGACGCCACGGCAGCCGGCGCTGCGTGAAAAGCGATCCATCGTGCAAACCCTTGACACAGGTGCTCTTGGGGTCGACAATCTAATATGCGGAACAGCAGCATAGATGTATGGGAGGGCGGTGAAATGGGAAGAGTTCTCGTCGTGTTTCACTCACAGAGCGGCAACACCAAAGCTGCCGCTGAAGCGCTGGCCGAAGGTGCAAGATCTGTCGCAGAGACCGACGTTGTGGTTAAGGAGGCTCTGCAGGCCGATACGCACGATCTGCTTTCTTGCGACGCCGTCGCGCTGGGAACACCGGATTACTTCAGCTATATGGCGGGCGGCCTGAAGGATTTCTTTGACCGGACTTTCTATCCCACCCAAGGAAACGTTACCGACAAACCGTGCGCGGTTTTCGTGACACACGGCGGCGGCGGCAAAGCGCTGGAAAGCGTTAAGACTATCTGCGCCACTTTCAAGTTCAAAATGGTAGGCGAGCCGATGCTCGTCAAGAACGCTCCCGACGCGAGCGCGAGAAAGAAACTTGCCCGCCTTGGCAGGCTCCTTGCGGAAGCAACGCGGGCGGGCGGTTCCGGCGCGGAGGCCGCCTGTTGAGCGCCGCAGAGCGACGGCGTCACGCCTGAAGTTCAAAACCATGGGTCCGAAGTAGCGCGGCGGACATTCACCTGGTCGATAACGGCGTTTCCGCGTCGCGTGAGCAGAAAGAGCACGATGTCCGCTATCTCTTCCGGTTGCATCAGTACCGACCGGTCGAGGTCGGGTCGCGCGTCAGCAACCAGCGCCGTATCGACACCTCCAGGACATACGGCGTGAACGCGTATGCCGTGTTCCTTCAGCTCGCGAGCCAACGCTTTAGTCATCCCGATCAGTGCGTGCTTTGAAGCGGTATAGGCGCTCTGGTTGACGTATCCTTTCACACCGACTACCGAACATATGTTGATTATCCAGGCGATATCAGGACGCTGTTTCAGGTACGGGATCGACTCGCGACAGAGCAAGAACGGTCCGCGGACGTTCACCGCCATGATCCGGTCCCAATCTTCGGTCGTTGTCGCTTGGAGCGGCCCAAACACACCGATCCCCGCGTTGTTGACCACGATATCGAGCCGCCCGAATCGTTCAATTGCGGTCCGTACGAGCCGTTTGACGTCCTCTTCCGAGCTCATGTCGGTGCGTACGGCGATCGACTCGGCGCCACATGACTCGATCTCCTCGCATACAGCGAGCAGATCCTCGTCCGTTCGGGCCGCGGCGACTACCTTGACGCCGTTACGACCCAACGTTAGCGCGATCGCGCGTCCGATGCCCCGGCTCGCCCCTGTCACGATAGCGACTTTGCCGTCCAGCATGTCCGTGGCCATTTCGATCACCTTCCGATTCGTGGTTCTTCGCTCGCGACCGGCCCTCAATAATGTTCCTCATTCCACGTCCTGGTCTCGTCGAGCATGGCATAATAGTTCTCGATCTTGCAGAAATTCGTGACCGAATTGCCGGAGCCCATGCAGAACCTGCCTCCCGCCGCGCAAACGTCGAGTATCTGGCGCGTCCTCGCTCTCACTTGGTCCGTGGTGCCGCGGGCGAGCAGGTCGACGTCCATACCGCCCAGGATCGATATCCGTTCGCTGTATTTCCGGTAGACCTCTTCCACCGGCTCGATGTTGTCCTGGAAGGAGTGACGACCGTCGATCCCGACCACCTCGATCTCGTCCTGCATGAGCGCGTCTACCTGGCCGCAGGAGTGCAGCAGGAACGGTTTGTTATGCTTATGGCAAGCGTCGGCGAGACGTTTATGTCGAGGGATCACGTGCTCACGCATCCAGCCGGGCGACAGCATGGTCGCCGTGTTGAAGCCCATGTCCTCCGCGAAGAAGATGGCGCCGACCGCCGGGTGTGCCGCCGCCCTATCCACGGCAGCCTCTTCGAGCACGGTGACCTTCTCAAGGATATCGTCACAAAGCTCCGGCTCTTCGATGCTCTTCAACGCCATTTGCTCGAATCCCATGAGGATCTTCAGATCCTCGAATATACCGAAGATGAACACCATCACTCTCATGCCCTCAGGTATCTTCGTCGCGCAGTACTCGATGGGCAACATGTTGATGGAATCCACACCCGGCCATTCGAAGGCCTCGAAGTCGTCACGGTTCATGATCAGACCCCGGTGCTCGTTCTGCCACGCCCGCACCTTGCCGTCCTGCTGCGGGTTCTCCCTGGGCTGCATCGGTGTGCGGTGCAGCGGTATCAAAGGAGTCATGGTCGCGTAGTCGTACCCGACGGTCTCAGAGAACATGATCGACAGATCCATCAGCCTGACACCGAGTTGTATCGACTCCTCGGTCGGCTCAGCATCCATCTTGAGGAATTCCAGCAGCCCGTCGGCCGGGAAGTCGACCCCGGTGACCTCAGACATCACCTCTGCATCTGCCACAAGCTCAATGATAGGGACCGGACCGCCGGTCGTCTCTCTCATGAGCACCGAGCGGAGGTAGTCGAAATCCGCTCCTTCTTTGAATGGTCTTTCAATTTTCATAGCTTACAGCCTTCTTCTTTGGCGACGTCGTAATCCTCACCTGCGAACGCCGCTTCCATCTCACGCGAACCAAGGCCGCCGGCCGTCCCATGCAGATCGCATAGCTCCTCTGGCGCTGAGACACGCCCGACCCCCCCGGCTTTCGAGGATAGCAATGCACCACGTACAAAGTCAACAAACTGCGGCGCTTGACATCACGGCACGGGCTGTTCTAGGATAACGGCGTCGGTGTTCCTCATCAACAAGACCAAGAACGTAACCGGGGAGATTGCACATGTCGTTCGATATCGAACAGTTTTGGGCGGTTGCGGCACGCGTTTATCAGCAAGCGGCGAGCGATGGCCGTCTCAGCGCCAACCCGCCCGGGGAAGAGCTCTACCGGATAGTCGAGCAGGAACCGGGCGTGGAGATCTCCGCGTTTGGCAATATTTGCGTTGATAGTGAACCGAGCTCGCGTGCGGCCATGTTCACCAAGAACAATGTCGATGACCGGTTCGGCAGGACCGAGGCGGAACTGCTGCGTCAGTGCGAATCGAGCCTATCGCGCGCTGAGTTGGTGTCTCTTGATTATCTTGTCGGCGATGGGACTCAGGGAATCACTGCGCGTGTGATTGTTCCGAAGCAGTTTGTCCACCTCGTCTATGCGGGGGAAAACCAGTTCGGCCGTGCACCGGGGCGTGTGGAGGAACCAACCTACACGATCATCTTCTTTACCGATGACGCCTTTGAGTCAAACCGGGCAAAACCGTTGCCTAAGAAGGATATCACCATCCGGCTCGCGTTCTCGCCGGACGGCAGGATGGTGAAGATCGTCCGCAACAGCAACTATTTCGGCGAACTCAAGAAGGGGGTGTTTGCTGCAGAAGACTGGGCTGCCAAAGCAAAAGGTCGCGGCATATTTCTCCACGCGGGGTGCCGTGCTGATTACCTGCAACAAGCTCATGGCGACTACCAGTGGGTTCGGTCGCTTTTGATCGCCCTGTCAGCGAACGGCAAGACTACCACCACCTGCCGGGTCCTGGCGTGGAAAGATCACGAGCTGTCGTGGCTTATTCAAGATGACGGCGGCACGTTGATGACCGATGGCTCGTTCCAGGGGTTTGAGTCCGGTGGCGTTTTCGTCAAGACCGACGGGCTCAATCCGCGCGACCAGCGGGAGATATATTATGGCGCACTGAAACCGGCTACCTTCTTTGAGAATGTCTGGTTTGACGAGAGCGGTATTTTCGATTTTTACAATTCCGAAAAGACGTCGAACGGTCGGGCGGTAATCCTGCGTCGCGATTTCATGCATGCCTGTCAGGATATCAACGTTGATGGTGTCGACAACCTGATTCTGATCACGCGCGGTCCGACCATCCCCGCAATCTCGCGTCTGACCAAGGAGCAAGCGGCCGCGTTTATGGTTCTGGGTCAGGCGATGCAGTCGTCCGCCGGCGACCCGACGCAGGCGGGGAAGATCATCAGCGAGTTTTTCTACGATCCGTTCGTCGCAGGCGACAGAGCCGGGCATGCGAACACGTTTTACGAGATAATTAAGGGGCTGCCGGAACTTCGGTGTTTTCTCATCAATACCGGCCATGTGGGCGAAGGAAACCGGTTCCGCGATATAGCGCTTAACGACACCATGGGAGTGCTGGATTCGCTCCTTCGAGGGGGATTGGAAGACTGGGAGCCCAATCCGAGCGTAGGTTTCGAGGTGCCTCGTGCAATTCGAACGGTCGATCCCGTTCTGCTCCATCCTGAGAAGTTACACGCTCCCAGCGACTTCGAAAAACGCAAGGAGGAATTGCACAAAGCGCGGGTCGAAGCGATCGAATCCGTCGGAGCGGATTTGCGTCCTGAGATTCGCAAGGTATTCTGTCCCTGAAGCCGATAGCGGGGTTGTCCCCATTCTCCTGGGCGGGTTTGCGCAGGAAGTCCCGACCTAAGCGCCGGATGTTCAGCCCGCATCCCGGGCTCACCAGATCCGGCGATATCTGTGTGAAGAGGTTAGGCGAGTCACCCCCCATCCTTACCTGCAAGCTCCCTCGCTATAAAAGCTTATCGGGACAAGACGTAGGGAATCTGGAACACGCAAAAGTATCCGAACACCAAGAATGCGAGCAGGAGAAACAGTACGACACACCAGTGAGGTTTCAGTACCGCGTAAATCTCCCGGGAAAACAGTTTCGGCATCACCACGAAAAGGCCGACGGCGACCCAGATAGCCTGGAGCGGGGTGAGCAGCAGTCCGTCGCAGATAGCGCCCGTTTTCACCAGGAACACCGGCTCACGTCCGAACGCGAGAACGATCGTCACATTGGTCACAAAAAAGAAGATGAGAAAGAGGCGGAACTGGTTTTTCCATGCCAGTTTCTGCTGAAATCCGGGAATACATATCCTGAAAGCATCCGCCAGTAGGCGCGGCCAGCCGGCTAATTGTACGGTAAGCGTCCCAATAAGCGCGGTAGCTCCCGTAACCAGGAACACGAACCCGCCGACGGTGCCCCACTTCGAGGAAAAGATTGTGGAAAGTGTAATGGCGACTTGCGGTCCTTCAGGAGCGAGCTTGCTCGATCCGAGGACAACAGCTCCGGCAATCAGGAAACTGATCGTCACGACAATGGTGATAATCATGGCGACGCTGGCGTCCGCGAGAACGACTCGACACCAGCCCTTGATGTTCTGAGCGCTGCCCCGGTCAAGGTTTTTCAAGAACGTTGTATCCGCAGGTCTTCCGTAACCTCTGCCCGCCGCCGCGCCGTAACCGGCTCCGAGAACCCAGTAGGTGTACCAGACGTGGCTGGCAAACCCGCCTGCCGCCCATCCCATAAGCGGCAGTATCTCCCGCCATGGGTTTTCACTCACGCCCGGCTGGGAAGAAGCCCACGCCGGTACCGACGGAATCTTGATAAGGAACCCCTCGAGGATCTTTGAAAAACCGGGAAACAGCGTGATGGCTACGTAGAGGACGCCCAACACCATGACGAGCACGAAGAGGCCCATGACCACCTTGAGAATCCTGAATCCTCCCGACCACACCACCACGAGCGCAAATATGCTGGCAATCCATCCACCGAAATATGGTGAAACGGGGATCAGACTGTTCAGGAAGACTCCCGCAGCCGAGGCGAGTGAGCCGATCGAAATCGTGGCACTGAGAAATTGAACGACCAGAACGATCCAGACCACCCAGTGGCGCGGTCCCGGGATCCGATCGAACATATCGATCATCCCTTCGCCGGTGCAGGTCGTATACCAGCCGCCGCTCATGCCGATCCAGTACTTAAGGAATATGCCGACAACCACCGCCCACATAACGCCGGTGCCCAGAATTGCGCCGACGCGGGTGGACAAGATGACCTCGCCCGAGCCGATCATTTCGGAACACCAGATTAACCCGGGACCGATCAGGGCGAGAACGACCAACCCTCTCGGCGGTGTTCTTATTGCGTTCTCCTTCTCCATATGTTCCAGCCCAGTGGTGCTTTCCCAACCGCTATTCTGCGAAGACGGTGAAATCGAGCTCGTTTATGAGGCCGAAATGGGTCTCGAACTGCAGGACACCGTCAAGCACGATCCGTTCTGCATGATCAATCTGTTCCGGCAAGCTAATTGACGCCTGCACGATCGCACGCGGAGCGATCTCGCCAAAACCCACCTTTGGGAGATCGGTGCCGTTGGCGGACGCTTCGAGCCGCACGTGTCGCAGCGTGAAGGGGCGTTTGTTCCGGACGGTGACGACAATTGCGTTGCCATTCAAGGTCGCGCTCACCTCCGCATCTGCGAAGTACCGTTTGAGCGCCTCGCCCATGACGTAGCGCACCTTGAGATCCTGCCCCGGACCCAGCAGGCCGGGATGGCGCGTGTTGTTGTCCCATGTCTGGTAGAGTGTGCCGCCGCTCATCCCGTTATCCAGCCCGAACTGCCACTGGCCCTCGAGCGCCATTACACCGCTTTCCTGCACGGGACCCCACCACGAGTTGAACTCGGTGAATATTACCGGCATATTGTGCTCTTTCGCGACGTTGATGCTGCGGAGCAGCGCCGGCTGCATCCGTTCCGGCGGCTGTCTGAACCCGAAGTAGTAGTTCACGGACATGAAATCCTGGCCGCGCCAGGTGTTCTGCGTCCCGAGGTTTGCGTACGTGACGGGTCGCCCGTACGGATCGTACCGTTTGAGAACCGGATACTGTGTCAGCAGCATCTCGTCTATCTCGCCGGTCACCTCGTTGCAGGAGTTCCAGAACACGGTTCCCGCACCATCCCGGTACGAGAGCACAAACTGGCGTGTGAGCTCGCGAATGCCGAGTAGCGGGTTCGTCTCGAACCGCGCAAAGACCTCGTCCGTATTCGTCACGGAAAACGCCTGCAGTAACGTCAGCCAGCACAGACCGTTCTCGACGGCCAGCTCGGTCTGCCACAGCGGCGGCCGGTCGCCGCGTACCGTGTTGAACCCGTGCTCCTTGAGCAGTTTCATGGTTCTATCGGTGACCTCGTAGCTCGTCGAATGGAACGTATGGCAGTTGGTACCTTTCACGATGAACGGTTCACCGTTGAGCAGTATGTCCCTGCCGCGGACGGCAGCTACGGTCGCGACGAGCTTCCGTTCCGTGGTACACGTGCCGTGAGGTGTGCCGAGCTCGACGCGGACGCGGTAGTAGCCGAACGCGGGTTCCGCACCTATCCGCACCTTCTTCGTGGTGACGTCGCGGCTGATAGTCCCGGTTGCTGTTCCTTTCTGCTGTTCGCCGCAGAAAACCGATGCGCGGAACGGTAGGTGACCACTTCTCATTGCACCTTTATCTATCTGGAGGTGAATGGGCGTCTGGAAATCGCGAGTGCTCTTCACGACCTCGTTCTCGCGGTGCACCTGCACCGTGACGTTGTCGGGGAAAGCAATGGTGAATCGTTTTGTGACTAGTGAACGTACCGAACCATCGAGCAGCAGTTCGCAGGTAGCCGTGAGTTTCCCGGCATAATCCGCTTGCCAACTGAACGCGAGCGTCCGCACTCCTTGGTGCAGCATGACGCGGCGAAAATCGTCGAAAACCGGCGTACCCGCCTCCGTCGTTACCCGGAGACGGCAGACTGCCTCGACCGGTTCACTATCGTAATTTCTCAATTTCGCATCGATCCGTAGCGGCTCAAAGGCGGCAGCACCCCGTACCGCAAGACGCTCGATACACACGTTCTGCGACGTCACGTACACCGTACCGAGTGGATACCGTCTGCCCATTGGCGGGAACGGTTGGGGCCGGTTGGTGGCTATGATGAGATAGTCCTGTTTTACGGGATCATCTTTCCGCGGCCCGACGAGCGATACCATGAGATGATGCTCTCCCTCGGCAATAGCGGGGGAATCGATCGCTTTCTTAGCTGCTTCAGGTATTTCCGCAGGAACTTTGATGGTGACGTGCTGCAGAACGAACCGTCCCGGTTTCCACGCGCTCGTCGGTGGGTCGAACGGGACGTCGGTAGCCCATTTCGTTGTGCCATACCAGTCGGTGAGTTCGATGCGTGCCACAAAATCGCGGTCGGGAGTTCCGCCCAGGGCGATCCAGGGTATCGAGAGCTCGTATTCCTGACCCATCACGAAGCTGTCGGATGAAAACGCGGGGGTACCGTAGCCTATCTCGTACTCGTCGGAGTAGATGTATGCCTGCGCCGCGAGAGGAAGGCCGAACAGAATACCACAACATACCAGCTGTGCAGCTAGAAGTCTCCTGAACATGGCACGTCCCTTTCTTCGTGAAAACTCTCAAGCGCCTCTTCGGCATATCTCAGCGGCCGTTCGGCTTTCTCGAAATCACCTCGGGCGTAATGCGAGGTCGCAAGCTCTATCAGACCAATGACTACATCGTGCACAACACCGCCTTCCACGGACCGGTCCGCGACCTCTCGTGCCCGCTCTCTCAGCCGTGCGATGCGCCGCGATACTTCTTCTCGATCAACAATGCGCACCTCGCGAACTGTGGTGTAGATCATCTCGTCAGCGCTTTCATCCTTGACCGACGCATGCAGTCTGTATGTGCCCGCCCTTTTGGGAGCACCGAGCGCGAGCTCGTTCAGCGCGTTCGTCTGAAAACCGGAGACGTTCCAGAGGAACGTTGTTTCGTCAGCGCCGTGCGGGATCGCCAGGCGCTTCACGCATCTCGTCGCTGAATCGTCGAGCCAGAACGATACGGACGCGTCCGCGATATCGCGTTCGAGGAGCGTGTAAAGCGTCGCGCTAATCGTCTCGTCATCAAAAGCCGTCGTGCGGTCAAGCCCCAGGTAGTACCGGATCGGCTCCGTGCGCTCGTCCTGGCTGTTGACACAGAAGTAAGCGACGTGCGCATGGCCCGACCATACACGCAGCCCCACGCGACCCTTGCTGAACATCTCATTGTGCGCATGTATCTGCCATCCGTCCGGCTCCGGCTCGTGTATCGGCCAGAACTTCGCCCGCATGGTGGATCCGTCGAGCTGCCATTTCTGCCATATCCAGCCGGTCTTGTTCCAGCATCTGTCGTTGGTCAGCGACCGCTCGCCGAACGATGCCAGCGTTTCCTCGACCTCCTTAGCATCGCGCACCTTTATCTGGAACCCCTCGTCGCTGTCCTGTTCGACCCAGTACAGCCCTTCACCCACCTCGGCAAGCGGCGTCCCTTTCAGCTCCGGCGGTTGCATCGCACGTGCAGCGAGCACGCCGTCGGCATCATAGTCATCCGGCTCGACATCGCGCCACAGCACCGTAATCGTACAATCGGTAACGGCGAGATCGCGTACAAGCGCCATCGCGTATTCGCCTCGCAGGCTCAACACCGTCGGGCCGTATGGTTCGGGGATGGAACGGCTCACCTCGAGCGACATGCTCGACCCGCCCTCCTTGTCAGCCAGCTCCCACCGGTCGAGCGTGTCGAACCGGTCCTCGAAGATCTTGTCGGCGAACGCGCTGGCACTCACAAATAGACAGGCGATCACACACGGTACGGAACAGAGTAGTCTAGTTGCACTCATGTACCTCCACCCCTTGTTGTGAAGCACGCTCTGCATCCTAAGCCCCCTGCATTTAATCAGAAAGGCGGCCATGATTCAAGGAGGAGATCAGAAGAGTTTCAAGTCCTAGAAGTCGGACTGGAGACGCAGATCAAAGGCTAGTGGGCCATGACGTTTGATTTGATGACTTGCATGTTATGGTGGTATCGTAAAATCACGATGCGTTTCTGTCGCCCCGTTCGGGGGCTCGTGGTTGGAGGCCGCTGGTGACACAGGGCTCGCTACGCATCGCCCTGGGCTACATTCTGTCGCCTCCTTCGGAGGCTGAGAGCACGGTAGCGCAGGTGCTCCGGGGGAGCGCATTCCCGGCAAACGAGTTGCCGGTCTACCGGTTGTATCAAGGATGACGATTGAGCGTGCGCCTTCGGACTGCGTCTCTAACGTCCAACGTCGTATATCGAATGTCACAGGGCACTAGTTCGAGTACTACACTTCCCAACGAGCCAGAAACACTTGCCGAGACCATCACCATGCCGGAGGGTTGGGGACAATCTCACCGAGATCGGTGACGTGGTCGGGAAGTACCTCGACATCCTCGATAAACGCCCACCACTGATACTCCGGGTTGTCCGCCAACACGAACAGGTGTATCGAACACACGCCCGGCGGCGCAGACCTGATGAGGAAGCTGGCGTCCTCTTCGATATCCACCCCCTGGGAATGGATGCGCCCGGTGTGGTAGTAGAGCCTGGCCATGAGGGCCATCTGGGCGCTAGCGAAGCCGTCCACGAGTCCTTCCAGGTCCATTTCTTCCGGGATGGCGAAGTAGCCGGTGACTTGCCCGGTGGAGAGGTCGCAGACGACCTCTTGTTCCGGCAGGACCTCACCAGGTTCGCCGATGAAGGGCTGAGTCCACCCGACCGTGACCCAACCCCTATCTATCTCCGCTGAGGCTTCCAGTTGCGTTGTGACGTTCGGTTCAAGCCCGTACAGCGTCAAACGTCCTTCCGGGTCGCTTAGCACGCTTCTGATGCTGATACCCTCGAGCGGTTCGCCCGTTCGGGAAACGGTTCGTAGTGGCACCGTCACACCCATGGGCATTGTGAAGTTCACCTCGTGACTCTCGTTCGGCTCGACCAGCAGGGTCGTCACGGCGTGAGATGTTTCGGGCGTCGGATAACGCGTGAAATACGATGCACCGATGGTGATTTCCAGAGGCTCGGAAAGTCCGGTGATTTCAATCCGATAGGTGCCATCGGGCCCCGTGATGGCGGACCCAATATTCCAGACGTAACTCACCACATCCCCGGGGCTCACAAAATCGGCTTCGGCGGAGACGTAAATGGGGCTCGCCGGTTCCCCGGTGTCCGGGTCGGTTACGCGGCCGTAGAAAACTGTTGAGGATTGAGTTGTGTCATCCACGACGAAATCCACCCGCGTTACCTGTTCAGGCCGAACCGCGACGCCGGTCTTCTCATCGATGGTCCTGTTGGTGCCGAAAAGGTTACGATAGCTGGAGCGAACGAGGCGAAACTCCTGTTGAAGAACGAAATCCGACGGGCTTCGCGAGGTCTCCTTCAGGAGGGGATACTCCGGCAGCTTGTACGGGAGCGTTACCCGATAAGTGAACGCCGGTGAAAGGTCCTCGATACGGTACTCGCCATTCTCGTCGGTGCCAACGGTGGGGCTGTACGAACAATGCCATGCACCCCCGAGGCCCAGTCTTGATCGTCTACCCTCTCCTCTGACTTCTACCGGTGCGCCAATCACCGGATTCCCGGACCATGTCGTCACCCGTCCGGCTATAGTCCCGCCTTTGTACAGCACCAGCTCCAATCTCCTGGAATTGGCGGGAATGTCGGGGAAATGGCCGAAGCCATACCCCCGCTTACGCACGTTAAGCACACATGGGCCCTTCCCAGGCATATCGATGCTGAAGCGGCCTGCGCTGTCGGTTATGCTCACCATTGCAGCTTGTTTCCGTCGGAGGTCAGTAGGGAGGCACCGGTGGTCGGCTACCTCGACACGCGCTCCGGCAATGGGTGCACGAGAAGAATCTACCACACGTCCAGCCACAACGTGGCCAAGGGGAAAAAGCATAAAATCGAAAGTGTAGTCCCCGCCGGGCTCAATACGTCCCAGAACCAGAGGACTTACAGTCCAAGAGTCGAAGGTTCGCTGGCTCACGTAGCCGTCGGCAGAAGCAGTGAGAGACCCATCGCCGAATACGTCGATGTTCTCGATGCGGTATTTCCCGTCTTGGCCGGTTCGTGCTGAATAGCGCGCCTCGATAGGGCCGCCAAGGTCGATGCCCTTCCCCACGACCAGCTCGAGGGTTGCGCCGGGAATGGGGTTCCTCTCCTCGCCACGGACCAGGCCGGAAACCGATGCCGGGCGCAGCCCGGTATCCTCGGGCTCCGCTTCCTCGACGGGTTGCGGTTCTGCAAGCAACACCTCTGTAAGCAACACAGGCTTGTTCGCCGCCGGCGATTCCGCCACGGCACGCTTGCTGAGCGCATCCACTTTTGCCTGCAATTCCGCGGGCAGTGGAGGTGGTTGCATATTGAGATCGGGTTTACCTGCTTCCTTCTCTATTTGCTCTAAGCGCTGGTAAACCGAGTACGTCGACGCTGACAGAACTACAACCGCTCCCACCCATATGAGAATCTTCTTGGTTGTCATGGCGATTCCCCCCCAGAGTATCAGTTTTGACCCAAGTGTGGCGCCACCAGCAGTCGCCGCCGCAACGCCCGACCCTGCGGTACCGGCGATGGACAGCTTTCCGAGTGCCGCTGTAAGAGAGGCAGGAGCTGCGTGGCTGGCGTGCGTGGCCATCAAACCAGCCAGGCCTGCAGCCGAGATGGCTATTCCGCGCCTCTTGAGCGATTTTCGGACGATCTCAATCCCCTTCTGTACCCGGCTTGCTGCTGTCGAACGAGGAATGCAAAGCTTCTTGGCTATCTCGTCGTACGTTCGACCCTCGAGAAAGTGACCGATTAGGGGCTCGCGGAGCTTTTCGGGCAGCGCTGCAATGACTTCATCAACATAACTCTGAATGTCGTCCCAATTAGGCTCTGCAGACCCCGCCGCTCTTTCAGCAAAGCGCCTCTCTCGCATCTGGCGCCGCTTGTCAGCCCGTAGCCGATTGAGAGACCGGTCGGTTGCCAGCTTATGCAGCCACCCACCGAGTGAGGATTTCACCGCTGTGCCTCCTGTGGCGAGCTTGAGGAAGCATTCTTGTGCCACTTCCTCCGCCTCTGAGCTGTTTCGGAGGATTCTCAGACAGGTTGCGTGAACCATGCCGGAATAGCGCGAGACGATCTCGGCGAAGGCGTCAGCGTCGCGAGAAGTTGTCCACTTCTCTATTAAGGTTCTGTCGGAAGCGTTCATCGGAGATGTCCTCGGTATGAAACAGCTCCGCTTCACTCATTCTACCTATATGACACCGCCGACGCCAGGATGTACGAAACGAAGTAAACGCACCGTATTCGGGCCGTTGCCACGTGGAAAGTTTACACACGCTGCGCTGAGGTAGGTCATGAAGGAGGTGCGGTGTCCTCGTACTTCGGCCCGTGTCACTGGCGGTCGAGGTACTTGGGGGAGGTGGGAGGTGACAGCAGCTCCGCGACTTATCGGATAGATGCGTCCCCGCCGTGTATGACCTGATCCCCTTGCCACGTCCAGAAGGACCCGGTCCGGTCGAATGTGATCCCACCGTCATCCTTCATGTCCTGCGCGAAGCTGTAAAGCAGGTAGTCGTTCTCCCCGACGGCATACCCGAAGGTGCCGCCGGTGAACGGGTCTTCGGGAAGAACCTGGAGGTAGTTGGGCACGAGTTGGGTCAACGTCGCGGGGTAGCTAGCATGGTCGGCCCGGTACAGCTCAAGCGCGCCCATCACCAGGGTACCGCGGACAAACGCGGCGATCTGCCCTTCGACAACATTTAACCTCGACGTGCGCTCAAGAAAGGCTTGGATTATCGGATTGTCGCTGACGAGGGAGTCGGCATCGATACGTTGGGACTCGTAATATGGCAGTTCGAGGTACCTCGCTACCCTCTCATAGTCGGTCAACATCTGCCTGCACAGAGATACCATCTCCGCGGGTGTCATCCCGGACAATGCGTCCTGGAGTCCCTCGGCATCGCTACACACTTTCTCAAACGCTTCGGCAAAAACCGTGTCGCCTTCCTGTGTCATCCGATCCACCCATAGCGCCAGGTTCTGCGCTTCCGCCATCGTGCCCTCCCACGTGCGGTACTGCTGCGCGTCCGCCGCGTACAACTGCTCGATGAGATACCGGTATTCATCCGGGGTAGCCCATCCCGATTTCATCGCGTAACGCAGCGATTCCATAGCAACTGACTCGATGTTGTTGGCCACGAGCCCGTTCATCACCGAGCCGCCCCGCGCCGATTCAGTTCCAAAATCGATCAGCGTGTCGTACATGGCTAAGGCGGCCGCGTAGTCCCCTTGTGCCGCCAACATCTCCGCCTCAATGCGCATCGCATCAGCCAGAGCACGATAGGCCGTAAGATAGGGCAGCGGCTCCGCGGGCCCATGGCGCGCCGGCGGCAGCTCGGCGTTGCCCACGGCCAACCCCTGCCGGATCGCGTCGAACGATTCCTGACATGCCGCCAGAAACGCCAGAAGTTCCGGATCCTCCATCACCCCGGTCGAGCGCAACTCCTCCAGTTTCTCCTGCAGCCACTCCCGGTCCACGTCAGGAAACAGTTCCGCCGCCAGGAGGAAATAGTGGGCGCCGTTCTCCGGGGAAACATCGGAGGAACGGACCGGTTCCAGCTCGTCTTCCTCCTGCCGCTCGCGGTTCTGCTTCGCGGCGCCCATAAGCTTTTCCAGCAACGGCGCGAGAATGTCTGACTCGGGTTCAACCTTCTCGGCTGCGGCACCTCGCGCTTGGCGTGAGTACCTCGCCGCCGAGTCGGCCGCCTCTCTAGCTTCCGTTCCGGCTCCCTTCTCTTCAGCCTCACCGCGCGCTGCGGTTGGCCCTCGCTCGCCGATGGCTGCCGTGTCCACCGTTTCCCTCTCTGAAACAGAACCTCTCTTCGTCTTCGGGGCTACGAGCAGATACGACCCCCCCAGGACGACTGCGAGCACTCCAACGACAATGAGCACTTTCTTTGTCATGACCACGATCCCTCCGTAGACGGCCAACGGCGACGCCGCACCGGCGGCCGTCCGACCCGCCGCTCCGGCGAGCGCCAGTTTCCCCAATACTCCTGTAAGAGAAGCAGTAATAGGTGCCGCGTCAGCCAAGTTTGCCGCCATCATGGCTGCCAGCGCGGTCGTGGCAACCTGCACCCCGCGCTTCTTCAGGGCTTTGCGTATAAGCTCAATACCCTTTTCAATCCGATAGCCTACGGTGCGCGGTGAGACGCCAAGTGCTTGTGCGATAGCGGCATGCGATTGGTTTTCCAGAAAATGGGCCACTACAGGTATACGAAGCTCTTCCGGCAGGCGCTCAATCGCCTCATCCACGTATCCATAGATCTCCTCCCACTCCGTTCCCGCGCCGGATTTGTACGATGTGGCAAAGCGCGCTTCTCGCTCGCGGCGGCGCTTCTCGGCTCGAAGCCGATTTAGGGAGCGATTGGTGGCGACAGCGTGCAGCCATGCTCCCAGATGTCTCTTCGGTCCCTTGTGCACTTGAGCCAGAGTCTCGAAACACTCCTGTGTCACGTCTTCGGCTTCGGTGGCATTACGCAAGATGCGCCTGCACGTGGCGTAGACCATGGCCGCGTGCCGTGATGCGATCTCCCTGAACGCCTCCCCATCGCGCCTTTCAGACCATCGCTCGAACAAACGTTCATCTGTCAATGCCGACATTGAGCGTCCACCTCTCCAACTGTTCTTCTACTATTATGACACCGCCGTCGAGCGTTCGCGCAAGACAATCTTTTGGAGGATGCCCCGAAGAACCGGGGTTTTGGGAAAGTCTGTGGTGGTTCTTCAGCTTGGGTCGCAACAGGGAGCAGGCACATAACAACGATCCTGCAACAAGGCAATGTTTATAGTCGCGAACAAGAGGATGAGGACTTCGTAATGGCGTGGGTGCTCATTGGGGACCTATTGTTGCTATTTGGTACTCGCGGATGTGCAAAGACGCACCTTGTAAACAGGATAGCTGAACCGTGGGGCAGGAGGTTTCTCGTGTGCGACGCCGCGAAAGCGCTGTTTATCTTTCGACGCTCGGCCAAGCTGTGCTGAGAACTAAGGCAGTTCAGCCATAGAACCCCATGAATGTGTCGCTGCCACAGCCGGGACATTTCGGGTCCGCATTGATATCCGGAAAACAGCATTGTGTGCAGACAACTTTCCCGCACCGAAGACATTTCCATGCCTTGTCCGGTGGGATACCGTCCGCTTTCGAACTCACGGCGACCACACCTGACGGCGGTCTCGCCGTCGAGAGCATCTTTCCGCACTGCTCACAATGATAACGCTCTCCTGGCGCCGATTCGCGTGCTGCGGTCACGCCAGCGGACGCGGTTTGCGCTTGTGTCGGTGCGGGCTGTGTGTTCCGCCTCGTTATCTTAATGGCGCTCCCGCACCCAACGCAGGTGCCGGTCTTACCGAGGGCACCTTCGGGAACCTTCATGTGCTGTCCACACTTGCAGGTGACAATGAGCATAGCGTTATTGCACCCTCACTAGTGGTTCATCTTCACCAGGCCAATCCTTCACCAAATACCGTACGCAAACTAACCTCTTGTTCTCGCGTTCCTCCGTCCCGTGGTGGTCGCGATTCCCTGGATGGTGCTCACGGAGAGAGCGATCCCGACCCACATGAACAGATTGTCGAAGCCTGCCTGAGAAGGGGCGTCTACCCACACCGGCTCGCCGTCCCACGCGCTGTTCAGAGACAGGTTGGTCTGGTCGGTGCCGTCGGCGTCCATGACGTAGACTTCCCAGTTGCCGTCCCTGTTCGACACAAAGACGAGTTGTGATCCGTCCGGGCTCCAGACGTTGTTGGCGGCTACGAACTGTCGGGCACTGTACAGACTGCACTCGTAGGCAAACATGTTCCGTCCCGATGTCGTGCGATAGATCTCAGCGCCGGTGTCAGGATCCAGGATCTGGATGAAATTATCGAACTCAGGGACGCTCGGGTACAGAGAGTTGTAAATCGACGCGGCAAGCAGGGTGTCGTCCGGCGACCAGGCAAGCTGACCCCACCCGTCGTACGCGACGGAGCTGTTGTCGATGACGAGGTGGTCGTTCGTGCCGTCGGCATTCATCATGCGCACCGCGCTGACCGCGAGCAGCACTTGCACGTAGGCGATACGGTCGCCCGAATGGCTGTAGGCCCCGGCGACACTGTGGAGGCCTGTGGCGAGTGCTGTCTCGGGACCGTCGGGCATGGTCCGGCGATAGAGATCCCACCATCCGCCGCCGGTATCGCGGTCATAGATGAGGGAGGAGCCGTCAGGCGAGTACTCGGGGTTGTACCGTGCAAGACCACTCTCAAGGATGGTGGGCGCGCCAGATCCGTCGGCAGGAACCCGGTAGAGCCAATCCCCGCCATCCTCGCTGAAGAACACGATATCCTCGCCGCCCGGCGACCAGGCGGGCTGGGTGCAACGGTTGGTCGTGAAGGAGGTCAGCCGGGTTCCGCCGGTACCGTCCACGTTCATGACCCATACGTCGGTGTTCGGGAGCTCGCTGGGGCCCGCGGCAGGGTTGCCGGAATCGGATACGTAGGCGATGCGCTGCCCATCCGGAGAAGGCACGGGTTGTTCGTCGAGTCCGGTGTTGGTCGTGAGTTGAGAAGGGTTCGATCCGTCCGCCTCCATGATCCAGATGTCCCGGTTGCCGCTTCTCTCCGAAACAAAGCAAATGAGTTGCTCCGCCGCTGCCGCCTGTGTAAAGGCGACGCAGGCGACCAGAATCAGTGCCGCCAGGACGACCACAGGCACTGGGCGACGTTCACCGGTTGCAGTAAGCATGATTGTAACTCCTTCCCGTGTGTTGCGTTACCCACATTACGGGCGCGCTTCACACCATAGCTTACCGACAAATGCGATTCCCGTTCCCCAACCGCTACACAACCACCAAAGCGGAGCACGGGAGAAGGAGCGCACTTATCGACCCGATGAGCTGCACTACGTGAGTTCCCCCGCTCTAGCCGACCTAATTGAGGAGAGCTCAAGAAGATCGTCCGATTTCCCCTTTACTCTTATTTGTAGCATGAAACAGGGGGATGCTGTCAAGCACTTTCTCGTGAAACGGTCGGACAGGTACGTGGTGGCCCACCTCGGCTGATGCGCGATGGAAGCGTACGAGCAAGAAACGAGCGATAGTTTCATTGGAAATCCGGCGTAGATGCGTTGCTTGCGGTTTTCTTGTCGGGACCGAAACGAAAGGGAAGCAGAAGACAATGGCCGCGGAACAGCTCGGTATGTGCGGATGGAAAGAACGGGATGGGGTTCTCGTCCTCGCTTCTCTCCTCAAGGGCACGGCTCGCCGCGCGGAGATTTCAACACGGCGTATTGTCACTGCTGCGCAGGGAGATGTTTGACAAAGGGCAGGGCGTCGGGCGTTGACGGGGTGGGGAGGTGTGCTTATAATAGCCGGAAACAGTGCCGTAACGGTCGTCGGGAGATTCGCACGGTAAACGTACTCATTCATTGAGTCTCGTATCGATAATGCAACGGCATGTGGAGGTAGGACGGGCGTCTCGCCCGTGACAGGGCGCGGCAAGCAGCGTCCCTACAAGTTCCGCCCCGTCTGTTCAACTACATGGGACTCAAGAGCATGGTGCCGCCCGCCTTTCGGGTGAGGCATCGGCGCAACGGGCCTAAACAACTGGGCGGATTGAGAGAAAGGAGCATGAGAACGATGAGAACAGAGTATTCCAGGAAACGAGTCTGTATGGGTTGCTGCGCTGCGCTGATCCTTCTCGTCATAAACCACGTGGGGTTTGCGGAGGCGGTATCGAAACATCACCGCGCGGCCATCTCGCCTTCGCTCGTGTACTTGCAGCCGGGAGAGGAGGAGCAGTTCAAGACAGTCATCGTCGCCACCCGGCTCATGGCGGCACAGACGCCGCAGGAAATCAACTGGGCGGTCAACGAGATCCCCGGCGGCAACGCAACGGTGGGCACTATCGATCAAACCGGGCTGTACCGCGCGCCGTCGGCCGTTCCGTCACCCCGCGAGATACATATTTGCGCGGAAGTCCCGGAGGCGGCGAACCGCTATCTCTGGGCTACGGTGATCATTGGAAACTCGCCGCCGCAGTACAGGCAGCTCGACATCTGGTCTGAGCCTGTGGAAGAAGGAAAGAATACGACGGCCCATCTCAGGGACCCGCATGGAATCGGTCTTGACAAGGACGGCAACATACTCATTGCGGACCAGCTCGGCCATGCAGTGCATCGGTACACGGCGGACGGGAAGTATCTGGGACAGATCGGGCTGGGTCACGGGAGCAAGCCCGGCGAGTTCACCGAACCGCGTATCGTGGTCACGGACGCTGTCGGGAACATCTTCGTGAGTGACAGCAAAGGTGATCGGCCGCGCGTCCAGGTGTTCAGTCCGGCAGGCGAGTTTCTCAGGATATTCGCCGAGAAAGGTATGCAACCGGGCATGCTCCTTCGTTGCCACGGGATGGATTTCGACCCGCAGCAACGTCTCTATACCGTCGATGTGGACAATATGCGGGTGAACGTTTACGAGAATTCGGGCGAATTCCTTTACGACTGGGGCACAGAGGGTCTGAACCCCGGCGAGTTCAACTCGCCTCACGGCATATTTGTCGATAGGAACTGCGACGTGTTCGTGACCGGCTATTACGGTCCCACGCAGAAGTTCAATTCCGAGGGCGATTTCCTCCTCGCGTTCTGCCACGGGGACCCGCCGGACGGGCCGGTCTATTTCCATAACATGACCGGCGACCGCTGGGGAAACGTCTACGTGATGGTCCGCGCCAGTGCGGGTTACCAGGGGGCATTCCAAACTGGCGACGTTAAGAGGGTCAGCATCACGAAATATAACAACAACGGCGATTTCATCACCGGCTGGAGCTTCTCTTCACCGGACCATCGGGAGACTACCGCCGTGGTTGACGAGGAAGGACGCGTCTACGCGCTGTTTGTCGGTCCTCGCGAGATGGGCGTCGAGATCTTCGGCGAGGAGTAGCGGGCTCGCTATACGAGGGCGACGGGAACTCGAAGAACTCGTGCAGCACAATCAGCTCCGCATCGGGAACGCGAAAGCGGCTCTTACCGCTTGCCTGTTGTGCACCTCTTGAGCTCTTCGGTAAAGGCCTTCATCCATGCCGAACACTCTTTCTTGAAGCGGCAGCAGAACAGGTTGTCGGAGATCACGAGCGGTTTGTCGAGATATTTCGCTCCGACGACTTCCGCGTCAAAGCGACATCGGGGGATTGTCGTGACCTCCACGCCACGGATGACGTCCGCGGTGGCCAGAATCTCGATCCCGTGACAGATCGACGCAACCGGTTTTTTCTTCGCGAAAAAGTCGCGGGTAATGCGAGTCAGGTCCGGGTCGTACCGGAGGAACTCCGGCGCTCGTCCTCCCGGCAGCACCAACGCGATATAGTCGTCGGGGTTCACGTCGCGGAAGGCGATCTGCGACTCGAGATCATACGCGGGCGACTCCACCGTGATGTCCCAGTCCGGGTGGTGTTCGTGCTGGACGAGATGATAGGCCCGCTTCTCCGGTGCCGCGACCACCACCTCGTAATCTTCTCCCAGCCGATAGTACGGGACCATCGTATCAGTCACTTCGCTGCCGTCGCCGATGACCAACAATACCTTTTCCATCTTCTCGCTCCTTCGTCGCGCAATCGGGTCTCGTTTCCGACGGATCGCTACGAGTACGCTTTGAAGACCGCTGCGTTATCGAGTTCGCCGGCGCCGGCATCCACAATCTCCTGGATCAGGCGTGCGTTGACTTCCGAGAGCGGCACGCGCGCGCCGACCTTCTCAGCGTACTCGACGATCAGCCGAACATCCTTCAGATGCTGGGCGAGACGCGCGACGACCGGTTCATACACACCGGCGACCATTTTCGGGCCTTTGGTGTCCATGACCGTCGAGTACGTTTCACCGTCTTTGAGCACTTCAAGCACGACGCCGAGATCGAACCCGCCTCTTGCCGCCAGTCCAAGAGCTTCCGCCAGCACCAGCCGATTGAGCCCGAACACCAGGTTGACGATGAGCTTGACGCGGTTGCCCTGACCTGGTGCGCCGAAGTAGTACTGGGCCTTCGAGAAGGTGGCAAGGATGTCGCGGTACTCGGCATTCTCTTCCGTATCGCCTACCAACGCCACCGCCCGGCCTTCGGCCACCACCTGGCTGGAACCGGACAGACACACGTCGATCAGCCGGACGGCCTGCTCGGCGAGCCGTGCGTGGTCGTCGCGTATGTCCTCCGGCCGCCCGGTGGTCGTATCGAGGATCACGGTACCGCGCTTGAGAACGGCGGCGACGGCTTGGTCACCCCAGAGCAGATCCCGGCGGTCTTGTGAGGTCATCAGGCTCAATAACAGCGTTTGGACTTTTTCCGCGACCTCACGTGCATCGGCGAGAACCTCGACACCCAGCTCCTGTGCGCCTCTGCGGGCGGGTTCGGCGATGTCGTATCCGCACACGTCGTACCCGGCGGACAGGAGCCGCTGTGCCAGCGCCTTGCCGACAAGACCCAGACCAATGATACCTACACGCATTGCTCCCCTCCAGATTAGTTGCCTGCCTGATGTGCACGCAGACGAAATTCGTGCCCCCTATATGTTGAAACTAGTCTACCGCCTCCGGCATAATCAATGCAACATTGTGAGGATCGGTTCCGGGCAGCTCGTTTCGTTTTGAAAGCGGCCCGTGTCGTGCCGTCCGGTCCATAGCCCGCTAACACCCGGAGGGAAAAAAGGAGCACAGTAAGAACCGCTATGGCTATCTTGGAGATCAGCGTTTACGATTGGCTCGCTCTTGCTTGTTACTTAGTCGGCATCACGTTCCTGGGCCTGTGGACGCGCAAGAAGATCAAGGATACCACGGACTTCTTCATCGGCGGACGCCGGTTCGGCAAGGCGATGATGGTCTTTTTCGCGTTCGGTGCGGGCACCAATGGTAACCAGGCCGTCGGTGTTGCGGCCAAGACCTATTCCAACGGGCTGTCCGGCATCTGGTACCAGTGGCTGTGGTTATTCGCAACGCCCTTCTACTGGATTATCGCGCCGATATTCCGGCGCATGCGTGCGACGACCACGGGCGACTTCTTCGAGCACCGTTACAGCGGTCGCACGGCAGCACTCTATTCCTTCGTGGGTATCCTCATCCACGTGTCGAACCTAGGGCTTATGTTGCTGGCAACGGGCGCTGTGGTCGAAGCGATCTCCGGTGGCGTCATTCGAAGCACCGCTGCCATACTTGTGACGACCGTGCTTTTCGTCGCTTACGGTATGGCAGGCGGGTTGGCTGCCGCGATCATCACTGATTTCATCCAGGGCATCCTCACCGTGATCCTGTCTTTCTTGCTGCTCCCGTATGCGTTCAGGCTCGTCGGCGGCATGTCAGGTCTCCACGAGAAGATCGCCGACGAGCACATGTTCAGCCTGGTTGCGCCCGGTGAGATTAACGCGTTTCATATCGTTATGTTCGCTCTCAACGCCCTGATAGGCATTGTCACCATGCCGCATATAATGGGAGTATGCGCTGCCGGCCGAACGGAGATGGATGGACGCGTCGGGTTCGCGGGAGGCAACCTTCTCAAACGGGTCTGCACCGTCGCCTGGATGTTGACGGGCCTGTGCGCTGTTGTGCTGTACCCGGGCCTTAGCACGGGAGAAGCGGACCAGGTGTTCGGGCTTATGGCGCGGGATCTGCTCCCCCGAATCCTCCCGGGACTGGTCGGCGTGTTTCTGGCGGCGTTGCTCGCGTCGGTTATGTCGTCGTGCGACGCGTACATGGTGTCATCTTCCGGACTTTTCACTCAGAACGTCTACCGCCGATTCTGGGTCAAGGGTAGAGATGAAGCGCATTACGTGCGCGTCGGACGGATGGCCTCGCTGCTCGTTGTTGCGGGCGGGCTCGTATTCGCGTTCGCGGTTGAGGACGTACCGAGCGGCCTGGAGATCTTCTGGAAATTCACCGCGATGATGGCTGCGGCCTTCTGGTTAGGCCTGTTCTGGCGCCGAACGACGGAAGCCGGCGCATGGGCAGGCACGATGGTAGCATTCGCCGTCCTGATCGTTACCAACCAGGCCTGGTTCGACGAATGGGCTGTTGACCACCTGCCCCACTTCATGATCTGGGATAGCCAATTCCGCGTCTCGTGGCAGATGTTTTCCTACCTTATCGCGGGGTTCGGCACCTGCCTGATAGTCAGCCTGTTCACTTCCCGGTCGCCCGAAGAGAAACTCGACCGATTCTTCACCTGCATCCATACGCCCGTGGCACATGACGAACCCCATACAACCGAGCCGTTCACGTTGCCTGAGGGCGTCGAACCGGTCTCCCCAAAAAAGCTGGTCAACCTGCCGGACCTGGAAATCCCGAAACCCTCGGAGACGGATCTGATAGGGTTTGCCTTCTTCTGGCTCATGGTCGCACTCATGGTCGCGTTCGTCCACTGGTTGGCCGGAATGGGAGCGTAAGGGCGAGGCTCGACCGCGTGTGGCCGCCGGTGTATCGTACTGCACGGTTATCGGCATATGGCGTGCGTGCGCAAGTTGGCAGAATATTATTGTGGTGCACGGTCTGGGAAGCGTATAGTGCGCAGACGAAGCCTATCGGGAGGTTTTATGTGCTCGCACCGGTGCGATTCGAAGGCGCGAGTCCCTGCTCCTGAAACAGCACTCCGCTATTCCCGCACTGAGCTCGCTTATCGCGCGCACACCTGCGGTCAGCACACCCGCGCACCATCTGTCACGTCTCCGACGGTGGATGCGTCCGGTTCACTCGCCTTACTCAGGCGGAACGATTGTGATCTCGTCGCAGCCTACCACCTTGACGCCGTCGTACGTCTCTCCCGTGAGGTACGCATAGCCGTCCTGGAGTTCGTCCGGGTTGAGATTCTCGGTCTCCACCTGCAAATACAGGTCGAGGAGACCGTCGCCGTTCACATCTTCGTCGTGAGCGAGAAGGTGTTCGGCTTTCCCCTTTATGGCTACCGAAGCGCCGGCGAGCAACACGGTCGCCGGGTCGACTTCCGTGGCATCAAACTCCACTGAGGAGAGAATCGCGACCGGGATCTGCCCTCGAGAACCAAGGTTGATAACATTTGGATAATCGCCGGGCTTGATGTCTATCTCGACTTCAAGCTCCGCACCGGCGAACGGCAGCGCTTCGAACTGTGCGACAAATATGTCGTCGTACCCAGCGGAACTCAGAAGGGTCTCGTTCGCTTCTCCAGGGCCGAACACCGCCGTGTTTCTGAAGTAGCCCGTGACAAAGGCGTTGCCGTTCTCGGTCGTCGCGACAGCAAAGCCCTCCTCCGAATCGGCTCCTCCCGCGGCCGTTGCCCAGGCGAGTGTGCCGTCTGCGTCATATCTCGCCACAAAGACGTCGTACGAACCGGCCGCAACAAGCGTGGTCTCGTTGGGCTCGGCTGAGCCGAACGTTGCGGTACCATTGAACAGTCCCGTGACAAGCGCGGTGCCGTCGGAGACGGCGGCGATGCCATACCCCGTTTCGTCGCTTGCGCCGCCGGCCCGAGACGCCCAGATCAACGATCCGTCGGTATTGTATTTTGCTACGAAGGCGTCGTACAGACCCGCCGAGACGAGTGTGATCTCGTTGGGCTCGCCTGAGCCAAAGGTTGCCGCACCAGCGAATAATCCGGTGACAAGCGCGGTGCCGTCCGAGAGGGCTGCGACGCTGTTACCCTCCTCCAGCCCCGTTCCGCCGGCGCGTTTGGCCCATGCCAGACTCCCGTCCGGATTATAGTTTGCCACGAACAGGTCATGCGAACCGGTCGAGGTGAGTGTGGTCTCGTTCGGTTCGCCTGGACCAAACACCGCAGCATCTTCAAAGTACCCGGTGACAATGCTGCCCCCCCCTGAGAGCGCGGAAATACCGAACCCCTCGTCTGATTCTGTTCCGCCGGCGCGTTTCGCCCACAGGAGTGCGCCGTCAGGATCGTACATCGCAACAAACACGTCACGACGATAGGGGGTGGAGCTGAGCGTGGTTTCGTTTGGTTCCCCTTGGCCGAAGGTTGCCGTGCCCTGGAACGAACCGGTTATCAGCGAGCTTCCGTCCGACAAGGCTGAGATGCCATAGGCACTGTCGAAGTCGGTGCCCCCGGCACGTTTCGCCCACACCAGTGCACCGTTCGGTCCGTACTTGGCGATGAAGCTATCGTCGGAACCCGCCGCCGACATAAGCGTCGTCTCGTTGGCCTCGCCCAGACCGAACGTCGCCGTACTCCGGAATAATCCCGTCACAATGGAGCTCTCGTCCACAAGGAGGGCAGCAATAGCGTACCCTTCGTCCAGTTCCGTGCCGCCGGCACGTTTCGCCCACACTAATGAGCCGTCCGGCGCGTGTCTTGCCACGAAGATGTCTATCGAATAGCCTGCAGCGGTGAGTGTGGTCTCGTTGGCCTCACCCTGACCGAACGTCGCCGTTGCCTGGAACCGGCCAACCGTAAGCGTAGAACCGTCAGAAAGGGTCGCGATACCGTTGCCCATGTCGGTACCCGCGCCGCCGCTTGATTTCGCCCACACGAGCTCGCTCTCGCTCGCCAGTGCCGACCGGATGCCGATAGGAGTTGCTGCTATGAGTATCGCGGCAGCCAGGACGCATAGGCCTACCCGCCACACCTGCACATGCCTGTTACCGTTACGCACCGAGGTCTTCATCGTTTACCTCCCTTCCTTGGAAATGCCACCCCTGCTTCTGCTAACAAGCTATCCTTGGTTGTTCCGCCGGACCGTGGAAGTCCTCGTGAGCGGAATAGCGCCGTAACGTATGAGATCCCCTCGCGTCTAAGAGATGTTCAGCCACCGTTGCCCCACCTTTTCGCGAGATTATACACCTGATCGGGCAACAACTCAAGAGAAATTTTTGTCGCGGTCGGGCAACCCCTCACATCGCGTGGTCTGAGGTTTTCACCCCTTTCTTGTGCGCGCCAAAGCCGATGTCCGAGGGATCGTACTCGCCGACGAAATCGACGTTGCTCCTGGCGGGGATCTTGTCTTCCATGCCCATACACCAGTAACAGGCGTTCACGAGAAGTCGGCGGAAGCCTTCGCTCTTGAAGTCGAACGAGTGGCCCATGGTGGTCGTGAACACACGCGAGGTCTTGCCTTTAGCGCCTGTATAGGTCTTGATCCAGGCGACCGGCAACGGTTTCTTCTCCCGGTTCGGCTTATCGCCCGGATCCATTGCGGTAAGCACGTGGCCAATGATGAGGGGTGTGGAGTCACCGCTCAGCTTCCTGACGGCATACACGTCGGAGGGACCCCAGATGTCCTCGCAGCCGCGCACGATGGGATGGTTCTCCATACCTTCTGCAACTACCCCGCGTGTACTTTCCTTTCCGTGGTCGCCGTGATGCTTAATCCACGTCTCGCCCAACACCTGTCGCCCATATCCGCCTCGCAATTCCCTGCTCCTGAAACTGTATTTGGCGTACGGGCTGTCCTCGTTTTGTTGATAGTTGAACGCGTGCGTCGCGGTTCTCAGTCCCATGATCGGCTTGCCGGAGTTGGTGTAATCGATGATGTATTTCATCTGTTCATCGGGAAGTTCGCGAAACCGCAGAAACAGCACCATCAAGTCCGCCGTTTCGAGTGCTTCCAACCCGGGAATGTTGTCCAGTGTAGCCGGATCGATTTCGCCCGTCTCTTCGTTTATGGCGAACAGGACGGTACATTTGAATCCGTGCCGTTTCGCCAGGATCTTCGCCAGTTGAGGCATCGATTCCTCCGAACGATACTCGTCATCACCGGTCACAAAGACGATGCGCTTGCCCTTGCCCGGCCCGTCGAACCCGTCATAGACGACCCACGGGTCTTCCGCATGCGCCTGCGCGTTGAACATGCACGTTACCACAGCAATCAGGGCGATCCAAAGCAGCGTTGTATGTTCCATCCTGCCCATATCCTTTCCTCCCTGCGGCGACTGCTTCCATACTGACCTTGCAGGCGCGGTCGCCACGGCGAGCCGCGCCCCGTGACGGGCACGCCACGGCGCATCTTCGACGAGACGCCCGTCCTACCTCCCCTTATTCCATTATCACATTATGGAAATCAACAGTTTGCCGTTGTTACTGGAGCTTGCCGGTTGTCTTGTCCCATTTCCGTGTTCGATGCGCGAGACGGTGGGACCCGTGGCAATCCGTGCAGTATTGTGTCCCCTCGCCCGCAGTTCCGTCGAAGAGAGGCTGGTGCGGGATGATGTCGATAGTATCTCGAGTATGGCATTCCATGCAGAATGAATTGATCTTCGCCGGCGGATACATAATATCGGGCGCGGTAAGGTGGTTTTCGTCGGAACAGTGGGCGTCGGAGGAACCGTGGCAGGTCTCGCACCCGATATTCGCTGGCGCGTGCACCACGGCAATCTCTTCGTCCTCGTAGTTGATATGGCACACGAAGCATCGACTGTTATCGGCCACAGTCCGAGCGTCAGCCGCGTCGGAGGGCGACGGCGTTTTCTCGCTGCTCACTGCGGGCTCTGTGCTGATCTCGGGCGGCCGATCGGAGAGGGGCTTCTGCCTGATTGTCGACCTGCAGGCCACCACTGAGAATATGGCGGCACCGAGCACAAGCAGGAACAACCAATTTCGTGACACATGCTTCATATTCGATTCTTTGCGGCGAGCAACATCACCGCTTTCGCTCAGCCGAGATGATCCGCCATACAGCCGACTGTCTCTAGACGTACTCGCAATCCTTCAACCACTGGTAGTTCGCCGGCAGGTTGGCCCAGGCCAGCTCCATGGCCTGTTCGAGCTCTTTCGCTTCGGCAACGTCGAGTTCCCGCCGCTCTTTGACGGCCTTCACGACGTTGTCGACCTGGTGGGTGTTGATCAGTCCCGGTATCGGCGCGGTTATTGCCGGGTTGCATAAGACATAGCGTATGGCCAACCGCGCCAGCCTGTCGTCTTCATCGGCGTGAGGGTTGCCGGGAGAACTGTTCCCCTTGAACAACGAGTTGGATGCGAACGGTTTGATGCCGAACACCCCGACATCATATTGGTTTACCGCGTCGAAGAGACTGTGCTTCGGAAGCACCTTGGTCTTGGCTGTGTAGGGGGTCACGACAACCTGGATCACGTCCGGGTACGTCTCGATCATCCACGCGATATGCGGTCGGTCGTGGGACGAGAGACCGGTGAAGCGGACTTTGCCCTGCTGCCTGGCCTTCTCGAGAGCAGCCATCATCTCGTCAACCTCGGCATTGGTATGTTTGCCGCTTTGCTCGTGCATAGTGATCCGCCACAGATCGACGTAATCGAGCTTCGCCATGCTCATACCTCTGTCCAGGCTTCTGAGGAGCGCGTCAGCGGTGCGGCGTTTCTCGTTCCGCATCTCCTCCTGGTACCACGAGAAGCCGAGGTACATCGCATCGCGCCTGCCTCTGAGCGCCTCGCTGTATGCCAGTATCTCCTGAATGGTGCAGGCGTCGATGTAGTTGATGCCGGATTCGATGCAGCGGGTGACAACGTCGCGGCGGTTCTTCTTGAAGCCGGAGCTATCCAGGTCGGCGCTGAGCCAGCCTTGCGCTTTGAAAACGTCCGGCACCATTGCATCGATCCGCTTCCAGTGTCCGCCGAGACATACAGCGGAGACCCAGAGATCGGTCTTGCCAAGCCGACGATACTCCATCTCCGGGTTGTAGCTGCGGGTCTTAACAACGGCAGTCTTATCGTGGCGGCCAGTCACGCAGCCAGCGCCGACCAACCCCACAGCGATACCTGCTGCGCCCATTGCGCTGCGGCGCACGAAATCGCGACGGGTCAAGTCTCTCGCTTCATCCCGTAGTTCCGGCTTGTGATCCATGACAGTTTCCTCCCCTTCTTGATGCCTACGTGATTAACCGCTATGTCTTGCGCTTCAATTCCGCGTAACACGTCCTCAAATAATCCCTCGATGCGGCGAGATTCGACATCATCACATCCACATCCGGATGTCCGTGCATGAAAGGATTGACGTAGCCGCGATACTGTATATCCGCCAGAGCTTCGATCCACGGCGTCATATCCGTCGGGCCGATGCCCGGAAGCTGCTGTGAGCCGGGATAATGCTGCCAGGCGTAAAAGAAAAAAAGCTGGTTACCGCACATGCGGATGGCCTCCGGCACGGAAGCTTTGCGCGTCTGGATATGGTACGGCGCGAGTGCAATTCCCAGCCTCGGCGAGGTGTTGATATCCACGAATGCCTTGAGCGAATCGAGCGAGTCAACCAATGCGCTGCCGTGGTTTTCGATCGCGATGTAGGAGTCGTATTTCTCAGCCAGTTCCAGTTCAGGCTGCAGCCCCTCCATAAACCGGCGCATGCGGGCGGTTAGCTCTTCAGGGTCGCACGGCGCGTCGCTCCCTCGAACAGCCACACCGCCGCCCGCCGTGCCCAGCAGCTCCGCGTACCGGCGGTACCCACCTCGATAGACCGAAAACGCAAACAGGGTCAGTTTGTGTTCGGCCAGCAGCTCTTTCAGACCGACCGCGCCCAGACGGTCTGCCACATCGTCCAGGTGTGGACATCCCTCATGAGCCGACCAGATGTCGATCGCCTCGAACCCCAGCTGCGCAATCCGTTCACACGCCTGCTCTATCGGCACCTGCATGAAATGGATCGACGAGGTGGACAGTCGCATCCGCCACGTCGTGTCGGCGTCCACCTCACACGTCGACGCCGGCAGAATCGGCGCTGTAACGCCTGCCGCAGCGCCCAAACTTGCAGCTTTCAGGAATTCTCGTCGATACAAAGGTCCTCTCACCGTGCACCTGCGACTGGCATCGCTTTCTTGTTGTCCGAAGCCTCTGCCATCCTCCCTCACCGTGAATCTGTCTCTGACAGCGCCGGACCGGGCGCAGGCTCGCTCGTCACCATTATGACCGCAGTTGCGCGCGTTGTCAATCCTTCCATCGTTGCCGGCACCTCTCGCGGGCTCACGTGCGGGGGATTCGGGGCAATTGCTCCTTGATCGAAACGCTGATCTATGGTACCCTATAGCCAACCTCTCTAACGGGGGCAGGGTAGCACGTCGGGTTCAGCAATTCCGCATGGCTCGGAATTGCGGCAAACCTGCGACGACGAAAAGGCGAGTTCAGAATGAGGCGTATTCTCTTTACGGCACTACTCGTCTCTCTATTTTGCGGCGCGGCAGCAGCCATACCAATCGACCTCACCACGTTCACGGCAGACCCGGACTACGATGTCTTTGTCTCGCCGGACGGATCCTACTCCACGATCTACGAAGATCCCGACCTGTCGAGCGTCTGGCTTTACCACGACGCGCTTGACGTTACAGGGATGCTGACGCTCACCTTTTCGTATGACTTCGTCGAGGGCGAGGGAAACGACGACGTGTTGGACGCCTACCTGTATGATTCCGGGATCGGTCCGAGCGCTGTGCTCGCGGAGGTTTTCGTTGAGGAGACCGGTTTCGGCACGATAACGTGGGAGCTCGCCGACCTTGACATGAGCATTGTAGGTCTCGAGTTTGACCTGAACGCCTACGATCTGGCTGCTGATTCTTACGCGACGATCTCCAACCTTGCGCTAACTCCAATACCGGAGCCATCATCGCTATTGTTGCTGGGCGCGACGCTTCTCGGGCTTGCGGCAACCCGCCGGATGACCAGAAAGGTTCGCTCGGCGTGAAGTACGTCCAGAGCCTGTATAGGTGGGCTCGCTAGCACAGGCACTCGCTTCTGGGGTGCCAGGTTGCACTGGCAGTTGGTTCTTCGGGGGAAAACGCAGCAAAGGAGAAGGCCGGTGTTTGGAAGAACAGACTTCAAGGTGAGCTTTCCGTTACTCCTCGCTGTGGTGATCTTAGTCGTGTTTCTGGTCGCTCCGACTGTGCAGTCGATTGGTCCGCTCCATTTCGTTGACAACACGGTATCCAACGTATGGGTCGATCTCTACGGAACGAATCTTACAGTTCAAGGTGCGCCGGCCGAGGTGGGTGACGAGATCGCCGTATTCGATCCAGACGGGGTACTCTGCGGCGCATGCGTTGTACGCATAGCCGGAACGTACGGTTTCCTGCACGTTTACGGCGATGACCCGACGACTCCGGACGTGGATGAAGGTGCCGGTGTAGGAGACGCACTTACGCTCGTTGCGTGGGACGCGAGTGAAGGGTGCGAGCTACCGTGTGCTGCAACGGCCATAACGGGACCTCAGCCGCCCCAATGGACGAACGACGGTGATGTCTGGAACGTAAACCTGAGTACGGTCAGCCTGCCTGAGGATGTCACCGGTTTGATCAGTGAGAGCCGGTCGGAGATGCACCTGGACCGCGTGACGGGCGTCGCGACGATGACCGTAACCATTACAAACATCTCCGCGGGCGACTTGTTGTCGCCGATGACCGCGGTCATCGACAACATCTCCAGTCCGGACGTGACGGTGGTAAACGCTGACGGCGTTACACCGGAAGGGGAACCGTCGTTTGACCTCGATGACGAGTTAGGGGACGGCGTACTATCGCCGGGTGAATCAGTGGGATTCACAGTCCAGTTCAACAATCCGAATCGCCTGCGATTTGCCTTTGAGGTGAAAGTATTTGCGGTGCGTTCTTGAGCAGAGAGCGGCAGTTGCTCGGCGGTGGGGGGAATCGGCAGCCAACAGGGGCCGGTGATGCCGGTCGCGTGCTTGTGCGGGCACGTTTGGAGTAGCAGGCAGTCGCATTTACGGAGAGCCGGGTGGAAAGACGCATGCTAGGATCCGGGAGATACGGGCGTCTTAATGGGGGCGGGGCCATGCTCAGGAGGCGTCTTTGGGCGTTAGGCCTCGTACTGACGGTGGTTGGGCTCCTCTGCGCTTACTCAGCTCAATCGGCGCTGGCCCAGAGGCGTGGGGACACCGATCAGGGTGATGAATCCGCCGGCCGGTCTAAAAAATATGAGTACTATTATGAAGGCCAACGGATCGAGTTAGATCCCAGCAACAGGCTTGTAGCGCTTGAGGAGGGGACAGGAACCTTCTCAGATTGGATACGAAATAACAGGTTGAGGCGCGATCCGCTGAGCGACCGTCATGCGCTCAGATCCGCGGGACTCGGCCTTTATCGTCGCGCTCCTGTGCGAGATCGAACAGATCAGCCGCTGAATCTCCCGGAGCAGATTCAAATGCTCGCCGAGAAAGCGGTCGGCATCGTCCAGCCGGTATTCGAGCAGGGACCGGCTCTGCTGATCCCGTCGAAGGAGGTCATTGTCGGCTTCAATGAGGCCACAACACTGGCGGAAGCCCGGGGCTACCTTACCCCTTACACGGCGAGCCTCGGGATAACCGACGTTAGGGAGCATCGGAAAGACTCCTTTATCGTTACGCTCAGGACTCCCTCAAACGGTCGCTGCTATGATGTCGCGCAATTCCTCGCAGAACTCGGTCGGATCGCCTTTGCTGAGCCGAACCACATCGTCATAAGGCTTGAGCCGATAACGGACACGTACCGGACTGGCCCGCTCGTCGCGGAGGAAGTGGTCCCGGCGAATCAGGCGGGGGATTCGGCATTGGGTGGGCAAGTTCCAAGCGGTTCAGGCACGATGGATGCCTCTGCTCCTATTGTCCGCCACAACTCGCCTTCGTGGACAGCAATTGCCAGCATCGACTGCGAGTCGTCGAGTTTTCCTCCGGCGGGATGGGTGGCCAGTTACTTCACGGGAGGAGCTGCCGCGTATTGGGGCAGGACCAGCTATCGAAGTCACGGCGGATCGTATTCTCTCTACTGCGCACAGTCCGGAGGTTCGGGCGTGCCTGCTCCGGGTCCTGCACCGAAAAGAATGCAGGCGGTCCTGCGGTCGCCCGATTACAATCTGACCGGCTACGAAGAGGTCTACGTGGAGCTCTGGTTTTATGCCAAGAACGATCTTAGACCGGACCCGGGTGGCACGCTTTACGACTACCCGAGCGTCTACGTCTTCGACAGGGATGCCGGTTATGGCGTGGGCCAGTTACTGGCCACGTACGCTTCCGGCGATTGCACGACGGATCCCACGACGGATAACGGGTGGCGCAAGTGCGTATTTCGCGTACCTGAGAGCTACCGCGTCGCCAACGCGTTCTTTGATTTCTGGTACGACTCGGATAACGTCGATCAGTATGAGGGCGCGTACCTCGACGATATTCTTATCCTGGGCACAACTGAGGTGGACACCGATCCGGTCGGAAACGACACGTTCGGCGCGCGCCACTGGGACCTGATGAATGTCGGTCAGATCGCCGGACTGGGTAATGACGACAACGATCTGCACGCCACGCCTTCAGAAGCGTGGGGACTTTATGGGATGTCCGAGAACGTCGTGGTTGCGGTGATTGACGAGGGCGTCGACTTGACGCATCCCGACCTGAATCTGGTTACAGGATATGATAGCGATGGCTCGGTCGGAGGCGGAGCAAGGGGCGATCACGGGACAGCCTGCGCGGGCGAGGCAGGGGCGATTCGAGACAACGCGACGGGCGTCATCGGTGTGGCACCGAACTCCAAGATCATGCCGGTGTACTGGGGAATTACGTACGCCGATCTTGCCAGCGCCATTGATGTGGCGGTCGCGCATGGCGCGCACGTCCTGAGCAATTCGTGGGGGTGGATAGGAGCGCCGTCGACTGACATTACGAATGCTATCACCGACGCCTTGAGCGCCGGTCGGGTGGTGGTCTTTGCGGCGGGCAACGGGCCGGATAGATCGCCCTGGACGTACGAGGTGGTCTACCCGGGCTCGCTTACCGGTTCGACCGACGTGATTTGCGTGGGCGCCTCCAGCCCGACGGATCAGCACAAGAACGCCTCGAGCAGCGACGGTCAGTATTACTGGGGCTCGAGTTACGTGGGCGACGGACCTGACATCTGCGTGCCGGGATGCTGGAGCTACACCACCGACCGGCAGGGCGCGGACGGATACAATGACGGGTCCACCGACCTGAGCGACGCCGACTATACCCATGACTTCAGCGGCACGTCCTCGTCCACACCCAAGGTAGCGGCTGTTGCTGCGCTGCTGCTGTCGGCGAATCCTAACCTGACGCCCGGCCAGGTGAAAGCGATCGTGCGCAACACAGCCGACGATATCGGCGCCGCCGGCGTTGATGACGTGACCGGCGCCGGGCGGGCCAACGCCTACCGGGCCGTGCGCTCGCTGTGCACCGTCGATGCCCACTCGAGCCCGCAACCGGATACGGATTTACAGGCCTGGAACGATACCGAGCCTGAGAAGATGAGCGTGTTGAAGTTCAGGATTACGGATCACGGCGAGGATGGGCTGGACGCTCTGATTGACCGGGTCGCGGTGAGCGTCGGCGGTACCGCCGGAGAAGCCGCCAACGATATCGCCTGGGCAGAACTGGGGCGTGACGGTGTGGGGCAGGTAGCGACCGCTTCCTCAATCACGAATTCCGAGATCGTGTTCGGCGCCGCGGCGAACAGCGACAGCGTCGCCCAACTGGATACCGTTGGAGAGGCAAGCTACGCGGAATACACTGTCAGTATCTATTTCAACGCTTCTCTGCTCGGCGAGCATGGCGAAACCTACGTGTTCGATGTTGACGAGACCAACGTCGGAGTGGATCTCGGCGGAGACAGTTCACTGATGGCAGGCGATACGGAGGCTGTTACACCGGTAGTCGGCACGGTATTCATCAGCGAGATCGGGATCACGGTCACGCCGGATGCCTGGGCGATTGGCTCGCAACTGCTCGGCTATGTCGGAGAGTCCGGCACGTTTACGGTCGAGAACACGGGCGGTGTGGCGGAAGACATCGCGATCTTCGGGAGCAACGGGAGCAACGGCTGGACGCTCGCCTCTGAGGCCGGGGTGAACGCGTTCAAGGTCGAGGTGGATAAGGACGACGACGGGACATATGAAACCGTCCTGTCAACGAGTGAGCAGGCGTTTGCGACCGATGTGGCCGTATCGGATACGGAAACGCTCGGGTTACGGTACAGCGCGCCGAACGGTGACAGCTATGGAGGAGGTCTCCCTCAGGATTTCACGATTACCGTGAAGGCATCAGAGTATGTGCCATAAGCTAACGGAATCGAGTTTAGAGGAAACAAAGAAAGGAGGGATGAACGGTGAAGAAGCTCACCCTGAAGGCGGCACGGCACCCGCCGTGAGGTGTGCCATGCGTTGGTGGAGAGGAGTTGAGGTGACAGTATGGAGGGACGAGAAATGAAGAGAGGAACATTGTTGTTAGTGGTGGCACTGGCCCTGGTCGGCCTGACCGGCCGGGCGTGGGCTGCGGAGACGGATACCATCACCGTTACCGTCTCGCTGACGTCGGTCGTTTCGGTTTCTGTTTCACCGGCTGCATGGAACATTGGCGCCATCAGCTTGAACGGCACAAATGGGCCGGAATCGTTCACAGCGACGAATGACGGCAACGTGACCGAAGACCTAACGATCACGGGTGCTAACGGGGCTAACAGCTGGAACATAGGGGCGACAGCCGACCTTGATCAGTTCTCGGTGATCCTCGACGAAGGCGACGTGAGCGAGGATGCTCTGGAGACGACACCGGTGCCGCTGACTAGCTCCCTGGCGTCGGAAGCTGGGCACGCGTTCGATCTTACGTATCATGCGCCCAGTGATGATAACCAAGGCGGTGGTGCCGACCACAGTTTCACCATTACGATTACGGCCAGTGCGTCACCCTAAGTCGGCGGTTTGACGGGCTGCTCTGCGGGCCGTGGAAAACCGGTCCGCAGAGCGATCCTCTGCACTCATAGATTGGAGAGGTTGAGAGATGAGGCGAACGACCCGCATCGGTGTTGTCGTGGTTCTCGTGCTCGGTGTGGTGGGCCGACTGGAAGCGGCGAGCCTGAAAGTGTCGCCTGCACGGTTCATCGTGCATAACGTGGAACCTGGCAGGCTTTATGATATTTACAAGGAGACCGGCGTGAGGCTCACCGTTTACAATGATAGTGACGTGAGCCGGACGTGGAACCTCTCCACGCACCGTCCCTCGGAGCGCGGACGGTGGGAGACCGGGTATGGCGAGATACCCGATGCGACATGGTGCTGGTTTGAGATGAACGAGATCACTGTGGAGCCAAACAGCAAGGCGTACGCTAACCTGTACATGAAGGTTCCTGACGAGGTGCAGTACTATAACCAGCACTGGGTGGTCACGCTCAACGTCGGCGGCAAACCGGGCCGGGGTCTTGCGCTGGCGGTGGATGTCCGCGTGCAAATCGAGACGAAAAGTAAAGTCGGTATGACGACGAAGCCGTACGGGCTGCTCGGTTTGGAACCGAGCATGGTCCGGTTTGACAATGTAGTTCCCGGAACGAGCCGGACAGCGCAGGTCATGCTGTACAACAACGACAACACGTCGCACACCTATGCGATCAGCTCGCTGTTTGAGAAGGACGACACCAGATTCAATTCCTATCTGACACGGTTCTACAGTGTCATACCGGATGCGACGTGGATCGGGCGTTCGCAGGACACGATCACGATCAAAGCCGGAGAACGTGCTGTACTTAACCTGGAGCTGAAGATACCGGCAGATAGGGCTTATTTCGACAATAAATGGGAGGAGATCCTCTTGATCGAGCCCGATCAAGGGCGTGCAGGATTCGTAAGAGTCCAGGTGGAGACCAAGAAAAAGGATAATGCGGAGTAGAACGTTGGTGCCGGTGACCGAGACATGAGAAAAAAGGTTCACGTTCTGTATCTTATCGTTACCGTGCTGCTCGTGTGCGGCATCGTGACGTCCGACCCGACGCCGTCGCCGAGTCCCGTGGCGGTGATCACTGTCTCGGTTCATCTGGCGATTCAGGCACCGACGGCGGATCCGGACGGTCCGTACCACGGTCATGTCGGTAAACCGGTGCAGTTCGACGGTTCCGGCTCGAGCGATCCGCAGGGCGACCCGTTGACGTACCGGTGGGATTTCGGTGACGGCTCGCCGGAAGGTACGGGCGAAACACCCACGCACATCTATATGAGCGAGGGCATCTGCATCGTGACGTTGGTGGTGAACGACGGCGAGACGGATTCGGAGCCGGCCACCACCACGGCCACAATACGAGTAGCCCATTGGAACGACGATGACGTGATCCCGACCGACAGATGGGTGGAGTTCTACGGGTTGGCGACAATTGACGGTATTCCCGCAGAACCCGGCGATGAAGTTGCCGCATTTGATCCCGATGGCGTGCTGTGCGGCGTGTGCTACGTGAATGTTCCAGGAGAGTATGGATTCATGCCGGTCTATGGCGACGACCCGGCGACGCCGATCGTGGACGAAGGTGCTGAACCAGGCGATCCGATAACGTTCATGCTCTGGGATGCGAGTGAGGGGCAGGAGGTCACACCGACGTGTGTGGTGCAGACCGGTCCGGAACCGCCGCAATGGACAGCGGCCGACGACCAGTGGCACGTGGACCTGTACGGTGTCCTCGAGTGGCGGATGGCGTTACAGAAAGGGTGGAACCTCGTGAGCTTCCCCGTCAATGTGTGTTACTACGACACGCCTGAACCACCGGACGTGCCGCTACTGCCGGATGTCACGCTGATCCATGTGGATGACATCGGTACGGTGCTCGACTCCATCATAGTTGGGGAATACAAACTGATGAGGAGTCTGGACGTCGACGGGCATCACAGATACATCCCTGCGTCGCCCATGGCCGCCGACCTCCATTACATCGCGTGCGGCTACGGGTATTGGATACGGATGGCGGAGCCGGGCGAACTGGTGCTTTCCGGTCAGCGAGCGGATACCGCTGCCGGGCTGCCGGTTCATGCCGGGTGGAATCTCGTAGGAAACTGGAGCGATACGTGCTACTACGATTCCGATGAGCCGCCCAGCGTGCCGATCCCCGACGACCTGGACAAGTTTGTCCAGGTGGCATCAGTCGGGAGTGTGCTCGCCTCTTTCGACGGCATGTACCACCTGGTGGTAGGGTTCGACATCGACGGTGCGCATACGTGGCATCCCGGTCTGCCGGCATTCAGCGACCTGCACTATTTCGCGCCCGGTTACGGGTATTGGATAAGGATGACCGAACCCGCCGTCTTGTACTGGAACCACGGTGAATGACGCGCGAGATTCTGCTTGCACGGGAGACACGATCAGCGTGCGATGGTTGCCGTTTACACGGAATCAGAAAGATCATCTCGTTCAATGGGTGATCATTATCGCGATAGTGGAATTGATCCTCCTTGCATTTCCCGTGCTCGCCTGCGCGATGTTTCTTATTGGCGGAGCCGCGTTTCTTGTCGGATTCGTGCTGCGGATGTTTAACGCTTACCCCGGCAAGGACGAGCCGTTGTTGCTCGATGTGCTTTCCGGGCTGCTGGCTCTGGCAGGAGGAGTAGGATGCCTGCTGTTCAACACCTCTCCACTTGTCGTCATTCTCAGGTTAGCGACGCCGCCGGTCGCGGTTCTCCCTCACTTCATATACATCATCTGCAATAGCGATCTTGGCCCGTGCGGGTACAGGTCAAGACAGACCTCGCAAGACACGCACGCCGACTGACCCCGAGCACTGCAGACAGTACAGGTGACCTTACGGTATCAGAAAATCTTTCATGTACCCCAGGAGCCACGAAAAGGTGGTGTTCGCGGGATGGTCGCCGGGGTAACGGATGAATTCCACATGGCCGTCCATGTAGAGCACGTTGGCACCGCCGGGGATATGGTTGAAATCCTCAATGATGGTGGTCACCTGGTCGAACATTACCGCAAGGTCGCTCTGCGCTATGGCGCTGGCGGCCGGGTTGTTGATGTCCGTGATAAAGAACCGCTCGATACCTTCGCGAAGACGGTACGCCACTCTGTCGCCGGCGGCGATATCGCTGTCGAACTTCCGCACCTGTTCCTCCCGTGTCGGCGCCGGATTGGTGTATAGATCGAGCACTTGCGCGACGAATTCCACGTAGAAGCTGGACAGATCGGGATTCGGCACGTTCTCATCGACACCAGCGGCGAGGTACAGCGACGGGAGTATGGCCCATCCAACATAATTGTACGAGACATACTCGATACGGCACGGGTTGATCGGGTTGTCAGGGTTACCTCCAATG